>Ga0081539_10000948_pt1 | contig 54410 bp, 55 predicted proteins | sample TabmetS4T2R2_FD_71023 | JGI IMG/M metagenome (GOLD analysis project Ga0081539, IMG submission 71023) | Tabebuia heterophylla rhizosphere microbial communities from the University of Puerto Rico - S4T2R2 | ecosystem: Host-associated > Plants > Roots > Rhizosphere ...
CAGCCGCATCGCCTGCCGCGTCGCCGCGCGCACTGCGGGTGCGCCGAGCCGTTTTGTCAGCCGGCCGATAGTGCCTTGCGGCGTCTCGCCCGGCTGGATCACCCGGGCGGAAACGCCGAGCGCCCACGCCGAGGCATTGACCAGGAAGGCGGTGGACTTCGTCTCGTGATGCACGAAGTCGCCCTGCGCCAGCTTGTCCTCGATGAACTGGTCGGCGGTGTGCGCATCCGGCACGCGCAGCAGCGCTTCGGCCAGCACCATCAGCGCGAGTCCCTCTTTGGTCGACAGCGCGAATTCGCGCAGCATGTCCTCGACGCCGCCGAGCGGATCGTCATTGCTGCGAATTGCCTCGATCAGCTTTCGCGCCATGCGATCGATCCGCGCTTCCTGCGCCGGTGATAGCTTCGCCGCGCCGAGCAGCCTTGCCGCGATCGCGGCATCGTCGGGCGCATAGGGCGCGCTGAAGGGGGCGGGTGATGAATCCGGTGACATGACGTTTCCCCGGCCGATGTCTGCCTCAGGAAATGAATGCAAATCGCAGTATGGCCGGATAAATGACCGATATCGACAAGATAGACTGCGAAATCCTCTCAATTCTTCAATGGGATGGCCGTATGGCCCAATCTCGAGCGCACCGGGCGCTTGCTGGCGCTGCCGGGCGCGAAGAATCCCGCACCTACCGCGATGGAAGAGGTCAAGCGCGACGCCCCGCTGCCGGTTGGTAGCCCGTACGCGCCCGGTGTGGCGCGAATGTCAAAACCGCCAGCTTTCAGCACAAGGTGGCTCGCGGCCTGTGGGTTCCGCGTTGGCAGCAACATACGGTTGAGCTAATCCGGCGAAAGGTTCTCAGGGGGCAGTGCGGGGGCCATGAGAGACACCATGCGATGGAAGGGCGTGCGGCGGCTGCTGATGGCTGCGCTGGCCATGCTGGCGGGCGCACCCGCATCGCCTGGCCTGGCCGGGCCGATCGAGATGAGCCGGGCGGTCGCCGACCTCTATATCAGCGTCTCGATCTATCCGCCGTCGGCAAGCCAGATGACGGTCTGCTACGGCTTCGTCTGCCGCCGCCGCCATATCCTCGACTTCAGCGCAGGCGACCGCGCCGCGCTGACGGCGATCATGAATGGCGGCCGTGCCAACGCCGCCGCCGAACGCGCAGCCGTGCAGAAGGCCGTGATCTGGTTCGATCGCCGCATGGGGCCGATCCTCGGCACCGACAAGCGGGTGGCGAAGGCGGATTTCCGCTACCGCGACGACGCGCATAATTTCGATTGCTGGGACACCACCCGTAACACCACGAGCCTGTTGCTGGTGTTGCAGCAATGGGGGCTTTTCAAGTTCCACAGCGTGGGCGATCCCAAATACCGCGGCAACGCGCTGGTGCTGCAGACGCCGCACAACACCGCCGTGCTGCTTGAGCGCGCCACCAGGGAGGAATGGGTCGTCGATCTCTGGACGCGCGGCTACCTGCAGCCGCCGGATGTCATGACCGTCGCGAAATGGGTCACCGAGGATTAGGGCACGATCCCGGGAAACGGCTATCGGTTTTCGGCAATGATCATGCCACAAAAATAAGGCGCTCTGACGTCTCGAAGAGACGTCATGGCGCCGAAGCGGCCGGATGAAATATCTTCCGGTCGCGCTCGCTTAGTTGGAAAAAGGGCTCGAAACGGCAAGCCCATGGGCTCGCCGCACCGCGTCGAAACCGCTTAGACTTTCAGGTTCTCGGCAGAGGTCTTGCCGCGATTGGCGACCTCTTCGTATTCCACCGTCTGGCCCTCATTGAGAGTGGTCAGCCCGGCTTTTTGAACAGCCGAAATATGAACAAAAATGTCCTTGCCGCCCGTGCTGGGCTGGATAAATCCATACCCCTTGGTTGGATTGAACCACTTGACCGTACCTTTAGGCATTCACGTCGTCTCCGCGGAATCGACAAAATAAAGCGAACCCCCGGTCCCCGCACTCACCGGCAGGCTCGCAAGGCATAGGATACGCGGGATATTGCCGTCTTGGTAGCGCAAATGGTGTCGCGCAATTCAGCAAAATCGCCCCTTATTGCCGCACAAAGGCGAGTTTTCGCGGCATTTGCGGCAATTTGAGTTCCAACTTTTGGCGAATTCGCAGCATTCCAGCCCCGCGCGCGCGGCATGGGCGCGCGGGTCTTGCAGCGCCGCGACTCAGTAGGTCGCGGTGAGATACTCCACGATCTTGGGCACGTCGGCATCGTCGATCGGCGCGCCATAGACCTTGATCATCTTGGTCACTTCCGCCTGCCAAAAATCCTTTTTGAACTTTTCGCCGCGCGGCTGGATCTGGACGTAGTCTGCGGAGTGGCAGGCGGAGCAATTTGCCTTCACCACGTCGCGGTTGGGGCCGGCTTTGTAATCGGCAGTCTCCTCGGGAAGCGTGTAGGAGACCGGCGCGGCATGGGCCGCGGCCAGCAGCAGGCAGCCGGGCAGCGCGAGGAGGGGAGCGTATCGCATGGTCATTCTCCTCAGGCCGCCGTGACGCGCACGGTTTCGACGACGTTGCGCAAATAGCCGGCCGGATTCCACAAGGGCTCCATGGGCTGGGTGTCGCCGGCATTGCTGGTGGCGCGTACCTTCAGGTCGTAGGAGCCGGCCGGGAGCTTCACCGGCAGGGTCCACTCGCGGAAGGCGTATTTGCCGAGGTCGCGGCCGAGCTTGGCCGGCGCCCAGGTCTTGCCGCCGTCGGTGGAGACCGCAACCTCCTTGATGCCCTTGCCGCCGTCGAAGGCGATGCCTCTCAGCTTGACGGTGCCCGCCTTGACCTTGGCGCCGTCATGCACACTGGTGATGAAGGAGCGCACGGTGAAGCGGCCGATTGGAATGGTCGATTTCGGCGCGGTGCCCGGCTCGATGCTGTTGTTGGGCGTATCTGGAATCCGGTAGGCGGTTTTCATCCAGAAGCCGTCAAAGACGTTGTCGATGACGGTGATCTCGTTGAGGTGTTTCACCCAGTAGGTGCCGTAATAGCCGGGCACGACGAGGCGCAGCGGAAAGCCATTGAGCACCGGGAGGTCCTCGCCGTTCATGCCGTAGGCCAGCATCACCTCGCCGTCGCGGGCGTGGTCGATCTCGAGCGACTTGATGTAGTCGGGCGTCTTGTCGCTGACCGGGCCGTCCATGCCGTTGAAGGTCACCTGCTTGGCGCCCGCCTGCACGCCCGCCATGTCGAGCACGGCCTTCAGCGGCACGCCGCGCCAGCGCGCGCAGCCCATCGCGCCGTTGCCGAGCTGGCCGCCGGCGACGCGCGGGCTGAAGAAGCCGCGGCTGTTGCCGGAGCACTGGTTGACCGCCGCGATCTCGACCGAACGCATCTTCTTGATGTCGCGCAGCGAGAGTTTCAGCGGCTTGTCGACCTTGCCCTTGATCTCCAGCGTGAACTTGTCGGGGTCGATGTTGATTGGCACGTCGGCGAGGTGATAGCGCACGAAGAACGCATTGTTCGGCGTGATCGGGCCGTCGTTGAAAATGGAGAACGGCGTCTCGAGCTGGGGCGGACGGCTGGTGACGCCGATCATCGGCCGCTTCTGCGGATAACGCACCAGCGGCCGTTCGCCGTTGTCGAACGGCAAGGTCACGGTCTCCAGCGCGAACGCGCTCCTTGACCCCAATCCGCCGCCAAGCCCGGCCGCCAGCGCGGCCAAGCCGGCGCGCCTCATCAATTCCCGTCTATCGAGCATTGCTTCCTCCGAAGCTTATTGTCTTCGGGCCGCTCATCACCGGCCTCACGGCGCAAAATGTCGCACCCGCGCTTGGCGAGTCAATCGATGCTTTCGCAGCGTCCCCAAACATGCCGGAAGCCATTGCGGCGCAACATCGGAACGCAAAACTCCGGCCGCGCGAGCAGCCGGGGCTTCCGGAAAACGGCGTTCGATCAGTAGGCGCAGACGTTGACGGTGCGCAGGCGATAGCCGAACGGCGTCAGCACCACGCGGTCCTGGTAGCAGCCGGCATAGCCTGCGGAAACGAGACCAAGGCCAATGCCGAAGCCGGGATGCCAGTGATGATGGAAGTGCGGATTCGGATTCCAGATCTTCGGCGGTTTGGCCGAAGCAGCCGTCGGCGAGAGCGCCATCGCGCCGAGCGAGGCAGCGGCGACGAGGGCGAGGGTCACTTTGCGAAACATGTCTTACTCCTGTTGCGCCGTAGCGCGGGTTTGAATTCACCCCTCGCTGATCGGTCGCATGCCCGGAGAATGCGGTTCGAGGAAGCCGCATTACGTTTCGCTCAGCTTGCTGAACGGATATTCAGAACGGAGACCTGTATGGTTAATTCAGGCGGCTGCGACCTGCACGTCGACGACCAGCGCCGCCAATGTCCGCGCCTCCGCGACGCTGCGCACGATCATCGGCTCGTTGCGGCCGCGGATCGTCACTTCCTGCTCGGGCAGGGCGTCGGCGGCGAGCCCGGCGGTGGTGCGCACTTCGTCCGACACGACGACCTCGCAGGAAAGCACCTTGGTCATGTCCTGCAGGCGTGCTGCGACATTGACGGGATCGCCGAGCGCGGTGAACACCATGTGATCGCGATAGCCGATGTCGCCGACGATCACCTCGCCGCCATGGATGCCGATGCCGAAGCGGATCGGCTCGCGCAAATCGTGGCTGAGGAATTTGTTGAGTTCGTCGACATTGGCGGCGATCAGCGCGGCCGCGTGCAACGCCTGGCGGCAGGCTTCGCGCCGGTTCACCGCGAGGCCGAACAGCGCCAGCATGCCGTCGCCGACGAACTGGTTCGGCCGGCCGCCGCTTTCCAGCACCGCCGCCGACACCGCGCCGAGGAAACGGTTGACGATGAACACGGTGTCGAACGGCAGGCGCTTTTCCGCCAATTTGGTCGAGCCGCGCATGTCCACGAACATGCTGACGAGGTAGCGCTCTTGGCCGATCCTCGTCGGACTACCGGCATGGCCGTCCGTCGAGACCGTGTGCGGCAGAAATAGCTGGAAGAAGGAGAGATCGTCATTCGGCCGGAGCTGGCAGGCGAGGCGGATCGAAGGATCGTCGGTGCCGACCCGGTGCAGCACAAAAGCCTCGCGCTGCGACGGCTCCGGCAGGGCGCTGCAATCGCCGATGATGCGGATGCGGCAGGTCGAGCAGCGCGCGCGGCCGCCGCAGACCGAGGCGTGCGGCACGTTGTTGCGCAGGCTCGCCTCCAGCACGGTCAGTCCCTTCGGCACCCGCACCGTGCGGCCGTTGCCATAGGAGAGATTGATCATGCCGCCGCGACGCTCATGCAGGGCGCGGGCGGCGCGCGCCAGCAATACGAGCCCGATCAGTCCGAGATAGACCAGCAGCGAATACTCGACCGCGCGATCGATCACCGCGTGCTGCTCCTTGTTGCCGATCTGGCTTTCCGTCAGATTTTCGGCCCGCCATTCCACGCTGTCATTGTCGACCACGCCGCGGCCGCCCTGATAGATGCCGAGCATGGCGAGCGCAGGCAGCAGCACGGCCACCGCGAACAGGAACGGCGCGGCGCGCGCATAAAACGGCTTCATCCGCAGCCACATATGCAGGCCGATGCAGCCATGCACCCACGACGCAGCGATGGCGGCGATCATGCCCCACGTCCGCCAGGCGGGAAAAGAAACGAAATAGGCGAACAGCACCTGTGGGTAGAGGAGGTGATGGTCATGCAGCGTCAGCGCCAGGCGGACGCCGAGCACATGGGCGATGATCAGCACCGGAATCGACAGCCCGAGCGCGAGCTGTACCAGCTCCATCGTCTTCCAGCGGAATTGCCGCCGCTCATACAGCGCCCAGAGGCCGAGCGCGGTATGCGCGATGCCGGCGGCGTAGAACACGATCGCCACGGGGAGGAATTGCCAGAACGCGGTGTGCCATCGCACCCCGTCGGCCATCGCTTCCAGCGAGACATTGCCGAGCGCGTGATTGACGAAATGGCTGACCAGATAGGCGAACAGGATGCTGCCGCTGACAAGGCGGACCTGCCGCAGCCCGATGCCGCGCGCCAGCGTCCTGATCTGCTCCGATGAAGATGTTGCCATGCTGTCCATGACTGCGAATCTTACGGATTATTCCGCGGATATTGAAGCCCCATCTCAACACTCCGTCATCGGCGGCCGGCTTGACACCCCGAGGGGAGTCGAACAAAAAGCGCCGTGACGACGACCCCGCCCGATCCTGTGATCACCCGACAGCCGCGCGCCGCAGAGCCGCAATGGCTGGCCGTTGTTGCGCTGATCGCGGCAATGACGGTGATGCGCATCGTCTACGCCAGCGTGCTCGATCTGCGCACCGACGAAGCCTATTACTGGACCTGGTCGAAGGAGAGCGCGCTGTCCTTCCTCGATCATCCCCCCATGATCGCCTGGTTCATCCGCTTCGGCACCGCCGTCTTCGGCGACACCACGCTCGGCGTGCGCTTCGCCGGCATTTTGGCCATGCTGGCGACGCAGCTCCTGCTCGCCGACATCGTCCGCCGCGTCGTCCATGATTTCCGCGCCGTCGTCTTTGCACTGCTGATGCCGGAGGCCGCGCTCTATTACGGGCTGTTGATGGCCAAGGTCGCGCCGGATACGGCGCTGATCCTGTTTGCAGTCGCCATGCTGTGGTCGCTGGTGCGGCTCAATGAAAACGGCGATGCGCGCTGGTGGCTCGCGGCGGGGCTGTTCGCGGGCCTTTCGCTACTCTCGAAATTCACCGCCATCATGCTGTTGCCGGCGGTCGCGGCGTTCATGCTGGTGCCGGACTGGCGCGGCCGCTGGCTGCGCAGCCCGTATCCGTGGTGCGCGGCGCTGATCGCGCTCGCCGTGTTTTCGCCGGTGCTGATCTGGAATTACCAGCACGACTGGGCCTCGTTCCGTTTCCAGTTCGTGCGCGCGGTAGCGACGCACCCGCTGTCATTCCGCACCGTCGGCGAATTCCTCGGCCTGCAATTCGGCCTCGTCGGCTTCGTGCTGCTACCGGTGGTGATCTCGGGCGTGGCGCTGAGCGCATGGCGCGGCTATCGCAACCGCGAGCCGGTGGCGATCCTGCTTTCCACGGCCGTCATCGTGCCGTTCGGTTACTTTTTCTGGAAGTCGCTGACGCTCCGCGTCGGCGATACCTGGCCGATGTTTCTGTGGCCTGCCGGCTTTGCCGCCACCGCCATCAACGCGACCATGCTGGCCCGCGAAAAATTTCCGGAATGGGTTGTGCAGTCCACCATTGGCTGGATCCGCACGGCCATCATCGCCGGTATCGCCTTCGTCATCGGCGTGTTCCTGTATTATGTCGCAGCCCCCTGGAATTTCATCGGCCGCACCGATCCGGTCGGCGGCGAGGCCGGCTACGAGGAGGTCATTGCGCGCGCGCGGAACCAGTTGAAGCTGACCGGCGCGAGCTGGATTGCGGCGACGGATTATCGCACCTACGCGATGCTGCGCTGGCACTTCAACGGCCAGGTGCCGGTGATCCAGATCAACGAGCGCGGCCGCTTCCAGGGTTTTGCCGATCCGGGCATGGCATGGGTCCGCGGACACGCCGGCCTCTATGTCGCGCGCGAGCCGGACAACCGCTTGCTGTTGTGGAACGAGACCACGGCGGTGCGCACCCCGCTCGAGCGCGTCGAGCGCAGTTGGCGCGGCGTTGTCATGGATACCTATGCATTGGAAAAACTCGAGCGCTGGACGCCCGAGCTTGCACCGCCGCCGGACTCGCCCTTCTTCCGCTGGCGCGTGCTGGCCCAAGCGGCGAGGCACCTCTTACCTTCTCCCCTTGTGGGAGAAGGTGGCGGCCGAAGGCCGCCGGACGAGGGGTCTGTCTCCGCGAGCACAGTGCTTGTGGAGGCAACCCCTCACCCAAGTGAGTATGATGCTCTGCCGTCGCTGCCCTCTCCCACAAGGGGAGAGGGCGCATTGATGCGCAGCTAGTTCTCTTCCTCCCGCTTGCGGATCAGATCGGTCGCAAGATCCGTCAGCGCGGGGCGCGGCAGCGCCGTGAACGGCAGCGGGCGCGTCACGTCGATCGCGGCCAATCCCAGCCGCGCCGTCAAGAGCCCATTGAGCACGCCTTCGCCGAGCCGCTGCGACAGTTTTGCCGCGATGCCATGGCCGAGCACCTGCTGCACCAGGCTGTCGCTGGCCGCCATGCCGCCGGTGATGGCGAGATGCGAGATGACATGGCGCATCAGACTGATCATGCCGAGCGCGCCGGGCCGCCCGCCATAGAGCCGCGCCAGCAGGCGGATCATGCGCAGCGACGCCACGAACACGAACAGCACGTCGAACAGCGCGCGCGGGCTGACCGCAGTGACGACCGAGACGCGCTGCGCGGCGGAGGAGACGATGCGGCGGGCTTCCTGATCGAGCGGGGTCATCAGCTCGCGCTCGGCAAGCCGGATCATGTCGGCACCGTCGATGATGTCGCCGGAGTGCTCGGTGAGCGCCGCGCGGGCGCGCGCCAGATGCGGGTTCTGATGTGCCACTTTCAGGAGATCGTCGACGATGGCGCGGCTTTCCGCGCGGTCGTCGCTGATGAGCACTTCGCTGGCGCGCGCGTGCAGCTTCTCGATGGTCGCAAGCCGCATCAGGCCGAACACTTCGCGGCCGGTCACGACCGCGAGCGCCAGCCCGGCCGCCGCGGCAAGGCCGAGGCCGAGGTAGCCAAGGCTCTCGCTGCGCGCAAAGAGATCCTCGATCAGCTTGACGATGGCAAGGCCGGAGCCGAGCACTACGAGGCCCGCGGTCGCGGCCCAGAACAGCGTCCCCCAGCCAAAACCGCGGCGCGCCGGTAACGGCGGCGCCTCGACTGGCACCGGCAGCAGCGCAGGCTCGGCCTCCGGCGTGATACGCACCGTGCCGCGCGTCGGGCGGCCGGGCTCGTCGGCATCCACCACGACCACGTTCTCGTCGTCGAGCTTGAAGGTCGCGGGTTTTCGCGGTTTCTCGCTCATTGCAGTCGGTCTCCGATCAGGAACTGGAGGGCGCGGTCGAGGCGGATGTGAGGCAGTGCCGGTTCCGCGCCGGCTTCGCGCTCCAGCCGGGGCGGGCGGAAGCGCAGGAAACGGTAATCCGCTTTGTCCGACGGCGCGCTGGCAAGCCCGCGAAAGCCGCCGCCCCGAAAGAGCGCTTCGGGATCGTCGGGCAAATCGCCGGGAAAGGTCGCCACTTCCGTCTCGCCGTCGAATAGCTCGCCGTTGGCGCTTTCGCCCGCCGCGGGCGTGCCGAGCAGCGACGGCAGCTTTTCGCGGCCGCGTGCGACCGTAGCCTCGCGCGTGGCGCGCACGGCGGCCAGCGCCACCACATCGATCGCGGCCTGCTCGTGCTCGGCGCGCTGCGCGGCGCGGCCCACGATGCGGCGCAGGATCGCCTCCAGCCGGTCGTGGCTGGAATGATGCAGATGATCGGCCTTGGTCGCGGCAAACAGGATGCGGTCGATGCGCGGCCGGAACAGGCTGGAGAAGAAGGTCGATCGGCCAATGCGGAAGCAATCGAGGATGCCGGCAAGGGCGGCTTCCAGATCGTGCAGCGCTTCGGGTCCGGAATTGAACGCGGCGAGCGCATCGACCAGCACGATCTGGCGGTCGAGCCGCGCGAAATGGTCGCGGAAGAACGGCCGCACCACCGCATCCTTGTAGGCCTCGTAGCGCCGCACCATCATCGCCCACAGCGATCCCTCCGGCGCGCTGCCGCGCGTGGCCACATCGAGCGGGGCAAAGGTCAGCGCCGGCGAATTGGCGAGATTGCCGGGCATCAGGAAGCGGCCGGGCGGCAGCAGGCTCATGGCAAAGCGCTCGTCGCGGCAGGCGCCCAGATAATCGGTGAACAGTTTTGCCGAATTCAGCGCCGCCTGCTCGTCGGCGCGAGCCTCGGCCGACAGCGTCGCCAGATATTCATGCCAGTGTGCTGCAAGTTTTGCGCGCGGGCCTTCGCGTGACAAGGCAAGGCTCTCGGCCGACCATTGCTCAAAGCTCTTGTTGAGCAGCGGCAAATCGAGCAGCCACTCGCCGGGATAGTCGACGATGTCGAGGGTGAGGCTGCGGTCGGCGCCGTTGTGCCGCTGATAATCGATGACGAGGCGGAGTTCGCTGATATCGGTGGTCGAGCTCGGCCAGCGCCGCTCCGCCACCAGCGTGCGCACATGGTTCTCGTAGTCGAAGCGCGGCACCGCGTCATCCGGCTGCGGTTCCAGATGCGCCCGCGCGATGCGGCCGGTGTCATAGGCCTCGAACACCGGAAAGCGGCCGCCGCGCGTCAGCCCGTGGATCAGCGCGGTGATGAACACCGTCTTGCCGGCGCGCGATAGACCCGTGACGCCGAGCCGCACCGTGGGGTTGAACAGGCCGTCGCCATAATCCCACAGCGCCCGCGCCGACAGCCGCGCTTCCTCGAGAAGATCCTGGAAACTGGGAGGCATGCGGCGGTCGATAAACCCGGCGTGAGGAGAGCAATTCCGTAAAAGTACCGTCATCAAAACTTGGCGATTGATGCGGCAAAATCAAGCGTCACGTTTTTGACGCGTTTGGTATCGGCTTGACGCGTAAATGGGCGGGGCTTGAACCCTTCGTTGACCACAATCATCCTATGATCTATCGATCCCGAAAGTTTTCCAGGCCCGGGCAGACATGACGATCTTTCGACTGAAGCAACTGGCCTCGACGTCGCTCCATGCAGCGGCCGACGCCGTGCACTGGAATTACGACCGCGCCGAGCTGATCGCCGACGGTGTCGTGCACATCATCGGCGTCTGCTTTGGCCTGATCGCCGCCACCGTCTTGATCGTGCTGGCCGCGGTCTACGCTTCCGCGCTCGATATCGTGGTTTCCTCGGTCTATGTCGCGGGCCTGCTTGCCATGCTCGGCCTGTCGGCAACCTACAATCTCTGGCCAGTGTCGCGCGCCAAATGGGTGCTGCGCCGCTTCGACCATTCGGCGATCTATGTGCTGATCGCGGCGACGTATACGCCCTTCATCATGGAGGTGAAGGGGAGCGTGCTGGCGATCGTGCTTCTGGTCTGCGTGTGGTGCGCGGCGATTGCCGGCATCGTGCTGAAGCTGAAATTTCCGGGCCGCTTCGATCGGCTGTCGGTCGGGCTTTACCTCGCCATGGGCTGGAGCGGCATGATGCTCTACGGACCCGTGGTCAAGGCGCTGCCGGCCATGGCGGTGGGCTTCGTCGTCGCCGGCGGGGTGTTCTATACGCTCGGCGTGGTGTTCCACGCCTGGCAGCGGCTGCGCTTCCAGAACGCGATCTGGCACGGCTTTGTGCTTGGCGGCGCGGCCTGCCACTACACGGCAGTGCTCGACATCGTCCTGAAGTAAGCGCTACAAAATAACCACAAGAACTGAGCTGGGAGGGTGCCATGCAGGTCACCGGCAAGGTCGTGGTCGTCACGGGCGGCGGTAACGGCATCGGGCGGGCGCTGTGCGAGGCCTTCCATCGTGCCGGCGCGGCCAAGGTGGTGGTCGCTGACATCGATCCCAACGCCGCGCGTGCGGTGGCCGGCACCATCAACGGTGCCGCCTTCAAATGCGATGTCGGCAAGGAAAAGGACGTCAGCCACGTCATCGAGGAGACCGAGCACCAGTTCGGCCCGATCGCGCTGTTTTGTTCCAACGCCGGCATCGGCGGCGGTTTTGATCCGCTCTCGGTCAATGCCGGCGGCAATTCCGACGAGCCCTGGCAGCGCAGCTGGGCGATCCACGTCATGGCGCATGTGTACGCGGCGCGGCATCTGGTGCCGCGCTACAAGGCGCGCGGCGGCGGCTATTTTCTCAATACGATCTCCGCCGCAGGCCTGCTCTCGCAGGTCGGCAGCCCGGCTTACTCCACGACCAAGCATGCCGCGGTCGGCTTTGCAGAAAATCTCGCGATCTCGCACAAGGCCGACAACATCAGGGTGTCGATCCTCTGCCCGCAGGGCGTCGACACCAACATGCTGCGCTCGATCCCGAAGGGCCCGCAATCCGGCGACGGCGACCTCTCGCCCGAGCAGGTCGCGCAGGACGTGCTCGCGGGGCTGGAGCAGGAGAGGTTTGTGATCCTGCCGCACCCGCAGGTGCTCGGCTACATGCGCAAGAAGACCGAGGACTACGATCGCTGGATCTCCGGCATGGCCAAGATCCAGGCGAAGATGAGAGAGACCTACGGGAAGTGAATGCTCCTCATGGTGAGGAGGTGCGCAGCGCCGTCTCGAACCATGAAGGCCCCGATCCCGCCTGTGGCTATCCTTCGAGACGGCCGCTTCGCCGCCTCCTCAGGATGAGGCGGAGTGTGTGGCTGCATCATAATAATTGCGGAGAGAGTACAAGTCCGGGAGGCGCCCATGAAGTTTGTCGTGCTATTTGAGGACAATCCGGCCGCAGGCCAGGATGTGCGCCGCCAGCATATGGCCGCCCATCTCGCCTTTCTGGAAAACCACGCCGCGAAGGTGACGGCCGCGGGCCCCCTGCAGACGAGCGATGGCCAGGGCGCCGGCGGGCTCTGGCTGGTGGAGGCGGCCGATGCCGCAGAGGTCGACGCCTTGGTGAAGGAGGACCCCTTCTGGCCCACGGGTCTGCGCAAGTCGGTCCGCGTCCTCGCCTGGAAACAGGTCTTTGCCGACGGCCGCCGCCTGATCCCGGGGTGACGCCCCTTCTCCCTACAATGTCCGCGTCGCTGCGGCGGTACGCCAGGCCATCACCTTGCCGCCGAAAGAGGCCCGCCTGCTTCTTGCCACATTCAAGCGAATGCTGCCTAATGACCGCGCGATGCTCTGAGGCAACCGCAGATCGGGTAGCCCATGAACTGGTGGCCCTTCGCAAAGGAAACGGCGACAGTCGAGTTGGACGTCCCTCACGCGCTGCTCGCCGATATCGAGAAGCGCGGCAAGCAATATCGCGACGACGTCGACAACGGCAAATTGATCATGCCGGCCTGCAAGCGCAGCGCCTCGGATGCGGGCAACGAGCAGGCTGCCATAGCCGATCACACGCGGCTTGAGGCTTTCCGCTATCTGCTCGAAGTGCCGCGCGGTGAATACCGGCTGCTCGCCGAGCCGGACCAGCAGGCCACGATCATCGACGGTTATCTGCGTCAATTGCCGCACGAGGACACGGTGATCGAATTCACCGGCGCCACTAACGCTGATCTTGCCATCGCCATCATCGCCGGCTTCAACTGGCTGGTGCATTGCGCGGTGCTGGCCGGTGCCGAGCCGAACCAGTTCTACGGCACGCTGCGCAATTTCCGCCGCATCGCCTCCACGGCCCAGAAATGGTGGGCCGCCGACGGCGCGAAAGAGCGTTATGCGGAGATGCTGCAAGCCGGCGAGGTGCCGCCGCTGCTGCTCAACTTGGTCTGGGCCGACTACGGCCGCATGGCCGCGGAGATTGCCACCGCACATGCGACGCGGCGGTGAATGCGGCCGTCCCCAAGCAGGGGGACGTCGCAGCGGCCGCAATGGTGCATAGCGGTTGGGGAACCGGGGCTGTTCCTGCGCGGAAATTTCTGAACGGAACCGAAACAAACCCGACATAGGCGAATTTTTTCATGGGGCTTCGCAAAACTGCAGGGCAGACCATGCACTTGTCCCTAGTCGAGGCCTTTCTTGCGGTCTCCGCCCTGAGCGCCGCGTTTCTGGTGGAGATACTGGTTTTTGTGGCCTTGGGACTGATCTGAGAGGCGTCCCAATGGTGGGACCTTTTCGAAATCACGGAGCTCATCACTCCCCGCACCTGGAGGCGGCACATTGCCGAGCCATTTGCCATGAGATAGGCGAACGGCTTCGCCTTGCCCTTGATCGGGATCGGTCGCCCTTGCCTTCGCGCCTGCGCGGGATGCTGGATCGGTTTGAGGAAATGGACGCTCGGGCGCGCCTTCGGTCATACTCAAAGCATGTATCGAGGGCGCGCAAAGGTCGCTAACGCAGACCTTGCTCGTCCTCGTGCAGACCTGCCCCAAATGCCCCGGCGCTTGTCTCGGCTCTCAGTGCCGCCCGCGCTCCTGCCAGTTTCTTTCCCCGATCAGACAGGGCACCCGGGGCTCTTTCTCGGCGGCTGGGACGATCCGGCGCTCCGGCGCAAGGCCCGCAACTTCGAGGACAAGCTTGGTCCGGATCGCTTCCTGGAATTTTTCGCGATTTGTGATCGTCATGATGAAGGCGCCCGGCCCTCCGATCACGCAGTCCTCGTAATAGAGATCGAGATTCTCCACATCGATGATCGAATGGGATGACTTCTTCACCATGATGGGCAAGCCGTTGATGATGATGCCCTTCGCCAGCGCAGCGTCGCGCGCGCCGGTTACGGGGGCGCCGTCGTTGTTGGGCCCATCGCCGGAAATGTCGATGACCCGCCGCAATCCTCGAAAGGGATTCTCCTCGAACAGCTTTACCGCGAAATTGATCGCGCTCGAGATCGAGGTGCTCGAACCTCGGCGAACCGGCGTTTTCATGATCTCGGCGGCCACGGCATCCGCCGATTCCGGACCGTCGATCACGCGCCAGGGAATGATGATCCTCTCGTCGCCTGACATCGACCACTCGAAATAGGTCACGGCCACCTTGCTGCCGCGACCGGCCCTCAGCGCTTGAAGAAAGTCTTTCGAGACGATGGCCTGTGCATAGCCCTCACGCTGAATGGCAAGTTCGTCCAGGTCCATCGAAAAGGAGACGTCGACCGCGATGACGAGCTCGACATTGACGGATGGCGGATTGTGCCTGGAGTCGGCGAATCCTGATTTCGGGCTCGGCGCGGCGATACCGGCCACGTCACCTCCGACGATCGCCCCTGCAACAAGCACCGCCCCGACCGAGACACACCAGCGCATGGCGCCCCTCCCGTTCTCTTGGGAGAATGGTGACACCCAAACCGCGCCGCGAAAAGCGGAAACACGCGGTTCGTCGTTCACGTTCGCAACAGCGGCTGCAGCCTGACGTGTAAGTACTCGCCCTAGCCCTTCTGCGCGTAGAGCAGCGGCACGGCGCTATCCACCATCACCTCCACGAGGCTGGTGCCGCTGTGCGAGAGCGCGTGCTTCAGCGCGCCTGCCAGTTCCGATGACTTCGTCACCCGCACCGCGTCGCAGCCATGGCCTTGCGCCAGCTTGACGAAGTCGAGGCCGGGCAGTTCGAGGCCCGGCACGTTGCGTACCTGCATGACCTGGCTGAATGAGCGCATCGCGCCATAGCCGGCATTGTTGATGACGACGATTGTGAGCGGCAGCTTGCGTTGCGCGGCGGTCCACAGCGCCTGGATCGAATACATCGCCGAGCCGTCGCCGACGAGACAGACGGTGCGGACATTGCCGCGGCCGAGCGCCATGCCGACGGAGGCGGGGAGACTCCAGCCGAGGCCGCCGCTCGCCATGGTGTAAAAACTGTCCTGCCCGCGCATCGGCATGAATTTCTGCATCGCCGGGCGATGCGAGGGCACTTCTTCGACCAGCACGGCATCTTTTGGCATCGCCGCCGACAGCGAATGCAGCAGGTACTCGACCGGGATCGGATCGCCGGCCGGCGGAGCCGGCAACAGCGTGCGGCCGGCCGGTACCGCGCGTTTGCTCTCGGGCAACAGTTCCAGCAGCATCGCAAGCGCCGGCCGCATCGTGGCGATGATGCTGGTGCCCGTGGGCGTGATCGCCGCTGCGGTCGGATCGTCGGTGATCTGGAAAATGGTGGTCGCACCGTCAAAGATCGAGGCGTGGCCTTCGACATGAAAGGTGAAGACCGGCGCGCCGATCACCACGACGAGATCATGATCGCGCAGCGCGTCCGAGAGTTGCCCGGGCGAGGCGTGCAGGAAACCGCAAAATTGCGGATGCCGTTCCGGAAACGAGCAGCGCGGCGAGAACGGGCTGACCCACACCGCGGCCCGCGCTTTCTCTGCCACATCAACCATGAGATCGACGACCTGCGCGCGGTCGACGCCGGGCCCGACCACCAATGCCGGTCGCTTGCTTTCGGCAATTGCCGCCGCCAGCGCTTTCATCGCTGATGGCTCGGGCCCGAGTTCGCGGCTGACAGGGCGGGCCTCGACGGGCGAGGTCGCGTGCATCCAGTCGTCGACCGGCACCGAGACGAAGGCCGGCCCGCAGGGCGGCTGCATTGCCACGTAGTAGGCGCGGGCGATCGCCGCCGGCACGTCCTCGGGCCGCGCCGGCTCGATGGCGTATTTGACATACGGCTGCGGGAATTCCGTCGCGCGCTCGGAAAACAGGAACGGCTGCAGCGGCATGATGGCGCGGGCCTGCTGGCCTGCGCTGATCACCATCGGCGTCTGGTTGCGGTAGGCGTTGAAGATGTTGCCGAGCGCATGGCCGACGCCCGCGGCGGAATGCAGATTGACGAAGCCGGCATTGCGGGTGGCCTGCGCGTAGCCATCGGCCATGCCCACGACGGAGGCCTCCTGCAGGCCGAGCACATAGTCGATATCGTCGGGCCAGTCGGACAGGAACGGCAATTCGGTCGAGCCGGGATTGCCAAACACTTTTTTGATGCCGAAGGCGCGCAACAGGTTGAACGTGGCGTCCTTGACGGTGACGGACTTGCTGGTGGGCTTGGCTGGCTTGCGGGATGACATTTGATACTCCGTCATTCCGGGGCGCGCGAAGCGCGAACCCGGAATCTCGAGGTTCCACAATGCGCAATTGCGGATTGGGGTTCGATGCTGACGCATCGCCCCGGAACGACGTTGTTGATCTCAGCCGTCATTGCGGGACTCTGGATTGCTTCGCTTCGCTCGCAATGACGGGACTACCACGTCGCCACAGCCTTCATCGTCGGCTGCCCCTCCGCATTCGCGATCCACATGTCCATGCCGCCAGCGCCATTGTCGTTGGCATTGACCGAGAACTCGCTGCCCTCGAACAGCGGCTGCACGCCGCGGTAGACGAATTTTGTCGGCGGCTTGCCGCCATGCAGTTTCGCGGCGAATTCGACGAGGAACGACGCCTGCAGCGGGCCGTGAAACACCAGCCCCGGATAGCCCTCGACCTTGGTGACGTAATCGCGGTCGTAATGGATGCGGTGACCGTTGAAGGTCAGCGCCGAATAGCGGAACAACAGTACGGGATCGGAGACATGGCTCTGGCGATGCTTTGCCGGCGGCGGCGCGGGCGAAGCCTTCGGTGCTGCTTGTGTCGCGCTGGTCGCCTCGCGATAGACGATGTCCTGCCGTTCGCGGATCGCCAACCCGCGCGGCGAAGTGATGGTGTGCTCGACCGAGACAAAGCAGAGCGTGCCGGTCGAGCCGGTCTTCAGGTTGACGTCCGCGATGCGCGAGATGCGCGTCGACTCATCGCCGACACGCAGCGGCTCGATGAATTCGAGCTCGCCGCCGGCCCACATGCGGCGCGGCAGCGGCACCGGCGGCAAAAAGCCGCCGCGGGTCGGATGGCCGTCCTGGCTCAGTTGCGACATCGGAAACACGGGCGGCGCCAGGCACCAATGCGTGGTGAAGGGCGCGGCATCCCCTAGCTTCGGCTCGCCGATCTCCTGAAACAGCGTCGCGCGCAAGCCTTTCACGAGCTGCGCGGTGACGATGTCGGTCACCTCCTGGGTGCGGCCGATCCATTGCCGCAAATGATCGATGTCGAGCGTTTCGCCCGCGATGGCCGCTTCACTCATGACGTCTTCCTGACCGGCTGCGCTTTCGGTAGGTCGTGGTGGTCGCCGATGGCAGGCACCGCGCCGTAGGCGCGCGGCTGGCCGACGAAGATCGCCGCCGGCGCGGCATAGCTCACCTTGCCGTTTGGGGTGTCGACCTCGATGCGGCGCAGATGCGGGTGGGTAGAAAGATCGGCCATCGTGTTCACTTCGGCAAAGGCGATGTCGGCATCCTCCAGCTTCTTCAGCAGTTCGTCGCGGTTCAGTTTGCCAAAGCTGTCGCCAACCGTCTTGTCCGTGAGCGAGCGGTTTTTCACGCGCTCGACCATGTTGGCAAAGCGCGGATCCTGCGGCAGATCGGGCTGACCCAGCACGTCAGTGCACAGCTTCTTCCACTCGCGCTCGCTCTGGATCGAGATCAGAATTGCTTTGCCGTCCTTCGAAGTGAACACCCCGTAGGGCGCGATCGAGGGATGCGCCAGTGCCATCCGTTTTGGCGGATTGCCGGCTTCCGAATTGAGCAGCGGCACCGCCATCCAGTCGGCCATCACGTCGAACATGGAGATGCGGATATCAGCGCCCTTGCCGGTGCGCCCCCGTCCGATCAGGGCTTCGAGGATGGAGGCGTGTGCGGTCGCGCCGGTTGCGATATCGACCAGGGAAATGCCGACCCGCGACGGCCCCTCCGGCCCGCCGGTGATCGAGGCGAGCCCGCTCTCGGCCTGGATCAAGAGGTCGTAGGCCTTGCGGTGTGCGTAGGGGCCTTCGTCGCCATAGCCCGTGATGGTGCAGGTGATGAGCGCGGGATAATCGCGGTGCAGCCGCTCCAGCGAGAAGCCGAGCTTGTCCATCGAGCCGGGTTTCAGGTTCTGCAGCAGCACGTCGGCGCCGGCGATCAGCTCTTCCAGCGATTGCCGGCCTTCCTTGGTGGCGAGATCGACGATAACGGAATCCTTGCCGCGGTTGAGCCAGACGAAATAGCTGCTCTGTCCCTTGGCGGCGGCGTCATAGCCGCGGGCGAAATCACCCTCCGGCCGCTCCACCTTGATGACATGTGCGCCGGCGTCCGCCAGCCGCGACGAGCAGAACGGCGCAGCCACCGCCTGTTCCACCGCAATGACGACGATTCCTTCCAGTGGCAGCATTTCTCGCCTCTCAGTAGGAGCGGGGCATGCCGAGCACATGCTCGGCAATGAACGACAGCACCAGATTGGTCGAGATCGGCGCCACCTGGTAGAGCCGCGTCTCCCGGAATTTGCGCTCGACGTCGTATTCCTCGGCGAAGCCGAAGCCGCCATGGGTCTGGATCGCGGCATTGGCCGCTTCCCAGGACGCATCCGCCGCCAGCATCTTCGCCATGTTGGCCTCCGCGCCGCAATCAAGTCCGGCTTCGTATTTGCGGGTGGCTTCCTTCACCATCAATTCCGCCGCGCGCATCGACGCATAGGCTTTTGCAATGGGGAACTGGACACCCTGGTTCTGGCCGATCGGACGGCCGAACACCGCGCGCTCCCTGGCGTAGTTCGAGGCCTTCTCGATAAACCACTTCGCGTCGCCAATGCATTCCGACGCGATCAAAATGCGCTCGGCGTTCATGCCGGAGAGGATATAGCGAAAGCCCTTGCCCTCATCGCCGATCAGGTTTTCCGCCGGCACCTTCATGTCGGTGAAAAACACTTCCGTGGTGGAATGGTTCATCATGGTGCGGATCGGCCGGATCGAAAGCCCGGCCTTGCGCGCCTCGCGCATGTCGACGAGGAACACCGAGAGTCCCTCAGTGCGCTTCCGCGCCTGCTCCTTCGGCGTGGTGCGCGCCAGCAGCACCATCAGGTCGGAATATTCGGCGCGGCTGGTCCAGATTTTCTGGCCGTTGACGATGTAGCTGTCATTGCCTTCCTTGCGCGCCACTGTCTTGAGCGACGAAGTATCGGTGCCGCTGGTCGGCTCGGTGACGCCGAACGCCTGCAGGCGCAATTTGCCGCTCGCGATCTGCGGCAGCCATTTTTCCTTCTGCTCCTTGCTGCCGTGCCGTAGCACCGTGCCCATGGTGTACATCTGGGCGTGGCAGGCGCCGGCATTGCAGCCAGCACGATGGATCTCTTCCAGGATCGCGGTCGCTGCCGAAAGTTTTAAGCCCGCGCCGCCATACTCCTCGGGGATCAGCACCGAGAGATAGCCGGCCTCCGTCAGGGCATTCACGAAAGCGGACGGGTACGCCATTTCGCGGTCGAGCTTGCGCCAGTATTCGCCGGGAAACTGCGCGCAGAGTTTCACGACGGCGTCACGGATGTCGGAATAGTCGTGGTCGAGTTCGGGCTGGGTCATCGGGCTCGGCTGATCATCTGGGCCTTAAAGGATAGACCGCTGATATCGCGGTGGCGAACGCGAAATTGCGCGTTCGGCGCCCCTGTCTTGGGAGATCACCCCGGCCTTTGCAACGCCTATCCTGCGCCCGGCCCGCATGGGGCCATGAGTTCTCTGCTGTCCGCCGCCCCGGGGGCGGTTCCTCAGCGGAAGCCGGCCGGCATGTCCATCGCGCGCATGGTGGCGGTGGCAAAGGCGCAGATGCGCTCGGCGCCGGCCTTGTTCGAGAACACCTCGACCTTGACGACGCTGATAGTGGAGCCTGCCTGGATGGTTTCGGCCCGGGCGATCATTTCCTCGCCGTCGGCGGGCGCGAGGTAGTTGATCTTGATCTCGACGGTGACGGCGATCTTTCCGTCGGGCATCGACGAGGTGGCGCAGGCGCCGGCGGCATGATCGGCGAGCCCGGCAATGACGCCGCCATGGAAATGGCCGAAGAACTGCGTCAGGTCCTGCCGCTTGGCAAGCGCCATCGTTACCTTGCCGGGTTCGGCCGACACCAGCCGCATCCCCGTTGATTTCGGGAAACCAAGCAGGTCCATGACGCGTTCGAGTTGCGCGATGCGCCCGGCCCCGCTCATGTCACGCCCTCACGCGGGAATGCGGACGGGCAGCTGCTCGATGCCGCGCACGAAAGAGGAATAAACCCGCTTCGGCTCGCCGACCACCTCGATGCGATCGAAACGCTTCAGCATCTCCTGCCAGATGATGCGCAGCTGCAGCTCGGCCAGCCGCATGCCGACGCAGCGGTGGATGCCGAAGCCGAACGAGAGATGCGTGCGCGGGCGGGCGCGGTCGATGATGAATTCTTCGGGCCGTTCGATCACTTCCTCGTCGCGGTTGCCCGAGACGTACCACATCACCACGCGGTCGCCCTTTTTGATCTTCTTGCCGCCGATCTCGGTGTCGACCAGCGCCGTGCGCCGCATGTGGGCGAGCGGCGTCTGCCAGCGGATCACCTCCGGCACCATCGACTCGATCAATTCGGGGTTTTCGCGCAGCTTCTTGTACTGGTCCGGATGCTCGTTCAGCGCCAGCACCGAGCCGCTCATGGTATTGCGCGTGGTGTCGTTGCCGCCGACGATGAGCAGGATGATGTTGCCCATCAGATTGTCCGGATCCATGTGCCGGGTGGCGGGGCTGTGCGCCATCATCGACAACAGGTCGTTGCGCGGCGGCGCATTGACGCGCTCATTCCAAAGCTTTGAGAAATAGGCGTAGCACTCGTCCATTTCCTGCCGCCGCTGCTCGGGCGAGGCCACGACGCCGCTCTTGGGCAGCGCGGTCGAAACGTCGGACCAGCGCGTCAGCTTGCGCCGTTCCTCCCAGGGGAAGTCGAACAGCGTCGCCAGCATCTGGGTGGTCAGCTCGATCGAGACGCGCTCGACGAAGTTGAAGGTCTCGTTGCGCGGCAGATTGTCGAGCACGGTGGCCGAGCGCTGCCGGATCAGTTTTGCCAGTTCGTCGAGGTGCGTCGGCGTGAACATCGGCGACACCGTCTTGCGCTGATCGGCGTGCTTCGGCTGATCCATCGCGATGAAGCTCGGATAGTCATAGCCCGGCGGCACGTCGCGGATCGAGATGCCGCCGAGCGTGGAGTCGGAGGAGAAGATGCCGTGATTGGTGTCGACATGCATGATGTCGTTGTATTTCACCACGCTCCAGTACGGCTCGATCGGCGCGTTGGTGCAGTAGTGCACCGGCTCTTCCTTGCGCAGCCGCTCGAACCACGGCCACAGTGTGTCGTCCTGGAACAGTTTTGGCGCGCCGGGATGAAAATCCTGCAGCGGCGTCGAGTAGGCCTCCTCGCGCGCGCGGGCCAGGCGTTCGGCCTTGTCGGGGCGGACGGCGGTATGAACGTTCATGCTGTGCGTTCCCGGAATGGCTAGGCTGATTTGGCTGGCATTTTACCCGCAATGCCGGCGCACTGTCTTGGCTTTATCGGCTATGCGGCAATGCGTACCGGCATGGTCTCGTAGCCCTTGATGAAGCTGGAATAAACCCGCTTCGGCTCCTCGACCACGTCGATCCTGTCGAACCGCTTGAAGATCTCTTCCCAGATGATCTTCAGCTGCAATTCGGCAAGCCGCATGCCGATGCAGCGGTGGATGCCGAAGCCGAACGAGATATGGGTGCGCGGCCGCGCGCGATCGATGATGAACTCGTACGGCTTCTCGATCACTTCCTCGTCGCGGTTGCCCGAGACGTACCACATCACGACCTTGTCGCCCTTCTTGATCTTCTTGCCGCCGATCTCGGTGTCGTCGAGCGCCGTGCGGCGCATATGGGCGAGCGGCGTCTGCCAGCGGATCACTTCGGGCACGAAGGTGTCGAGCAGCGCCGGATTCTCGCGCAGCTTCTTGTACTGGTCGGGATGCTTGTGCAGCGCATAGAGGCTGCCCGACATGGTGTTGCGCGTGGTGTCGTTGCCGCCGACGATCAGCAGGATCAGGTTGCCGAGAAAATTCTTCGGGTCCATGTCGCGGGTGGCTTCATTATGCGCCATCAGCGACAGCAGGTCGTTGCGCGGCGGCCCGCTTTGGCGCTCCTTCCACAGCTTGGCGAAATAGCTCGCGCATTCCATCAATTCAGCCTGCCGCTCGTCTTCGGTGGCCACGAGGCCGCCGACGCCGGGCAGGGTGGTGGCGATATCGGACCAGCGCGTCAATTTCCGGCGGTCTTCCCAGGGGAAGTCGAACAGCACGGCGAGCATCTGCGTGGTCAGCTCGATCGATACGGTGTCGACGAAGTCGAACACCTCGTTGACCGGGAGATTGTCGAGGCAGCTGGCCGAGCGCTGGCGGATGTTGACGGCGAGCTCGTCGAGATTGTCCGGTGTGAACATCGGCGCCACGGTCTTGCGCTGCGCGGAATGGCGCGGCTGGTCCATGGCGATAAAACTTTCGCGGCGCAGATCCGGCGGCACGTCCCGGATGGTGATGCCGCCGAGCGCGGCGGCCGAGGAGAACACGCCGTGATTGGTGTCGACCGCCATGATGTCGTTGTACTTCGTCACCGACCAGTACGGGCCGAACATCGAGTCCTTGCAGTAATGCACCGGCTCTTCCTTGCGCAGCCGGTCGAAATACGGCCAGTGCGTATCCGATTGAAACAGCTCGGGATGGCCTGGATCGAAATCCTCGAGCGGCATCGCATAGGCTTTTTCGCGCGCCTCGCGCAGATGAGCTTCACCTGTCTGTTCGATGGTTCCGTGCATGCGGCTTCTCCCGACTGGCATCCCACCGGTACATCGCCGGCGGCGCAATGTTTTACCCTATTACACCCCGGGCAGCGGTCCGCCGCAAGCGCGGAGTTTTGCCGATGCTACGCCCGAAGACGATACGGCACCGTATCATTTTCCCGTGACAACCGCCGCGGCAAGGTCTAAAGCCTTGTCCAACAACGCCACTTCGCCGGAGGACGCCAGCATGATCGCCAACGCGCCAAAAATGTTCAATTTCGACCTCGGCGAGACCGCGGACGCGATCCGGGAGACGGTGTTCGAGTTTTCCTCTAACGAGATCGCCCCGCGCGCCGCCGAGATCGACCGCAGCAACGAGTTTCCGCGCGACCTCTGGCCGAAGATCGGCGCGCTCGGCCTGCACGGCATTACCGTCGAGGAGGAGTATGGCGGTGCCGGCCTCGGCTATCTCGAGCATGTCCTGGCGGTCGAGGAGATGTCGCGGGCGTCCGCCTCCATTGGCCTCGCCTACGGCGCACATTCCAACCTCTGCGTCAACCAGATCCGCCGCAACGGCAGCGAGGCGCAGAAGCGCAAATATTTGCCAAAACTGATCTCCGGCGAGCATGTCGGATCGTTGGCGATGTCCGAACCCGGCGCCGGAAGCGACGTGGTTTCCATGAAGACCCGCGCCGACAGGAAGGGCGACCGCTTTGTGCTCAATGGCAGCAAGATGTGGATCACCAATGGCCCACACGCCAACACGCTGGTGGTCTATGCCAAGACCGATCCCAGCGCCGGCCCGCGCGGCATCACCGCCTTCATCATCGAGAAGGGCATGAAGGGATTTTCCACCGCGCAAAAGCTCGACAAGCTCGGCATGCGCGGCTCCGACACCTGCGAGCTGGTGTTCGAGGATTGCGAGGTGCCGGCGGAGAACGTGCTCGGCGAGGTAGGCCGAGGCGTCAACGTGCTCATGAGCGGGCTCGACTATGAGCGCGCGGTGCTGGCGGCCGGTCCGATCGGCATCATGCAGGCCTGCATGGATGTGGTGTTGCCTTACGTGCACGAGCGCAAGCAGTTCGATCAGCCGATCGGCGCCTTCCAGCTCGTGCAGGGCAAGCTCGCCGACATGTACACCACCATGAACGCCTCGCGCGCCTATGTGTATGCCGTCGCAAAAGCCTGCGACCGCGGCGAGACCACGCGCGAGGACGCGGCCGGCGCGATCCTCTATGCGGCGGAAAAGGCCACGCAATGCGCGCTGGATGCGATCCAGCTGCTCGGCGGCAACGGCTATATCAACGAATACCCGACGGGGCGCCTGCTGCGCGACGCCAAACTCTACGAGATCGGCGCCGGCACCTCCGAAATCCGCCGCATGCTGATCGGCCGCGAGCTGTTCGACAAGACGGCATAGCCTTACTCTTTTTCATCTCGGCGTGCGACAATGGCGATTGAGCCTAAAAGGTGCTTATTGAGTTCGCCGATCCTGTCCGCTCGGACATGCCAAGGTCCATGGTTTCGAAGGTCTATGAAATTCTTGGCCTCATGATCGCGTAGATTGAAGCGAACCAACGCCGCACTGTCCGCGCTTTCAAGCATGAGTGTTTCCAAGTCATTCTTTGCGTTCGCATCATAGCTTGCAATGATCAAATCCGGCTTCTCAATGGGCGGGAGCGCGCGAAAGCCGGCCGTCTCCATCCATGCCAGCCCCGCCAAAGTAACGGGACAGTAAAAGCACAAGCCATCGAAGCGGCCACGGCCTCGAAGCCGGTCGATCCACCAATCGTTCTGCCAGTCCTCATAGCCGAAGAGCATGCCTTCAAGTCGCATAAGATGCTCATTCCATCCTCCCGAACTCGCTGAAGCGCGCCAGAGCAGCTTGTGCGCGGGAATTCGCCACTCCTCGCCCTTCGGTGTGTAAAGCACCGTTCGGTGGCCGAGATATTGTTTGACGGGACGGTCGAATGGCTCGATCGTCTCCTCCCGGTGCAGTACGCCTTGGGCTATCCAATGATCAAATCGTTGTTCGCCATCGAACGTCATCGGCGGATAGGCGTGCGACATGCGCGCGAGCTTCTTTTGACCGTCCAGCAGGAGAGGTAGCTCGTATCCGGTATGGATCAGGTAGGGCGCTTCAGTGACGCCGTGCCATCGAAACAGCGCGATGACGCGGTCAGTGGAGTTAAACTCAGAACGATCAAATTTTACATTGAAACGCGCGATCAACTCGGCAAGCTGCTCGTCATCGAGACGATAGGTATGGTCGAGTTCAGGGTCTTGGTTTGTGTCTTCCCCGAGGATCGCGCGAAGCGGCCCGGTGTCGCCGACATAAAAGCGCGTTTGGGCGACGGGACACCACCAATCGCAGTCAAATACTTCCAGGATAAAGTGATTGGAATACGGTGACCGATACATATTGCTCTATCAATTCAGGCGAGGTCGCCTCATTATCGACCATCAGGTGCGAAAGTCCATCAACGTTCCTTGAGTTACTTAATCAGAGCTTAGCCGCCGGTGCCGCCCCTAGCGCGAGTACCCGACCGGCCGCCTGCCGCGCGACGCCAAGCTTTATGAAATCGGCGCCGGCACCTCCGAAATCCGCCGCATGCTGATCGGCCGCGAACTGTTCGACAAGACGGGGTGACGCTGCGCTCGGCGCGCCCTATCCACTGACTGTCATACCCCGCGAATGCGGGGTATCCAGTACGCCGCGGCCCATCGGCTCCCGCTTAAGTCTCTGGAATACTGGGTCACCCGCTTTCGCGGGCGATGACAGGCGAAGGCTTGGCGCTCATCATTCCTGCACAGGATCTGGCGTTCCTCCGAAACCTCCATCACACTTCCGACGACTAATACGTGCTCTAATGCGCCCGCCTTGCCGCCTGGAGTTGAGTCGTGAACCAGTTCGTCCAGCCCCCGATCGGGGTTCCCCCGCCGCCGCCGTCGATGCCATCCGCGCCGCCGCCGCTGCCGGCGAAGCTCGATTTTGTGGGCGACCGAAAATCCTTCCTGCAGCTGGTGACGCGCGGCGCGGGGCTGGAGCTGGTCACGCTCGGCTTCTACCGGTTCTGGCTCGTCACCGACATCCGCAGGCATCTGTGGGCCAACACCGTGATCGACGGCGACGCGGCCGAATATACCGGCCGCGGCCGTGAGCTCTTGATCGGGTTCCTGATTGCGCTGGCGATCCTGGTGCCGATCTATCTCGCCTATTTCCTTGTCAGCGTCGAGGCCGAGCATCTGCAGGCGCTCGCCTCTATCCCGCTGGTTGCCTCCTTCTATGTGTTCGGGCAATTCGCGATCTATCGCGCACGGCGCTACCGGCTGACCCGCACGGTGTGGCGCGGCGTGCGGCTGTGGATGGACGGCTGGGGCTGGATCTATGCCTGGTGGGCGTCGGTGTGGCTGCTGCTCGTCATCGTGACGCTTGGACTAGCGATGCCGTGGCGCGCCGCGGCGCTCGAGCGCTACAAGATGCAGCATTCCTGGTATGGCGATCTGCAGGGCAATTTCGAAGGCAAGGGCTCGGAGCTCTTCAAGCGCATCTGGTGGCTCTGGCTGGTCACCCCGTTCGCCCTCCTCATGACGCCCGCGCTGCCGTTCCTGTACGGCTACTACAAGGCCGTGGAGTGGCGCTGGTGGGTGTCAGGCATCCGCTTCGGCGACGTCAGCGCGGAGTCGAAGCTGGAGTCCGACGCGCTGATCGGCCTCTATTGGAAGACGATCGGCTGGTATTTCCTGCTGGTCATCGGCTTTGCCATCGTTGTCGGCGGTGCCTTCGCGGTGGTGGCCGGCCTTGGCGGCGTCACCACCGAGGAGCTGGCGGCTCCCGATGGGATCCTCAAGGCCGCGCCGCTGCTCGTCGTAACCGTTGTCAGCTACCTCGCGCTGGCCCTCGCGCTGAGCGTCGTTGTTCGGCTCTATCTGACGCGCGATGTCTGGGCGACGGTACTGTCGACCACGGTCGTCACTAACCTAGCCGCAGCAGCGGACGTCGCCGCCAGGGGCGATCTTGCCACCGCCCTCGGCGAGGGCATCGCCGACGGCCTCGACGTCGCGGGGTTCTGAGCCATGGCCGCATCCGGCGCCGACGCGGTGGTGTATTTCGACGGCATGTCGAGCCGGCGCCATGCCGCGACGCTCGCTTTCACTGATGCGCTCGAAATATCAGTCGACGGCGAGATCAAGGCAAACTGGCCCTATGCCGATCTACGCCGCGCCGATAGTGCCCCGGGCACGCTGCGCGTTTCCTGCCAAGGCGCGCCGGCGCTGGCGCGGCTGGAGATCCGCGACGCTGCGATCGCCGCCGAACTGACCTCCCGCGCCGCCGATCTCGACGCGCACCATCTCGGCCGCCGCGGCGTGGCAAAAATCGTCGGCTGGTCGGTCGCCGCCGCCGTCTCGATCGTGCTGGTGGTGCTCTACGGCGTGCCGCTCGCCGCCGACCGCCTCGCGCCGCTGGTGCCGGAATCCTTCGAGCGAAGGCTCGGCGAAGTCTCCGAGAAGCAAGTCAAGCTGATCTTCGGCGACAAGGTGTGCAGCAGCCCGGCCGGGCAGGCCGCTTTCGACAAACTGGTGAAAACGCTGCGCGAGGCCGCGGGCCTCAATCCCTCGGTGCAGACGGCGGTGCTGTCGAGCCCGGTGCCGAATGCCTTTGCACTGCCGGGCGGCAAGGTGTTTCTGTTCGACGCCCTGCTTGCCAAGGCGCAAAATCCCGACGAGATCGCCGGCGTGATCGCCCATGAGCTCGGCCATCTCAAGCATCGCGACAACATGCGCGGCCTGATCTACAATGGCGGCACCTCGTTCCTGATCGGCCTGCTGTTCGGCGACATCACCGGCTCGAGCGCGGTGATCTTCACCTCGCGCACGCTGGTCACCTCGGCCAATTCGCGCGAGGCCGAGACCGCGGCCGATACATTCTCGATCGAAATGATGCAAAAGCTCGGCCGGCCGCCAAAGGCGATGGGCGAGTTGATGCTGCGCGTGACCGGCAAGGAAGGCCGCAAGGGCCTCTCGATCATCTCGACGCATCCTTTGACGGAAGACCGTCTGGCGCGGATGAGCAAGGAAGACCAGACGCCGAAGGGCGCGCCGCTCTTGACCGAGGCGGAATGGCGGGCGCTGAAGGGAATCTGCGGCTCCGGAAAGGTGTAGTAGAGGCGTACGATACTGGTCGCCAGTGCCGATGAAGTGATCAAATGAGACGCGCGGAACTCAACGCCGCGCCCGGTTCCCGACCGTCACAAAAATCCAGCCCGAGTTGATGAGCGTTCCGGCGCGCGCCGGGGAACGCATCGTCATCCCGTTCGTTCGTTGGTGCAAGGCATCGAATGAAACTCCGCCGCAGCCGGCGGCTCGAATCTGGAAAGGACCGGCCTATGAGATTGAACGAAGCACAGCTCAAGCAGACGCTGAACCAGATGGACGCGGAGGTTCTTCCCGACAGCCATCCCGCGGCCGCGCAATTGGTCAATCTGTTCGGGGATCACACATTCTTCCTCGATCAAAGCGGCCTCAAGGTGCTGGAGCCGAGCGAAATGTCGGCGAATGAGGTCCAGACCAGTCAGGTCGTGAGCCTCGCCGACTGGTCGGATGCAACATTGACCAGCCTGAAGCCGCATGCGCCCGAGCCGACCGGCACCGTGGTGATCTTCGACCAGATGAAGCACTGAGCGCAGCGACCGGCGTCGCAGGCCCGGCTGGCGTAAGCCGGCCTGCGAATGGATGCGACAATGCGACGCTCGCCACGCGGCGACACCGTGCGGCACGGTATCTGGAGGTTGCGCACAATAGGAACTCCCGCTATGCGCAAGGATTGATCCCGCCAGGGCAGGCCCTCTGGTGGTGAGTGAGATGTGCTATGTGAGGCTCGGTCGACGTGCGGGGGCAATCATTCTCGCAGCCCTGACGATCGGCGACGCAGCGGCCCGCGACGACGGGCGATACGCCAATTCTCCACTGAAAGGATGGTTCGACAGCCTGAAGAGCGGCAGGGGTCCCTGCTGCTCCGATGCCGACGGATTTGCCGTCTCGGATCCGGATTGGGACAGCCAGAACGGCCATTACCGGGTGCGGCTGGACGGCGTGTGGATGGTGGTGCCCGATGATGCCGTCATCACCGAGCCGAACCGCTACGGCCGAACCATGGTGTGGCCGATCAAGGGGTCGCTCGGCACGACCATCCGCTGCTTCATGCCCGGCATCATGATGTGAAGCGCCCGGACCGTAGGGCGGATTAGCGAAGCGTAATCCGCCGTCACGAGCGAAGATAGCGATAAACGGCAAGCGCCGCGAAGACCGACGCCACGATCCAGATCATGACGATGATGGCAGCGCCGGCGATAGAGACGGGCCGGTCCTTAAGCGCGGCCGCGCGATGCTCCGCCATCACGTCAGGCGGAATCAGCTTCACCACCAGGAGAATGCCAAGGGGAACAATGATCAGATCATCGAGATAGCCGAGCACCGGAATGAAATCCGGTATCAGATCGATCGGCGAGAAGGCATAGGCGGCAACCGCAATGCCGAGGGCTTTGGCGTACCAAGGCACGCGCGGGTCGCGCGCGGCGAGATAGACCGCAATGGCGTCCCGCTTCAGTGCACCAGACCATTGCCTGAGCCTTGTCAGCACGCGTTGCACTTTGCCTCTGCGTTCGGAACAGAGCAACGCCGGGAACAGCCTCACTCCGCCAGATTATTCACCTGCTTGACCCAGGTCCGCACGTCGGCCAGCACCGCGGGCAGCACCAACTTGACTTCCTGCACGGTCATGCCGGCCTTGATGCGGGGATCGTAGAGCAGGTTGAGCAGATATTGGTCGTAGACGTCGAAATAGCCCATCGAGACATTGTCGTTGAACATGGTCCACGGCACGGTCGCGGTGTCGTTGATCGGCCCGAGCGACTGCAACAGCTCCTCATAGGCGCAGTCGAGGAAGACGAAATCGCTGACGTCGACGGTGAGGATCACGTCGGAATGCTCGATCTCGAACTTTTCGTTCTTGCGGAATCCCGACAGGCATTGCGGGTCGAGCGAGGTCTTGATCTCCTTGGCGCGCTCCTCGCCATAGAAGGTCGAGATGGTGCGGAACAGGTCGCGGTCGCGCACCAGCTTCACCAGCACGTTGGCGCCCTCGTTGTTGTCGACCATGGCGATGTCGAGATGCTTCACGCGCGAGGCGATGTCGGCGACGATTTTTGCGATCTGCGCCTTGCGGTCGGCGCGGCCGTCGGCGAACACGCGCACCGGCGCCTCGTATTTGCGGATGCGGTCGACGCGGCCGGCGAGGTGATACTCGGCGCCGAACGCCGTCTTGAAGAAACCTTCGACGATCTCGCTGTCGGTAAAATTCTTCTTCTCGGCGCGCTGGCGCGCGGCGACCGCCGGCGGCTCTGCCGCGGCCGGGGCGGACAGGGCGATGCCGATCGTCAGGGCGGTTGCGATCAGGAGAGGAAGCCCGCTTCGGCAAAATCTGTTCATTGTCACGACGCTGACGCAAGAAGAAGACGCGCGCAAGGTCCGCGCCATCGACGCCAACAGCTTCCGCCGTCGCGGGCCTAGTTCTTCACCACCACCACGGTGCCGACGGAGACGCGGTTATAGAGATCGACGACGTCCTCGTTGGTCATGCGGAAGCAGCCGGACGATACCGCCTGGCCGATCGTCTCCGGCTCGTTGGAGCCGTGGATGCGGTAGAGGGTCGAGCCGAGATACATCGCGCGCGCGCCGAGCGGATTTTCGATGCCGCCGGGCATGTGGCGCGGCAGATCGGGGCGGCGGCGCAGCATTTCGCGCGGCGGCGTCCAGGCCGGCCATTCCCTCTTTGCGGTAATGCGGTGGGTTCCGCTCCAGCGAAAACCATCGCGGCCGACGCCGATGCCATAGCTGATCGCCTGGCCGCCTCCCTGCACCAGATAAAGCCGGCGCTCGGCGGTGCTGATGACGATGGTGCCGGGCGCATAACCGCCGAGCATCACGGTGCCGCGCGGGATCGGGCTAGAGGCGCCGCCGCTATAGCCGCCGGAATAGCCGCCGCCGCGGAAATCCGGCCCGCCGCCCATGATGTCGCGCATGTCGAAGAATTGCGCCTGCGCCTGGCCTGCCGCCAGCAAGGCCACCGCCGCACAGAGAAAGCCGAGCCCCCGGATCATTGTTCTTCCCCCACCAATCAATATCAGCCGCTGCCGCCAGACAGGCCATAACGGGAACGGCAGTGCAACCAACGAGCCTGTGACTTGCGGCATTTTCGAGTCGCTGGGTTAAAAAAGACAACATGCCCCGCGCGATGGCTGCATTGCCGGCTAAGCCTTTGACGAACCGGCTGAACAATGGTTGATCTGGCAGGAACCCAAGAACGCGATGACGGGGGCGGAACGATGAATGGTGCGGAAAGTCTGGTGCGGACACTGGTCGCAGGCGGCGTGGACGTCTGCTTCGCCAATCCCGGCACCTCGGAGATGCATTTCGTCGCGGCGCTGGATCGCGTCGAGGGCATGCGCTGCGTGCTCGGCCTGTTCGAGGGCGTGGTGACGGGCGCGGCCGACGGCTATTTCCGCATGAAGGGCACGCCGGCCTCGACACTGCTGCATCTCGGCCCGGGACTCGCCAACGGCCTTGCCAATCTGCACAATGCCAAGAAGGCCAATTCCGGCATCGTCAATATCGTCGGCCAGCACGCCACCTATCACATCGGCTACAACGCGCCGCTGACGTCCGACATCGAGGGCCTGGCGCGGCCGATGTCGGCCTGGGTGCGCACCTCGCCGGATGCGAAGTCGGTTGCCGCCGACGGCGCCGCCGCCATTGCCGCCGCCAAGAGCTCGCCGCCGCAGATCGCGACGCTGATCCTGCCGGCCGACACCGCCTGGAACGAGGCCGACGGCATCGCGCAGGCCAATGGCGAGATGCAGCGCGCCAATTATTCCTCGCAAGCCGTCGATCACGCCGCCAAAGTGCTGCGCAACGGCGGCGCGCAGAACCTGTTGCTGCTGACCGGCAGCGCGCTAACCGAAAAGGGTCTCGCGCTGGCGCAGCAGATCGCGGGCAAGACCGGCTGCAAGGTGATGGGCCAGACCTACAACCCGCGGATGGCGCGCGGCCGCGGCCGTTTTGCGATCGATCGCATTCCCTATGTGATCGAGCAGGCGCTGCCGATCCTAAAGGATTTCAAAAACATTGTTCTGATCGAAGCCAACGATCCCGTCGCCTTCTTTGCCTATCCGAACAAGCCGAGCATGCTGAAGCCCGAGGGCTGCGAGGTGCATCGCGTCACCGGCGTCGGCGAGAATTCAGTGGCGGCGCTGGAAGCGCTCGCCGGCGCGCTCGGCGCAAAGCCCGCCGACGTGGTGCCGCAGAAGCCGATGGACATCGCCAAACCCACCGGGCCGCTAACCCATGCTTCGATCGCGCAGGCGATCGCCATGGCGATCCCGGAAAACGCCATCGTGGTCGACGAGTCCATCACCACCGGCCGGCAGTTTTTTCCGCCGACCGCGGCGGCGAAGCCGCATGACTGGCTGCAGAACATGGGCGGCTCAATCGGCTTCTCGCCGCCGGTCGCCACTGGCGCGGCGGTTGCATGTCCCGACCGCAAGGTGATCTGCATGGTCGGCGACGGTTCCGCGATGTACACGATCCAGGCTTTATGGACGCAGGCGCGGGAAAGCCTCAACGTCGTCACGATTGTGTTCGCAAATCGCATCTACCAGATCCTGCGCGGCGAGTTCGATGGGGTCGGCGCCGGCGAGCCGGGGCAGCGTGCGATGGACATGCTGAAGATCGACCGTCCGGCGATCGACTTCGTGGCGCTCGCCAGGGGCATGGGCGTGCCCGGCAGGGCGGTTGCGACGGCGGACGAGTTCAACAAGGCGCTGGAAGAAGCCATCGCCGAGCCCGGGCCGCGGCTGATCGAGGTGCAGATGTAGCGCGGACGCTGGTTGCCCGCGCGAATTGGGGAAGGTGATGCGGGCGGAGCTCGAGAAGGTCGTCAAGGCAGTTGAAGCGTTTTACGCCCGCGAAGGGCTGCTGTTCGACAAGGATCTCGGCGAGCGCACGCTGACGCACCGGATGGCGGTGCACCTGGAGAAACAGTTCGACGGCTGGGAAGTCGATTGCGACTACAACCGCCTCGGCGAGCGGCTCTTGAAGCTGCCGCACGGCACCATCGTCTCGACCGACGACGAACTCGGCAAATCGATCTTTCCCGACATCGTCGTGCATCGCCGCGCCATCCCGGAAAACCTGCTGGCGGTGGAGGTGCGCAAGGCGACCAACCACCAGCCGATCGAGCACGATCATCACAAGCTGCGTGGCCTGACCGACCCGCATCTGTGGTTCGCCTACCGCATCGGCGTGCTGCTGGTGCTGGCAAAGGGCAAGGTGAAATCGTCGGACGTCTACCTCGGCGGGGTGATCGACAAGGAATTATCCGGCTGGTTCGCCAGCCGGATAGTTGAGATCGGTTTGGCGTAGTGGCGTAGGGCGATTAGCGCAAGCGTAATCCGCCGACAGCTGCGCGAGGAACGGCGGATTACGCCTTCGGCTGATCCGCCCTACGGAGGGAATCGCAATGAAATTCACCGCATCGATCGCCGCAACGCTATTCTTGATCTCGCCCGCCTTCGCGCAGGCGCCAAGCATGGACGCTTCGCTGCAGGCGCTGCTCGCCGATGCAAAGGTCGTCAAGACGTTAGAGGCCATCAAGGCCGACGATGCCCGCACGCTGGAAGAGCAGAAGGGCATCACCGAAATTCCGGCGCCGCCGTTCAAGGAGAAGGTGCGCGCCGAATATTTTCTGAAGCGGATGCAGGAGCTCGGCTTCAAGGACGCCTCCATCGACAGCGAAGGCAATGTCATTGCGCTGCGCAAGGGCAGTGGCGGCGGACGGCCGAAACTGGTGGTGTCGGCGCATCTCGACACGGTGTTTCCCGACGACGTCGACGTCACCGTGAAGGAGAAGGACGGCGTCATCAATGCGCCGGGGATCGGCGACGATTCCCGCGGCCTTGCCGCGCTGTTGTCGCTGGTCAAGGCGATGAACGAGAATGCGATCGCCACGGTCGGCGATCTCCTCATCGTCGGCACCGTCGGCGAGGAGGAACTCGGCAATCTCCGCGGCGTCAAGGCGCTGTTCCGGGATCACAAGGATATCGACGGCTTCATTTCCATCGACGGCCTCGGCATCAGCCGCGTCGTCAACCAGTCGACCGGCAGCCATCGCTACGAGATGATCTTCCGCGGCCCCGGCGGCCATTCCTTCCAGGAGTTCGGCCTGCCCAGCGCCATCCACGCCATGGGCCGGGCGATTGCAAAGATTTCCGAGTTGCAGACGCCCGCGGAGCCGAAAACCACCTTCACCGTCGGCACCGTGCGCGGCGGCACCTCGGTCAACGCGATTGCCGGCGAGGCGCGCATGGCGGTCGACATGCGATCGAACTCGACCGACGAACTGCTCAAGCTCGAGGACAAGCTGCTCGGTCTGGTCAAGCAGGCCGTCGTCGAGGAGAACGCGCGCTGGAACACCGACAAGATGACCGTCGAGATCAAACTGATCGGCGACCGGCCCGCCGGGATTGTCGAGATGGATTCGCCGATCGTGCAGGCGACGCAGCGGACGGTCGCGACGATCGCCCGCGGTCCCAAGGTCACCTTTGCCGGCTCCTCGACCGACTCCAACATCGCGATGTCGCTCGGCATTCCCGCGGTCACCATCGGCGGCGGCGGCGAGGGCGGCAACTGGCATTCGCGCAACGAATGGTACAAGAACACGGACGCCTGGATGGGCCCGCAGAACGCGCTGCTGACGGTGTTGATGCTTGTTGGACTCGACGGCGTGACCAAGCCGGCGCTTGCGGTGAGGCAGGCGAAGTAGCCGCCCCTCATGGTGAGGAGCGCCAACGGGTCCGCGCAAAGCGCGGCCCGATGACAGGCTCCGCGCGTCTCGAACCGTGAGGCCACAGACGGGCCTGCAATCCTTCGAGACGCGCGCGTTGCGCGCTCCTCAGGATGAGGAATTGAAATGCTTATGACGCTGTAGGGGTAGCTACCGCTGCACCGCGCGCCGCAGGCCCGCGAGCGCAATGCCGAGCCGCCGTCCGACCAATAGCGCGATCACCACGAGCAGGCACCAGACCGGAATAAAGAAGAAGGTCAGGATGCCCGCATCCTCAGGCTCGGTCTGCAGCAGCCATTTGACGACGCCGACCGGCGCGAACAGCCCGACTGCGCCGCCGATGCCGGTCATGATCCAGACCATGATCTTCTGCGGCGACATCGTCACTTCCGGAACAGCACGAGGGCTTCGCGAAACAGATTGGCAAAGGAGATCACCAGCGCGCTGCCGAGCGCGAACATGGCGAAGGCGTGATACTCGTCGGAGGTGAGCGGCTGGAATTCGAAATACGGTGGGATGAATGCCCACCACACGATCGGGATGGTCAACAGCGTCGCAAAGATGCCGGCCGGCGCGCCTGCCAGCAGGCTCGCCACCAGGATCGCTGGAAAGAATGCGGCGAAGTAGAGCGTCGCGCCGAACACGGCGAACATTTCCTGGATCGTTGCGGCGAGCGCAATCGCCACCACCGCCGCAAAGAACGCCGAAGGCGACCACGGTCTCACTCTCAGGATCACATCGCGCATGAACTAACCTCGGCCCGCACAAGCGCCCCCCGTTTCCTCGCCCGGGAACAAATTACCCAAGGTTAGTTGGAAACGGAAGCATCATCGCGATGCCGCTAGCGCAGCAAGCGGCCGGAATGGGGGCAATCGTTAACCGGGAGATGAATGGCGGCCCCCTTGCGCCGCCAGCCCGCCCCTGTAATCTGATGGAAACATGGGGAAAAAGGCCGATGGGGGGAGTTCTGGCGGGGGTGCGCGTGCTCGATTTCGGGCGCTATATCGCAGGCCCCTATTGCGCGACATTGCTGGCCGAGTTCGGCGCCGAGGTCATTCGCGTCGAAAAGCGCGCCGGCAGCGAGGACCGCTTCGTGGCGCCGGTCGGCAGCGGCGGCGAAGGCGCGCTGTTCCTGCAGGTCAACCGCAACAAGAAGTGCATCACGCTCGATCCGATGAAGGCGGAAGGGCAGGAGGTGATGCGCCGGCTGGTTAAGACCGCCGATGTCGTCGTCGCCAACCTGCCGCCGCAGACCCTGCGCGCGATGAAGCTCGACTACAACTCGCTGAAAGCGATCAAGCCGGACATCATCCTGACCACGGCCACCGCCTTCGGCGGGCCGGGGCCCTGGTCCGACCGCGTCGGCTTCGACGGCGTCGGCCAGGTGATGTCCGGTTCGGTGTACATGACCGGCGCCGGCGATCCGCCGTACCGCGCGGCGGTGAACTGGGTCGATTTCGGCACCGCGCTGCACTGCGCGTTCGGCACGCTCGCAGCGCTGATCGAGCGCGGCAAAAGCGGACGCGGCCAGATCGTCGAGGGCGCGTTGCTGGCCACCGCGCTGTCCTTCACCAACGCAACCCTGATCGAGCAGGCCGTCATATCAGCCAATCGCGTGCCGACCGGCAATCTCGGCCAGACCGCCGCGCCAGCCGACATCTACCGCACGACCGACGGCTGGGTGCTGTGCCAGGTGACGGGCCATCCGCTGTTCATCCGCTGGGCCAGATTGATGGGCGAGGAGGAGCAGTGGCTAAGCGATCCCCGCTTTGCCGACGACCTCAAGCGCGGCGAGAACGGCCCCGTCATCAGCGCGCGGATGGCGCGCTGGTGCGCCGAGCGCACGACACAGGAAGCCGTGGACACGCTGGGAAGTGCGATGATTCCGGCCGGCCCCGTGCTGAGCCCGCAACAGGCGCTCGACCATCCGCACATCCGCGCCGCCGGCTTTATGCAGGCGGTCGATTATCCGGGCCTGCCGAGATCCGCCCCGGTCGCCCGCGCCGCGGTGAAACTGTCGGAAACGCCGGGCGAGATCGCGGCGCGGCCACCGACGCTCGGCGAGCATACCGATGTTGTGCTGGCGGAGCTGGGGTATGACGCGACGGAGATTGCGGCCCTGAGGGAGGATGGCGTGATCTAGTTCTGTCGCGTCAAGAGCGCTCTAATTCCTCATCCTGAGGAGCGCGCATCGCGCGCGTCTCGAAGGATGCAGGCCCGTCTGTGGCCTCATGGTTCGAGACGCGCTTCGCGCTCCTCACCATGAGGGGCAGCAGGGCTAGGCTGCGCGGCAAAGCAATGGGCGACGCAACAACGCATCGCATGAAGGGAGAGACGTGATGGACCTGAACGGCGCGGTTGCCCTGGTGACGGGCGGCAATGGCGGGCTGGGGCAGCGCATCTGCCACGCGCTCGCAGAGGAGGGCGCGCATATCGCCGTCATGTACGCGAAGAGCCGCGAGCAAGCGGAAAGCGTCGCCGGCGAGCTGGCGTCGCGCTATCAGATCAACGCCAAAGCTTTCGCCTGTGACATCACCGACGGAGCGGCGGTGGATCGGCTGATCGGCGAGGTAACGCACACCTTCGGCCGGCTCGATATCCTGATCAACGACGCTGCCTACAATCTCGCGATCCCGTTCGGCGATCTCGACAGTCTGACGATGGAGGTGTGGGACAGGATCATGGCCACCAACCTGACGGGACCGATGCGCCTGACCAGGGCGGTAGCCCCGGTCATGAAGGCGCAGGGGCAAGGCCGCATCGTCAACATCGCCTCGGTGGCGGGGCTCAGCCCCACCGGCTCTTCCATCGCCTATGCCGTGTCGAAGGCGGGGCTCATTCATCTGACGCGTTGCATGGCGGTGGCGCTGGCGCCCGAGACGCTGGTCAACTGCGTGGCGCCGGGTCTCCTGGAGGGCACGCGCGCGACGGCCAATCTGCGGCCCGAGCAGGTCGAGCGCTCCGCTTCCTCTTCGCTCCTGAAGAAGCCGGCCGACAAGGACGACTGCGCCGATATGGTGGTCGCCATGTGCCGCACCGAGACCATGACCGGCCAGACCGTCGTCATCGACGCGGGGCGGATCTTTCACTAAGACCGAGGTTGAACGGAGACCAGTTACATGAGCATTGCCGATCCGAACAAAACGATCCTCACGGGCGAGAACCCGTTTATCCGTTTGAGCTTGAAGGACGGTGATCCGAACTCGACAGATGCGAGCTATTGGCGGATTATCTTTTCACCCGCCGGGCCTGGCCATGTCCTCTATCTGAAGAGCGAGCTGACAGAAGGGCGCTGGCGCATTTATTCCGACAACATCGCGATGGCGCGCTGGCTGCAGACGACCGTACAAGGCATGCTCAATGCCGAACTTTCCGACACAACAATCCCCTGTGCGGAGGCGACGTTTTCCAAAGCTGGCGATGTCCGCTCCTTCTGGACCGAGTACGTCAAGTCGCACAATGATGAAATCTCGCTCACTTGGTTCGATATCGGCGAGCCTCTGCTCATTCACTCGCAGCCGAACCAGATTCCCAACCGGCGCTACGGCGTATGCACCGTATTGATACCGGCGCTCGGCACACGCCTCGTCCGCAACGGCATTGAGGCCAACGGCCAATCCTGGCGGCGCGAGCGCGAGGGGCGGCCGTTCTCGACATCGGCGTTGGCATTCTCGGAAAGCTGGACGGACGCGGTCTGAAGCGGAACGGCAAGGAACGGCAGCACCCGAGGTTTTGATCGATGGTCGTCTGGTCTCCTCTCACGTTCAACAGCGGACGACAAATGGCAAATCGCTTTGCGATGGCGCCGCTGACGACCGATTCCTCCAATGAAGATGGAACGGCTACCGAGGCCGAGCTCGAATTTGTCCGGCGGCGTGCCGCCACCGGATTCGGCGCTGCCGTTTCTTCCGCCGCTTGGGTCGCGCCGGACGGGCGCTCCTGGCAGGGAATCGGCGCGGCCCATGATGGGCACTTGCCCAGTCTGCATCGTCTCGCCCAGGCCATGCGTGCTGCGGGAGGTCTTGCGATCCTGCAAATATACGACGGTGGCCGTATCGCGAAGCCCGAGCTGATCGGCGAACAATGTCTGCGCGCGCCTTCTGCGGTTGCTTCGTTGCGTCCCGGCGCGAGGACGCCGCGGGCGATGACGTCAGATGAGGTTGAAAACCTGATCGCGCGCTTTCGGCAGGCTGCTTCGCTCGCCCGAAAAGCCGGTTTCGATGGCGTCGAGATCCACGGCGCCAACCACTACGCGATTCATCAGTTCTTCTCGCCCCGGGCCAATCAGCGCACGGATCATTGGGGAGGCACGCTTGCAAGACGCATGAATTTTCCGCTTGCGGTAGCAGAGGCCGTTCGCGGCGCTCTCGGTGCAAAGCTGATCGCAGGGTTTCGCGTCACGCCATTCGAAGCCGAGGCGGACGGTTATACGCTCGAGGATGCCAAGCTGCTGTGCAGCGAGCTTGCCCGGCTCAATCTCGATTACGTCTCCGTTTCGCTCGATGATTACCGCAAGGCCCGGCCTGCCGGAGAGACCCGCGTTTATCATGGCCCGGTCGAGCAGAGTAACACCCCGGCAGAGAGTCCCATCACGGCGTTTGCCCGCATCATCGCCGGCCGCTGTGCGGTCATGGCAAGCGGCGGAATCAAGACGTGCGGCGACGCCGAGGGAGCGATCAGGCTGGGCGCCGATCTCGTTGCGATCGGACGCGCCGTGGTGGTCGATCCCGAGTGGCTGACCAAGGTGCGAAGCAGCAGCGAAGCATCGATCCTTGCGGGACTGCCGAAAGACGAACGCGAGATCGCGCGCGCTTTAAGCATTCCGCCGCGAATGGTCGAATATTTGTTGAGCCGTCCAGGCTGGATCCCCCGGCTATAGGCCGCCGCTTTCCCCGATTCACCCAATAGCGAAGCTCGCGGCTTCACGCGGCTGCCTTGCACGGCGAGGTTTTCGCCCTCTTGTCCTGCTTTCGCATGGACATGGTCACTTACGGCTTGACGAGCACCTTGACGCCACCGCGGCTGGCGCAGGCCCGGCTCGCATTCGCCGCGGACCAGTTATTGTCCGTGCAAAGCGCCGTCACATTTGCGGGCACGGCGAGCGTCCAGCCGCCGGCCACGACCTGACCGGGACACTTTCCGCACGTGACGCGCCCCTTCGTGTTGACATAGGCGCAAAGGCCCTTGTCCAGGCAGTCCTGCGTCGTGACAGCAAGCCGCGCTGTGCGCGCCAGTGCCTGCGGGCTGATCGCGATGGTTCCGATGAGGATTGCCGCTGCTGCGGCCGTTACCGGGCGAAAGGACATGCGGGATTCTCCTCAGGCTCACACAAAATGCGTCTCGGGCAGGCGCGCAAGGTTCAAGGCGAGCGCAAGCAATTTTGCAATCTGCCGGTTAGCCGCGATATCCGCTCGCGAGTGGCGCGGACCCGTGTTCCTGCGGGCCCGCCGCGGCTTCAAATGTGGAACCGCTCCTTCGTCTCGCCTCAATCCGTTGTCATCCACCATGAATGGTTAACGTGTGGGACTTACCTTGGATGACGGTGAATAGGCGTGTAGCGTCGCTTTGGGGAATCGTGACGCGGGAGTTGGGGGCAATGAAAGCCTGGCAAGTCGTCTGCATCATGGGTGCCATCGCATCCGCTGGGATTTATCTGGCTGCCGCAAACAGCCCGGTCGCGCCCGTAGCGGACGCGACGCCGGAAACGGCTACGAACGCCGTGACGCCTGTGCTCTCCGCCGCCGCACCGGACGCGATGCGCGAGCCGGCTCCGAAAGCCCTGCTGCCGCTGCTCGCCGCCGCTGTGCCGCAGGCGGCATTCGCCGGAGCTGAAACAGCGCTGGCAGGGCCTGGCTCGGTAACCGGCTCGGTTTCCGGACCGTTGGTGGCCCGCGCCGAAATCGCCGACTATTCTCTGCCGCCGAAATCGGTGCTGGCTCCCCATGATGCCGCCCGGCCGGTGCTGGCATCGCTCGACCCGTCCAGCGATGTCTCCAGGGATGTCGTCAACCCGGCGGCGACGGTGACGAAGGATTTCCGCTATCTCATCTATTACGTCTGGTCCGAGCTGCCGCCCGCCGTGAAGCCGGCGCAGATCGTGCTGGATTCAATGAAGGACATCCCGGTCGGAACGCCGGTCGAGGAGATCAAGCGCGCGTCCGATGCGTTCGGTCTCGATTTCAATTACATGAAGGCGGTTGCCAAGATCGAGTCCGGTTTCAACCCCAATCAACGCACCGGCTCCTATATCGGCCTGTTTCAGCTCAGCGAATACGAGTTCGGCAAATTCGGCGCTGGCCAAATTCGCAGTCCCCGCGACAATGCCGTGGCCGCCGCCTACAAGATCATTACCGAAGGCATCCTGTTCGAGTGGATCACGGGCCGCAAGCCGGACTTGAGCGATCTCTATCTGATCCATCAGCAGGGCTGGGAGGGCGCCGCCGAGCACATCAGCCGGCCCGATCGCACCGCCTGGAAATCCATGTGCGCCACCAGCGAAGGCCGGGAGAAGGGCGAGAAGTGGTGCAGGCGCGCGATCTGGGGCAATACCCTTCCGGTCCTCAAGAAGGAATGGAAATCGGTGGAGAATGTGACGTCGGCGGCGTTCGTCGGAATGTGGCGCGCGCGGGTTGCTGAATTCTATACGAAATACATGGCCACCGCCGCCGCCACCGCCGGAGGGACGAAGCAGTAAGTTTCCGTCGCGTGGTGTGATCCAGGAGCGATGCGATGATACTCAATCCGGATCACGTGACGATCGCAGTGGCGGACGCCGGCGCGGCGATCGCGTTCTTCGCGCTGCTTGGCTTCAAAAAGGATCACGTCGCGACCATCGACGGCGGCGTTCCCGCCCGCTACATGGGCATGCCCAGCATGAAAGCGCAGCACATCACGCTCGCGCTGGAAGGCGCGGACCCGCGTTTCGAGATCCAGCTGCTTGCGTTCGACCCGCCGCCGGCGACCGATCCGGGGGCGCACCCGACCAACCTGCGAAAACTCGGCTTCAATCATCTCGCCTTCCGCGTCGACGACATCGAGGCGGTCACCGCGCGTCTCGTGGCGGGCGGCGTCACCATGCTGAGCGACGAGATGGACTACATCGGCCGAAAGCTGCGGCTGTTCGAGGGCCCCGAGGGCATCACCTTCGAGCTCGTCCAGCGCGACGATTAGAGCAGGTGAATTTAGGCCGAATCGGCGTTCTCCATTCGTCATTGCGAGCGAAGCGAAGCAATCCAGCTTTGCTGCAACAACATGTCCAGCGCGCTTAACGAAATCTGAATCCCGATAATTCGCCGGTGCTTCTTAGCGATATTTTATGGGGAGCACCCTTAGGTAGCGGGCGAATTCGCGGGAGTGATCACGATGTCGTTCGGCAAGCGTCAATCCGGAGCTGGTGCCGCTGCGCAGGCGCTCAATGTCGACAGGGCCGTCGGACAAGGCCCGGCCGTCGCCGAGAGCGATGGCGTAAGCGGCCACCCGTTTCGCTGGCTGATCGCGCTGATCGCCTGCGGCGCGATGCTCTACGGACTTGTTGCGAGCTACGGTCCGGACATCGTGCGCGACCATCGTCTGGCCGGAACCTGGCAACCGGCCTACGACTTGCGCGCCACCGACGGCAAGTGCGAGCGAACCAACTTCATCATCACCTTCTGCAACGCCAAGATCAAATCGGTTGCCAGGCCCGATCAGGCGCCGGTCGACCATCGCTTCATGATGCTGTTTTCGGGCGGCGGCGGCGAGGCCCTGGTGCCGGTGCGCTCGACCAGGGACCGCGCGGCGGTCTCCATCTTCTATTCGGCGGAAACGAAGCTTTGGAACCGTACGCTGTCGTTTCTTTCCGCGGCGGTCATGCTGACCCTGTTTTCCCTGATTGCGCTGGCCTGTTTCTGGAGAGCGGCCAATTCGTGACGGCTCCAGTCTGAGTGAATAGATGGCGTCACTGTTCAAACTTGTCGGCTGGATCTGCGGCATCCTGCTGCTCTGGGCGTATTTCCAGTTGCCTTCCGGCTCGCCCGACGTGGCCTCGCGGCAAATCTTGTCCGTCAGCGAAGAGGCCGACCGCATCGTGCTCGGCTGGAGCGGGCCGGTGCAGGAGCCGATGAGCGAGCGTGTGGCCGCCGCCTTCGATCGCTACAAGGCCGACCGGCGCCGGCTCGTTCTCCTGCTCAACTCGCCGGGCGGCTCGATCGAACACGGCCGCAGGGTCGTCGCCGCGATCCGCGCGAATGGTCGCGCGATCGACACGCTGGTCCAGAAGGCCGGCGTCTGCGGCTCGATGTGCGTTCCGATTTTTCTCGCCGGCGCCGAGCGCATCGCCGATCCCGAAGCCTACTTCATGTTTCACGAGGCCAGCCTGAACGGCAGCGGCAAGGAAATCGTGAAGCAGAGCGTTACGGAAAGCGTGCGGGAAAACAACAAGCGGCAGCCAATCCCCGCATCCGAAGACGCCGCCGTCTCGGAAGCCGTCAAGGCGATCGAGACGCAGGTCACCGACGATTTCTTCCGCAACGACATCGGCATCCGCGGCGTCAACAAGGTCTGGCTTGCCGGGATGCGCCGGAAAATTTCGGGCCGCGATATCTGGATGAGCGCCCAACAGCTCGCCGACGAGGGCTCCGGCATCGTCGATCGGCTGATTGGCGCGCCCGCACGTTAGCGGCGGATTTGCTCCACGGCGGACCGTTCACGCACGAACGCGAAAGGACGATGAAGGGCCACGGGTCTTCCCTCATTCCGCCTTCTTTTCCGATGGGAAATTGCCGCAATCGCAGGGAAAGCTGCGATCAGTGTCAGCGCGTCGGGGGGCGAATATGGACAACTACCAGTTCTACCTGTTGGACCGCCAGGGCCGGACCGCAAGGCCGCCGCGCGTTGCCTCGTTCAAGGATGATGCAGCAGCCCTGGCTGAAGCGCGCAAGACTCTCGGCGACCAGACGATCGAGATCTGGCAGGGCGACCGCTGCGTGGCGACCTTGCTGCATCTGCAGAAAGTCGCCTGAGCCTATCCTCTCCGCTGCACCGCATTAAGCGCCGCGCGCCCCGAACGCATCGTCTCGATGCAGGGGAGGGCTGCATCCGCGCGCGCTGGTTTCCCGCCCGGCCGTCAGGCAGTATTCGCCGAACGATAACAGGTCCGTGCGGCCACGGCGGCGCGGCCCCACGCGGGAGGCGGGCATGCACGACATCGTCATTCGTGGCGGCACGATCATCGATGGCACCGGCAAGGCCGCCTTCAGCGGCGACGTTGCCATTGCCGGCGGCAGGATCGCCGCGGTCGGCGGCAAGCAGGGACCTGCCCGGCGCGAGATCGATGCCGCCGGCTTGATGGTGACGCCCGGCTGGGTCGACGTGCACACCCATTACGACGGTCAGGCGATGTGGGATCCGCTGCTGGCGCCCTCCTGCTGGCATGGCGTGACCACCGTCATGTTCGGCAATTGCGGCGTGGGCTTTGCGCCGGTGAAGAAGCATCATCGCCAGGCCCTGATGGATCTGATGGAAGGGGTGGAGGAAATCCCGAACCCGGTGCTGGCGGCGGGATTGACCTGGGAGTGGGAAACTTTTCCCGATTTCATGGATGCGCTGGAGCGCCGCGAGCGCGTCATCGACATTGCAGCGCAGGCCGCGCATTTGCCGATGCGGGTCTATGTGATGGGCGACCGCGCCATCCGCCGCGAAAAGGCCACCGCCGATGATATTGCGCAGATGCGGCAAATCACCGTCGAGGCACTGAAGGCCGGCGCGTTCGGCTTCACCACGTCACGGACGGATTCGCACAAGACGCCCGACGGCGAGCTGGTGCCGTCGCGCGATGCGGATGATCTGGAGCTGCTCGGGATTGGCTCCGCGCTGAGCGAGGTCGGCGCCGGCGCGTTCGGCATGAACAGCGACTTCGACGACGAGGATTACGAGCTGCGCTGGATGCGCAAGCAGGCGAAGGCCACCGGCCGTCCGGTCTGGTTCCTGCTCACCGATCGCTTCGAGGATCCGCAGCGCTGGCGGCGCTTGATGAAGGCGGTGCATGCCGCGCGCGCCGACGGCTTGTCGCTGACGGCGCAGATTGCCGGCCGCCCCATTGGCGTGATGATGGGCATCGGCACCGCGCTCAATCCGTTCACCGTGCGGCCGGCCTACAAGGCGCTCGAACAGCTTCCGATCGAAGAGCAGCGCAGGCGGCTGCTTGATCCGGAGCTGCGACGGAAGATTCTCGCCGAAAAACCGTCCGAGGCCGAGGTGGCAAAACTCTCGCAATTCCGTCAGCTCGTCACCAGCCGCTGGGACAAGTTCTTCACCATGGACGACCCGCCGGATTACGAGCCGGGTCCGGAGAAGAGCGTGGCCGCGATCGCGGCACGCACCAACCACACGCCCGATGAAATCGCCTACGACTACATGGTCGAGCAGAATCAGTATCTGTTCTTCCCGGTGGTGAATTACGTCGAGGGCGACCACGAGCCGATCCGCGAAATGCTGAGCGATCCGGCCTGCCTTCTCGGCCTCAGCGACGGCGGCGCGCACTGCACCTCGATCGTGGATTCGGGGCTGCCGAGCTTCATGCTGGCGCATTGGGGCCGCGACCGAAGCCGCGGGCCGCGGCTGCCGCTCGAGCATCTGGTCAAGCGGCAGACCAGCGAAACCGCCGACTTCTTCGGCCTCGCCGACCGCGGCCGGCTGCTGCCGGGCCTGCGCGCCGACGTCAACCTCATCGACTTCGACCGCCTGCGGCTGCACAAGCCGGAGCTCGTGCACGACATGCCGGCCGGCGGCCGCCGTTTCGTGCAACGCGTCGAAGGCTATGAAGCGACGATCGCGGCAGGCATTCCCATCTTCGAGCGGGGCGAGCACACCGGCGCGATGCCGGGGCGGCTGGTGCGGGCGGGGCGCAATGGGCATCGGTGAGGGTGGATGGGCAATTGTACCGGCTAGGGCGTGATGAGAATAGGATTGACCGGAGCGGCATCGGAAATGGGTCAAAATTGAGCACGCAAAATCTGCGACCGCGAATCGGTGGGCTGGTGATATATGTTAGCCCAACACCCAATCCTCTTCGTCGATGAGCTGCATCAGATTGATGCACTCGACTTTCATGACGTTACAGACGCCGGGAATTTTCCCCAGGCTGCCAACGCCGGTTTCCTCCGTAATCACGGTGTAGCCGTGAACCTTTGCCATGGCGATGACGAAGGGATCCGCTTGAAACTTCTCTTTGCCGGCCGAAACGAGCGCCGTGTACGTGTTGACGATGTGGTCGACCTGCTGCTGCACGACTTCATCCGGCGCAATAAACATCGCTTCGCGCGGCTTCAGCCAACTGTGCAGCTCTTCGGAACGTTGCTTATTGCATTCGCGCAGCACCAGCGTTGAGGAAACCAGCCTGCCATCAGTTACCAGCTGATCAAGCTGCTCCCACAGCTTCGGGAAGCGGTTCGGCTTGTAGCGCTCGTACCAAGCGGCAATGAGCGCACTTGTGTCAATGCAATAGGTCTTTTTGGCCATGCCGGTTTAGCCCGCCATGCCAAAGGCCGCCTTTTCCATCACAGGAACGGTCGTAACCTTCATGTTCAAATGACCTGCGACATCGCGCAGCGTGAAATATCGATCGTGGTAACCTTGGAAAATAAGTTGGGTGAATGTCCGGCCGAGCTGACTCAGCACCACGTAATGATATTTGGGGCCGCCTTCGGACGGTTCCTTTTGCTCGTCAAGCTGAGCGTAGATTTTTTGGAAGTCGACGCGCTTGCTGTCATAGAAGGCCTGTGTTGTACGGCCGAGTGTCAGCAAGCGGCGCAGTACGGCTTCCTGGCTCACGCCGAAGCGCAGCGCCAGCGCTTCCAATTCATCATCGCGCCAGCTCTTCTGGCTTCCCTTTTGCGTAACTAGCGTTTCATTGAGCAGCCAGTCGCGCGGCATCAGGGTTGCGGCCGCGGCCGCATTACAGAATTTCTCGACATCCGGGTGAGGAGCATCGTTTCGATCGCCGCCCATGTTGCTCACGCCACTTTGCCGCAAGGCAAGATGGACGAATTCGTGAAACAGTGTAAACACGCGGCCATTTCCGCGATCCTTGCCGTTGATCAGGATCACCGGCATGGTTTGCTCCGCAAGTGCCGTGCCGCGCATCTCCTTGATCTTCAACCGCGGCACCACAAACACGAGGATGTCTTTGGCTTCCACGGCGGTGCGCCAGTTATCGAAGGCCTTGCGACCAAAGCGCTGCTGCTTGGCTTCAGTTATGCCTAGGTACTCTCGGATTTGCTGGCCGAGTTGTTCGACGTCCGTCTTGAGAGTTGCCTTGAGGTCAAACGGCTGTACAGGCTGATCCAACTCGCCGCGCACGGTCAGCGCGATCTCTCGGCGTTCTCGCGCTAGGCGAATGACGTAAGTGAGTTGTGGGGAGAATCCCTGATCGACGCCAGGCAACCGGCGGAAATCCTGGATCGGCTGCCAGCCCTTTGGCGGCACCTTGAGATAAAACAGGCTGACCGGGCGCTTGTAGAGGTCTGCGAAGTCAAGGAGCTTGGCAAAGGTAGGCGCTTCGCCGCCCTTCTCGAACGCGCTCAATCGCTCTTCGTCGATGTGCAAACGGCGTGCGGCCTCGTCCGGGCTAAACCCGGCCTGTTCCCGCGCCCACGCGAGCATGGCCGGGTTGATCAGGGCCTTTACGCTCTTCGCCATCTGCTTACTTCCTCGGGAAAGATTCTACCCTGACCGTCAAGGCCGGCACAACTTTCAGCAGCATGGGCCTAAAAACGTTCAGGCTATCCGTATGCCACCGCATCTCGCGGCAGGTAGAACGCGAAGGGCCCCGATGTTCAGCGAGGCCCGCGCCGACCGAGCATTCCCGATCTCAATCTCAAGATAGGCCGTCCACCGGCCGGGTCAATGGTGCGTTCACATGGGCAGGCCAGAATTGCACGTAATTTCAGCTCCTTAGCCGCCGAGCAATGCCCTCGATGTCGGCCCGGTCGGCGCACTGTCGGCATTCTGACGTGTTCGCCCAGGCAACGCCGGCCTATGGTTCGGGTCAAGGGGAGACCGACATGACCACAACGATCCTCGACCCAAAACTGCTTGGCTTCTGGACTCGGTGCATTCGTGGCGCATCGCACCTCTCCCAGGACGCGCTGGCCGCCAATGCCGGCGTGGACATCCGGACAGTCCAGCGGTTTGAAGCGGGCCAGCCCGTGAGCATTACCTCGCGGCGGGCGCTGGCCAAGGCGCTGGGCTACGACAACCCCGACGCCTTCGACGATCCCGCCTTCATCGAGGCGGTGCTGAAGTTCTTCGACGAGATGAAAGCCATGCAACAGAAACAGCTCGACAATCAGCATCCTGAACACGTGCGAGTCAAAGCGCAGGCGCTTACGTCGGGCGCCGAGGCCCTGAGGTTCGCGGACGCCGTCAATGCGGCTTCCTTCGACATCTTCGACGGTCTTCCGGACGAGACCAAGGAAGTCGCGGCCGGCTTCTGTGATTACGTGCAAGACTTGATGGACCTGGATGACCTTCAGCGACTGACCGCCTGAGCCTTGCCAACGACCTCGAGGCGGTGTTGCTGGACCTTCGTGAAAAGGGTGCGAGGGTTTATTACGCCATGCGCGACCGCAAGTTTCGCGGGTATGACTGGGGCGACAAGCCGTCTTGGGAACTGACAGTCGGCTTCCTTGCCATTGTCCCGGCGGAACGGACGATCACCGAACTCTATGTGCCCGCAAGGTGAGGTTTAGCTAGCCCAAGCGCTGACGGAAGCCAGGCCGAGCCTGATTTCTTCCGGCCCCGGATCGGTTGGCCTTGGCGCGGCGCTTCGATTTTGCCGAATAGGGCTTGACAGTGACGAAAATCAGAAGTATATATCGGTCGTCCCGCACCCCTCAGGAGGGGCGCTGCGCACCGTCACGTAACGTTGGGCGCGGGATGCGATGGACGCGGGCTGGCGTCAGGCGGTCTTCCGCCGACGAGGCGCCTCTTGCGGACGGCGAAGTCGTGTGGTCCTGGCGCCGCGACCGTGGCGTCGATCCGCGCCGGCCCGTGCTGGCGCGGCAACGGTGACAACAAACGCCGCTCACCGGGGAGAGCACGTATAAGCCGTAAACCATTGCGCGGGGAAAGCCGGGATGTCCTGGCTGTACTGTGGTTTAACCCGTGTGCTTTTTGTAGCACGCCTACGCACACGGGACTACGGGTGCCGCCGGCGCCCGGCTTTCCCTGCGCCCTCTGTTCAAGAGAGGGCCAACGCGATGGCACAACCCGGGCGGAACACCGCCGCGGGATTTTTCACGCTTGCCTGAAATGCGCCGGGAAGAGATGGGGGAATGGTGGATGGCTTCAGGATTCAGAACACCGCGCATGAGTGATACCCATGTTTAGACGAGCTCCGTGGCGCAGCTCGCATCGTATGCGGCCTGTCTTGACCCTCTGCGCGGCCGGCGCCGCCGTTCTGACATCGACACCGGTTCTTGCTTCTGATCCAACGGGCACACTCTCCGGGATTTATGCCTTCTTGTTGCTTGTGCCCTGGGTCGCGATCAATCTTGTCCTGACGGCAGTCATCGCCATCAGGGGAGGCTATCGGTCTGCCGCCTCGGCGAAATTGCACGCGGCCGTTGGCGCTGCTCTTCCACTGCTTGGGCTCGGCGTGAATGCCTATGACTATTTTGTTGTCCGTCTGCCTTCAACGCCCTGGCCAGGTATCGAAACCGTTTTGATTTCAGCCGGACTGTGCACCCTGGGTCTTGCGGCGTGCCTTTTGGCGCCGCTGCTGGTTCACCGCTTTACGAAGGGACGATCCGATTGATTTTCGTGACAAGCGGTCGGGCAGCCGTTGGCTACTTTGCATGGGGTTGTTTTCGATGTTTTCGTTGAACGGCCGCGGAGGCCAGGCCCGAGCACCATCGCTTCCAGCTTCAGGAGGAGGAGAGCCCTCCTTCGCTAAGGCTACGGAGGGCATCCTGCTTCGCCTAAGCGATAACGCCAGTCCTGCGAAGCTCGAAGAGCGAAGCAGGATGGTGGACGCACAAGGGATCGAACCTTGGACCTCTCCCGTGTGAAGGGAACGCTCTCCCGCTGAGCTATGCGTCCGGGATTTTGCAGCAAAATCAGGGGGCGGAACCGCTGATCCAGTCGAAGCAAGTGTCGTCAGAGCGAGCGATTTACGAAGTGCGGGGGTGCGGTGTCAAGCCAAACCGCCGTGGACGCCTCGCGCTTCAAGCCCCCTGCTGGCGGGCGCGGGAGGCGTGGGCCTGCAGCGCGCGGATGCGCTCGGCGAGCGTGCCGCCGCCGGCTTCCGCCCGCGCAGCCGCGGTGGCGTCATTGGCCGGGCGCGGCGCGGTCATCGGCGGCGCGGGCTCCGCCGCCAGCATGGCCTCGATCGCCGAGTTCGGCCCTTCGAGCTGCATCGCGAGTTTTGCGACTTCAGCGGCGATGTCGTTGATGCGCTCGCGCAACAGCGCATTCTCCATGCGCTCGGTCTGCCAGGAATTTTCCGCCTGCTGCTGGATCGCGTTGATGTCGCGCTGCAGTTTGGCGCGGTCCTCGCGCGCGACGCGGAGCTGCTCCTCCACCGCCGCCTTCTCGGCGCGCAGTTTTTCAAAGCCCGGCTGCCGGCCGCCTTCGTTCAGCGCGGCGATCTCGACGCGCAATTCCTTGATGGTGCGGTCGGCGACCTCGGCCGCCTGCCGGAGCTGGTTGTTCTCGTATTCGCGCTCGGTGAGCAGCTTGCCCTGGGTCGACAGCCGCGCCTCCAGCTCGTTGACGCGGTTGCCGAGCATCTCGGCTTCCTTGACCTGCGCGATCAGCTGGCGGTCGAGATCCGTGACGCGCTGGCTGAGATTTTCGACGCGGCTGCGCGCCTCGGCAAGCTCGCGCGACACGTTCGCGGAATCGCTTTGCTCCTTGGTCAGGCGCGCTTGCGTCGTCGAATATTCCTTCTCGGCTTCGCTGACACGGCTCTTCAATTCCTCGATCTGGGTGCGCACCGCGACCAGCTCGAGCTGGCGGCTCTCGGCCGTCACCGAGCGGTCGTTGAGGTCGGACGTGAGCTTGGTGAGGGCGGCCTGCCGCTCGGCGAGCGCGATCTCGGCGTTGCGCAGCGCCTCGGTCTTGGCGGCGAACTCCTCTTCGGTCGCGCGCAGCTGCTCCTTGACCGCCTTCTCGCGCGCTTCCAGCGAGAAGATGGTGGCGTTCTTCTCGCCAAGCTCGACCTTCATGCGGTTGATCGCATCGGTCTTCTTGCCGAGTTCGGCGAGCTGGCTGGTGGTCTTGTTCTTGAGCTGCTCGACGCTCATTTCGAGCCGCCGCGCCGACATCGCGAATTCCGCGCGCAGCTGGTCCTTGTCGGCCTGGATTTCCGCCATCGAAAGCGGGGTTGCCGCCTCCATGCGCTTGGTCGTCAGCCGCACGGCGCGGTTATGCACCAGCGGCACGATCATCAGGCCGCACAGCATCGAGACCAGGAAACCGATCGCAAGATACATGATCGGTTCGATCATGAAGATTACTCCCCGCCGCCAACCAAAAATTTACCAAACACAATGCCATGGCGGGCGGGCGAAAGGCCAGCCCATTGGCGCGTTAACGTGAATCAGCATCCCCAAAAAACAGGCAATCAGGCGTGTTGTTGAGCAAGTGCTGCATCGGTTTCACCCCTCCCGCTCTTGTCCGCCGAAGCCCGCCTTCGGGCGAAGGCGGATGCGGGGGAGGTCGGCGCGCGGCAGCGCGACGGGTGGGGGCTCTCTCCGCACGGGCAGTGCGACTCGTGGAGCACCCTCACCCCAACCCTCTCCCGCAAGCGGGAGAGGGGGACCACCGTTCGCGTTGATCCGGTCATGCTCAACCCGTCAGAAAGGGTTCCAGGTCGCCTGCGGCGTGTATTTGAGGTAGCCGATATTGGCGCCGAGCCGGAGGCCAATGCCGGAGCGGATCGGCACCAGCACGATGTTGTTGGCGGTCAGCGCCGTCATGCCAAAACCGCCGACGATATAGGCCGAGCCGTCGATGCCGACGAAGCGCTGATAGATCGCCTGCGTCGAGGGCAAATTGTAGACCAGCGTCATGGTGCGCGCGCCATCGCCGCCCCAGTCGAAGCCGACCGACGGGCCCTGCCAGTAGACGCGCAGATCGCCTGCGTTCTTGGTGTAAAGCGTGCCTTCGCCATAGCGGAGCCCCGCGACGAACGCGCCGGAGCCTTCCTCGCCCAGCACATAGCCGTTGGGCAGGCCCCATTGGCTGACCGCGCGCTCGATGATGGAAGCAAGCCCGCGCGAGACGTTGCCGAAGAATTTGTGGCCGGCATCGACGAGCTCGCCCGGCCCGTAATTGCTCGGGCCCGGCTGGCGCTGCGGCGCCGGATATTCGTATCCCGGCGGTGGCGGCGGTGGCGCCTGGTATTGCGGCTGCCCGGGTGGCGGCGCCGGCGGCGGCAACGGCTGCACCTGCACCTGCTGCGCCGGCACCGGCGCGGCCAAGCACATCAGCGCGGCAAACGCCACCGCGGCAAGGCGTGAAACGATAATCATGAAAAGACCCCTGGTCTCGATATCCGGCCGCCGCCTTAACCTGACGCCAACATTCTCGGCTTTAGGTTGCGCCCAGTGTCCCCTCGACTCCTTTGTTATTGATAGCAACTATGACGGCACAACGGCAGGAAAGTTACCGCAAAGGCCCCGGTGTGGCCTTGTTTGCCCTCCTGGCGGCTATTTTCGTTCTAATCGGGCTGGATCGCCCCGCCACGGGCTCGACCACCGAGCGGATCGTGGTGAACCGCTATTCGGGCCTGGCGATCGAAGGCTTCGACCCCGTGGCCTATTTCGCCGACGCCGAGGCGCTCCGCGGCCTGCCGGACTTCGAGGCGGCCCAGGCGGGCGCGGTCTGGCGCTTCCGCAGCGCCAGCAACCGGGACGCCTTTGTCGCCCATCCGGAGATTTACGGGCCCCAGTTCGGCGGCTACGACCCGATCGATGTCGCCCGCGGGGTGCCTTTTGCCGGCAATCCCCACTTCTTCGTGGTGGTGGATCAGCGCCTCTATCTGTTCGGCCGCGAGGAAAGCCGCAGCGCCTTTGCCGCCGATCCCGCGAAATTTTTGAAAGATGCCCGCGCCCGCTGGCCCGGCCTGCAAAACACGCTGGCGCAGTAGGCCCTTTAAAGGGCTGCCGCCGGATCGCCCCAGGCGATGAATTCCGGGACGATGAAATCCTCGCGCTTGAGGCCGAAATGGAGCTCAGCGCCGCGCGAGTCCGTCACCTTGCCGCCGGCTGCCGTGACCAGCGCATGGCCCGCCGCAACGTCCCATTCGGAGGTGGGGCCAAGGCGCGGATAGATGTCGACCGCGCCTTCGGCGACCCGGGCGAATTTGACCGCGGAGCCGAGTTTTGCGCGGACCGCCCCCGGGCGTTTGGTGATAAAGCCTTCCGTGCGCGCATCGCCATGCGAGCGGCTGACCGCGACCGTCCAGGGTTTTCCCGCCGGCGGGTGGGGACGGGTGCGAATCGGCTCGATGGATCTGATCGTTGTGCCGGCGAGGCTGAGGCGCTCGGCGCCGCGCCCGACCAGTCCCCGCCACACCAGCCCAAGCGCGGGGGCGCCGACAAAGCCGAGCAGCGGCTTGCCTTCGCTGACGAGCGCGAGATTGACCGTGAATTCGTTGCGGCCGGCGACGAACTCTTTGGTGCCGTCGAGCGGGTCGATCAGGAAGAAGCAGGCGCGATAGGGCGGGCTCGCCAGATCGACGCGTTCTTCCGACAGCGACGGGATTTCCGGGGCAATCCGCGCCAGCCCTTCGCCGATGATCGCATCGGCGGCAAGGTCGGCCTCCGTCACCGGTGAGCCGTCCTGCTTGCCGTCGACCTTCATGGCGGTGCGGTTGACCGCGAGAATCGCTTCGCCGGCGCGAATCACAAGTTCCGTCAGCGGCTCGATCAGCCGCGCCGCGGCCTCGCCTCCGATCGGTTGCGAACGTGCCTTATTCATGGGCGAGTATCATTGTGTTCATCCCCAAACCGCTGCCGCCCTCTGCTGGCAGCGTGCGCCCCCGCAGTGTATCAAACCCCAAAGCATGCGTGATTCGCGCCAAAACCGTGCAGCTTTCCAGGAACCTCTGATGTCCGGCACCTCAACTCTCAGTTCCGCCCCCGACGCCCTCGAGCTTGCGGCGCTGCTGTGCTCGCGGGTCTGTCACGATCTCATCAGTCCGGTCGGCGCGATCGTCAATGGGCTTGAGGTGCTCGACGACAATCCGAAGCCCGAGGACCGCGATTTCGCGCTCGAGCTGATCCGGAAGAGCGCCAAGACCGCCTCGGCCCGGCTGCAGTTCTGCCGCTTGGCGTTCGGCGCGGCCGGCTCCTCCGGCGCGCAGATCGACCTCGGCGATGCGCAAGCGATGGCGAAGGGGCATATCGAGGACGGCAAGATCACCATGG
>Ga0081539_10000949_pt1 | contig 54343 bp, 34 predicted proteins | sample TabmetS4T2R2_FD_71023 | JGI IMG/M metagenome (GOLD analysis project Ga0081539, IMG submission 71023) | Tabebuia heterophylla rhizosphere microbial communities from the University of Puerto Rico - S4T2R2 | ecosystem: Host-associated > Plants > Roots > Rhizosphere ...
TTCCCCCCCAACTGTGGGGGCGGCCCTCCGTGCCCCCCGCTGCGTGGAAAACCGACCGTTTTTATATCGACCGCCGTTATTTCAACGCACGGGTGGCCACGGAGGGCCACCCCTACAGTTGTTGCTTCCGTGGTCACATCCCCGATGAGGCGCGTAGCGATTCTCACACCTACACTCACGCCCGCGGATGCGGTGAGTAATGATGTTCTCGCGATGCGTCGTGTGTTGAGCGACCGCGGGAATGAGGTACGGATCTTTGCGGAGAGCTCGAGTGTTGCGGGCGAGGAGATCGAAGCGCCCGCGGCGGCGCTGTCTTACTTGAACAGCGCGGACGACGTGCTGATCTATCACCACTCGATCGGCTGCGCTGACGGCGTCCGAACCTTGCGCGCCGCGTCGTGCCGGAAGATCATCAAGTATCACAACGTCACACCGCCTCACTTCTTCTCCGGCATTAGCGACCAACACAAGCGTCTCTGCGAAACCGGGCGGGCACAGCTCTATGCCATCATAGCTACGCAACCCGACCTCTATCTCGCCGCGTCAACATTCAATAAATCCGATCTCATCACCGCCGGCAGTGACGATCGCAAAACATTCGTAGTCCCGCCTTTCAACCAAGCCGACGCGTTGCGTGCGGCCGCAGCAGACCTCGAGCTGCTCGACACTTACCACGATGAAGACGTCCACTTGTTGACCGTCGGTGGCGTGCGTCCAAACAAAGGCCATGCCGATCTGATCGAGGCGTTTGCTACCTACTACTTCAACTTCAACAGCCAGGCACGCCTGTTCATCGTCGGCGCTGAGAACAACGCTTTCAAACCCTACACCGAAAAGCTGCAGGAGATGATCGACTGGTGGTCGATCGATTCACGCGTCGTGTTTACTGGCGAAGTTTCTGATGAGACATTGAAATCGTACTACCTGCTCGCCGACGCGTTGTTAATCACGAGCCAGCATGAAGGATTTTGTGTACCGCTCGTCGAAGCGATGGCGATGAAAGTGCCGATCGTCGCTTACGCCTCGACAGCGATTCCCGAAACCGCGCAAGACGCGGCAATCACATGGAACAAACGCGATCGCTATCTGATGGCCGAATCGATCGACTTCCTCCAGAAGAACGAAGACGCGAAGATGGAGCTCGTCTTGCGCGGCTCGCGTCGTTACGAGGAAAATTTCTCGAATCACGCGATTGAGAAACGGTTTCTTGATGTCTTAGTTCAAGCCGGGTTAGCACTCTAAGTTTGAAGATGACGCGCATCGCCATTCTATCCCCAAGCCTGTCGACTGCCGACGCCGTCAGCAACGACGTCCTCGGCATGTTCGACACCCTAACGAAGAACGGCAACGACGTTCGGATCTTCGCCGAAAGTCATTCGCTTAATCATCCCGCTTTGGCTGATGTCTCGCGCCTCCGCAGCTTTCTGAAAAGCCCCGACGACGTTCTCCTCTATCATCACTCGCGCGGCTGGGATCCGGGCCTGCAACTGATTAAGGAACTGCGTTGCCGTCGCATCATCCGCTATCACAACGTCACCCCGGCCAAATTCTTCATCGGTTTTAGTACGACGGATCAGGAGCTCTGCGAGCGCGGACGACAAGAGTTGCTCGAGATCACTGCCGCGCAATGTGATCTATACCTTTCGGCTTCGGCATTTAGCATGCGCGAGCTGATCGAGATCGGCGCCGCTCCCTCGAAATCGTTTGTCGTGCCGCCGTTTCATCATATCGATCGCCTCGCGCGAATCACGGCAGACGCGGCGACCTTGCAAAAGTATTCCGGCGACACTGCGAACATCCTGTCTGTCGGTCGCGTCGTACCACACAAGAATTTTCATCACCTGATCGAGGTCTTTGCACGCTATCATTACGACTACAACAAAAACTCGCGGCTAGTCATCGTCGGCAAAGGCGGCGAAGGCTTGAACCCGTATTCGAAGCTCCTGCACGCGGCGGTGCAGAAGCTTGGTCTCACGGGCAACGTCGTATTCACGGGCGGCGTTTCTGACGAAGTGCTGAAAGCTTACTATCAGGTCGCCGCTGCTTTTGTGACAGTGAGCGAGCACGAAGGTTTCTGCGTGCCCCTCGTTGAAGCGATGTCGATGAAGCTGCCGATCACGGCCTACGCGTCAACAGCGATTCCCGAAACGCTAGGCGATGCGGGGATCGTCTGGGCCGAGCGCAACCCAATGTTGATCGCCGAAACGATCGATCAGTTCGTGAAGGACAGCGCGCTGCGAAACGCTCTGGGCCAACGCGGCCAGCGTCGCTACCAGGCAATGTTCAGCAACGACAAGCTCGCGCACACCTTTTTACAGGCGCTGGCGAAACTGCAATGAGTAGAGTCGCAATCGTCGTACAAAGGTGTCATCCGGACGTGGTCGGCGGGTCCGAAACTCTTGCCTGGCACTACGCACAACTTTTAAGCGACGCCTATCAAGTCGATGTACTGACAACCACGGCGCTCGACACTTCGGTATGGGCCAACGCCCTGCCGGCGGGATCAGAGACGCGAGACGGCGTCAGGATTGTCAGGTTCCCGGTGACGATCGGGCGCAGCCAGTACTGGGCGAGTCTGCACGACCGGCTGCGGGAAGAATTCGGGCCGCTCGTCCCGACTCGCAATCAGGACGTGCCGCAGCTTCACTGGACGATCGCGTTGCAGGAAGACCTGATCCGGCACCAGGGTCCATACTCTGCGCCGTTGCTGCACTACATCAATGAGAACTGGCGCGACTACCGCGCGCTGATCTTCATCACATATCTCTACCCGACGACTTACTTCGGCATACAACAGCTTCCCGCGTGGCATGCGCTCTTCGCACCGACACTGCACGATGAGCTGCCTGCATATCTTCCCGTCTACAAATACGCGGCGCGGCAAGCGCGTGAGATCCTCTGGTTGACGGCTGCCGAACAGCGTGTGGGCCATAAGCTTTGGGGCGAGCTGCCGGGACGAGTTGTGGCGATGGCGATTGAGACGAACCTTCGCGAGCCGCAGTGGACGGTCGCGCCTTATCTGCTCTATTCGGGCCGCGTCGATCCCAACAAGGGTTGTGTTCAGTTGTTCGACTACTTTCTGACTTTTAAGAAGACACACCCGTCGCCGTTGCGGTTGATTCTCACGGGCAAGGACGACATTCCCATACCGAATCACGAAGACATCGAATTCAGAGGCTTCGTGAGTGATGAAGAGAAGTTCAAATTGATGGCGGGCGCGATGATGTTTGTGAGCCCATCACCGAACGAGAGCTTCAGCATCGTGACCCTCGAAGCGATGGCCCAGAACACGCCAGTGCTCGCCAACAACGCCTCGACAGTTCTGGCCGATCACATCAAAGCCAGCGGCGCCGGGCGTGTCTACAGCGACTACCAAACCTTCGCCCATACCTTAAATGAATTATCTTCGAACGAAGAATTACTCACGACGATGGGCCAACGCGGCCGCGACTACGTCCTCTCCCGCTACCAACCCGACATCGTCCGAAAATCTCTAATCGCCGCCATCGAATCTAACGCCGAAGGCGTTCGCTAATTTCAGCCCAGGGTTGGGAGCGAAGCGACAACCCTGGGGAATTGAATCAAAAGAAATAATCAAACCCTGAAAGGGTTCGCCAATTTGCCGAACCCCTTCAGGTTCAAAAATTATCTTTGTACGCTTACCCAGGGTTCGAGCCGTAGCGAGAACCCTGGGGTAGTAAACAAAAAGGTGAATGAACCCTCCTAAGGAACAAGACGCTAAGTCCAATTATTTCAACAACGCCGGGATCGCGTCTTGTTCCTTTTACGTCACAACGTCGGCCGCCGACGTCCTTTGCTGAAAGGGTTCGCCAATTGCCGAACCCTTTCAGGGTTCAAAATTATCTTTATACGGTTCCCCAGGGTTGTCGCTGCGCTCCAACCCTGGGCTGAAATTAGCCAACGCCTTCGGCGTTAATCTCTGAAGCGCTGTCGATACTCCAGAGAATTGATAAACCCTTCCGTAATCTGCGGCGCATCGCCACTGCGATCGAGTCCCTCCGTCCAAGCATCAACACCAGGCGGATCAGGATCGCGCCGAAGGTATCCAAAATAATGCAGCATCACAAAGCTCCGGTTTCCGAGCCGCATCATCTCATCGCTGTCGATGCGTTGCGGAACTGGTTGATTCTTGAATTCGTCAAAGCGACTCATCGCATCCATAAACTCTTCATAACGCGGCATGCGTCCGTGAATTGCCTGGTACATTCTCATTATCAGGAACCCGCGCTCGTGAAAGCCCGTCGCGAGCATAACGTTCAGCGCGACGTGCGCGCGCTCACACGTCTCATCATTAGGTTTGCAATTCCGGATCTTGTTTGCTTGCGAAGCGATGACCTGCGCGTCTGGTTCTTGTCCCGCAAAGTCACGATATAACTGCCGCACAAAGAATTCCGGATCGTCGATCGGACTCGGCGTCCTTGAATCGAAAGCTTCAACCTCCGGATAAAGCTCAAGACGGCAGACGTTCCCCGTGATCTTCTGCGACCCGATCCACTCTTTAACCTTATCCTCGTAATCGGGATTCTTGAAGAAATAGAAATTCCAGTTGCGCGGAAACTGGCTACTCGAGGCGTTCAAAGTCTTCACACCCGAGACACTCGAGATCATCATCCCGTCGTACTGATATTCAGCCGTAGCATGCCGCGTTTTTGGACCAGGCGCGACGTAGAACGCCTCGCAATCACCCGGCAACTTCGCCGCCATCGCTTTGAGGTATCGCTCTTCGACTGTTATCGAAAACCCCTCGCCGTTGATTCTGTGCACGCCGAACTGCTCGAACACACCAAACGCGGCCACGAGCAACACCGCGACCGTCAAGCCTCGCTTACCCGCAGCAAACTGGAGCGCCTTCTGCAGCCCGTAAGCAAACGCGATCGATATCGGCAGCGCGAGAAAGATCACATAACGTGAGACGGCCCGAATCGCGCCTCCGCCGGGAAAGTAGTTGTAGATGTATACCCATAGCGTGTAACCGTAGACTTTGACGCCAATCACGATGAAGATGCTCGTCGCGAGGATCAGCACGCTCAAAAACAGCAGTCCGATATTGCGGCCTCTCTTGATCAACCACACCGACGCAACCGTGAGTGCGATCCACGCGAGCGAAGGAACGAGTCCGATGCCGACCATCAGCTCGCCCCACGTCGCTGGTCGCAGATCGCCGACAATCCGTTTATAAAACCAGCCCCAAACGAAATTGCCGTCACCCATCGACAAGAGCGGCCGCCAGCCGGGAATCATGTCCATGACGAAGTCGAACTGGTACCACGTGCCGGTACGCACCGCCGGCAGGTAGATCAACAGAATCGGAATGAAGCCGATCAGAAACACAACGGCGGCGATGCCGAAGGCGCGCCAGAACTTCCTGATCGTGCCGATGATGAAGTCACGCGTTCCCCGAAACGTGAGCGCGAGCAGGAGAAAGATGATGGTCCAAATCACGAAATACCACGCGTAGTAAAACGTGGTCGCGAGTTGCACGTTGAAACAAACAGCCGCGAGCGACAGGAGCCACGCCGCCCTTCGCTGATCGATCGTTTCCACTCGTTTCGCAAACGTGATCACGAGCGCGACGATCAGGGGGAGCAAAAACACGAATTGCAACTGGAGATGCGTGAGCTGGTTGAACTTCGGACTATTGAACGCGAAGAACATCGCGCCCACGCACGACGGCACGAGACCAAAGCCGAGCGTCCGGTACAACAAAACAAACGCGACGCAGTAAGCCAGAAACGTGAACAGAATGATCGTGATCTCGGTCGACGTAAACATGCCGAACCCGAGCGCACGGAAGAACGAGTAAGGCACGGCGAAGCCAAACAACAGATCGGAGTAAGCGAGTGTTCCCTGTACGGGATAGAATATTCCGGGATTGAGTAGCGAGGCTTTGCCGAGTAGCGATTGATACCAGTGCTCGCAAAAGTAAACGAACCCGCGCGCGTCACCGCGGTCGCCGAAGAACGTATCGAAGCCGGAAAAGAATTGCGAGGAATGATAAACAATAGTTCCTGCAACACCGAGAAAAAAACCTAACACAGATGAACGCGGATTATTCATCCGGGCACGCCGTTGGGCCAGGTGATGAGGAAGTAGAGCTGCCCATCGACCTTGCCGCGCAACTCGAGTTTGCCGCCGAGTTTTTCAATCTCCGCGATGTAGACCTTCATCTGCTCACTGTCTGAAATCAGGTACTGCCTGTCTCCGCGCTCCCAAACGAACTTGAAGATCTTCGCGCGCGTCTCTTCATCAGTGAACTGGATCTTGAACGCGGGCTTGTTTGCGTAATACCAAAGCGAGCCCGTCAGCAGGTCTGCCCAGATCCACGCTCTGTCATCGACGAGCTCCGACGGGAGCAGAATCGGCGCATGCGTGATTGATTTTTTAGGCGCAGGGACGGTCGCGCGTTCAGACCAAACGCGCTGGAACGCCGCCACGCCGGGCCAGAGTACAAAGACAAGCACCACCCATGAGAGAACTCGCCGCCGCTCAAAGCACGGACGCACATTCGTCGTGATCTCGATAGCCAATGCGCCGAATCCGATGAGCGTGAGCGTCGCGAAGATGGAAGAGATCATGTAGTGCGCGCCTGTGATCCGGTGCGTGAGAAAGTAGCAAATGGGAATCACCCAAAGCAGCGCGACTGCGAGCACGAACTGTTTCCAACTCAATCCGAGACGATTGTCTCGTCGCACATAAAGCAACAGGAAACCAACGAGACCGATGACTCCGGCGATGAGCGCCCAGTTGTCGACCGATGCATCTCCACTCCCGAGAAAGAACGACAGGTTCGGACCGAGACGTTCGAGCGTTGGTGGCGCTGCGTCAACAGTCGCGTATGTGGAGAGATACCACGCACCCGCAACGTTATGCTGGTTAATCACGACGGGAATAACACCGGTGATCGTCACGCCGAGCGCAAACGCGACCGGCAAACTCTTGATGCGGAAGTTGCGCCAGCCCGGCCAAAGCAAAACCAGAAAACCCGCGAAGAGTAAGAACGACGGCAAACGAATCATCGTCGCGAATCCCAACGACAGGCCGGCCAGCAGTGCGCACAGCAACGCAAGCCGATCACGATCAGCCGTCCTGAACCGCAAAGCGAGCAGACTAAACAAGCACGTCAAAACAATCGGTACGAGCACCGCATTCATCGAGAAGCTCAACGCGCCGAGTCGCGCCAGCACGATGAGTCCAAGACTCAACGCCAACACAACCAGACCAATCGAAGCCCACGCGCGCTTCCACGCCGCAATCGCCAACGCCACCACACCCACCGCCAAGAACACAAACACGACGATGCGATTCAATCGATAAACCGCCTCGCCCTGCGGAAACATCGCGAGCACGAGTCCCGTTCCCGGCGGATATTGCACGCCCACGTAGCCTGACTGCGGCATGTAATGATGCGCATGCGGCGCCACTACCTCTTCCCAGCGCGGCACGGCAACGTTTTCTTGCTGCATGAAATTGATGAGCGTGCGCGTTTGCGGCGACTCCAGCTTGAACTCCGGCCAGACTCCATGCTCGTACGCGTGCCGGATCTGTTTCGCCATGCGCAGGTAGCCAAACGAGTCGCACGCGTAGGCAAACTCTTCCGTACCGAGCGAGCGCCGGTAAGAGCTCCGCACCGCGATGAAAAGCGTAAAAGCGAGTAATGCGATCCAGAGATAAACGAGGATCCTTGGCAGCTTGGGCAACTTCATCGACTAATCAGTGGCGTTCCAATCCAAGAATACTGAGAAAGAAACTCGATAACACAGTCTGCAATCCGAGCGCGATCAAAGTCACTGCCGGAATCACGAGCCGCAACGTGCGCGACGGATCGAGTGGTCCAAACGAGGTCGCACTCCAAAAACTCAACGCGTAAATCGACAGACCAATTCCCGCAACCAGCAACAGCGCGCCCGCCAGAATACCGGTTTCGAGTTTGATGTAATTAAACAGCGACTTCAATCGCGGATCTTCCGGCAGCAGTCCTTCAGTGATCGCAAACACCTTCGTGAAGATCGCGAAGATCACTGTCTGGTACCCGATAACGATCGCGATCGCGGCATAGAGAAACGTGTGCACGTCGAGCGTGATGCCGTCGACAACACGCGGCCCGACAAGCAGCCACCCACTCACCACCGCGCCCACGAGCATCAGCAACAAACCCGGATACAAAAACAACCAGCGTGGACTGTACAGCAAAAGGAACCGCAGGTGACGCCAGCCGTCGCGCCAGCTTCGCAAATGTGGCGGACGATTGCGGCCATCGACCGAAAGCGTCGTCGGCACTTCCGTGATCCGCAACCCCTGCAGCGAGGCCTTCACGACTGTTTCACTGGCAAACTCCATCCCCTTCGTTCGCAAATCCAGACGCTGGATCGCGGCCTTGCTGAACCCGCGCAGGCCGCAGTGAAAATCCCCACACGGGCTGCGGAAAAAGAGCCGTCCCATACCCGTCAACACGGGATTTCCGAGATAACGGTGCAGCGGAGGCATGGCGCGTGGGGCAATCCCGCCTTTGAAGCGATTGCCCATCACGAGCTCGTAGCCGGCGCGCAGTTTTTCGAGGAACGGGCCGAGGTTCGTGAAGTCGTAGCTGTCGTCGGCGTCGCCCATGATGATGTACTTCCCGCGGGCGGCCTTGATCCCGCCGAGGAGGGCGTTGCCGTAACCTTTTTCGGCCACATGAACCACTCGCGCGCCTAAAGAAGCAGCGATCTCGGGTGAGCCGTCCGTGCTGCCGTTGTCAGCGATCACGACTTCGCCGTTGACATTTAAGGATTCGAGGGCCTTTTGCGCCTTTTTTATACATGTCGCGAGGGTTTCGGCCTCGTTCAGACACGGCATCAGGATCGACAGTTCGGTCCGGTTATCGTCGCTTTTTATCTGGGATAGGGTAGGTTCGACTTCCGTTAACATCATTTAGACAGGATTGCAGGATTTACCGGATTGTCATGATAAATCGTTTCATTGACGCCTCTGGCGCAGATCGCTATACTCGCCACTTAGTAGCGCGCGAGGCGCTCACGGACGAGACCCCAATCCGGCCCACCCGAACACTTTGGGAATCTAGGAGACACAATGAAGATCGGTTTTAGCTTTCTGATTATTGCGCTTCTCAGCGCTGCCGCCGTTCCTGTTCTGGCTCAATCCCCTCCCACACTCAGGATAGTCACTGAAACCCCTGGACTGCCGTCCGAGCTTTTCTACGGCAATATCAAGGTCAAGCCGGTGCGCCTGAGACCGGGAACGAATCAAGTCATCACCATCGATGACATCGATTTCTTCGTGCAGCAGCAATATATCGACTTTCTGGGCCGCATGCCAGATTCGACTGGATTCGCCAATTGGAACAACACGCTGAACAACTGCCCGAACGGCGGTTTCGGGGAGTTTGACAATCCAGGCTGCGATCGCGTGCACGTCTCAGCCGGCTTTTACCAGTCGATTGAGTTCCAGGGCCGCGGCTACTGGGCTTACCGGTGGTACGACGCGGTGCTCGGTCGTCGTGCGCTGTACACTGAGTTTATTCCGGACATGCAGAAGGTCGGTGGCGCCCTCTCTCCCGCTCAGGAGGCTGTCGCCAAGGATCAGTACATGAACGACTTCGTGCAGAAGCCGGAATTTAAGGCGATTTATGACGCGCTCAGCAATCAGGCTTATGTCGACAAGCTCGAGCAGACGGCGGGCGTTACGATCTCGAATAAAGCTACCCTCGTGGCGGCGCTGAATGGCGGAACGCAAACGCGTGCCCAGGTCGCGAGGAACGTCATCGAGAACTCGGCGGTGTTTGATAAGTTCTTCAACCGCGGCTTTGTGACGATGCAGTACTTCGGTTACCTGCGACGTGACCCGGATACGATTGGATTTCAGAACTGGGTCAACACGCTGAATGCGGATCCGAGCAACTTCCGTCACATGATCTTCGGTTTCATCTACTCGACCGAGTATCGAAACCGCTTCTAGTATTTAGTATTTAAGAAACAACTGTAGGGGTGGCCCTCCGTGGCCACCCGATCGGACTCATCAGACACGTTCCTCCGATCGGGTGGCCACGGAGTGCCACCCCTACAGTTACTTCCACGGGATTAATTCCCGGTAGATTTCGAGGGTTTGGCGGGCTGTTTTTTCCCACGAGAATTTTCTGACGTTTTGCTTGCCGAGCTCTGCGTAGTGTTCCCGCACGTTTTCGTCACTCAACATTTCCACCATCGCGCGCGCTATGTCGCCGACATCATTGGGATCAACAAGTCGCGCTGCATCACTCACGGTCTCCACTAGCGCCGGTCTTCGGCTCGTAATCACGGGCGCGCCGCACGCCATCGCTTCGAGCGGCGGCAATCCGAATCCCTCGTAAAGCGACGGGTAAATAAACGCCGTGCAAGCCGAGTAAAGCGCGCACAGATCTTCATCCTGAAGATAACCTGTCAGGCAAACCCGCTCCGCCAGCCCTTTCCCGTTTATCAACGAGACGAAATCATCCATCATCCAGCCTTGCCCACCCGCAATCACGAGCTTCGGCCCCAACGACGTGTTGCGCAGCATTTGATCGAAAGCTTCGACCAGTCGACGCAGGTTCTTGCGCGGCTCGATCGTGCCGACAAACAGAATGAAATCGCCCTCAATCCCGAAACGACGGAGTAGCTCGGGATCTTCCCTTCTCCTAAACACCCGTCGCGGCGCTTCGGGCGTCACCGCCACCTTCTCAGCCAGAATTTCCAAAAACTCGCAGACCTCATTCTTAATGCTGTTGCTGGGCGTGATGATCTTCGAAGCGAGCCTCGCCATTAGCTGAAGACGCCAGCGTGCGCGCCGCACGAGGCGCTGTTCGTGCGCTTCCGGATGCACGAGTAACGATAAGTCGTGAATCGTCACTACAGTGGGCCGTCGCGACCAGAATGGAATTTCGTAGTTTGTGCCGTGAAAGAGATCGAAGGAATTTCGCAGCAGGTGAAGCGGCAGGCCGAGGCTCCACCAGCGCCTTTTCAGCCGCCCACTCGGCTCGATAAACGTGAACGAATCAAATGGCGCCACGGCGGCCAGGTTACGTGCTAACTCTGCGGTGTAATGCCCGACACCCGTCAAGGGCGAGGCCAGCGGCATACCGTCCAGTGCGATCTTCATCGCAGCAGTATAGGGTGCTTTGCTTCAAAGTCAGATTAATGGGTGGCTTCTGTAGCTGCGGCTCCGGCTGTTCCTTACTGTCTTCTTTCAAGGACCATTATTGAGCTGTTTGAGCCAACGGCCCAGATATGTGCCGCGTCGCTGCGGCTTAAGGCATTGAGACTTCTTACATCCGGGCTCCTGTAAACAATGGTCCAGTTCAGTCCATCATCGGAACTATGCAACACTACCCCTTCTCCGCTCAACTGCAATGGCTGGTTAGTTTCCGAAAGCATCGAGCCACATACCAGTAATTCTTTGTCAGTAACATACAATGCGTCTTTCACAAATACCCGGCTCAGCACCCTGCTGGTCCATGAGCCGTCATTCTGTCTTAGCGCTAGCATGCTGACTGTACCGTGATTGCCGCCCGTCCTCGCAAGAACTCGCGGAAACTCGTGCGCTGTGGCTGGTACCAACTTCTGAGCATCTAACCCCTCGATGGTTGGTCTGCCGGAGTTTTGCCATCGCGCCCCACCGTCTGTAGTACCGATTGTCCAGCCATTCTCAGTTAAGACTGTCAGGGCCCCAGGTCCAGTTGCGGCGACGTCGCGGGGAGATTCGGATACCCGACCCCAGAAGTCAGCCATTGATTTGTTTAGCTCCCTCGACGCATCAGTCCAGTTTGTCCCGGTGTCAGTGGTGTGCAAGAGAAATGCCTCCGATCGCAATGCGTCCCGTTGTTTAAAAACTTCGTCCCTATTACCCAGCCCTCATTCGCTGAGGTAAAGCTCATACGTGCCAACTCCAGCGATTTAGCGGTGTATTGAACCTTCCAACTGTGGCCCCGTCATCGGTATAAAGCACCGAGCCTTCTTGCTCAGTCTTGTCTGAGTCGGGTCCGTAACGCTGGAGTATCACCCATCTAGCCAGGTCTGATGAGAACCACATACCGCTAACATAACCTTCAAGCCCGGATTCTATGCGTTCCCACCGTTTGCCTCCATCAGTGGTCCTATAAAGCGTTCCCTTGTGATTGCCAGCCCATCCAATGTGGGCGTCGAGAAAGTGAATGAAATCAAGCGATTCGTCGTTTTTGAGATCGCTTACGTGATAGGTGAAGGGCTGCTGACTATTCTCATTTAGCTTCGATATGTAAACATCAGAGGCAGGGTGTAAGCGTGCCCAGCCTTTTAGCAACACGACTCCGACCCCGGTGGAGAATGCCAACAGAAAGACGCATATTGCGATTACTTTTCGCTTCGATCTTGCCATATTGGTCAAATCACAATAGTCTTTCAGTCTCCGACCGGCAATAGAAAGCTGCAAGCCATTTACCATTTAGAGCCGAGCTAATGTGGTTTGGCTTTGTCTTATTGTCGAAGGCCCTAAGAGATACTTGGAGAAAATCTTTGACGCACGAATCCTTTTCTCGTGGTAGCGCACCTTGCAAAGCCTTTTTAGCTTGACCACCGCCAATGTAAGCTATACAGAAAGCGGCAAATTTTCGCCTGTGGGGCTCCGGGTCGCTACTAAGAACAGCTTGAAGTTTAGGGATTGCGGGCTGTCCGATTCTGAGAATAGCCGCCAACGCGGGAAAGTGACTTTCCTTAATTGAGGCTGACGAACCATCGGTGAAGTCGATATTTGCTATCAGTAAGTCAAGAGCTTCCGTCGCGTGCAGCTCGGCAAGCAGACTCGCGCCATGCAGCCATAAGAAGAAGTTCTCGTACTGATTTGCTGCCGGATTTGTCGCTTGCGCCATGCTGCTAATCAATGTTTGTATAACCTGTAGCCGGCATCCATTAGCGGTTCTCGCTTTAGTGAGAAGGGATTCGCTTACTTTCGCGACATTGGTCCGCTCTTGTTGTTTCAGAGCAGCCATGCTTTCGCGTAGCTCGGTATCGTGGAAGCATCGAGCGGAACCGACCGACTGCGTTATCGTTTCCGGGGTGCGGGCGTCTATTGTAGCTATCGCCACCCAAATGACGGCTGAAACGATTACCAACGAGGACGTAACCAAGAAAACTATTCGCTTCATGATATCTTCCTCAGCGTAATCCGCGACCCCACATTATTTTGTTTCCGGTCTGAATCATATGAAACCCCACCTCACAAACGGTGAGGGAAATTTCACGATATGTCGGACAAGAGTTTCATTTAACGGCCGGAATCGTCCTCATAAGTTGATTCCAGTGATCCGCCGATCACTTATCACGGGACCCACCGCCGCCGCCGTGAGCCTCCCCTATCTGTACTTTCGGAGGAGAAGGAGGGCTATGGAACCAACGTTTGGCGAAGCCATAATACGTAACCAGGTCCTACTTAGTGCGATTCTTCAAGCTGCCGCGAATTCACTCTAAGGCTTAGTGTTCGAGAAGATTCGTCCGTGGTGATAATCCACATCCGAGCAAGCGGACTTTCCCTAATAATGCGGTTAAGGATTGCTTTAAGTGTGGTGTCGGAAACCTTGACGGAGAATTGTCGTCCTAACTGAGGAATGTAAGAGCCGGAAAAGTTTGTTCCAGTTCGCATTCCGTGTGCGTCTATTACCGCCTTTACCTCCGGAGTATTAACTAGGTCCTGTTCCAACTTCCAACAGTCAGAATTTGAGTTACGGTAAAGCTCCCAATTCGAACCTTTAGGAGTTCGGCAAGAAAAGCATTCCGATGTTTGTCGCGGGGGAAGATACTTACTACTCCGTTTTCAATTAACCAATTATATCGTTCATTCTGAGTGGTAATTTGGCCCATCAAGTCCGCTATCGTACCCTCGCTTAGCTCCACTCGATAGCGATTCGATAACTGCTTATCAGACGAGATCTCAAGGCCGATTGGAATATCATAGTCAAGCGACAGCCTAGTAAGCAGATTCCAAAGCTGACCTTCGAGAGCAACGTTCTTTATCAGCCGAGTCGCAAGCTCGCGATTCGTTTGGGATGAGTCAAGGCTCTGAGCCTCAGTCCGGTGGCTGTTCGAGATCGTGATCACCAGTGTTATTGAGACAACACTGACGTACTTTAACCACATGGCTCCTCGCGATAACTTATCTGAATGTTATTCCCGAAAACTGCAGGCGTTGGAGCAGGTGCAGATTTAGGGTCCGGCCAATCTGCTACGGCATACACATGAACGCTTTAGCCCACTCTCCTCGGTCTTGTTTCAGTCCACCATGTCTGACATCAATTGTCTTGATCGAAACAAGCATAAGCCGTTTCACGCATGGGTGAGACTCCATCGGCACAGCAGTTTCAATTGCGCGACGAGCTGAAAACCCTCCAATATGAGCCAGACAGAAGACAGCATAATGTCTGGTTTGCCAATCGTCATTGCGAAGCAGGTTTGTTAGCTTAGCAACGGCAGCCGACCCAAATAGAATGATACCTGCTAGTGCCGGTTGGTGAGTCATCGTTGAGCTCCACCCACCATCCGTCATGGTTATGTGCGACAGCAACAAGTCAAGTGATTCAGTGGCTTTGAAATCACCGAGCAATCTTGCACCTTCTCGCCACAGATTAGCATCTGCTTGATTTCGACTAATGTCCACCTGTTTGTCCATAGCTCCCATAACCGCCCTAATAACCCTTTGCCGACATTGCGAAGAGACTCTGGCTGACTCGCGTAGGACCTTTTGGGCTAACTGAGCCTCATTATACTGTTGCGACAATGCGACTACAGCCTTATCCAGGTCAGCTTGCGCAATGCACTCTGGCGGTCCAGATGAATGGGCACTGCCATGATCATGGGAAAAGTTAAGAGTAAAAAGTGCCAGTCCTATGCATCCGAGCGGAAACGCTATACTAAGTAGTATTCGCATATGCACCTATCGATTATAATTACCCGGACCCCATCCAGCATTAGTAATCCCTCCGTTAAAAACTCTAAATGTGAGGTGAAATGCCAGCTCGCAATGCTGAGTACCATTATATGCTTTGATGTAAAAGTTTCGCTTTGTGAAATAACCTCGCAAGTTTGGAGTGCCATCACCGGGATGATCCCACCAGCTTACTCTGTCCCCATCTCGCTGTGGGCCCGGGACTGCGCCTGCTAAGTTGTCCATTCGAGCTTTGGTGTCGTGACGTACTACTTGACCATCCCGAAAATTGTAATCAGCGACCCATTGCTCGACGAGCCAAGTGCGTTTTGGTTTCGGGTTTTGCTCGCTACTTCTCAATGCGACGTTACCTGGTAGTCCCGATATATTGACGGAGAAGCCAATACCATAAACGGGAACCTCATTAGCTCTGGGCACGCTAGGGCCATTTGGAAGTCCATCATATTGACCCGAAAATGAAACCTGAATGCTGCAAGCTTGGTTCACTGCACCCGAATTATCGATAGTTGGAGGATTATTCGTTTCAGGCTCCTGCGGCTGTGGCGCTGGAGCGACCGAAGTATCGGCTGGTTGCTCGCTTTGTTTCGCCGCGTGAAACCATCGCCTTTGCTCGATCGCCGCCTGGCTCATCTGGTCGTATTCCGCCACCGTCATGCCTGTCGGGTCCGTGTGCTTCAGAGGATTATTCAGCACGTAGCTGTAGCGGTTCCACGTTTGTGGATGGGCCGCGTGCGCCGATGCCGCTAATGGATCGACACTGACAAAGCGGCCTTGCGACGACGAGTAGTAGCGGGCCAGGAAATAATCGAGGCCGGTCTCGCTGTCACGTTCCTGCCCCGTGAACTGCTGCCGCACGCCATCGCCACCGTAACCCTGACCTGACGTACGTCCGCCTGTTGGCGCCAGCAGCTCTTCGCCGAACGGCAAATAGTCATGACGTTTGACGTTCGCTAAGGCACCGGACTGATCAAGGACCATACGCGGCGTCCCCAGTTGATCCGTTACGAGCCACTTGAGCTGCGCCCCGCTCGCGCCCGAGCCATTGGGCAGCGTCGCTACCTCGGCCGCTGACAGGGCCCGGTTATAAACTCTTATATCGTCCAGCTTGCCGGCGTAATAACCATATACGTCACCGCCGAGCTCAAACGGATTGATGTGCACAAAGCTCATCGGACTGGTGAGACCGGTACTCACCAAACTGCCGTTGATGTATAGCTTTGGTTGTTTGTTTTCGTAGACGACAGTGACATGTGTCCACCCATTCAGACTACCCGAATAGACCAGCGGCGCCGGCATGTAATTGGCAGCATGTTCGTAGACGCTGACGCCATTGCTGCCAACCGAGACACCCGCTCCCGTGTGACCGTTGTCATACCAAAGCGGCCACAACGCGTATCTCTGGCCGGCAGTGCCGCCGAAGCCAGCGGTGCTCTCACCGTCGATTTCGTGCGTGGCAGTTGGTTGCGCCCAGAAGGAGATCGTGAAGTTATTGGTTACGTCAGCGATGCCATTGTTCACAACCTGATCATTGACGCCATCAAAACTTACTCCCGCATTTACTTGTCCCGCCGTCCAGGTGGGTCCATTCGTGAGCGTTCCTGTATGTCCATTGCCTGATGAATCCGCCGTGGTAGCGCCGCTGTTCTCGTCAAGCTTCCAATAGGCAATCAAGCCGGTCGTGGGCGCTGCAGCCGCTCCCGGCTCGGCCGTAATCAGCAACTGCCCATTGCGATATGCATACTCTTTTTGTGGACTGCCTACCGCGGGCGTCGCTGGATACTCCGCCACTAACTCTCCGCCAAAGCCAAAAACTTGAAACGTTTGCACGCCGTTCACGGTGCGCTTGATTCGTTGTCCACTGGCGTCATACGCATAGAGTTGAGCCTGATTGTTTCCACCCCATGCGGAAGTGATGCGGTTCTCTCCATCATAGGTGCGATTACCCGCGCCGCTGTAGGCGTCATGTTTCAGATTTCCTGCCACGTCATACTTCATCAGGTTGTTTGTCTGGTCATTCGGCAAAAACTGATCGTTCGGTGAATATAGCTGGTTCGTTTGCGGGTCGATCTTGAATGGAGCGCTATTGATGCCATAAGTTCGCAGGTGTGGATCACCTGGATCCTGAGTGAAATCCACCGTGCGATTGCCCCAGCGATCGTACTTGGTCGGCAGAATTACCTGTGCGAGATTTGCATATGAGTCATAGCGAAATTCGTATTTACGTCCGTCGGGCAGCTCTACGTCCTTCACGACCCATGGATTGAAAGTGCCTTGCTGAGGATTCTGCAGGTTAGGAAACAGTTGACTGAAGGTCTTGATAGTGAACTCCGTTGAACCATCGGAATGTTTCCGCAGCACATTGCTTAGTGAGTCGCCATGAATTGTAAGTGTCCGAGTGACACCATTCGCGCCTTTGAAAGAGATGGTCCCACCGGACACGCTGATATGGCGGTTTAATGAATCATCAATGCCGATCAGATCATTACCGGAATAAGTAAAACTGACCTGATTACCATTCGCATCCCGGAACCAACTAGTCTTTCCGCTGTCAATGCGATAACGAGTCCCGTCGCGCAGCATCAAGTAACCGGACGGGTAGATGACGTTGGGAAAGTGCGGTTGCCGCTCATCCAGGATCTCAGCCTCCGAGACAAATGTCGCAGCCGAACCATCAGCCGCGATGAATACTTTTCCTCGAGACGGGCCTCCGTAACAGCCGCTTCCCTGCAACGGCTGCCCGCCCGTTTGTGCATCACGCAGTTCGATTTCCGTGCCATCCGGAGCGGTGAACGTCAACCGTGTTAACGTCCGAGTGAAGAACGGACCAGCACAGCCTATCGCGGTTGCCTCATCGCTTCCTGACTGTCTACCCTGTAAAACTCCAGGACCATAACCAGGCTGTATACCAGTCCACCAAATCGGATTTGCAATATAACGATATTGGATTCGGAGTAGGTACACCCCGATTGATTGCAGGTAGGTACTGCCACGGTTTGTACATTCCAGTTTTGCTCAATTGGCAGCATCGTGTATCCAGCACGACCTCTACCTCCTATCTGCATTAGCGGTAGCCGAAAGTTCAGGTGTCCATTGAAAAGGTTGACATTGTCAAAGTCACCGAGTGGGTATGACCCGGCCGGCGCACCTGGCTGCAGTGAAAGCGGTGTCCAACCCGCTGTTGCGGTCGTATTTGCTGGTGGAGATGACTGAGCAAGCGCAGTGGTGAAAGAGGCAATTAGTAAGACCCCTACTGAAACAAAAACGCGAAGATAGTGTCGTTTGGTCCAATAGCTTGAACTATGTGCGCCGGCAAAGAACGCAAATCGAAGGTAGGAAATAAACATGGTAAGGACCTCTTTTCGTAAAGCCTCTGGTGAGCGGTAAGTTGGAATTGCTCGGTCGCAGTAAGCTTCACTTGCGCCTTGGCGGCAGGCGTGCAGTGAATGGGCGTCGCAGCTACGACTGATTACGGGAGACCTGCTTTCAATCAGACCGTCACTTGTGTTTCGTCCGAAGCGAAACGTCAAGCTTTATGAGATGTTCACAATTGCGTGAAACGTCCGTCCCTATGGGTAGTGTCTCAGTTTGAGTAGTGCATCAGTTTGGAAATTACGCCGAAGGCGTCCGCTAATTTCAGCCCGGGGTTGGAGCGTAGCGACAACCCCGGGACCAGACATTGAATAACATTGAACCCTGAAAGGGTTCGCCGACCGCCTAACCCTTTCAGGGTTTACCGTGTATTTGAATTCGATACCCAAGGTTGTCGCTTGCGCTCCAACCTTGGGCTGAAATTGGCGAACGCCTTCGGCGTACTTTCAAACTGAACCACTACTGTATAGAACTTATAGAACCTATGGGCCGAACCGCTGGCGATATTCGGTTGAGAACAGGAAGCCGAAGATCATGTGGCGGAAGTTGTTCGGATCGGTATTCAAAGTATTGACCCAGTTTTGAAAACCGATCGTGTCTGGATCGCGGCGCAGGTAGCCGAAGTATTGCATCGCCACGAACGCACGATTGAAAAACCGATCGCCAACCGCCGCACTCTCGACGATGTTGCGCAAGACCTCGCCGCGATTCATCTGTCCGCCATTGAGCGCGTCGATCAGTGCCTGCTTGTTGGAAACAGTGACTTCCGCATTCGCCTCGAGCGCATTCACATATGCCGAGTTGGACAAAGCATCGTAACGCGTCTTGAACTCAGGCCGCTGTGTCCACGCTTCCGTGTAGGTAGTCTTGCTGAGCGCTTCAGACTCCGGCGACTGTGGTCCACCCACGATCGCCATGTCAGGCACAAACTCCGCATACGCCGGTCGTCGATCGAGCGCCACTTCGTAGAACTTATATGCGAAGTAACCGCGACCCTGAAACTCGGGCGAGAGGAAAAACCCGGCCGATACGTGCACACGATCACAGCCCGGATTGTCATTCTCGCCAAACCCGCCGTTCGGACAGCCATTCAACGTCGCCACCCAGTTCGCGAAACCAGTCGCGTCAGGCAAGCGCCCGAGAAAGTCGATGTACTGCTGCGTGACGAAGAACGGAATGTCGTCAATTGGATTCGACGCTGCGGGGGTAAAATCATCATCGAAGACCGTTATTGTCGCCGACTGGGGTGCGCCGAGCGGAGTGCCGGTGGCGCCACTCAACGTCACACTAAAGGTTTCAGAATCCTCCACTAGTTTGTCGTTGACGATGGGAATGGTAATCGTCTTGCTCGACTCACCAGCGGCGAACCGCAACGTGCCCGCCGTCGTCGCATAGTCACAGCGTTCTGACGCCAGTCCGTTTGCCACAGTGCAGTTCGTGAGGCCTGCCGCATCGCTCGTCTTGTAATTCACCGTAGCTGCTCCCGAAGTAACGCCGCGCGTCACCATGACATTCACGAAACCCGCACCCTCATTCACGATGTAGCTGGTTTGACTTAACTGCATATCCTCCGGACCGATAATTTGAAACTGAGGCGAGACATTGAAAAAGATGTTTCCTACCGCCTCGACTTTGATTCGCGTGGCGATTCCCGGCGTGCCCGGTACGGTGATCGTCTCGGAGCCATCATTGGGAGTATTGTCCGCCAGGACAATCGGAAAGGTCCCTCCGTCTCGCGAAAGCGTGATTCTCACTGTGTTACAACTCACCGGTGCATTATTCGTATTGGCCACGTTCCAGGTGACGGTCTGCTGCGTCCCTACATTCCATGTACCCGGTTGATTCACCGTAAACGGACCGGCATCCGCGCGGACATTCACGGTGGTTTCATCAGAACTCGCCGCTCCGCCACCTGCGCGATTATCACGTACGGTCGCGCGAAACTTCATGGAGCGTGTCGTCAGTGGCAGCGACTGGCCTATATCAAAGCACTGCGGACAGAGAATATTGAAGAAACTCGGAAACACACGCGCCGGGTTCAGTGACGGAGCCAGTGAACGGAAGATCGGACGCGACCCGTCGTCTGTATTTGGTGGTCCAGGAGTACCGAGGTCAAATTCTTCCCACGTGTAAGTCAACAGGTCTCCGTCCGGATCGCTGGCGGTGGCGGTCAGCATGAAAGGTGTGCTTTGCGGAATCGTGAAACTCGCTCCCGCGTCGACCGTGGGTATATTGTTGCCGGTGGGTGTTGTGACCGGACATGAACCACCATTGACTCCGGTCGTGTAAGCGATGATTTGTTCCAAACTCGCGGTGTGGAAGTAAGTATCCCCCGACATCAGGTCTTCAGGCGCGCAGGCGAAGCGATAACCCATGATCGTTGAGCCCGTGCCGGGCTCATACGCCGTCGCCGCCGCGCGCTGCGGGCCACACGTGCCGGAAGTCGCGTTGAAGGTGTGTGAAGCACCGAACTGGTGACCCATCTCGTGCGCGGCGCTGTAGTAAGCGATCGTGTTTGAAGGTGACAGGTTCTTCACGATGTTTACGCCGCGTCCTTTGAGGCCCGCGCGACATACGACGCCCAGAGACGCGAGGCCCTGGAACTGAAAGCCTCCAATCGGCCGGCCGTCAAAGACATGCCCGATGTCGTAGTTGGCTGAGCCAATCACCGTGTCGAGCTTTGTCTGGTTTTCCGAGATCATCGAGTTCACATTGTCGCTGGTGTAGCCGTCGCTGGCGCTGTCGGTGAAAATGATCTGGTCCTCGTTCGCGATCAGAACCAGGCGGATGGCGACATCGCGCTCGAAGACGGCATTGACGAGGTTGACTGTGATCGTGACCGCGGCGAGGCCGCCGGCGACTGTGCCGCTACCGTAGGTTTGCGTGTACTCGGCGGTCGCAGCAACGGCGAGGCGATACGTTCGCAGTGAGGCGCCACTCGATACAAGCTTTGCAGTGTCTCCGATCTCCTTCACCGCCATGAGTGGATCGTCTTGTGAAGGAATATCCACGTTGCACTCCATCGAACCAGCCGGCGCGTCACCTTGAAAATAAGAGATGTAGGAAGTTGTTTGGTTTGAACCATCGGGCTCGATCAGCACGGTGCCACGCGCGGTCAGGAGGATTGCGTGAAAACCTTGCGGCGTCCAGCCGAAGCGAGTGGTGGTGCCGCTGCCGTCGAGCGCCTGACCGCTGAACGTGCGTATCTGCGGATAACGCGCGGCGAGTCCTTCTTCCATGATCGGCGAGTCAAGGATCTTGAAACGCTGCATGGATCCATCCGGCATCGGCAGACTGATGATCTGAGCATCAGGACTTTTCGCCGCTGGGGTGAATTCACGAGGTGCTCTTTGCAGCAGCGAGTGCAGGTGGATCGTGTCGAGACTTAGCGAGCGATATTTCTTTGGACGACTGGCAGCCTGTTGTTGCGCTGACACCTTCGGATTCACATCGCGCCACAGTGTGTCAGAAGTCTGTGGGGTGAATGCGGAGACAACCTGCTTCTCCGCTGGCGCACTCAGCGCGGGACGAGTCGCAGGCCAAAGACTCGCGATTGCAAACACGCCGAATACGGCGAATAGCAACAGCAGTGTTCTGGAGGAGGATGAGTGGGGCATTGGTTTTAATTGTCGAGCGATATAGGTTCACTCTTGGACGCAGTCAGTACCACCCGCGGTAGCGGGTGGTACGGACCTCATCCAAGTTCGGATTCACGATCAGGGCCCAAACCTTTGGCGATACTCGGTTGAAAAGAGGAAGCCGAAGATCATGTGACGGAAATTGTTCGGATCAGCGTTCAGCGTGTTGAGCCAGTTCTGGAAACCAACCGAGTCCGGGTCGCGACGGAGGTAACCAAAGTACTGCATCGACACGAACGCACGATTGAAGAACTGGTTTCCAACCGCATTACTCTCGACGATGTTGCGCAACACCTCGCCGCGCGTCATCTGCCCGGCGTTGAGTGCGTCGATCAACGCCTGCTTGTTGGAAACAACAACTTCCGCATTCGCCTCGAGCGCATTCACATACTGCGAGTTAGACATCGCATCGTAACGCGTCTTGAACTCAGGCCGCTGCGTCCACGCGTCCGTGTACGACGCTTTGCTCAACACTTCCGACTCAGGCGACTGTGGTCCACCCACGATCGCCAGGTCAGGCACAAACTCCGCATACGTCGGTCGTCGATCCAGCGCGACTTCATAGAATTTGTATGCGAAGTAACCACGACCCTGAAACTCCGGCGAGAGGAAGAACCCGGCCGACACGTGTACGCGATCGCAGCCAGGATTGTCGTTCTCGCCAAACCCGCCATTCGGACAGCCATTCAACGTCGCCACCCAGTTATTAAAACCAGTCTGGTCCGGCAAGCGGCCGAGGAAGTCGATGTACTGCTGCGTGACGAAGAACGGAATGTCGTCGATCGGATTTTGATTGGATGGCGCCGCATCGTTATCGGTGATCGTGACGGTGCTCGTCGCCGTAGCCAGGCCCGCGCCTGAGACGCCGCTCAGTGTGAGCGTAAAAGTCTCATTTCCTTCAACGAGAGCATCGTTGACGATCGGGACCTCGATATTCTTTGACGACTCACCAGTCGCGAAGCGCAACGTTCCCACAACTGTCTCATAGTCACAGCGTTCCGAAGCCTTGCCGTTTACGACTGTACAGTTCTGCAGACCCGCAGTGTCGGAAGTCGCATAATTCACGGTTGCGAAACCCGCCAAATCACCGGTTCTGGTCACGTTGATCGTAACTAGCCCGGCAGCTTCACCGACGTTAGCAGTAGCTGACGCCAGTTGGATCGAGCTGGTTGATTGAGCGCGCGGCGTGTACGTCACCTGCCCGGCGTTCGTCAAATTCTTTGGTGTCTGTTCGTCAAGAGACGTGTGCGAATCAACGACGTAACCATCCTGCTCGCCGCCACCGATTCCGACTGTCGGAACGAGTGACGCGTTACTGCCGTAACGGCTGCGAATGACGCCGTTTGAATTGAGCTCGATTTCAAAATTGACCGGAGTGGTACCGGTGCAGTGGTCTCCGTCAAATTCGCACGGCACACCCTGCCAGCGAAAGATGATCTGGTTGGCAGACTGTGTGACATAAACGCCTGCATCTCCGCGCACGGAAGTGCTCAGGTTCAGGTCTTCCCAGAGACCCGCGATCATCTTGTAACCGCCGAGTGCATGTGGTGAGCCTGGCGGATCGTCGGCGTTGTCGAGACCCGCTTCCGGAGCCGTTCGAACCGGCGGCGCTGAAAAGTAAACCGCGCCGTTCGTTGAGATTGTCAGCTCGGTAAAGTTTGAGCCGAAGAACGGGAACGAAAACGGCAAAAGGAAATCCGCATAGCGATCATCGCCGTCGAGATTGACTCGCGATCCGCCGGTTGTAAGCGGAGCGGCGGCGCCAACACTAATAGTGTAGGGATCGCCGGCTGACAACGGAACACCCACAGCCAAATTCACCGGCGTGCCTTCGTTGCCGGCATTGTCAAACTCGCGCAGAGTCAGAGTTCCGGACAGATGTTTGAAAGGTATCTTGACGTTAGTCGACTGCAACGATCCGGAGTTTTTCGGGATGACACCTTTTAGCGTGAATACCTGACCGCTGCCGCCGTCAGTGAAATCGATACGGTAAAGCGACGCATTGCCGGTTGCACCGTCGTCACCAGATGCGGTCCAACCAACATTCACCGTGCGTCCATTCTGCGAGTTGATGTGGAAACTTCCGACTGTTCCCGGTGGCGTTGCATCACCCGAAAGCAGGCCCAGCATACTGTTGGCGATGTTCAGTCGCCGGTTACTCAAGATCTTGTCGGCAAATCCCGAAACGACGGTGCCATTCGTCAGCAGGAGGTTTTTCACCTGCTGCACAGTCAGGTTCGGGTTCTGCGCCCACAGCAACGCTGCGGCTCCGGAGACTTGCGGCGTAGCCATGGACGTACCACTGAAGAACGAGTAAGTGTCGTCGGTAGCGGTGAAGTTCGCCGGAAAATCCGGGAAACACGTTTTCGGTCCCGGGTTTTTGCACGGTGGAGTCGTGCTCAGGATGTTGTCGCCCGGCGCACCGATATCGACGGAGGTCGCGCCAAAGTGCGTAAACCCAGCGAGCGCATCAACCTGATTTGTGGCGGCGACGGAGATAATGTTGGGAGCGTCGAAGCTCGACGGAAAGTGTGGGACCAGATCGTTGTTGGGCTCACGAGTGCCGTCGTCGATATTACCCGCGGCAGAGACGAACAGAATACCGGACCCGTTCAGTTGGTTGACGGCATCCTGAAACTGCTGGCTAAACTGAGCGCCGCCAAAGCTCGCATTCAAGACACGGATGTTTGCGCCCTTGGTATGACCGGTCGACTCCCAAAGGTTACGCATCGTTTTCGCGTAGTTGCAGGCCTCAATCGCACCGAGCGTGTCTCCAAAGCCCTGCGGATCGAGAAACTTCAAGGACATCAAACCGACGGACCAGTTAACGCCCGCGACACCGACGTTGTTGTTACCCACTGCGCCCGCGATTCCAGCAACGTGAGTTGCATGGGTCTCAGCGTCAGCGCCACTAAAAATCGAGCCGGTGTGGCTAACGAAGTTGAAGCCACGCACATCGTCGACAAATCCGTTGCCATCGTCGTCAATACCGTTGCCGGCAATCTCCCCGGGATTGGTCCAGATGTTTGCCGCGAGGTCGGCGTGCTGAAAGTCGATGCCTTGATCGATCACGCCGATCACCACTCGACCAGCTCCGGTGCTGCCGGTGCGCGTGTCCCACGCTTGCGGCAGTCCCATCAGATTGATCGCATACTGCCGGTTCGCGACGAAGTGTGGATCGTTGGGGGTGACGTCGGCACGGAGGATGTAGTTTGGCTCGGCGTTCAGCACGTCTGGCTGTTCGCGAAAAGCCTGCACTGCATCGAGCGTGTCTTCGGGCGCCACTTTTGCGAGGCGCAAGCCGGGGAGTAGATCGGCGGCGTGCGTACGCTGCACGTCGACGGGCAATACTTTTCCATCGAGTGCGGCGATGCGCATCTGTGCGCCTTTGCTGGGGGCCATTGATTCAGTCCGGTAACGCACGAGGACCTCGCCCGGCACGAACGCCTGCTGGCGTTGTCGTTTTTGCGAAGTCTGTGTGGTCTGACGCTGCGCGCCAGACTTCACCGGCAAAGTCACAGACACCAGGACCAGCAGGCCAAGGCACACTGCACCAATCAATAGGGAACGAATATAGGTAGACATGGGCGGCAAACTCCCGTATGAAAAAGATCGTGATATTGGATACGGTCAGTACCACCCGCGGTAGCGGGTGGGTGCGTAGCTTTTACGCGCGCATGATGGCTGCGCACCCACCCGGTACCGCGGGTGGTACTGCCTGTGTCCAAGTTTGACTATTGACCGAAACGTTGGCGATATTCCGTCGAGAACAGGAAACCAAAAATCATGTGGCGGAAATTGCTGGGATCGGCGTTCAGCGTGTCGACCCAGTTCTGGAAACCAACCGTGTCAGGATCGCGGCGCAGGTAACCAAAATACTGCATCGCCACGAACGCACGATTGAAGAACCGGTTACCAACCGCCTGGCTCTCCACTATATTACGCAACACCTGCCCGCGATTCATCTGCCCGCCGTTGAGCGCGTCGATGAGGGTTTGCTTGTTGGCCACGGTGACTTCGGCATTCGCCTCGAGCGCGTTCACATACTGCGAGTTTGACATCGCATCGTAGCGGTTCTTGAACTCCGTTCGCTGCGCCCACGCGTCTGTGTAGGCAGTTTTGCTGAGCGCTTCAGACTCAGGCGACTGCGGTCCACCCACGATCGCCATATCAGGCACGAACTCAGCATAAGTTGGTCGTCGATCGAGCGCTACTTCGTAGAAACGATACGCGAAATACCCACGTCCCTGGAACTCCGCCGACTGGAAGAACCCGGCCGACACGTGCACGCGATCGCAACCCGGATTATCAAACTCACCGAAGCCGCCATTCGGGCAGCCATTCAGCGTAGCCACCCAATTCGCAAAACCAGTCGCATCGGGCAGGCGGCCGAGGAAGTCAATGTACTGCTGCGTGACGATGAACGGAATGTCGTCGCTGGGATTTTGACTCCCCTGTGTCGAGTCATCATCGACGATCATGATTGTAGCCACCGACGGATCAACCAGGGTTGCGCCGCTCGGTGCGCTCAACAGCAGCCCGAAATTCTCGGTACTTACACCTTCGACAATTGCGTCGTTGACGATGGGAATCGTAATCGTCTTGCTGCTTTCACCCGCTGCGAACCGCAACGTGCCAACGGTTGTGGCATAGTCGCAGCGCTGCGAGGCAACGCCGTTTTGCACGTTGCAGGGAGTGAGCCCGGCAAAATCGTTGGTGTTGTAATTCACCGTCGCTGGTCCGGCCAGGTTGCCGAAGCGATTGACCGTCGCCGTGACTGAACCGGCGCTCTCGTTGACGGTGTAGGTTGACTGGCTGAATTGAAAAGTCGACGCATTACAGTTGGACGCAGTCCAGTTGAGCGTGACCGGACCGAAATCACCACCCGAACCGCTGTTGTTGTAGCCATCAACTGCGATCTTGTAGGTGTGACCCGCCGTAGCTGAAAAGATCACAGTGCTCGTCTTATCGGTAGCACTGTTATCGTCAGCCTTGCCCCACAGGAAGAGACCGGGTCCAAGAGTGTTACCTTCGTAGACGCCCATCACAGTGTCGAACGCGCTGCCTTGTGTCGTGATTGTTGCCTGGCCCGTGACCGTCGCCGTCCACTGGTACCAAATCGATCGATGGCCACCGCCATTGTCAGGCGAGTGGTTCGGCTCATTCGGCTCACTGGTTGCACTTACGTTGGTCCCATTCACGGTGCCTGAGCAACCCGAGATCAGTTGCGCGTTCGCGAAGTTGTCGTTTGCAGGCGCCGGAGGAGGAGCAACGATGTTCGAGTTGTAACCAAAGATACTGAGAGCGTCAGTGTCGTTCGCGGTAATAGGTCGCGTGATCCCGCCCGGAAGCCGCGGATCCATGATGCCGATGTAGCCGGCGAAGACGCCTCCGTTCAGACTCGCCTGGCGCCAGTGACTGGATTGATTACCGTCGGCATTGCTGTCCGTAGAGCCACTTGGACCGCCATCGGAAAGACCGAGCTCAGTGATGCCGGGGACGAAATAGTATTGCGAATTACTGGTGGCTCCACCGAGCGTCATGATGCGCGTGGCGTTCGTAAACGTGCCGGACGTCGTGCCGGAACGAAAACGATAGAGGTCCCACATCGCTGGGGTGGAACCGCCACCGCCGGATCGCGAAGTAAATCCGAGCGCGTGTCCGATCTCGTGCGTTGCGACTGACTGGAAATCGGTTCCAACTACGCCGTTGCTCGAATCGAAGTCAAAGTTTACGGCCGAATTGAAACCAATACGCGCGGCACTGTCAGCGGACTGCGCTGTTGGATCCAACAGACCTATGGCGCGTCCGATTGAGTGTGACACTGAAACCGAAGTGGTGCTGCCGCTGCCGGTGTCGATCGGTAGGGATGAACCGGGAAGCGCGTTGTAAACAGCTTGCTTTCCAGGGGTGTTCGCGCCCGAAAGTAAGTTGCCTCTGACCTGGCTGTAACTAAAAGTTTGACTCGGTGAGCTGGTGGCGCCGAGCACGCCTGATTCCCATGGCTGGCCGAAGTTATTTGGGCCAACGTCGGCGTCGATATAGATCGTGACAGGGGACGTGATCAGGTTTTCCCAAGCCTGCGCGGCGCGTACGAAAGCAGCCTTGGCAGGCGCGTTGGCCTCGAGGTTCGCGGTCGCGCGCAGGATGATCGTCAGGTGCGACGGCAAGTCTTCCGCTCTCAAGCCACCTTTTGAAGAAATCGCGTCGAGGTGATTGATGGGCCGCAAATCAGTCGGATTGATTTTGTCGAGCTCACGGGCTTCCGCCAGAGTCGCTACACGACAGACGGTGTCGCCGTTCGCGTCCTGGTAAAGCAGGAAGTGGTCGGTATCAGACGGAGTGTCGAGCGGCGCGTGGGCCGAGACGCTCAGGACCAGCGTAGGTAAAAAGACGATCAGGGCCAGGGAAACGGCCAATATTTGGCGCAATCGTGGGCCATTAAAAGAGAGAGGGGTAAGCTTCAAATTCATGTCCTTTTTGGAAGCGCGCGTCAGTCGGGGAGGAGTTTCCTACAACAAACCACGTCAGGTGCACAAAACGGCCGTGAGGATGCCCGGTAAAATTTTTCGTTCAAAATAGGGGGCGAAACGCCCAGAGCATGATAACAAAAGCCGGGACAAGATTGTAAGCGAACGCCTACTCGGGCTCCTCCTTGGAGTGCGGCGGCCTGGCGCCGCTTTCCACCGCGCGCGGAGCGCGCACACATCGCGGGCAGATTGTCGCGCTCCGCGCGACACAAAAGCGGTGCCAGGCCGCCGCACTCCAAGGAGGCGCCCGATTTGCTTACCGCCAGCGCTGGCCGAACTGCTCCGTCCCAAAACTCCCGATTCCATTTAGCCGGAAGCTGAAAACCACGCGGTTCTCTTTCCTCAGACCCACGTTGAACGTCGAAAACTGGCCCGTGAACGCGCAGCAGTCCCAGGCGTGTCCGAGCGTCATGGTCGAGCTGATCAGCGAGCGGTTTTCCCTTCCGGGCCGCTTCTGAAAGTCGAAGAAGAACGATGCGCCGCCGAAAAAACCACGGTCGCGGTTCCCGAGAAACACCGCCGGGCTCCACTGCGACCCACGCACCGTCCCCGCCTCAAACCCGCGCGAATCCGCCAGCTCCGGCGAGACCTCGATCGCCCGCGTGTAATAAAAACTCTGGAACACCTGGACGATCCGCTTGTTGAGCCCAAACGTCGTCGAAAGCGCGCGGATGCCGTTACCACTCGTGTCGATGTCAGTTCGGACGTCGACAAATAGCTCTCTGCGCGGGCGATAACGCGCATCGACATTCACCGGCGAAAAGCGTCGCGGAATGCCGCCATAAACAAACCCCGAAAGCGTGTTGAGCGGATAGAACTGGTTGCGCCGGTTCGTCTCGAGCGCGCCGCCGAAGAACGGATCAAAGAAATACTTGCCACGCAGCGTGATCGTGAGTGCTTCATAAGGCTGAGTCGCAAGCTGCGGCGTATTCTCGCGCTCCTTCTCAGTCAAACTCCCGTCGCCGACGTTTTCCGTCGAGCGCCGTGTGAAGAACCGATTCGCGATGCCAAACTCGATCTCGTTTGTATCCGCGATAGCGTCGGTGTAGTCAAAGCGAATGATGCGATCGAAATTGTTGATGCCCGATAGCTTTCGATAGGTGACGTACGGCTCAATCACGTGACGAAAAAAGAAATTACCGCCGCGACGGAAGTCTCGCGCAAACGCAGGCGGCCGCACGTCGAATTCAAACTCGCCGTACGATCTCGTCACGTTGCGGCTAAGCACATCGCGCGTCGTGGGATCGAGTGAGTTTGAATAATAAGTCACGCGGCCCGCGCCCGACGCAGTGATGGTCCAGCCCGCAAAGTTCAACGGCAGCTCGAAACGCGGGTGCAGATCGAGTCGCTGCACGATCGACGGCGAGATGATCGGATTGCCGCCGACGTCGCCGACAAACAGCACCTGGTCTTCAACCGTCTCCTTCCGACTCACTCCGTCAGCAGCACCACTGAACGAAAAGTACAGCGGCAGATCTTTGAAGAAGCTGACGATTGCCGGACGCTTGTCGATGCTGATGCTCGGCAACTGGCGAATACGAATGCGTGCGTTCGTCAGCGACGTCACTTGCGTGCGCGCGAGGAAGTTGAAGCTGTACTCGTCGTGGTCCTTGTTTATAAAAACCTGCGACGTCTCTTCCGGCGAGATGGCTTGCTGAATGTTGTCTGAGAACACCTGCCGGAACGCGAGGTTCGACGTGATGTTTACGTCAGCTACGGCGATGAAACCGTTTTTGAAATAGTGCACGCCGTCGACGTAAAGACTCGAGCCGCCCTGATCGGGATGCGCAGCATCAGCGGCTGGTCCAAAGATTCGATCTTTGACGGCGTAGAAACCGACGTTGAGATACGAGCGCGAGTTTGCACGCGTGCGCAGATCGGCGCCGAACCCGAGACCCCGTTGTGTGTAGATGTCGTTGCGAAACGTGAAGTCGGCTGAGCGGCCGAGCGTTTGATAGTAAGCGGTCGAGAGACGGAAGCCCTTCGCGCCTGAGCCGCCAAAGGTCGGCGTCAAAAAACCCGACGCGCGATCGCGCGGCTTGATCGAAACCGAAGCATACGGCAGGTAAAACACGGGAATATTTTTGAGTTTCAGTTTCGGTGAATAGACGTAAACGCGATCGCCCGTTTTGATGCGTGTCTTGCTCGCGTGAAAACTCCACTTCGGAACGTCTTCGTCACAAGCCGTCACCTGGACGTTCGTCGCGACGATCGTGTCGAGACTGACTCGTTCGACGCGGTCCGCGGTGAAGTAGATACGCGTGCCGTCCTGTGTCTGGTTTGTGTAGCCGGTCGAGTCGACGAAGTAACCGGTCTTGGTGCGATAGTTCCACTCACCGCGCGAGCCGGTGATGCGCTGCATGTCGGCCTGATCGAAAACGACGCTGCCTTCGACGACGATTCTGTTCTCGGCTTCGTAAACGGTGGCCTTGTCGGCCTGAAGACGATACGTGCCGATGCGCGCGTCGACGTTGCCTTCATAGAGGAAGACGCGGGCGTTCTCAGGACCGGATACGCTCTGCTTCGTTGAGACAACACTGAGCTCGTCGGTCGCGGTGCCCGTGACGCCGTTTTGTGTAGCGGGCGGGCGGCGCTGCACCGGTTGATCGTTATTGAGTGGGTTGACGTTGGGCGTGTCGGTCATCGGGTTTGCGACTTTCCGATCGACCGGGTTCGTCTGCTGCGCGAAGGCAGACGAGCACGCGAGCGCAACAAGTAGGGTGACGAGCGCGAGGCGAATCATAAGGGCGCGTGGATGCTAGCATAAATTTCTTGTAAATCCTGAAACATCTTCGTCTGTTATTCAACGCACGGGCGGCCACGGAGTGCCGCCCCTACAGTTGTAGCCCATCTGGCGCCTCCAAGGAAGTTGCTTGATCCGTAACAACTGTAGGGGTGGCCCTCCGTGGCCACCCGTGCGTTGATTACTTGTCTGCTATTATCCGGGGCGTGCCGAAACTAATGATTGTTGCCGGTGAGCCATCAGGTGATGCTCACGCAGCGGCGCTCGTTAAGGCGCTCCGTGAACGCGCCGAGATCGATTTCTTCGGTGCGACGGGTCCGTTAATGCGCGATGCGGGTGTCGAGACGATCGTGAATTCCGATGAGCTCGCGATCATGGGCATCGTCGAAGTCGGGCGCGTGTTTCGAAAGTTCCTCAGTGCTTTCTGCAAACTCAAATCAGCAGCAATCGAAAGATCTCCGGATGCAGTGATCCTCGTCGACTGGCCGGAGTTCAATCTGCGACTCGCCTCGACACTGCATCGTCGCGGGTTGAAAGTGATCTACTACATCAGCCCGCAACTCTGGGCATGGCGGCCACGTCGTGTGAACAACATCAAGCGCGACGTCGATCTGTTGTTGTCGATCCTGCCGTTTGAAGTTGATTGGTACAAGGCGCGCGACGTGGAGCATATTGAGTTTGTCGGGCATCCGCTGGCGGGCGAAGTGCAGGCGCGTTATGGGCGTGAAGAGTTTTGTCGTCGAAACGATCTCGATCCGGGGCGGCCGATTGTTTCGTTTCTGCCGGGCAGCCGGATCAAGGAGCTGCAACGAATACTTCCGCCGATGATCGATGCGATCGCGCAGCTCAGAATCGCACAGCCGGATGTGCAGACGGTTGTCGTGGTGGCGCCGAGCCGGACGGTTGCTGAGGTTCGAGAGATTACTGCAACTGACGTCAAGCTAATCGAACAGCAAACGCGTGAGGCGCTTGCGTCGTCCGATGCGGCAGCGATAGCGAGTGGAACCGCGACGCTTGAAGCAGCGCTACTCGAAACGCCGATGGTCGTGGTCTACAAAGAGTCGCCGATCAACTGGCACACGCTCGGACGTTTGATCACAGTGCCACACTTTGGGCTCGTAAATCTCGTCGCCGGAAAAGAGATTGCCACCGAGCTGATGCAGGATGAATTGTCAGGTGAAAATATCGTCGGGGAATTGATGAAACTGCTCGAACCGGAAACTAATACGAATATGAGGAAACAACTGAGGAAGGTCTCGCTCAAGCTCGGAGAGCCTGGTGCATCTCAGCGCGCCGCGGCAGCAATCTCAAACTTTTTGACAGGATTACAGGATGTAACAAGATTAACAAGATAAATCCTGTCAATCCTGAGAAATCTTGTCCATCCTGTCTAACCTTTCCCTCAACTCCTCGATCTCATCGCGCATCTGCGGCAGGCGGTTCAGGTGGGCGTTCATGCGCTTGTATTCGTCGAGCGGTTGGACGGGGATGCCCCACCAGACGCCTGGCCGCACGATCTTTCCGGGTAAGATCCCCGCTTTCGATCCGATCACCGCGCCCTTCAAAACGCGCGTGTGATCACCAAACCCGACCTGCCCGCCAATCACCGCATCGTCTTCGATCACCACGCTGCCGCTAATCCCAGTCTGCGCGGCAATCACGACGCGCTCGCCGATATCGCAGTTGTGACCCACGTGGACCATGTTGTCGAGCTTCGTCCCGCGCCCGATGCGCGTGCGCCCGAGCGCCGCACGATCCACACACGTATGCGCCCCAATCTCGACATCATCTTCAATCACAACCGTTCCAATCTGCGGAAACTTCTGATAACCAAGATCGTGTCGCACATACCCAAACCCATCCGCACCGAGACACACACCCGCATGCAATATCACCCGATTCCCAATCGAAACACCGTCATACAACACAACATTCGGATGCAACACACAATCGTCACCAACACTCACATTCGCACCGAGCACCACACCCGCTTCAATCCGCGTGTACGCACCGACACGCGCATACTCACCGACACACACATTCGGACCAACGTACGCCGTCAACGCGATGTCAGCATTCGCAGCAACAACCGCTGTCGGATGAATCGCCGGCTCGCGACGCACAGGCGGGTGCAACGCCGCCCCAACTAACGAGAACGCCAGCTTCGGATTCGAGACTTCAATCACCGTCCGCCCCGAAAACCTCGCTGCATCCTTCACGATCAAACACGCCGCCTTACTCTCCGCCGCCGCTTCAAACACCTTGTCACTATCGACATACGCAATCTCATTCTGATCCGCGTTCATCAGGTCCGCGATCCGTTCAATCCGCGTTCCCGGATCACCAACCACGCTCCCCTGAACGACCTCTGCGAGTTCGGAAACTGTCATCTTCATGCTCTTATGAATCCACGCTTCGAGCTACGAATGAACCGGACGAGATGCGCAACGTTCTCGTCGTCAATCTGCTCGAGCTCACGCAACGCATCCTGGATCGGCATCGTCGATCTGAACAGCAACTTATAAGCTTCTTTCAACGCACGCCGCTCTTCCTCAGAAAACCCGCCACGCCTGAGCCCAACGCTGTTCACACCACGCAGTCTTGATGGATTCCCATCAGTGATAAAAAACGGTAACACATCCTGCACGATCTTCGACTTCCCGCCAATCATCGCGTAACGGCCCATGCGCACAAACTGGTGCGCGCCGACATTGTTCGAAAGAAACACGTGATCCTCGATCTCGATGTGACCTGCGAGCGCGACGTCGTTCGCGAAGATGTTGTCGTCACCAATCACGCAGTTATGCGCGACGTGGACGCCGACCATAAAAAAGTTGCGCGAACCAATCCGCGTCATCTCTCCTTCACCGTTGGCGCGGTGAAAAGTGCAGTACTCACGAATGATGTTGTCGTCGCCGATCTCGAGATAGCTCGTCTCGCGGCGGAACTTCACATCCTGCGGCTCACCGCCGATTACGGCATGCTCGAACACACGATTCCGGGCGCCGAGCCGTGTGTATTGCTTGACGACAGCATAGGCCCCGATCTCGCAATCGGGGCCGATTTCCACGTGATTCTCGATTATCGCTGTGGGGTGAATCGCCATTTTTGACAGGATTACTGGGATTTACAAGATTTTCAGGATAATCGCGTCTTGTGGATCCTGCAAATCCTGTTTATGATGCTGGCTGTTTTTGCGTTTTGAGTACACAGGAGACCGAAAGCCTTTGTTTAGTGATCAGTTTCGCCGCGGGGAGTCAGACAAAAGTAAGTTGTCGGGAGTGAAGAGCTCCCGGCTGATCTCCGGCCTCTCGGATGTCGCGTGGAAAGCGTTTCAGTCAGTCAACCGGCGACTCCCGGAAGGTGAAGCTATACGTCCAAACTGGGCGCCCGGTCCGCTGCTCAAATCCTACGAACGAACTGCTCCGCCACTCGGTTTCCCACGCGAGACCGATAGTCTCTGTCCATCCTGCGTAAAAGAAGTTCGCAATGCCGTGATCACTGGCGCGGTGCCGCTCGAGACGTTGATGCACGAGCATCCCGGTGAGATCAAGGCGCAGATCCTCGAAGCAGACGGCAACGTCGTGATGCGAAAGACGTGTCCGAAGCACGGCGAGTTTGAAGATGTGATGTCGACCGACCCTGCGTTTCTCGCGCGCATCGAGTCGCTCTTCTTCGGTCGTGACTTTCGCGCTGCCGAAGACAAAGACGTTCATCGTCACGGCACTTCGAACATCAAGTTTGGACGCGGCGCGGTTTTGACTGTTGACCTGACGAATCGCTGCAACATGATGTGCAACCCCTGCTTCATGGACGCGAACCAGGTTGGATATGTTCATGAGCCGACGTTTGAAGACACGAAAGCGATTCTCGATCGCGCCGTCTCATTCAAACCGCGACGACAGGTCATCATTCTCTTCTCCGGCGGTGAGCCAACGCTCTCGCCTTACTATCTCGACGCAGTCGCTTACGCAAAGAAGATCGGTTTCTATCGCATACTCGCCGCGACGAACGGAATTCGCTTCGCTGAAGATCTCGAGTTCTGCAAAGCCGCGAAGGCTGCGGGACAGCACGGTGTCTATCTGCAGTTCGACGGCGTGAGCGAAGAGAAGAACAAGCATCGCGGTGTCGGCAACTTGTTCGACGTCAAGCTGCGAGCGATTGAGAATCTCGCTGAGGCTGGTATCAAAGTCACGCTCGTTGTCACGATCGTCAACAATCTCAACAACGATGGCATCGGTCAGATCGTCGAGTTTGCTGCGAAGAACATCGACAAAGTGCAGACGATCGCGTTTCAACCGGTTTCATTCACCGGACGCGATGAAGACATTTCTGACGAGTTGCGCAAAAAGTGGCGCTACACACTCGCCGGCATGACGCACGATCTCCGAGATCAGCTTGGTGGTCACATTCAACCGCTGCGCGACTGGTTCCCGCTCTCGTCTTATTCAGCTTTCACGAGCGTGATGGACATGCTTCAGGGCGCCGATGCGCCGTGGGGCTGGTCGTCGTGTAATTGCCATCCAAACTGCGGCATCTTCACGTTGCTGGTGGTGAATAAGAACACGGGCGAGTTCAAGTCGCTGTTTGAGTTCTTCAACTACGAGCAGTTTATGAAGGACGTCGCGGTGATCACCGACACAGCGCGCGGTCGCAAGCTCTCTTACGCGCAGCTCGGCATGGCCATCATGCGAAACTTCAGCGCCGAACGCGCGCCGGAAGGTTTCCCGATCTCGCAGATCATCAACCTGTTCAAGCCTTCGTCAACCAACTCCAACTCCGATCGCAACGATCGGATGGCGCAGAAGACTGCTGATGCAAACGACACCTGGCGCGTACTCTGCGTCGAAGGCATGTGGTTCCAGGACCTTTTCAATTACGACTTTCGCCGCACCGAGATGTGCGTGATTCCTTACGGCACACAGGAAGGCGAGATTTCATTCTGCGCTTACAACACGGGCGTGGGCTGGCGGCAGATCATCGAGAACATGCACAAGACCGCGGGCCTCGCCGAGTGGTATCAGGAAAACGGCCGGCATAAAGTCTATGCTGCCGGTAAGGCTGTTCCACTCAACACGACGAAACATTCGTTGAGCCTGCCGGTGATCCAGGCTGTGTTGGCCGAGGACGCAGAAGAGAAACCAGCATTCGTTAGTCCTTATCTTGTCGAGACGCCGGAAGAAGAAACGGTATCGCTCTAGGTCTTAGTTGTATTGCTCACCAAACCCTCCGCTGCTTTCCCAGTGGCGGGAAATATTAACCCCAATCTCTCCCAGGAGAATACGTATGCAGAAAACTGTTCAATCCTCCAAGCGGTTTCAGACTGTCGTGATGATGCTCTTGCTGGTTAGTTTCGTAACTCCCGGCATCGCATTAGCTAACAGGAATCAGGATCCCCCGAAAACAGAAAACGTAAAAACTCTGCCGGACGGCACCGAGTTCACTGTCGTTACCGTCGATGAGATCACGAGCAAGACGGCGGCTGAAGGTGATCCGCTCACGTTCAAGGTCGCGGAAGATGTGAAGGTCGATGGTCAAACTGTCATTGCGAAAGACACGATCGTGAAAGGCTCAGTGGGCCAGGCGAAAAAGGCTGGGATGATGGGACGCGGTGGATCGCTCGGCATTCGCGTCGAGTCTACGATGACGGTTGATAGTCAAAAGATCAAGCTTCGCTCGACGAAAGGCAAAGAGGGCGATGACAAGACCGGGACCACGGTTGCGCTTGTCGTTCTTTTCGGTCCCCTCGGCTTTTTGAAGAAGGGCAAGAACGCAGTGATCAAGCCCGGCACGCAGATCAAGGTTTATACGGATGAAGAGAAGAAGGTCGCGCTCAAGGGTTGATGAGTTGTTAGACAGGATTACAGGATTTTCAGAATGAGCAGGATTTATCCTGTGAATCTTGTTAATCTTGTAATCCTGTCAAAGGCGTCGTGCGGATGAACGTTCAAAAGAAATTCACAAAACTTCGCGACATCACGAAATTCTTCCTTTTCGGTCTGCCGAAGTTTGCCGTCGGCTCGATCGACGTCACCAACCGCTGCAATCTTCGCTGCGAACACTGCTACTTCTTCGCTGAAGATCACGACAACGAGAAAGAGCTCTCGATCGAGAAGTGGCTCGAGAAGCTTGAAGCGATGAAAGCCGCCGGTCACCCGATGATGCTCTGCACGTGGGTCGGCGGCGAGCCGATGGTCCGCAAGCAACTGATCGACGCGGGCAGGGGGTATTTCAAACACAACACTATCGTCACCAATGGCACGATGGAGTTACCGAACTGGCCCAACTGCACCTGGGTCATCTCCATCGACGGCACCGAAGAAGCCTTCGCACGTATGCGCGCGCCGGGCATCTATCAAAAGATCAAACAGAACGTTATCAATCATCCGGAGTTGAACATACAGATCTCCTGCGTGCTCACGAGTATCACCAAAGACTGTGTGGAAGATTTAGTGAAGGAATGGGGACCGATCGCGCGTGGCGGCATCATCTTCGACTTCTTCACGCCCGTCACCGGACTCGACGAAGCACTCTGGCTCGACTGGCCCACACGCGATCGTTTGATCGATCAGATCTTGTCACTGAAGAAAAAGTATCCCGGCTACATCAACATGCTCGACTCAACACTCGAGCTGATGAGATCCACCAAAGCTAAGAAGGTTACAGACAACTGTGAGTTTCGCACGAAGGCGTTTGCGTTTGGTCCAACCGGAGAGCAGAAGGGTAAATGTATGATGGGCGACAACGCCGATTGCGATCGGTGCGGTTGCGTAGTTCCCTTTCACATGGCGACGATCAGTAGCAGGCGCTTGATGTTGAAAGAGTCAGTGAAGCGACTCACTCGCTAGCTTCGCCGTCACCACCCGGCCGCTGCACCTCACGCAACTGGGCCACAATATCGCGCAATCTTAACGCCAGATCTTCAATGGTCTGCACACGTTTACGCGAGCGCTCGCTCAAGTCTTCTCGTAACAGGAGCTGGGCCTGGCCCAGGACACCGGTCAGCGGGTTGTTGATCTCATGACGGATGCGTGCGACGAGTGCGGCAGTTTCTTCGAGTTTCAGACGATATTGTGCGATCTGGTCTTCGTGTTCAGCCATTGATATACGTCGTTTCTCCGGGGGCACTAAGAAAGCGATTGTTTAGTTGTTATTCAGGAGTGTGCCGCTACAGAACCGTTACAGCGAACACATTGTGCCTGTTGAGAGCAGCAGATTCAAGCATTAGTTTTCGCTGCGGCGCGCGTATGGAATACCATACGGGCAATTTGCCGAGGCGCGGCGTTGGGCCAATCGTCGTTACAGGGGCAGCGTGTAACGGCCGAAGTCTTGTAGAGGCCGCTGTGTTAACGCCGGAGGCGTTGGCTAAATGTCAGCCCGGGGTTCGAGCGCAGCGAGAATCCCGGGAATGCAACCAACAATGATTTGAACCCTGAAAGGTTCGGCAACCGGCGAACCCTTTCAGGGTTTCTCGTTTCTATTTGATTCGCTCACCCAGGGTTGTCGCTCCGCTCCAACCACTGGGCTGAAATTAGCCAACGCCTTCGGCGTAATTTGACAAGCGCAGCGACGATCCGTAAATTCAAAATTCCTCTTGCTGGGAGGTCGTCCAATGGTAGGACTCCAGACTCTGGATCTGGCTATCGGGGTTCGAGTCCCTGCCTCCCAGCCAAATAGGTTCAAACACTTACGGGCAGCTCAAAAAAAGTGAATCGCCGGTTTTGTGTGCCCATAGTGGGCCAAGCTCCCAACTAAATCCGAACGTCAGAAGTTGAATCTCAGCGCCAACTGAATAAGCCGCGGATTATTACTGGTCGAAACGATGCGGCCGAAGTCGCCCGGATTGATTATTCGTCCGGTGTTGGCCTCGAGGCTGCCGCCGGAAGAGGTGATGACGTTGTGGTTGCTGATTGGGTTGTCGAGGTTTACGTGGTTGAAGAGATTGAAAAACTCTGCACGAAATTCAAGGTTCTTCTGCTCGCCCAGGCGGAAACGCTTGATGATCGAGAAGTCAAAATTCGACTGCCGTGGTCCACGCAGGACATTGCGGCCAACGTTGCCGATGTCAGTTCCGAGTCCGTCTGCCCGCGCTGCGCCGTTGGAACTGGGGATAAGGCGTCCCGCAGTAACAACCGGCCGCACAAACGCAAACGGGTTGAAGAAATATCCAGCGGGAACGTTGCTGTTTGCCGTACTCGACGTCGCGTCAGGCGCCCAGTTCGGACGTGCGAGCGGATTGTTGCCGTTGTTCAATCCATAAAACGAACCGGCGCCACCGTCGGTGATGTCAACCGGCAGTCCGGACATTGCCGTGACGACTCCAGCCACCTGCCAATCGTCGAATATCAGCCGACCCGCTTTTGATCTCGTCACGAAGGATGCACCGGGCAAGTCCCACAGAAAGCTCACGACCAGTCGATGCGTGCGATCAAAGTCTGACAAACCACGATTCGCTCGATTGTCTAACTGATTGCCGATGATGATAGACGTGTCGCGAACTGCGTCGGCAGATCCTCCATTTGTGCCGGAAGAGTTATCAATTGACTTTCCAAAAGTATAATCGCATTCAAGTCTGGTATTGCGACGTTATTTTTCGTGAATGTCACAACAGACCCACCGGTGACTTTTGCAAATGGCCCTTTCCCCTCGAAAGATAACTGGGCCAAGTTGCCGAAGTTTCTGGCGGATCTGGCCAAGCCTGGTCCAAATGATGTGATTAACCAGAATTCACCCCTGAAATTCCAATGGGAGGATGGCAGGACCGGCGTAGGTCTGTCAGCTGCACCTACACCGACACGTACACCCTCACCTGTACCTTCACCTACACCCTCACCAGCCCCCACACCTGACCGAAGATTCCCACCGAACTTTATGATCAATGGCAAACAGTTCAATCAGACCGGCGAGATCGTTGATCAGTGTATGCCGCTGAATGGGTTACAGGATTGGGTTTTGGAAAACTACACGACACTCGCGCATCCATTCCACATCCACATCAATCCATTTCAGGTAATACGAATCGATACACCGATGGACCGCGACACATACAACGTTTACTCCCCGCCCGCAGATTTTATCTGGCAGGACGTGGTCGCAATTCCAGCGGCAAAGATCATCAAGAACGCAGACGGTCAGATTTTAAACGTGACGCCGGGCAGGGTGGTGATCAGGCAAACCTATTTAGATTTCTTCGGCACATACGTACTCCACTGTCACATCCTCGCGCATGAGGACCGAGGAATGATGCAACTCGTTCGCGTTGTGCCGGCCAAAGACTACCCGAGGCGTTGCCAGGATCATCCTCCGGAACATCACTGATTTGCGGTTGTGGGAGGGTGTAACAAAGGAAGCGCGCCGGTGAATCCAGCGCGCTTCTTTGTTAATCCAGTCAAGCTGCGCAAATTGTTTCAAGTTACAAAGATCTTGTAAGGCCAGAGTCTGCTAATCAGATCGAAAAACCAACCGTAGATCGCTGCCCCTGAAGCCGGTCAGATCGTAAACACGACAAAACTGAGAATCGCCAGACCAAGATTGACCATCCGGTAAAGACCGCCCGTGTAATACGCACCCACTATCACAGCAGCAACGTAACAGGAAATCACACCGATCGCGTGTAGACTGATCGCTACCCCGATGGAGGCATCGGTAACTGAGCTTCGTACTGCCAGCGCCACGAACGCCGACCAGCCAGCCTGTAAAAAGCCACTCAATGCCAGACCCGAAATCACATAAGCGTCGAAACGTGAATAGAGTTCCATTCGGAAAAAACGTTGGACCAGGACCATCATCACGCTCGTCATAATGACCACAGTCCAAAAGATCCAGTAACCCTTCATCAAGCGCACGGCGAATGTTGCCCTTCCCAATGGCCAGAGCACGAGTGTCGTAAGCGCGAGGAAAAAGATGTTCAGAACGATGGCGAAGAGATAGTCAAACAGCTCTTTCTGATCCTCGTGCAGTAGCCATTTGGAAAATTCACCCATAGTCCATCTTACGGACCAATGCTGACCAGTTGGTCATAGACCACATCGTTTGCAGCTAGCTGAAAAATGCGAACTGTAGCTGGAGCCGTTAAAGGTGTAAGATAACGGGCGAATAATGCCGGCGCGTGGTAAACGAAACAGGTCAGGCGCCCGCTTGTGTGCAAAAGATCGCATCGACGTGAATGGCGCAGGCCGCGACGTTTTTATCACAATCAACCAGCATTTTTGAAGACGCAAAGCCGTCTCGCACAACCCCTTAGCTTCTTCTCATGAATTCACACCTACTTTACCTTCGTCTGCTAAACAATCGTGTCGTCGGATTTGCCTCAGGGTAGGAACGGAGTGCCAACGGCGCGGAAGAGAAGTCGAAGATAGCGCCAACGGCGCGGAATAGAAGTCGAAGACAGCGCCAACGGCGCGGAAGAGAAGTCGAAGATAGCGCCAACGGCGCGGAATATGATAGCCAGGGGCAAGCGCGAAGCGCGTCGCCCCTGGTAAGCAATCCCAAACACAATTCGAGCCCTGAAAGGGCGAAATCGCGTGTGTGTATTTCGCCCTTTCAGGGCTCCTTTTTGTGTGGTCCTGGTTACCAGGGGCGACGCGCTTCGCGCTTGCCCCTGGCTTTCATATCTCGCGCCGTTGGCGCTGTCTAAGGCAACGCTCTACATCCGTTGGCGCTGTCTAAGGCAACGCTCTACATCCATTGGCGCTGTCTAAGGCAACGCTGTACAGCTGTTGGCGCTGTTTTAAGGCAAAGCTCTACAGCCGTTGGCGCTGTCTAAGGCAAAGCTCTTACAGAAGGCACTTCCATTTCGTCTGGCCCAAGCTTCCAATCGGGATCGATGCTTTCGCCCACAGGAAAGTTCTCGTCTCCACGATAGCCTGGGTCCGTCAAGAACTGATGGATTTCTTTGCAGCCATCGCACTCGTTCGGGTTGAATGATTTGTCGCCGCGAAAAATATGAAAAAGATGTCGTAGTGTTCTGCGGGCGCGCAGGAATGCCTTCTCAAAATCTTCTCGGGCTTCGTCTGGAACGTGTGACACGATTACTCCCCTTGCACTGGACTTTCTGGATGAGACTAGTCTGTCACCAGGATTTTCGTATGTCGAGTTGACCAACTGTGCCCCAAAACTTTGATCTCTTCCAGCAGATAACCTAAGATTCCGCACTGTAACCCTCAGCTCCCAGACCCAGACGATTTCAATCCACAAACGGAGGAACCTGGAATGCTAAGAATATTTGTGCTGAGTCTTCTCATCTTCGCTTCACTCTTTATCGGAGTACCCACAAAACCAAAATCAGTTGCTGCGTTTACAGGCATCTCGGTCTATGGTGCGTGGCACTGCGGAAATGATTTTTGCACGTGGGCCAGCGTGCGTAACATGACTGACTTCAATACCCGCAATCGCTGGCTGATCGATCGCGGCGACGGCACGCCGTCCGTGAACCTTGTTAGTTTGAGCTTCGTGCACCCGCTGCGACTGCTCAACAAGACCAACGATGCGGGTACGTCGCTTGGTATTCCGATCGGAATGAACCAGGCAGTAGTTGATTACTTCAAGACCCGCGGTGTTCGCGTGCAGTTGTCGATGGGAGGGATCACTTACACCGACGCATGGAACGAGGCGCTCGCGACCAATCCGGTGCAGCTCGGCTTGAACGCAGCCGAGGCAGCGCAACGTCTCGGAGTCGGGTTTGAGATCGACTACGAAGAAAACACGAATCCGAATCTTACCGGCTTGCAGGCGTTCATCAATGCTTATCGATCGGTCCATCCGTACGACGCGTCCGGAAATAATCACGCCGCACGATTAACGATCGATCTCGCCGCAGGTGATCGCTGGCTGATCGCGTTGACGCGCAAAGCTACTGCTGACTGGCTCAACACAACGACGCCCGTGCTGGATTACGCGAATGCGATGGTTCCTTCGCGGCAACCTAGTTCTGCCTCGGCGGCCACTGCCGACTGGCAGGAGCATGTCGACGGCAAACCACAGTTTGCTCCGCCGATCCTGCCGCTCGCGCCCGCAAAGTTTACGGGCGCGCTGTACATCGTCACCGGCTCGAAGCCTGCGCCTGAATGTGTGAGCTTCAGCACCTCGCTGACGAATTCAACGGGTGCTTTCGTGCAGACAGTGGCGCCAAACGGCGCCGGGACTACGAGCGGCATGCTTGGCTACATGTTCTGGGCCGCTGAATGTCCGGCGACGCGGCGTATTTGTACTGTGCCGCCGAATTCATGTGAAGGTGGTGTGGGTGTCGGCGCTACGACGTACGGCGTTCCGATCCCTATGCCGGCGTTGCGACAAAACTAAGAATTAGCCGCGGATTTACACAGATAAACGCGGATCTGAAAACATTTCTTGTTCAGATCGGCGTTCATCTGCGTAAATCCGCGGCTAAAAGATTAGCTGTCGGCGAGGAATTGTTTGTCCTCAATCGGGTAGTCGAATGTGAAGCGTGTGAAGTTGAAGGTCCAGTCGAGGGCCAATGGCTGATTGAGCCTCGAGACGGTGTATTCGATCTTGTACGTGTGCGGCAAGGTGAGCCCGCCTTCGGTCTTGAAGTCGCGAAAGTCTTCCACGAGCTGGTAACGCATCTCTCGCATACTCGCAGACGCGCCCGGCGTCCCAGCCATCGGCGCCGCAATCACACGCTCATACTCCGTGCGCAGGTGTTGATAATTCTCCGCATCGATAAAGATCGTGATCTTTAACTCGACACCGTCACGCGGCATGTATTTGAGCTTGTGCGCCTGACGTCCATCGATCTTCTCCGTGCCGCCGTACTGCAACTTTGGACCACGTCCTGCCAGATCCAACAACGGCCACGCCGACGACAACGTGCCGCCGATGAGCCCTTCGGAAAACAGCGTGTCGTGACTCAGAAAAAACTCAGACAACGGTGATCGCACACCAGGACTGTATTGCTTCGCGTGCAGCTTTCGCCCATCGAAACCGACTCTCTCGAACGGATAACTATTCGAAGTAAATTCAGCTTTCAGTAAGATCTTTTCTTTCTGAGAAGCCAAAAGCGCGGGACCGTTGCTGGTGCCGCGACCTCCCGTCTTCAAGCTCATCAAAGACGTGCCCGCGACGATACGACTGCGGCTCGAGTTTCTCGCCTCAGCTTTACCGATCGCTTCGAGGTGCTTCGCTACAAGTTCTTCGACGTTAACTTTGTCGGCAACCGGCGTCGTCGCCCTGGAGATGTTTGTTAAGAAGAGTAAAGTCAGAATTATTGCTGTTACAGGTCGCATAGTTCTTTAGTCACAAATAGTCCACAGATTACACGGAATGATCTGTGTAATCTGTGGACCAGGAAATTACCCTTGAATTAGAAGTTCAGCTTGAGCGCGAACTGCAGAATACGCGGATCGTAAGTCTGCGTGATCTGTCCAAAGGTAGAGCTGTTGATGTTTTGGTTGAGCGCCGCGGCACCGATGAAGAAGTTCGTCTTGTTGAAGACATTGAACGCCTCCATGCGGAACTCGACGTTAACCGTTTCGGTGATTGGGGTCCGTTTGATGAATCCCATATCAAGGTTCCAGAGTCCCGGACCGCTGACCGGAGTCAACTGCAAGTTGCCCACGGTCCCGGGCTGCGGATTTGAGAAGAACCCATTCTGATTGCGCAACGGCGAAGTGTCGTTTCGCAATGCCTGGATCACTTCAGGACTGAACATCAGCGGCTGCCCGGTGGTCGGATCGAAGAACAGACCCGTAAGGTTCTGCAACTCTTCAATCGTCAAACCCGTCACCGCCGTGTTGATGCCGGAACGACCAGTACGATTCAGCGTACCACGCGCGGAGATGAACGAGATCGGACGCCCTGTCTGCGCGACGAAAATGCCGGTCAGCTTCATGCCGCCAAATACTCGGCTCATCACGCCACTGTTCGCCCATCGCTGGCCAGGACCAAACGGCAGCTCGTAGCCGGCGTTGGCCTTGAAGATGTGCGTGATGTCGTTTACACCACGACGCTTCTCGAGCACGTTGCCAAGTCCCAGATCGAGCAGACCGGAGAAGTTAGTCTGGCCACCTTCGAAGTCGGTCAGATTCTTGCTCCAGGTGTAGTTTGCCTGGAAGTCGAAGCCGTGCTTCAGACGCTGGCGAATTTCTGCCTGCAGTGCGTGGTAGGTTGAGAAAGAATTGTTACCGATGAAGTCAGCAACGTAGGCATTCGGGTTCGGCAGGTAAGTGCTCAGCAACTGCGTCGAGCCGAACGCTCCGCCACCGAAATCGGCGAAGAAGAAGGCTTTGTTTGTGATGAAGAAGTCGAGAGCACGCGCCGGCTCACCTTGCCGCAACGCAGTCAGGAATGTCGCCTGGTTCAGAGCAAATGCACCGAAGGACGGCAACACCTGAAGCGGCTGACGGTTCGGACACTGTGCCGCGGTCGGATCGACGCGACCGTTCGGACAGTTGAGCAAGTTGAAGCGCGCGCGCTGGAAGTCTTCAAAGAACCCACCAGCGAAAATGCGCTGCTGGTTGATATCAATTCCACGCGTTAACTTCGTCCCGCGATTACCGACATAACGGACTTCCGCCACCATGTCTCCCAATACTTCACGCTGAATGCCGAAGTTCCACTGCTGGACGTACGGCGTAGCGAGGTTGGGATCGATAGTGAAGATCGCGAAACCCGCGTCCGTGGTCGTAAAGATGTCGCGGGCCCGGAACGGGAACGTCAGCGTTGGCACTGCGATACCGGGAATGCCGCTGCCGATGTTGCCACTCAAATTATTCAACGTCACGGTTCGCGAGAAACCACCGCGGTTCGCAGCGTTGTCGATCGTCGTGATGTTGTTGTCGATCACGTAGGAAATACCGTAACCGCCTCGCACCGAAGTCTTGCCGTCCTTAAAAGGATCCCACGCAAAGCTGAAGCTCGGAGCGAAGTTGTTCCAGTCGTCCTTGTAAAGTTGACGTCCACCGCCGGTGACCGGCTCGATCAGAGCGTTAGTCGTCAGCGCCTCGAGACCACCTTGCGGCAGCACGAGCAGGCCGTTCACTTCCTTCGGCACCGAGACGTACTCCCAACGCAAGCCGAGGTTGATTGTCAGGTTGGGGCGCATGCGCCAGGTGTCGCCGACGTATGGTCCCACGTTGTAGTAACGATAGTTCTGCAGGCTCGTCTGGCCGCGCAACAGACCCGAGCTGGAACTGGCAGAGTTGAATGTCTCCGCTACAGTTGCGATCGAGCCGGTCAGAGTAGCCAGGATGCTGCCAGCGTTATTGAAGTCGGTTGTGCCAATACCACCAGGGAACTGCGAAGTACGGAGGGGATTGACTGTGCCGATATCGTTGAAGCCGAGGGTAGCGAGCGGAATGGTTCCGCCAGCATTGAACGGATTGAGCTTCACCAGCCGGTAGTTGCCACCAAACCGGATGAAGTGATTACCCCACGACTTGCCCGCGTTGTCGATGATTTCCCAGTTGTCGACGTTACGGCCCTGCTCGAGGAAGTTCTGTTCCGGGCTACTGAGAATCCCCGGAAACGCTACGCGGAAACCGCGGTCGTGCGTCACGTTCGAGAAGAAGCTCGACTTCTGGAAGAAGAAACCGCCACGAAGCTCGTTGTTGAACGTCGCGGTCGGTGACCAGTTCCACGCTGTCGAAAGACGTGTACGCACCGGACTTTGGCCGCCACCCGGCAGACCCGGGAATGGCTCGCCGATGTCGTTGAACGTGTCGTTCGGGAAAACCAGAACATCACGGCTGAACGACGCGTCGAAGTGGTTCTCCTGATTCGCGTCAACGTCAACGCGGAAGCCCCACAAATCGTCGTCGCTGCCCGAAGGGCTGTTGAACCGGAAGCGCGCGAAGTTGCGCTGGTCACCGCCGGTAAGATCGTTCGGCAGTGGAGTCAGACCGATCAGTTGGGCTGCCAGCGGGTCGATTGTGCGATTAGCATTACCAACAGTCAGTAGGTTTACAGTAACCAGTTGCCCTGGTGTGATACCTGCCGGACAAAGATTCGTACCCGTATTTGTACAAGTGACGCGATAGGTAAACGCGCCAGTGCGAGCTGCCGATGCGAGCGTCGTGCGGGCGATCTCCGTATCAGTGCGCTCACGAGTGCCCTCGTAGTAGCCGTAGAAGAACAGCTTGTCTTTGCCGAAAGTCGCTGGACCGCCTTCGCCGAAACGAGGCAGAAGGAATGGTCCACCGATGGCGCCGCCAAACTGGTTGCGAATGAGCTTAGGTTTAGCTATTCCATCTCTGTTGTTGAAGAAAGTGTTGGCATCGAACGCATCGTTGCGGTGGTATTCCCACAGTGAGCCGTGGAAGTTAGTTCCGCCACGCGGCGTGACAAGCTTCACCTGGGCAACGCCCAGACCATCTGCCGGTCCGGAGTTCTGCGTAACGAGTGTGAACTCGGCTACGCCCGGAACGCTCGGCGCCGCAGCACCGAAGAGAGCGTCTGTACGAATGAAGTTGTCGTTAATATTGATGCCGTCCCATGTCAGGTTAGAGAAAGTACCGCGCAAGCCGTTGATGGTGGCGCTGCGGTTGCTTGCAGTCGCAGCAACACCGGCCTGAAGTCCGGCGAGGTCGAGAGGGTTGCGACCGTTCAACGGCAGGTCGTTGATCTGTTGCGTTTGCACTGTCGTCGACAACTCCGCATTCGTCGTGTTGACGGGAGCTGCGACATCAGTGGCGGAGACCGTTACAACTTCTTCGAAGCCTCCCGGTGCGAGATCAACGTTAACGGTGAACGGGACACCGACGTCGACTTTAATGTCCTTAATTTCTTTTTTACTAAATCCCGTATGTTCGGTGACGAGCCTGTAAACGCCAGGTCTGACGTTGGCGAAGATAAACGTGCCTTCGCCACTGCTCGTGGTGGTGACTTCTGAGTTCGTTGCTGTATCGATGAGTCTTAACGTCGCACCGGAAACGACAGCGCCGGCGGTGTCTTTGACAACGCCGTTGACCTCAGAACTTGAACTTTGCGCAAAAGCAACTCCACTCAACGCAACCACCAGCAGTGCGAGTTGCAATATGCGTAAAGCAAAATTCGATGAAATCGTCATTGCATTACCTCCATGAATACTTCCGCACGACTCGAGAACCGTGCGGTCGTTTGTCAAAACTTTGTCAGTCAGCGTCAAGAAGACAGTCTTATCCCTTTAGTGAGGACGAGCGCCTTACTATGATCTATTTTTTTGGATTAACCTGCTGACTGCTACTTACGCGTGCTCAGTAAGGCCCGAGCGCGCGCGAGTGATAGGTGCAAAGACCGTGCCCAATACGAAAACACGGTAAGCGTCAAAAAAATATTGAGTGAGCGAAAGTGAGTTGTTGGGAAATTCGGATCGTTTACAAGTAGATGAATTTTTTTTAGCAAGTTACTCTGCAACAGAGAGTAGACACGAGCGCGTGCAGGTATACGAAAGAATGAATGTTGTTGAAAATGTGTCCTTGATCTTTGCAGAAGGTATTCTCTGCGCTACCTCTGCGTTCTCTGCGTCTCGGTGGTGAACTTTGTGCAACAACAAAGTAAACCGCAGAGACGCAGAGAACGCAGAGGTAGCGCAGAGGCTTTGCGATCTCAACTTCTCACGATCTACTATCTTCGCTCGAACCTGTCTAAGGCGCCCAAGCTCCCGGATATGAAGATAAAGATTCTTTCCCTCGTCATCCTCCTGTGCGCGTCGTGGTGTGTGAAGGCTCAGGATCCGAAGCCCACACCAGTCCCGCCGCAAGCTGCTGGCGGTGGAGCGGCGATGACCGACGCCACCTTCCGTTTGATCCGATCTGTAGCCGGCACAAAGCTACTCCAGGACAGCGGTCGCTTAGTAATAGAAGACCCGCGCACGGTCTTTTATGCACCAGCCGATAAAGAGATCATCGTCTACTTCACGTGGGAAGGTCCGCCGGGACAACACCACTTCGAAGGCATGTGGAAGAACCCTTCACAGCGCGTGACGATGACTTCCGAGTTTGACTACAAGTCAGCGGAAAGAAGGTTTGGAGGATATTTCAAGATGTTACCGGGCGATGCGCCGGCTGCCGGTCTTTGGACTCTGGAAGCTCGCATCGACGGTGAGACTGCCGGTTCACATCAATTCGAGATCGTTGTCGCTCCGCGTCCTGAGAATGTTGGCGGGAAGCCCGTGCGAAGAGCTTTAGGTCCATCGGAGATCTACAACCGCGCTGCGGCCGCAAGCGTGCTGATTGAGAACATCAACGCGAAAGGCATGCGCCGTAACATCGGCACCGGATTCTTCATCGCTCCAGGACGGCTGCTGACTGCTTTCCAGGTCATCGATGCCGCTGCGAAGGTGCGTGTTGCTGGTCCACAAGGCCGGATAATAGACGTCGTCGACGTTGTCGCGTTCAATCGTCGTCAGGACTGGATCATTTTGAATGTCGCGCTTGAAAACATGCCGCCGCTCGAGCGAAACACTGCCGAGGCTCCGGCGGTTGGCGACCGCATTTACTTCCTCGATGTGCCTGCCGAGAACAACCGCGTGATCGTCGAGACGTCTGTGATTGGAAAACAAAATCTCGGCCCTGCGGGGGAGCGCTTGAACATTGCTGATACAACAAACCGTCGCGCGGTTGGTTCACCTTTGCTCAACGAGTATGGCGAAGTGGTCGGCATGATCGGCGGCACGCTCGTGCCCGGTGCGGCGTTTCTTGAAGATCTCGCTTTCGGCGCGCGTAGCAACTCGCTCGGCATGACGTCACGCGGCACACTCGCCGTCCCGATCACGCTCATTAACGACTCAACCACTGCCGCGACGACGATTGACGGTCTGTTGAGAGACGGAGAGTTTATGCCCGCGCTCGTAAGCACGCAGAGTGTTCTGAGTGGAGTGCTGGCGCGAACAGTTAATAACAAGACAGAGCCACCGCAGCCGATCGACGAGAAGATCGAGTTCTCGCGCTCAAACGCGCAGGGAGTGCTTTTCCTGACGTGGCTGCCGAGAGAAAAACGTAAGGGTTATCCGTCGCTGCGGGTCTACGATCTCGACAACAAGCTCCTCAGCGAGACGATCAACAAGAAGAAAATAACTGTGGTTCCTAACAAGCTCTCCTATTCATTATGGGAGTTGAATCTGGCGCCGCTGTCCCCCGGCATCTACCGGATCGACGTGCTGCTCGACGGCGACTTCGTGTATCGCACGTTCTTCCGCATGGTGGAGTAAGAATTCTACGCACGGGTGGCCACGGAGGGCCACCCCTACAGTTGTTGCTCAACGGGCGCCTCCAATGAAGTGGCGTGGTTGGCTACAACTGTAGGGGTGGCCCTCCGTGGCCACCCGTGCGCACGACAACCAACCCCGCAACCTTTTCGCGTCGTACGCGCATCCGAGACACGGCCAATCCGAGCGCTCTCCCGCTTGCAAAAGCATTCGAGTCTTGCTAAACCTCGTCAACGGAATGCCCCCAAAATGGGAGAAGTATCATGAAGAAAACATTTCGACTTCTGCTCTCCACTTTGCTGCTGGTTTCAATCTCCACACCAATGCTCGCCGACACCATTCGTCTTAAAGACGGCAGTGTGATTCGCGGCCAGGTGATCGGATTTAAGGACCAGCAATTCACTATCTTGATCGGTGGAAACGCAAGAGGCAGACGCGGGCAAACCACCGTCTATGTCGAGGACGTCGAATCGATCGAGTTTGATGGAAACGCCGGCAACACTGGGGGCAACTCCAGCACGATGGACGACAGCACCGCGCGAAACAATCCGCCTCCAATGTCATCACCGACGCGCCCGTCAAATCCAATTCGCGAGCCTGACAACAGCGGCTCGAACCGCACGAGCGACACTCTGCCAATTTCGTCTCCGGCAAATCCGACTTTCTTTACGATCAAAGTCGGTGTCAGGGCCGATAACGCGAATAACGGTTGGACAAACAGCGGTCTCGTCGTGCGCAAAGGACAGCGACTGCGGATCAGCGCTTCGGGCCGCATTTCACTAGGCCGCGGACGCTTTTCCACTCCGGGCGGACTGAACAACATCCTGGACAACGACAAGCTGATGCGGAATGAGGCCACCGGCGCGCTTATCGCCGTGATCGGCGACGATAACGACGACTTCATTCTCATCGGCCCGCGACGAGAATTCGTGGCGCAGCGCGATGGAGTGCTGTTCCTGGGTGTCAATGAAGGCGATTTGACGGATAATACAGGCAGCTACGACATCGTAATCGAAGCAGAAGCCAGCGGGCGCTAACGTAATAGTTGCGGCAAACGCGGTTCGGCGCGACCGCATCAGACCCTTCTAGCCTCGGAGACGGATAGCTACTGGAAGCCTGCCCGGCAGGCCCAACCTTCCTCATTCGGGAGTGGAGATTATGAAATTTAAACGCTCTTATTCGCTTTTTGCTGTTGCGCTCTCGTTAATGCTGCTCGGCGCCAACATCAATCCCGGGTGGTCGCAGTCCAGACGCCAGCCACCCACTTCCAATGAGAAAAAGAACAAACGTCCTACCGAGACTCCGCAAAAACCCGGCGAGCCGGGTCAGGAACCGCTGCCGAAAGACCTGGAGCCGGCCAAGCCTCAGGACATCGAGAAGGTCAGCATCTCGACGCAGATCGTCAACGTCGACGCTGTCGTCTATCACAAGAAGTCCGGCCAGATCGTAACTGATCTAAAGAAGCCAAACTTCGCCATCTTCGCAGACGGCACACAGCAGGAGATCACAAACTTCTCGACGCCGGAAGCGCCGATCACGGTCGCGATGGTGGTTGAGTACAGCAAGTGGTCCGACATGTTTGGACTTTACGGTAACCGCGGTTACGAGCCCGGCACGTACGAAGTGATTCGGCCGACCGCGATGTTCCTGTCGCAGTTCATCAAGCCACCCGACGATTACGTTTCGGTGGTCGCATTCGATATTCGACCGACACCGTTGACTGACTTCACGAACGATCCCGCTCGTCTGCAACAGGTCGTAGCGTTGTTGTTGAGAAACACGCCCGCGTTTCGCGAGACGAATTTGTTTGACGCGTTGAAGTTTGTGCTTGCCGGTGGACGTGGTGATTCAGTCGTGCTGGAGAACAACAAGTCTGAGAAGTCAGACTATGCAGGCCTCGCGGCTGTGCAGGGACGACGTCGCGCGGTGTTACTGGTTGCGTCGGGTATCGACACGTTCAGCAAGATCAACTACGGCGACGCGCGCAAGGTGCTTCAGAACTCGGGCGTTCCGGTTTACATCATCGGCACGGCGAATCTGTTCAAGAAGATCTACGGCGATTCACTGCCGGCGACTGACAGCATGCTCGGAATGCCGGGCCGCATGAGCTGGCTGCAAGCCGATAACACCTTGCAGACGTTTGCGAAGGAAACTGGCGGCGCGTATTTTCCGGTGACGTTCGAAGGTGAGTTGCCGAAGGTGCTCGGCAGCATCAACGCGTTGCTGCGTAGTCAGTACAGTCTCGCGTTCAATCCCGGTGACGTGCGAGATGGGAAACAGCACAAGCTGCAGGTGAAGGTCGACGTGAATGGTGACGGCACGTATGACGATAAAGAATATGTCGTGCAAGCTCGCCAGTACTACAACGCGCCCAAGCCCGACGGCGCTACGAAGAAATAATTTAGCCGCGGATTTACGCGGATGAACGCAGATCTGAAATTTTCTTATTTCTGATCCGCGTTTTTCCGCGTAAATCCGCGGCTAAAAACTGCCGTAAAGCTTCAACCGGAACTCATCATTAAACGAAACGATCTCGGCTTTCCTGCCTGAGAAGCGTTTCGCCTCACGCAACAACGCCGGCAATCCCTGCAACGTTAACTTAAATCCATACGCAGGATTAGTCAGCACTGCGGCGAGTCGCGGATTCAAACGCTCCGGTATCCCGTAACGAATCGCCTTCTGCGCGACCGGCGAGAACCCGACACTGCGTCGCGAATTAACGAACTCCAGCGAGTGATCAAACACATGCACGCGACTCGGCAGATCGCGCAACGCGAGATCTCTGTGCGCGAGCATGTTTGTGATCGCCTCAGCCACCACACCACGGTGATAACTCGAACGCGCGGGCACCGGCGACTCGTCTAACAATGCAGAGCTCTTCGGACGCACTTCCGACAGATCGCAATAGCGACGAATGAATCGCAGCAACCCTTCGTAAACCGAAACCAGATTACCTGCAAACTTCACACGCTCGACAACCGGCGACTGCAACGAATCTCCGGAGAACCTCGTCGCCGTCACAGACGCACGCGGCACCAGCTCCGCTACACGCTCATCACGTCCAAATAGTAGCAACCCCGCGACAGTCGGCACGATGTCGTTGCCGTCGTTCGTCGCCAATAGCAGATCGCGTTCCAGCACGTCGGCAGTCGGGTAACCAACCACGGTCGCCTCTTCAAACGCTCCGCCTTCAAACTCGCGCAGGTAGCTCCACAGATGCGCCTCGTCGATATCGTCAATCGTGGCGCCAAGCGCAGGCACGTCTTCATAGCGAAGCGGTCGCGACTCATCGAGCAGCGACGAGATCTCTTCACGCGACGCTTCGCGCTTCTCTGCTCCGATGCGCAGGTAAAAACGTCCATCGCGTGTTCGGTACGGGCGACGTTTGCTTTCGATGTCGAGTGCGACGATGCGACGGCCGTTGTCGAGTGCGATGCGATCGATGAAGGGCACGAGCGCAGGTTGAACCTCTTCACGACAGATCCGCACGAGGTCGTCCTGAACACGCTCCGGATCGTCGACACCTTCGACTCGCAGTTGATCGTTTACGCCAAAGATGATCACGCCGCCGCCGGTGTTGGCGAGCGCCACGATCTCCTGTGCGATCTTCTCAGTGTTCGAGAGTTTTACTTTGAGCTCAAGATAAGTGTCTTCGCCGCCGCGGATCAGCCGCAACAGCTCCGTTCGTGATGTTTGCGGTGCGGGAGTGGAGAGGATGTATTCCTGAAAGGAACGCTCCGTGGTGGGTTCGTGCCGCTGGTTGCTGCGAAATCTTCTACGAGCCATTTGTGTATTGACGGGGCTCTAAACCCGCCCGGATGCGCGACGCATCACTGGAATTAGATTCAAAGTACCGGGCGGCTAGTGTAACACAGCCCTCCTTGGAGTGCGGCGGGCCCGCGCCCCCTTTGGTTTCCTTAAGCGGGGTCGATAAAAAAAAGGGGGCACGCCGCCCCCCCCCCAAGAAGGGCGCCTT
>Ga0081539_10000950_pt1 | contig 54335 bp, 56 predicted proteins | sample TabmetS4T2R2_FD_71023 | JGI IMG/M metagenome (GOLD analysis project Ga0081539, IMG submission 71023) | Tabebuia heterophylla rhizosphere microbial communities from the University of Puerto Rico - S4T2R2 | ecosystem: Host-associated > Plants > Roots > Rhizosphere ...
CTTCGACGTATCCATTCCAATTCGGATAATCTGGTTCACGGGCGGCTCCCTTGTCTGAGATTTGCAACAACCTCATTCTGGCACACTGATGCCGTAGGGGGCCGTCCACCCCATCAACCACCGTGTTGGTTGTTGCACAAAGCAGCTGCCACAGCAGCGTCCAAAATGAGATGTCGGAGGCTATGGGTCCCGGCGTTCGCCGGGACGACGGCGGGTGGCTAATTCAAATTCACATTGAACTCGTACGCCCGCTCCCCCCCGACCAGCGTCAGTTTTAGCGCGGCGCCGTCGGGACTGGCGCCCGGCGGCAGGCCGTCGAGATCGAACGCGAAGCGCCTGACACCGGGCGGCCCGTGCTCGAGCAGTTTCGGCACCGGCAGCGCCCAGTCAGGGGTCGGACCCTCGACGAACAGGCTGACGTCTTTGCCCTCGGGCGCGGCGACGTCGACCAGCACGCCGTTCTTGCCATCGCGCTTGACGTCGCGGATGGTGAGCGGGTTGGGATCGCCGATGGCGGCCGGTTTCGGCACCGTGTCGAGCGCCGCCGACAGCGCCGAATCTTCGGTGCTGGCCACGCTGGCGAACACAAGTTCCGCGCTGGCCTCGACCGGGATGCAGAGCTTTTCGCACACCGCGTAATTGATATCGGCGCGCAGCGTCACGGGCTTGTCGGCATTTTTTGCGACGATGCGCAGCGGCAGCACCACCTGCTTCTGATAGCCCAATGAGATGCCGCCGGAGCCGTCTTCAAACTTCATCGGCGCCGGCCATAGAATGGTCACCGCCTCGATATTCTCCGATTTTGCAAAATCGAAGCGGGGCGGCACGCCGGAATCGCCAGGCGTGCGCCAGTAGGTGTGCCAGCCCGGCTGCAGCTGAATGGCGATGCCGCCCAAGAGCACGGCGCCGCTGCGCGATCCCGCCAGCAGCCGCACCGCAGAGTGGCCGTCCTTCTGCCAGGGCGAGGAGTCCTGCGCCCGCGCCTGCGAGCCAGCCGACAACACAAAAATCGCGGCGGCCAAACCGGCGCGGATGGGAACCAGGACAGTCATGAAACGTCTTTACCGCCAAGCGGTGCGGCAAACCATTGAATTGCCTGTGATCCGCCGGGGTGGCCCGAAGCTTGATTGACAGCGCCGGCACCCGATATCAGGATGAGTGACGACATGAGAGTCCGGCGATGGACCTGACCCGAAAAAAGCCTGCGGGCGGCCGAGGCAAAACCGCCGATTCCGGCGAAGATGAGTCCGGCCACCGCTATCTCGATGGCCAGATGCTGATTGCCATGCCGGTGATGGACGACCCGCGCTTCGCGCAGTCGGTGATCTATCTCTGCGCCCATTCATCCGAGGGCGCCATGGGCATCATCGTCAACCGCCCCGCGGGCAGCATCGACTTTCCGGAATTGCTGGTGCAGCTCGACATCATCCAGAAAGCCGACCAGATCCGGCTTCCCGAAAACGCCGGCAACATGAAGGTGATGCGCGGCGGCCCCATGGATACCGGCCGCGGCTTCGTGCTGCACTCCAGCGATTTCTTCATCGAGGACGCGACGCTGCCGATCGACGACAAGATCTGCCTGACCGCGACCGTCGATATTCTCAAAGCGATCGCCAAGGGCGCCGGGCCGAAGCACGCGATCCTGGCGCTCGGTTACGCCGGCTGGGCGCCCGGCCAGCTGGAGACCGAAATCCAGCACAATGGCTGGCTGCATTGCGACGCCGATCCGGATCTCGTCTTCGGCCGCAACGTCGAGGAAAAGTATCTGCGCGCGCTGCGGAAGATCGGCATCGATCCGGGCATGCTGTCGAACGAGGCAGGACACGCGTGACACTGTCGTCCCCGCGAAAGCGGCGCGAAAGCGGGGACCCGTAACCACCGTGGTTGTAGTCGGGCGAGATGGTTGCCCCATTCCTTAAATCGAAAATCCTGGGCGTATGGGTCCCCGCCTTCGCGGGGACGACGGCGGAGTTTCGCGGGGACAGCGGAGCTAACTCGCCGCCTCCAGCCGCTCTTCGGTCAATAGCCGCATCGCCGCATCCGCGTCCATCGGCTCGCCGAAGGCAAAGCCTTGGGCGTATTCGCAGCCGAGCTGATAAAGCTCCACCGCATCGGAATCGGTTTCGGCGCCCTCGGCGACCACGTCCATGCCGAGATCGTGCGCGAGCGCGATGATCGATTTCAGGATCGTGGGCCGGGTGCCGCGGCTGGTGGTGCGCACGAAGGACTGGTCGATCTTGATGGTGTCGAAGGGAAAGCGCTGCAGATAGGCCAGCGAGGAATGCCCGGTGCCGAAATCGTCCAGCGACAGCCCGGTGCCGAGTTCGCGGATCCGGTGCAGCATTTGCGCGGCATGTTCCGGATTCTCCATCACCAGCGATTCGGTCAATTCCAGCTTCAGGGTGCCGCGCGCCACCGAAGAGCGCGACAGCACGGTGCGGATGTCGTGGATCAAATCGTGCCGCAGCAATTGCCGCGAGGAGACGTTGACGCTGGCGAAGATCGGCTCGCGCGAGCGCATCGCGCGCTGCCAGACCGAGAGCTGCCGCGCGGTCTGGTCCATCACGAACATGCCGAGATCGACGATCAACCCGATCTCCTCGGCGACGGTGATGAATTCCTGCGGCGCCATCCTTCCGAGCTTTGGATGGTCCCAGCGCGCCAGCGCCTCGAACCCGGCGATGGAGCGATCCTCCAGCCGCACGATCGGCTGGTACAAAATGGTGATCTCCTCGCGCTCGATGGCGCGGCGCAGTTCGGATTCCAGCGTCAGCCGGTCGGTCTTGCGCGCGCGCATCGCGGGCTTGTAGACGTCGATGCGGTCGCCGCCGATGCGCTTGGAGTGATACATCGCAAGCTCGGCGTCCTTGATGATCTCCTCGGAGATCTGCGTCTGCGGGTCGCTTAGCGCAAGCCCGATCGATGCGGTCAGGAAAATCTCGCGGTCGTTGAAGGCGATCGGCGCGCGGATGGTTTTGCGGATGGTTTCGGCAAACGCTGTGATCTTCGCGGAATCCTGCTCCGACAGAAGGATCAGCCCGAACTGGTCGCCGGCCAGCCGTGCCAGCGTGTCCTGCGGTTTCAGGATGCGGGTCAGCCGCCGCGCCAGCGTCAGCAGAATGGAATCGCCGACCGCGATGCCGACGGAATCGTTGACCTGCTTGAAGCGGTCTAGATCGATCACCATCAAGGTCGGCCTCAGGTTCGGCATGGTTTTGGCGAAATTCGCCACCGCGCCGAGGCGGTCAATGAACAGTTTTCGGTTGGGCAGGCCGGTCAGATTGTCGTGCACCGAGTCATGCAGCAGCCGCTCTTCGGCGTTCTTGGATTCGGTGACGTCGGTCAGCGTTCCGACCACGCGCGAAACTTCGCCGTCGGAGCCGACCACCGGCCGCGCCTTCAGCGCAAACCACATGAAGTGGCCGTCGGGCGTGCGCAGCCTAAAATCCTGCACCAGCCGGCCGCGGCGCTGGTCCAGCACGCTGTCGAGCGCGGCACGGAATCGGTCCTGGTCGAGCGGATGCAGCACTTCCAGCCACTTCGCGGCCGGGCCTTCCAGCGTGCCGCGTTTCAACCCGAGCAAGGCTTCGGTCTCGGGGCTTGTGAACACCTTGTCGGCGGCGACATCCCAGTCCCAGATCAGGTCGCCCGAGCCGGTCAGCGCCAGCGCGCGGCGTTCGATATCGGAAACGATGCCGGTGGTCATGCCGCCGCCCGCAAATGCATGCTGCATCACCGTGAAGCCGATCAGCATCACGATCAGCACCAGGCCACCCAGCAGCGCGGGACCGACGATATCGTTGGTGACGCTGCCCGCGACCGTCATGCCGGCCGCGACCACCCAGACCAGCAGCAGGAACCAGGTCGGGATCAGCAGCACGGCGCGATCGAAGCCATGCGTCGAGAGATAGACGATCAGGGCGAAACCGGCGAACGCGATCAGCACCAGCGAGATCCGCGCGATGCCGGAGGCGACCGCGGGATCGAACAGCGCCAGCGCCACCAGCGACCCTAAGAAGGCGAGCCAGCCGACGGTGATGTGGGAATAGCGCACATGCCAGCGGCTCAAGTTGAGATAGGCGAACAGGAACACCAGCAGGGTTGCGGCCAGAATCGCCTCGCCGGCGGCGCGCCACACCCGCTCGGCATTGTTCGACATGTCGAGCACCTTGCCCCAGAAGCCGAAATCGACGCCGATATAGACCAGCACCGCCCACGCCAGCGCCGCCGCGGCCGGGAACATGATGCTGCCCTTGACCACGAACAGGATTGTCAGCACCAGCGCCAGCAGGCCGGAAATGCCGATCACGATGCCCTGATAGAGCGTAAAGGAGTTGACCTTGTCCTTGTAGGCGTCGGGCTCCCACAGATAGAGCTGCGGCAGCTTGTCGGTGGTCAGCTCGGCGACATAGGTGACGACGGCGCCGGGGTCGAGGGTGATGCGGAAGATGTCGGCGGTCGGACTGTCCTGCCGCTCCGGACGGTCACCCGCCGAAGGCGTGATGGTCTCAATGCGCGACAGTCCGAGATCCGGCCACAGCAGTCCTGAAGATACGATGCGGTAATGTGGCGCCACGATCAGGCGGTCGAGCTGATCGTCGGTGTTGTTGGCAAGCGCGAACACCACCCAGTTCTGCCCGCCCTTGCGCGCGCGCACCTCGATGCGGCGGACCACACTGTCGGCGCCAGGTGCGGTCGAAACCTGGATGCGGTCGGTTTCGCTGCGCTGATGATCCAATATCGCGGTGAGATCGATCGCGGGCGCGTCACTGCGGACGCTGACGGCGTCGATGGCGCGCGCCGGCGGCGCGGCTGCAACAATCATGAGGCCCAGCGCGAGCGACGCAAGGCACCTGATCAGACGCAATGTCGGTTCTCCCCGATCGACGCAACCAAACCCGGCGGGCCCGTCCGACGACGCGCGATAAATGACATGAATGCGAGGGAAAACAAAGGGTTTCCGGTCAGCCGCCGCGTGCGCGGCGTTACACCGTCAACACAATTTTGCCAATATGTTCGCTGCTCTCCATGCGCCGGTGCGCATCCGCGGCCCGTTCCAGGGGGAATGTGCTGTCCATCAAGGGTTTTACATGGCCCTCGCGCAGCAGCGGCATGACCTTGGCCTCGATCGCGGCGACCATCGCCGCCTTGTCCGCATTGGAACGCGGCCGCAGCGTCGAGCCGGTGTGATGCAGGCGTTTCACCATCAGCTTGGCAAAATTGACGCTCGCCTTGGGGCCGCCGAGGAACGCGATCTGCACGACGCGGCCGTCGATACAAGCGGCATCGTAATTGCGCTCGATATAGTCGCCGCCCACCATGTCGAGGATCACATTGGCGCCGGTATCGCCGGTCGCCTTTCGTGTCTCGGCCACGAAATCCTGCGTCTTGTAATTGATGGCGAGGTCGGCGCCGAGCCTCACACAGGCATCCGCCTTGTCCCGCGCGCCGACGGTAACGATCACCTTCGAGCCGAACGCTTTTGCAAGCTGGATTGCCATGGTGCCGATCCCGGACGAGCCGCCGTGGATCAGCAACGTTTCGCCCGCTTGCAGCGCGCCGCGCTCGAACACGTTGTGCCACACCGTCATCAACGTTTCCGGGATGGCGCCGGCCTCGTTGATCGACAACGCCTCCGGCACCGCAATGGCCTGGGCATCCTGCGCAATGCAATACTGCGCATAGCCGCCGCCGGCCACCAGCGACATCACCCGGTCGCCGATCTTGTGTTTTGTGGCGCCGGTGCCGAGGGCGACGACCTCGCCGGCGACTTCGAGCCCGGGCAGATCGCTGGCGCCGGGCGGCGGCGGATAGCTGCCGGAACGTTGCGCCACGTCGGGGCGGTTGACGCCGGCGGCCTGGACCCTGATCAGGATTTCACCCGGACCTGGCTTTGGAACGCTGCGGGTTTCCGGCACCAGCACCTCCGGCCCGCCGGGCTTGCTGATGGCGACGACGGTCATTTGCGCGGGCAGCTGTGACATGATTTTGTCCTATCCGTTATGTCGTCATTGCGAGGAGCGAAGCGACGAAGCAATCTAACCGATAGAGCAAGGCTGGATTGCTTCGTCGCAAGAGCTCCTCGCAATGACGACAGCACCTGATTAGCCAGACTGTTGTGCAGGAGCAAGGCTCATGGCCGCCGAGGATGACGACAAGCCGCGAAAGAAGATCACCCACGAGATCGGACAGGATTTGTATCTGCTCTCGGTCGAGGAACTGAACGAGCGTATCGCTCTGCTCACATCGGAGGTCGAGCGGCTGAAGGAAGCGATGACCAAGAAGCGCTCGTCGAAGGATGCGGCCGCGAGCTTTTTCAAGAAGTGAGAACACGTGTCCCGGGCGCGATGCGGCATTCTTCATGCCGCTTCGCAGAACCGGGACTCCGGTTAGCACGCAAGCTGGACACCGCTTAAGAAAGTAACCGGGGCCCCGGTTCTGCAGCGCACCGCTCCGCAAGGGCTCCGCGCGGCGCCGCGCCCGGCGCACGTAAGTGTCGTCGGCCAATGGCCGACATGGCAAACAACGCTTAAATAAAATCCCTCATTTACGATCGATTAAGCTTTCTCGAATATGACTTAAATCGTCCCTTTGGGGACCCGAGTGGCTCCTGTCCACTCTGTTTGACGCCTCCCTGTTATCAACTTCAAAAGCCGCCGGAAACGGCGGCTCTTTTTTTCGGCCGCCTTGGTCAGCGCGCCGGAAACCATAATCCGTGTTGCGGCTGGACTCCGCAGCCCCGCCGCGCAATGATTTGTTCATCATAAGCCCGGCGATCCGGCCGGCGGCGGGTTCAGTGGCGTTAAGGGCGTTAACCATGTCGGATCGGTCAAGTGAAAGCGGTCTCGTCCAGTTCAGCGAACGGCTGACCAACTCCGCGGCGTTCGGCAGCCTGTTCCGGGACGGCATGGATCTGGTCGAGGAAACCGCCGCCTATCTCGACGGCATCGGCCGCACCGAGGCCAAGGCGCTCGATCGCGCCGTCAGTCTCACCTACGCCACCGAAAGCATGCGCCTGACCACGCGCCTGATGCAGCTCGCGTCATGGCTGTTGCTGCACCGCGCGGTGAAGGAAGGAGAGATGACGCTGACCCAGGCCAATCGCGAAAAGACCAAGGTCAAGCTCTCCGCCGCCGATCCCGGCGCCCCGGACATGATCGCCAAACTGCCGCAGCAGTTGCAGCACCTGATCGCCCGCTCCATGACCCTGCAGGCCAAAGTCCGCCGCCTCGATTTAACCATCCATGCGCCCTCGACCGAACGCGCCCCGATCGGCAACCCGCTGGTGCCGCAGCTCAACCGGCTGAAGGCCGCGTTCGAGCGGTGAAACGTCTCCGCTGTCGTCTCCGCGAAGGCGGGGACCCATGACCACCGATGTTTTGATTGAGCGTGTTGCTTCCACGAGTGGCTGATACCTTCCGCATCACTGATACGCAGGCTATGGGTCCCCGCCTTCGCGGGGACGACGAGCGGTGCTAACTCCCTCCGCCATCGCTCTCGTCCTGCTCGCCGCGTTCCTGCATGCGGGCTGGAACGCGCTGTTGCGCGGCGGCTCCGATCGCGCGCAATCGATGGCGATGATGAATGCCACGCTTGGGGTCGGCGGCCTGCTGCTGCTCGCGGTGGCCGGGCTGCCGGCGCCGGCAAGCTGGATCTATGTCCTCGCCTCGGGCGTGCTGCACTGGATCTATGTGGCGCTGCTGGTCGTAACCTATCGCAGCGGCGATCTCGGCGAGACCTATCCGGTGGCGCGCGGATCATCGCCGGCGCTGGTCGCGCTCGGCGGCAGTATCCTTGCCGGCGAATGGATGGGCCTGCTCGGCATTGCCGGCGTCGGTCTCGTCTGTGCCGGCATCTTCATGCTGGCCGCGGCAAAAGGGCGGTTGCGCCACATGAATCTGCCATGGGCGCTGGCGACCGGCGTCAGCATCGCGGCCTACACCATCGTCGACGGCATCGGGGTACGCGCCTCCGGCAACTGGCTCGGCTATACCGCGGCGATGTTCGCCTTCTTCATCGGCGCGCCGCTGTGGTTTCTGGCGCGCTACGGGATCGGGTTTTTCCGGGCTTCCGGCAACGAAATCCTGAAGGCCGCCGGCGGTGGCGTGATCTCGATCGCCGCCTATGGCGCCATCATCTGGGCGATGCAGTCAAACCCGATGGGCGCGGTATCGGCGTTGCGTGAAACCAGCGTGGTGTTCGCAGCTCTTCTTGGCGCGGCGTTTCTCGGCGAGCGGCTGACGGCGCAGCGCATCGTCGCGTGTCTCGTTATCGCCGCGGGCGCGGTTTGCGTGGGTTGGCATTGAGCGTCATTGCGAGGAGCGCAGCGACGAAGCAATCCAGTCTCTCCGGGCGCGCGGCTCTGGATTGCTTCGCGGAGCCTGTCATCGGGCCGGCCGAAGGCCGGACCCGTTGGCTCGCAATGACGGTTGCAACTAAAAACGCCCCGGCGCGGGGCAGGGGCGTTCTGGTCAGGCTTGAGAAGGCGCTCAATCCTTCTTCAAAAACCCCGAAAACTTCTTCTGGAACCTGGATACGCGGCCGCCGCGGTCGAGAATCTGCTGGGTGCCGCCGGTCCAGGCCGGGTGCGACTTGGAGTCGATGTCGAGGTTCATCTTGTCGCCCTCCTTGCCCCAGGTCGAGCGCGTCTGGTATTCGGTGCCGTCGGTCATCACGACGGTAATGTTATGATAATTCGGGTGAATTTTGGGTTTCATGGGGTATCCTTCGGCGCGGCTCGCGCCTGAATGGCAATGGCGATGGACGGATTTGGCCGCTCTATAACGTAAGGATGCCGCCAAAACAAGGTCCGGACGGGCATTTGCCAGCGCAGCTTCGCCGGCCTATCTGGAAGCGTTTAAATCGGATGATCGGGAAACGATGAGCGCCGCTGAACAGCTTGAAGATGCGCGGCCCAACGCAGCCCGTCTGCCGGGCAAGACGCCGGCCGAACCGCCGATTGAAGCGCTGCTGACGCAACCGCCGGCCGGCGGCCGCGCAAAACTGCGCCCGCTGCTGGCGCTGGCGCCCTATGTGGCGCGCTACCGCGGCCGCGTCTTTCTCGCATTCATTGCCCTGACCATCGCGGCGCTGACCACGCTGATGGTGCCGGTGGCGGTGCGCCGCATGATCGACTTCGGGTTCTCTCCCGACGGCATCGCCATGATCAACAGCTATTTCTCCGTGATGATCGCGGTGGTGGCGGTGCTCGCCGCTGCCAGCGCGGCGCGGCACTATCTGGTGATGACCATCGGCGAGCGGGTCGTCGCCGACTTGCGGCGCGACATGTTCGCCCATCTCATCTCATTGTCGCCTTCGTTCTTCGATTCCGCGCGCAGCGGCGAACTGATCTCGCGGCTCACCGCCGACACCACCCAGATCAAGTCCGCGGTCGGCTCGTCGGTATCGATCGCACTGCGCAACATGATGCTGTTCATCGGCGCCACCGCGATGATGGTGATCACCAGCCCGCGGCTGTCGGGTTTCGTCCTGCTCGCGATCCCGCTGATCGTGATCCCGCTTGTCGCATTCGGGCGCTGGGTGCGCCGGCTGTCGCGCGGCGCGCAGGACACGCTGGCCGAAGCCACCGCCTACGCCTCCGAACTGGTCGGCGCGATTCGCACCGTGCAGGCCTACACCGCCGAACAGCTCGCCAATGCGCGGTTCGGCGGCGAGGTCGAACAGGCCTATCAGGCTGCGTGCGGTTCGACCAAGGCGCGCGCGGTACTGACCGCGATCATCATCTTCACCGTGTTCTCCAGCGTGGTCGTGATCCTGTGGGTCGGTTCGCGCGACGTGGCGATCGGAGCCATGACCCAGGGCAGGCTCGGCCAGTTCATATTGTATGCGGCGTTCGCCGCGGCGGGCCTCGGCCAGCTCAGCGAAGTCTGGGGCGAGGTTTCGGCGGCCTCGGGCGCGGCGGAACGGCTGTTCGAAATCCTCCACGTCAAATCCTCGATCACCGTCCCGGCGGAGCCGCGCCCGCTGCCGAAGCCGGCCCGTGGCGACGTCGTGCTCGACAAGATCAGTTTTGCCTATCCGACCCGTCCCGATGCGCTGGCGGTCGACGGCGTGTCGCTGTCGGTGCGCGCGGGCGAGAAGGTGGCGATCGTCGGCCCCTCCGGTGCCGGCAAGAGCACGCTGTTTCATCTGCTGCTGCGGTTCTACGATCCGGCGTCCGGCACCATCTCGTTCGACGGCGTGCCGATCCGCGACGCCGATCCCCGCGAGGTGCGGGCGCGGGTCGCGCTGGTGCCGCAGGATTCCGTGGCGTTCGCGACATCCGCGCGCGAAAACATCCGCTTCGGGCGGCCCGATGCGAGCGATGCCGAAGTCGAGCGCGCGGCCGATCTGGCGCACGCCACCGAATTCATCCGCCGCCTGCCCGGCGGTTTCGAGGCGCAGCTCGGCGAGCGCGGCGTGACCTTGTCCGGCGGCCAGCGCCAGCGCATCGCGATCGCCCGCGCCATCCTGCGCGACGCACCCTTGCTGCTGCTGGACGAGGCGACCTCCTCGCTCGATGCCGAGAGCGAGACGCTGGTGCAGACCGCGCTGGAAGAACTGATGCGCCGCCGCACCACGCTGGTGATCGCCCATCGGCTCGCCACCGTATTGTCCTGCGACCGCATCATGGTGATGGACCAGGGCCGCATCGTCGAGCAGGGCACCCACGCCTCGCTGGTCGCGGCGAACGGGCTCTATGCGCGGCTGGCGAGGTTGCAGTTCGAGGGGGTCTGAGCGGTGCCCGGACGCAGTGCTCATACCTCTCCCCGAAGGGGAGAGGCCGGATTGCATCGTCAGATGCAATCCGGGTGAGGGGCTTTCGGACCATCGGTAGACCGTAACCCCTCACCCGCCTCGCATCTGACGATGCGAGGCGACCTCTCCCTACGGGAGAGGTGAAAGGCGGTTCTGCGAAGCGGCATGAAGAATGCCGCATCGCGCCCGGGACGGGGCTACGGCTTCCATTCCATCCGCAATACCGGCTTGCCCGATGTCGGATTGACGTCGCCGCCGGCATCGACGAAGCCACTGCGGCGGTAAAATTTTATCGCGCGGGCGTTGTCGGTGTTGACCAAGAGCGTAATGCCGTCGGGCGACAGCCGTTTCGCTTCATCGACCAGCGCGGTGGCGAGGTCGGTGCCCCAGTGCTCCGGGGCGACTACCAGCTGGTCGAGATAACCCTTCAAATCGATGGTGACGAAACCGATCAGCGCGCCGGCCTGTTCGGCCACGATGATGTTCGCATTCGGCACCAGCTCCTTATCCCAGCGCTCGCGCCACCAGTTTTCACGCGCGGCAAAATCGATCGACGGATAGGCCTGCTGCCAGGTGTCACGCCACAGCGTGATCGCGGCGTCTTCGTCCGCAGCCGTGTAGGGACGGAGCTGAAACGGAGCGCTCATCCTGCGTTCCCCGGACGCAGCGCAGCGCGTAGCCTCTTCGCGGCGTGGTGCGCTGCAGAGCCGGGGCCGTAACGGACACCGGCGTCTGGGACGGTCCCGGTTCTGCGAAGCAGCGCTTCGCAAGAGCTACGCGCTGCATCGCGCCCGGGACACGGGAGATCCTCGCTCATCTTTCCGTCAGCTTCAGCTCGATGCGGCGGTTGCGCTTGTAGGCGTCTTCGGTCGCCGCCGTATCGAGCGGTTGGAATTCGGCAAAGCCGGCCGCCACCAGGCGCTGCGCCGGTACGCCGAGCGAGATCAGATACTGCACCACCGAGATCGCGCGCGCGGAGGACAGCTCCCAGTTCGACTTGAACAGCGGACTGTTGGTGATCGGGCGCACGTCGGTATGGCCGTCGACGCGCAGCACCCAGGCGATTTCGCTGGGGATTTGCTTGTCGAGCTCGGTCAGCGCCGCGGCGAGCTTTTCCAGCTCGGCGCGCCCTTCGGGCAGCAGCAGCGCCTGTCCGGTGTCGAAGAACACTTCGGACTGGAATACAAAGCGGTCGCCGACGATTCGGATGTCCGGCCGATTACCGAGGATGGCGCGCAGCCGTCCGAAAAATTCCGAGCGGTAGCGCGACAATTCCTGCACCCGCTGCGCAAGTGCGACATTCAGGCGCTGGCCGAGATCGACGATCCTGCCTTGCGATTCCTTGTCGCGCTTCTCGGAGGCATCGAGCGCCTCTTCGAGCGCCGCGAGCTGGCGGCGCAACGCCGAAATCTGCTGGTTCAGCACCTCGACCTGCGCCAGCGCGCGGGCGGAGAGCTGCTTTTCGGAATCCAGCGCCTTGTTGAGCTCGGTGGCGCGCCCCGCGGCATCGCTGCCGGCGCCGGCAAGGCCCTCATACAGCCCCTTGACGCGGTCGCGTTCGCCCTCCGCCGCGGCGAGCCCGGCACGGACCTGCGACAGCTGGTCGCTGAGATTGAGGCTGCCGAGTTTTTCCAGTGACAGCAGGTCGTTCAACTGCGCGATCTTGGCATTGAGCTGCTCCAGCGCCTTGTCCTTGCCGGTGACCTCCTGCGACAGGAAGAACTGCACCACCAAAAACACCGACAGCAGGAACACGATCGACAGCACCAGCGTGGAGAGGGCGTCGACGAACCCCGGCCAGTAATTGAAGCCGCTCTCGTTGCGGCGTGCACGTGCAAGCGCCATTCAGGATTCTCCATTCTCTCTTGTCCCGGGCGCGATGCAGCGCGTAGCTCTTGCGTAGCGCTGCTTCGCAGAACCGGGACCGTACCGGACGCCGGCGCTGGTTACGGGCCCGGCTCTGCAGCGCACCGCTCCGCAAGGCTACGCGCTGCGCTGCGTCCGGGGAACGATGGTCCGCGCGAACTCAATTCTTCTCGGGCTGGCGCGCGAGGCGCTCCAGCAGTTTCTTGATCTCGCGGTTCTGCTCGCCCTGGCCGTCGGCCCATTCGCGGATCATCTGCTGCTCGGTGCGCATATGCGCGACCAGGCCCTGGATGGCCTCCGCAAGGTTGGCCATCGCAGCCGTGGTGCCGCGGTTGCTGCCGCCTTCCTCTATTGCTCCGCGCAGCCGCTCGATCGCCTGCTGCAGATCGCCGCTGGCGCCCGCGGCGCTCTCTTTGGAATATTCCTTGACGGTGGAGGCGAGCCAGTCTTCGAGGTCGGTATAGAACCGGTTCTGCGCCTGGCTTGATTGCAGGTCGAGAAAACCCAGGATCAGCGATCCGGCGAGGCCGAACAGCGAGGACGAAAACGAAATCCCCATGCCGCCGAGCGGCGCGGCGAGGCCTTCTTTCAAGGTGTCGAACAGCGCGCCGGCGTCGCCGCCGACCTTCAGCCCGTCGATCACCTTGCCGACCGAGCCGACGGTCTCGATCAGGCCCCAGAAGGTGCCGAGCAGACCGAGGAACACCAGCAGGCCGGTCATGTAACGCGAGATGTCGCGCGCTTCATCCAGCCGCGTCGCGATGGAGTCGAGCAGATGCCGCATGGTCTGCTGCGAGATCGTCATGCGGCCCGAGCGTTCACCGCCTAATATCGCCGCCATTGGCGCCAGCAGCGTCGGCCGGCGGTCCAGCGCGAGGCCGGGATCGGCGATGCGGAAATTGTTGACCCAGGACACTTCCGGATAGAGCCGGATCACCTGGCGGAACGACAGGATGATGCCGATCAGGAGCACCGCGCCGATCAGCGCGTTGAGGCCGGGATTGGCGAAGAAGGCAACGATGATCTGCTTATAGAGGACGACGAGGATCAGCGAACACAGCACCAAAAACACCACCATTCGCACCAGGAAGATCCGGGGCGACGACAGTTTTGTCAGCTCGATCTCCATCGCGGAGCGGGTGGTGGGCGCCATCTGCAGGTAATTCCGGTTGGGGAGGGACCGTTTCGGGCCTCAATATGGCACAGCGACGGCGGGAAAACAGACTTGAGGGGGTTGTTTTACCCCGGGCAGGGGAACCCCGGGGCGAAATCGGGCTTAACTACCGGGTATTTCAAAAAATAGTTTGGTGTTTGAAGGTCTTAGCGGGAGTTAGTCCAGTTGTTTTCCTTGCGGACGTCCTGGCCGCGATCGTGTTCTTCCTCTTGCCGCCGCAGAAAGGAGCGATCGGATGAGCTTCGTTTCCTCGATTCTCGGCACCGCCGAGCGCGTGCCGTTACCCGACATCGTGGTTCGCGCCGCGATCCAGCGGCTGTGCTCGCGGACCGCCGCGCGGCTCGCCAGCAGTGATGCCGAAAGCGACGCCGCGTTCGCCGATGAAATGGCCGCGCGTCACATCGCCGAAGCTACCGACGAGACCAACGCCCGGCATCAAGAGGTGCCATCGGCGTTCTTCGCAAAGGTGCTGGGCCCGAACCTGAAACATTCGTCGTGCTTCTATAAGGAGCCGGCATCGACGCTGCGGGAGGCCGAGGAAGAATCCCTAAGGCAGACCGTGGAACACGCCGACCTGCATGACGGCCAGTCGATCCTCGAACCCGGCTGCGGCTGGGGCTCGCTGTCGCTGTGGATGGCGCGCCAATTTCCGCACGCGCAGGTGACCGCGGTATCGAATTCGCATTCCCAACGTCTCCATATCGAGGGCGAAGCCGCCGCGCGCGGATTGAAGAACCTGCGGGTCATCACCGCGGACATCAACACGTTCGAGCCGAAACAAAAGTTCGACCGCATTGTCGCGGTCGAGATGTTCGAGCACATGATGAACTGGCGCGAATTGCTGACGCGCCTGCGGTTGTCGCTGGAGCCCGACGGCCGCTTCTTCCTGCACATCTTCAGCCATCGCGCCGGCGCTTATCTGTACGACCCCGCCGACCGCGAGGACTGGATCGCGCAGCACTTCTTCATCGGCGGCGTGATGCCGAGCCATCATCTGATCCGGCAATATGCGGATCTGTGCGAGGTCGAGAAGGAATGGCGCTGGAGCGGCACGCACTATCAGCGCACCGCGCAGGACTGGCTCGCCAATTTCGATGCGCATCGGGACGAGATCTACGACGTGCTGCGCCCGGTCTACGGCAGTGACACGAATTTGTGGATGCGCCGCTGGCGCTGGTTCTTCCTCGCGATCGCCGGCCTGTTCGGCTACGCCGGCGGCAGCGAATGGGGGGTGAGCCACTACCGGATGCGGGTGGGGTAGTTTGCTGTGCCCCGGACGCAGTGCAGCGCGTAGCACTTGCGAAGCGGTGCACTGCAAATCTGCTTGCCGCTCGAAGAAAGCGGGGTCCCGGTTCGGCGAAGCAGTATTTCGCAAGGTCTACGCGCCGGGACACGCGCCGAACAATTCCGCTGCTTGCTGCCTCGCTATGCACGGAAGTGGCGCTTTTGCGATCAGTGAGGATCTTCAATGTTGATCAAGCGCGATTCACGATGGTGTGAGTGCAAGAAATTCATCGCCCTTTCAACGCCCTAGCAACATGTGGCATTGAGCCGCCGCAAAACATGTTGCATCGCAACCGAAGGGTTCTAACTTTCCATCATCAAAACTAGGGCGGTTGTCGCGAGGCGAAGCTGCAAGCCTTGCGGCTTCGCGGACCTTTGTCGCGTGGCATCAACGCTGGAATTTGGGAACCGATGACACGATCACAGACACGGCTCGCATTCGCCGCGCTTCTCATGTGCGGACTGGCGCCATTCCTCGGTGGATGCGACGATCCGCATCAAGCCGTTGCCTCAACTCCTGCGCAAATGTCCGAACCCGAAGTCAGCCTCGTCACCGTCGCCCCGCATGCGCGCGCGGTGGTGCGCGAATTGCCGGGGCGCATCGCGCCGACGCGGGTCGCCGACGTGCGGCCGCGCGTGTCCGGCATCGTGGTCGAACGCACGTTCAATCAGGGGAGCGAGGTCAAGGCCGGCGATCCGCTGTACCGGATCGATCCGCGGCCGTTCGAGGTCGAGTTGCAATCCAGCGAAGCGGCCCTCGCGCGCGCCAATGCGGTGTACGACCAGGCGGCGCAGCAGGCGCGGCGTGTTGCGCTGTTGACCAGCCAGCGCGCGACCACCGAGGTGGAGAACGAAAAGGCCTTTGCGGCCATGCGCCAGGCCGAAGCCGACGTCGCCGGCCGCAAGGCCGACGTTGCGCGCGCAAAACTCAATCTCGATTACGCCACCATCCGCGCGCCGATCGACGGCATCGTCGGCGCGGCGCTGGTGAGCGAGGGCGCGCTGGTGGTGCAGAACGATGCGACCAGCCTTGCGACCATCCAGCAGCTCGATCCGATCTATGCCGACTTCACCCAGTCGGTCTCAGAGCTCAATCATCTGCGGCGGGCCGTCGAGGCTGGCGATCTGGATCGCATCGCGTCCGGTGCTGCAAAAATCCGTCTCGTGCTCGACGACGGTACGCCCTACACGCTGACCGGGAAACTGCTGTTTTCGGACGCCAAGGTCGACGCCCATACCGGGCAGGTGACGCTGCGCGGCGAGTTTCCCAACCCGAAGCGCGAATTGCTGCCGGGCATGTATGTCCGCGTGCTGATCGAGCAGGGCATCGACCCGGATGCGATCGCGGTGCCGCAGCAGGCGATCCAGCGCAACGGCGGCGGCGGCAGCGAAGTGTTCGTGGTCAAGGACGACAACCATGTGGCGACGCAGGCGGTACGCACCGGATCGATCCAGGACGGCCAGTGGTTCGTGATCGACGGCCTGAAGGCCGGCGACCGCGTGGTGGTGGAAGGTTTCCAGAAATTCGCCGCCGGCGACAAGGTCAAGCCGCTGGCGTGGACGGAGTCCGCCGATGCATCGGCCGGCGCAGCGCCGGATACTCACCCGACCACGCAAGCGCGCCGGTAGAGTTATGATCGTTATTGATCGACAACATTGTCGCGGGCTCGACACGCCCTCGCGCCACACCTTCCACCGTCATCCTGAGGAGCCGCGCGGTTGCGCGGCGTCTCGAAGGATCGCCGCGGGCGCCTGCGGCTGTGGCCATCCTTCGAGGCTCGCCGTGAAGAACGGCGAGCACCTCAGGATGACGGCGTCGTTAGACTAGCGAGCATTCAATATGCCCTCTTTCTTCATCGACCGGCCCATCTTCGCCTGGGTCGTCGCGCTCTTCATTTGCCTGATCGGTGCGATCGCGATCCCGCGGCTGCCGGTCGCGCAATATCCGATCATCGCGCCGCCCTCGATCTCGATCTCGACCAGCTATCCCGGCGCCTCGCCGGAAAACCTGTACAACAGCGTGACGCGGCTGATCGAGGAGGAATTGAACGGCGCCAGCGGCATCCTGAATTTCGAATCCACCAGCGACGCGCTGGGTCAGGTCGACATCATCGCCAATTTTGTCCCCGGCACCGATACCGGCATGGCGTCGGTGGAGGTGCAGAACCGCATCAAGCGGGTGGAAGCACGCCTTCCCCGTGCGGTCATTCAACAGGGCATCCTGGTCGAGGAAGCCTCCAGCGCCGTGCTGCAGATCGTCACGCTGCGTTCCACCGACGGCAGCCTCGACGAGGTCGGCCTCGGCGATTTCATGATCCGAAACGTGCTCGGCGAGATCAGGCGCATTCCCGGCGTCGGCCGCGCCACGCTGTATTCAACCGAGCGCAGCTTACGCATCTGGATCGATCCGGCAAAACTGGTCGGCTACGGCCTCACGGCCGACGACGTGACCAAGGCGATATCCGCACAGAATGCGCAAGTCGCTTCCGGCAGCGTCGGTGCCGAGCCGTCGACGCCGGACCAGAAGATTTCCGCGCTGGTGCTGGTGAAGGGGCAATTGAGTTCGCCCGACGAGTTCGGCGCCATTACGCTGCGCGCCAATCCGGAGGGCTCGACAGTGCGGCTGCGGGACGTCGCACGCCTCGAGATCGGCGGCATGAACTATCAGTTCACCACGCGGCTGAATGGAAAGCCGACCGCGGGCCTTTCCGTGCTGTTGTCGCCGACCGGCAATGCGCTGGCCACCGCGAGCGCGGTAGAAGCCAAGATGAAGGAGCTGTCAAAATTCTTTCCGGCCAACATCGCCTATGACATCCCCTACAACATCACCCCGGTGGTTAAAGCCTCGATCGTGAAGGTGCTGTCGACGCTGGTCGAGGCCATTGTGCTGGTGTTCATCGTGATGTTCCTGTTTCTGCAGAACATCCGCTACACCATCATTCCGACCATCGTGGTGCCGGTGGCGCTGCTCGGTACCACCGCGGTGCTGCTGCTGGCGGGCTACTCCGTCAACATGCTGACCATGTTCGGCATGGTGCTGGCGGTCGGCATCCTGGTGGACGACGCCATCGTGGTGGTGGAGAACGTCGAGCGCATCATGGAGGAGGAGGGCCTGCCGCCGAAACAGGCCACCCGCAAGGCGATGGCTCAGATCACCAGCGCCATCATCGGCATCACCCTCGTGCTGATGGCGGTGTTCGTGCCGATGGCGTTCTTTCCGGGATCGGTCGGCATCATCTACCGGCAGTTCTCGGTGACCATGGTCGCCGCGATCGGATTTTCCGCGCTGCTGGCGCTCTCGTTGACCCCGGCATTGTGCGCGACGCTGCTGAAGCCGGTAGCCGCGGGCCATGGCCATGCGCGTAAGGGGCTGTTCGGCTGGTTCAACCGCGGTCTCGATTCCGTGCGGGATCGTTATTCGGGCACGGTTGGCTGGTCGCTGAAGCGGACCGGCCAGCTGATGCTGGTTTATGCGGCGCTGCTCATCGGCCTCGGCTGGGGTTTCGCCCGGCTGCCCGGCGGCTTCCTGCCCGTCGACGACCAGGGTTTTATCACCACCGACGTGCAGACGCCGTCCGACTCCTCCTTCAACCGCACCGAAGCCGCGATCGAAAAGGTCGAAAAATACCTGGCGCAACGCGCCGGCGTGGAAAACGTCACCTTCCTCACCGGCTTCAGCTTTCTGGGCCAGGGCATCAACACCGCGCAGGCTTTTATTACCCTGAAGGACTGGTCGGAGCGCCCGCCGAAAGATTCCGCCGCCGCCATCGTCGCCGACATCAATCGCGACCTGTCGTCGATCCGCGATGCGCGGATCGCGGCGCTGCAGCCGCCGCCGATCGACAATCTCGGCAATTCCTCCGGCTTCAGCTTCCGGCTGCAGGACCGCGGTCAGAAGGGTTATCCGGCGCTGGTCAGCGCCGCCGACCAGCTGATCGCCAGCGCCAATGCCAGCCCGATCCTGCAGAAGGTTTACATCGAGGGGCTGCCTGGCGGCCCGCAGGTCAACCTGATGATCGACCGCGAAAAGGCCGGCGCGTTCGGCGTCACCTTCGAGGACATCAACTCGACCATCTCGACCAATCTCGGCTCCAACTACATCAACGACTTCCCGAACCGCGGCCGCATGCAGCGCGTGATCGTGCAGGCCGACTCGGGCAAGCGCATGAACGCCGACGACATCCTGAATTACAACGTCAGGAACAGCCGCGGGCAACTGGTGCCGTTCTCCGCCTTCGCAACGGTCGACTGGTCGAAGGGACCGACCCAGATCGCAGGTTTCAATTTCTATCCTTCGGTCCGCATCAGCGGCGAGGCAAAACCGGGCTACACCTCGGGCGACGCCATTGAGGAGATGGAGCGGCTCGCGGGCATGCTGCCGCGCGGCTTCGGCTATGAGTGGACCGGGCAATCGCTGCAGGAAAAACTCTCCGGCTCGCAGGCGCCGTTCCTGCTCGCTTTATCGGCGCTGGTGGTGTTCCTATGCCTCGCCGCGCTCTATGAGAGCTGGACCATTCCGCTCGCGGTGTTGCTCACCGTACCGCTCGGCATTTGCGGCGCGGTGCTGGCGGCGACGTTGCGCGGCCTGCCCAATGACGTTTACTTCACTGTCGGCCTGATTACCATCATTGGGCTAGCCGCCAAAGACGCCATCCTGATCATCGAATTCGCCAAGGATCTGCGCGCCCAAGGAAAACCCCTGATCGAGGCCACCCTGGAAGCCTGCGCCTTGCGCTTCCGGCCGATCCTGATGACCGGCCTTGCGTTTGTCTGCGGGGTGCTGCCGATGGTGATCGCCACCGGCGCCGGCGGCGCCAGCCAGCAGGCGCTCGGCTCGAGCGTGATGGGCGGCATGATCGCGGTGGTGATCCTGGCGCTATTGATGGTGCCGGTGTTTTTTGTCAGCGTGATGCGGTTTTTCTCGCCCGATAAACAAACCAAGGTGAAGGGTGCAGCGGTCGTGGAGCCCCATGGGCCGACGGCGCCTGCGGAATAGGTCGCCTCTCGTGCCCTGGACGCCGCACAGCGCGTAGCACTTTGCCACAAGCGCGTTCACGCGCGTCTTCGACGCGCTATGGCGCGTTGCAGGGCCGGGGCGAAACGCGTTACCTTTCAGCAGGTTAACCTTGACGCGAAACCATCACAATCAACCCTAATCTGACCTACATCGCCCTGCTTTCAATAACAACGTTGCTTCCTCCGGGCACTCACCAGTAGCATCGGTTCCATTGTAGTTGAGTAAGGGGCGTAACATGTCGAAATTTGCTACCGCGCTGTCTGCCGCGCTGATCATCGGGTGGGCTCTGCTCGGCTCTGCGACCACCGCAAGCGCCGGCCATCATCGTCATCACGGGTGTTGCGGGCCGCTGTCGCCGTCCTACACCTACAAAACCAAAAACGTTTACAAGAACGTCACGCGTCATCACGATGTGTACCGCACTAGGTACTTCAAGCGCATCAAACCTATCGTGCATGTGACCCGGATCCAGCCGATCGTTCACGTTCACAACGTGACCCGCGTCCACACCAGAATGGTCGGTGTGGTGCATCCGGTCCATCATCGGGTGACGCAATGGCTGCCGCCCAGGCACTATGTGACGAACAGCGTCGTCCATCTCCGGCCGGACTGCGGTTGCTCCTACGGCGGCTATTGACCGCAAGCAAACCATCCACCGTCATGCGCGGGCTTGACCCGCCTGCGGGGCCCGAAACTACTTCGGCGCGGCGAAGGCCCGCGCATCCATCCTTACTTCGGCAGAACCTTTCGAAGAGGGTGGATTGCCGGGTCAAGCGCGGCAATGAAGAGTAACCGGTTCAACAGGGCGTTAAAACCGACCGGCAGGGCTCAGGGGCAAACTGCCGGTTGGCGTGATGTCCACCAGCGGTTTGCTCTTGAGCGCGGCGACAGGCGCGGCGTTCAGGCAGGGGCAGACCGGCGCTCGCCCAAGAATTCTTTGCATACTCGCCTGCGGCCCGCGTTGGCAAAACCGTTGGATCAGCGACTTGTCCTCGGTGCCGAAATTCGGGATGCCGCAGGATGACGCCATAACCTGCTCGGCGCGGCCCCACAGTTCCGACACGGCCGTCGCGACGCGCGGCTCAAGCAAGCCGCGCCAGGTCGCCGGCTCGCTCTGCTCGGCCCGCTCCGCGTAGAGCGCCACGAATGCCATCAGCGCCGCGAGCCCGTCGCGATGATCGACGTCGTCCCCGTGTTCGACGGGGCCGCGCGAGCGGCTGAGGTTGATCGCGGTGTTTAGGTCGTGGGTGTAGGCATTGAGCTCATCGAGCAGATACAGGAAATCCGTCGATGAGCTGGCGCTGCCCGGCCGCAAATAGGTCGTCACGAAATCGTTGGCCTTGAATTTTCCGGCGATCAGCTGTGGGGCAAAGAATGCCGACACTTCGTGCGGCCGCTTCAACCGGCCGCCATGCAGCAGCGGAAACGCATCGATTTCGGCGGCGATGTAGTGCACCGATTCATGCACCGCGGTCGGCAGGCCAAGCTGCTTTTCGCCGCAATTGATCCAGCCGAGAAAGAACGCCTTTTCCTTGATCGCCTGATAGATGGCAAAACCATCGGGCGCCGAGGCGCGCAATCGCTCGATGGCGCCCGTCCGGCAATCTCCGGCCTGCGCCGGATCCGGACCCGCGGCGAGCGGCATGCCCGCCATCGCCGCAAAAAAGATGGACCGTAAGCGCCGACGCATGATTGCCATTCACCTTCGGTGGATGGCGACAGGATGGGCGCAAACCGTTAAGCCGGGGTTGCCTGGAGAATGCCCGACCGACGGCGCGTGCGCCATAGGTCGTCATTGCCGGGCTCAATCCGGCAATCCAAGATTGATGGATGCGGGGGGCCTTTCGCCGCGGCCGAGGGACTTCGGCCTCGCATGCCCGGGCATGACGGGCCAGCTTAGCGCCACTTCACCGGGCATGCCGGCGTTTCGGGAATCACGCCCATCACCGGCGGCTTCGGAAAATATTGCGTCGAGACCTGTACGTCTTTGGCGGCCTCATCGCCGAACAGGATGGAAATAAGTTGCAACGCCTCGTCGAGGCCCGCGGAGATGCCGCCGCCAGTCAACCGCTTGCCGGTGTCGTTGCAGGAGACCTCGAAGCGCTTGTGGGTGGTATCCACCGTGATTTCGGGGAAGCTCTGCAGGCATGCGGTGAAGGCCCAGTGTGTCGTCGCCCTGTGCCCGTCGAGCAATCCCGCGCGCGCAAGCAGCAGAGCGCCCTCACACACCGAGCACACCCATTGCGCGTTGCGTGCTATCTGGCGCAGATACTGGAGATATGGCGAATATTCGTCCCTCATAATCGCTTCGAGCGCGGCGGGTTTGCCGCCGGGGACCCACAGGATATCCAGCGCCGGTGTCTGGGCGAAACTCGCCTGCGCCTTGAAATAGACGCCGTTAATGGATGTCACACCGCCGCCGTCGGACGAGACCAGAATCGTCTCCAGGGGATTGTCCCGGCTTGCCCAATAGAACATCTCGAGCGGGCCAGCGACGTCGAGCAGATCGACGCCTTCATAAACGGGTATTCCGAGCCTCATGGCGAAACCTCCCTGATGGACCTCCCGGTGCGTCCGCGCTGGCCCCGCCGGATGTGCAGCTCGCTCCACGTAGTCCGAGCCGTATCGTCCGGCTCATTCCGGGCTACGGGGTACATCCTAGGATTTCGGAATGAGCTCCGGGTTACAAGCCGAATATTTCTGGGTCGCGCAAACCATAGTCTCCCCGGCGGGCGGCGGCGTGCAGGGTTCGATCTTGAGCGACTCGCAGATATACCGGAATTCGATGCGGGCTTGTGTCATGGTGTGGGCGCCATCGTCGTAACTGACCCTCACTCTATTGTTCGTTTCGACGGCAAAACGAATGGTTTCTGCCAGTTGTCGATTTTTTGTAGTGACCGCCTCACGCGGCGCATTGCCGGGATCAATAAAGAATTGCCACAATGTCTTATCGGGATCTCCCGTGCCGCCGTCGGAAGATTCGAAAACGGTGACGTAACCCTCAATCGATCCCATAATCTTGCTCCAGGGGATGGATGCAATGCGGAAGCAAAACATGGAATGTAGCGGCGGGCAAGAAAAGGTTGTGCGGAGCGACAACGTCTACCTGCAACGCCCGATTGGAATTGCAAAAGAAGAGGTAAATCCCCGCCGCGAACGGAATTTATTTGCCGAGCGGCTTGAGTATCTTCACCAGCTCGGCATGCACATACTCATTGCCGCACACCACGTGCCCGGTCTTCATCGCGTCGTCGTCGCCATTGATGCCGCTGACGATGCCGCCGGCTTCGCGGACGATGATGGTGCCGGCCGCGAGATCCCAGGGCTGCAGGTTGCGCTCCCAGTAACCGTCGAAGCGGCCGGCGGCGATATAGGCCATGTCGAGGGCGGCTGCGCCGAGGCGGCGCAGCCCGGCGACGCGTGGCTGCAACTCGGACATTTCTCGGCGTGACAATTCATGGTCGCCGCGGCCGATATGCGGCAGGCCGCAGGCGATCACGCATTCATTGAGCTGGCGGCGGCCGGCGACGCGCAGCCGCGCGTCGTTGAGGAAGGCGCCCTTGCCGCGCTCGGCGATGAAGAGGTCGTCATTGGCCGGATTGTAGATCAGCCCGGCGATCATCGTGCCCTCGCGCGAGAGCCCGATCGAGATCGCGAAATGCGGAATGCCGTGCAGGAAATTGGTCGTGCCGTCGAGCGGATCAACGATCCAGGTGTGGCTCTTGTCGGCGCCTTCGCGGGCGCCGCCTTCCTCGCCGAGGAATCCATAGCCCGGCCGCGCCTTGGTCAGATCGTCATGCAGCATCTCTTCGGCGCGCTTGTCCGCCTTGGTGACGAAATTGGCCGGGCCCTTCAGCGACACCTGCAGATGCTCGACTTCGCCGAGGTCGCGCTTCAGGCTGCGCCCCGCGCGGCGCGCGGCCTTGACCATGACGTTGATGAGGGCGGAATGCAGCATGACGTTAAACCCGGTTTTGCAACGCTAACACTGTCGTCCCCGCGAAAGCAGGAACCCATGACCACAGGCCGTTGTGAGGGGCGATGTGGCAGCCTCCGTATGCTTCTGCAAGCACGGTGGTTATGGGTCCCTGCTTTCGCGGGGACGACGGGGGATGGGGTGCCCTGCGGAAGCTGCGCCGTCAAGGCGGATCATTTGGCGCCGATCCATTTGCGCGCGGCCTCCTCGGCCTTGCCGCGCTCCTCCGGGCTTGCCTGCGCCAGCGCCTCGTCGAGCATCAGATCGCCCTTGCCGGCGGTTTTCGCGACGATGTGCCATTTCAGGCCTTCCACCTTGTCGGCCGGCGCGCCGGCGCCGGTGACCAGCACGCGCGCCAGCCGGTTCTGCGCGATCGGGCTGTTCTGCCGCGCCGCCTTGCGCAGCAGGGCAATGGCTGCGGTCTCGTTCTTCGGCGTGCCGGTGCCGTTGTAGAGCGCGATGGCGTATTCGACCTCGGCGTCGACATTGTCGGCAAGCGAGGCCGCCTGCAACAGCCGCACCGCCTTCTCGATGTCCTTGGGAACGCCGGTGCCCTCCTTGTAGAAAGTGGCGAGCGCGTATTGCGCTTCCGGATTGCCGGCGTCGGCAGCGATGCGCAGCAGTTCGGCGGCGCGCTTCAGATCCTGCGGCAGTGTCTGTCCGTCGAGGTAGAGCAGCGCCAGATTATAGGCCGCCTTCGGGCTGCCGAGTTTTGCCGAGGACGCCAGCAGCTTGGCGCCGTCCTCGCGGTTGACCGGACCGCCGCGTCCGGAGATGCGCAGCATCGCCAGTGCGAACATCGCCTCCCGGTCGCCAAGATCGGAGGCGCGCTTGTACCAGTCGGCCGCTCGCGCAAAATCGCGCTTGACGCCGAGCCCGCCGGAATAGAGTTCGCCGAGCATCGCCATCGCCTTCGGGTCGCCGTTCGCGGCGCGCGCGGTCGCCAGATCGAACGCGGTCTTGTATTGCCCGCGCTGATAGGCGCCGTATACCACGTCGGCGTTGGGATCGTCGGTCGCGGGCGCGGTGGCCGCGGAAGGCGCTTGCGGGGTCGCGGCCGGCGAGGGCTTTTTGGCCGGCGGTTTTATGATCTTGGCCTTGGCCTTCGCAGGCTTGCTCACCGGAGCAGGGGCTCCCGGCGGCGGCAGCAGCTTGGTCTGCGCCACCGCACCTGCCGCCGGCAGGCCGAGGCAAACCACAATCGATATCGGGCGCAGGACCCTCATTCCGGCGTCATCCCTGGGTGGCCCGCGCGCTTCCGGTCATCGCCTGGCTCTGCGTAATCGCCTCGCCAGCGTCCATCAGCGCCGCGGCGGCCCCGCGCGGATCGGCCCAGATCAAATCACCGACCAGCACGAAATCCGCGCCGGCCGCGGCGAATTCACTCGCTTCATCGAGCGTCGCCGCAAAGCCGACGCAGGGCGGCTCGAACAGTTCAGCCCACCACTGCAACCGCTCGGCAATCGCCTCAATCGATGGCCGTGCTCCGCGTCCATCCGGTTCGCCGAACAGCACATAGTCGGCGCCGGCCTCGCCCGCGCTCATCGAATCGTGGCGGGTGACCAGCCCGCCGACGCCGGCGATGCGGTCGGGTTTTAGCGTCGGGAGCGCCTCCTGCATGGCCTCGATCCCGGTCAGATGCGCGCCGTCGGCCCCGGCGCGGGCGACCAGTTCGGCATTGCCTTCGATCAAGAGCGCCGCGCCGGCATTCTGCACGGCCGGTGCGAAGGCCTTGATGCGGGAGATCATGCCGCGCGGATCGGCAGGTTGCAGCCGCAGCAGCACCGCCGCGATGTCGGCGCCTGCGAGCAACGCAGGCAGGCTTGCGACCAGCGGCGCGGGATCGACCACGATCGGCGTCGCCAGATAGAGGCGTGGCACCGGGCGGGGCGGGGCGAGTTTTGCCATCCGGCTTAGGCCGCCTTTTTCTGTTCCAGATCGGCCTTCCACTCGCCTTTGCTGGCCAGTGAATTCATCATCGCGCGATGGGTGAAGGCCTGCTGGCCGGCACCGAGGTTCTCGGCCTTGCCGGACCACGCCTTCTGCGGCGCGGCCTGCAGCGCGCGGCCATAAGAGAAGGTCAACTTCCACGGCAGGTTGCCGATCCGGTTCATGGCGTCGAGATGGGCGGTTGCTTCCTCGTCGGATTGTCCGCCCGACAGGAACGCGATGCCGGGCACCGCAGCCGGCACGCAACTCTTCAGCAACCGAATGGTTTTCTCCGCGACCTCCTCGACGCCGGCGCGGCTGGTCGCCTTCTTGCCCGAGATCGCCATGTTCGGTTTCAGGATCATGCCTTCCAGCGCCACGCGCTGCACGCGCAATTCCTGGAACGTCTTGTTGAGCACGCGCTGGGTCACATCAAAGCAGCGGTCGATATCGTGGTCGCCGTCCATCAGCACTTCCGGCTCGACGATCGGCACGATCTGTGCCTGCTGACACAGCGCCGCATAGCGCGCCAGCGCATGGGCATTGACGCTGATCGCGGTCATGGTCGGAATTCCTGCGCCGATATCGATCACCGCGCGCCATTTTGCAAAGCGCGCGCCCTGCTCGTAATATTTCTTCAGCCGTTCGGCCAGTTTGTCGAGGCCTACGGTGACGAGTTCACCGGGGCAATTCGGCAGCGGCTGCGTGCCCTCATCGACCTTGATGCCGGGGATGACGCCCGCCTGCTCGATCAGCTTGACCAGCGGCGTGCCGTCCTTTGCCTTCTGCCAGATGGTCTCGTCATAGAGGATGACGCCGGAAATATATTTCGACATAGCGTCTTTGGAGCGGAACAGCATCTCACGATAGTCGCGGCGATTGTCCTCGGTCGACTCCACCTTGATTGCGTCGAACCGCTTCTTGATGGTTCCGGAGGATTCGTCGGCGGCGAGGATGCCCTTGCCGGGCGCGACCATGGCGTTGGCTATCTTGTTAAGGTCGGCGAGATTCATCGTGGTTCCTCCGGCTACTTTTTTGAAGTCAAAACGGCTGCAGTCAGGATGAACCAGTTCAGGTAAATCCCAGGAATGCGGCAAGAGAGCGATTGACGATGCTCATGTCTGATTCAGATAGAAATCCGATGCTAGGGCCGATTTTCTCGCGCAGGACTGTCACGGCTTTGTCGACCATTATTTGAGACGGCCGTCGAAGTCCGTTCGAGCCGTCCGGCGCAACCACGACCCTTACGCGTGGAAGCTCGCGAAGATCGCTCGTAAGCGGGAGAACGGTTATCGACGGAAGGTCGGAGTATATGTCGGCCTGCGCAATCAGCGCTGGACGTGGTTTTCCGTACTCTCCCTGCAATGCCACCCGGACCAGCTCTCCGCGCAGCATTAGTCCTCCCACTTCCAGCCGCTCAGGTCAGCTCCAGCCTCGATTTCAGCCAGAATCTGCGCTTCTTGTGGATCGTTCTGCAGCAGCTTGCATTGCCTGGCGATCTCTTCCCGGTATCCCGGCGCGTTGACGTCCGGAACCCAGATCGTGACCGGCTTGAGCCCCGCCGCCTTCATCTTTTCCCGGTGCTTGCGCACCCGCTTGGCACCGTCGGTCATGACGACCTCCATTTGTTACATGTAACATATTGAAGGCGGGCAGACCGTGCAAGGGTTCACGCCACCTTCGGCGCCAGTTCGCCTGCGGCATAACGCTTCGCCATCTCCGCGGTGGTCAGCACCTTCTTGATCTTGCCGGCCTGGCCCGCCGTGTTGAATTCCTGCAGGCGCTGCTTGCAGAGCTTTGCCATCGCTTCCATCGCGGGCTTCAAGTACTTGCGCGGATCGAACTCGCTGGGGTCCTCGCTCAGTACCTTGCGGATCTGCCCGGTCATCGCCATGCGGTTGTCGGTATCGATGTTGATCTTGCGCACGCCGTTCTTGATGCCGCGCTGGATTTCCGAGACCGGCACGCCCCAGGTCGGCTTCATCTTGCCGCCATAGGTGTTGATGATCTCCTGCAGGTCCTGCGGCACCGAGGACGAGCCGTGCATCACCAGATGCGTCTTCGGCAGCTTGCGGTGGATTTCCTCGATCACGTTCATGGCGAGGATGTCGCCGTCCGGCTTGCGGGAGAATTTGTAGGCGCCATGCGAAGTGCCCATCGCAATCGCCAGCGCGTCGACTTGCGTCTCCTTGACGAATTTTACGGCCTCGTCCGGATTGGTCAGCAGCTGGTCGTGGGAGAGTTTGCCCTCGGCGCCATGGCCGTCTTCCTTGTCGCCCATTCCGGTCTCCAGCGAACCGAGCACGCCGAGCTCGCCCTCCACCGAAATGCCGCCGAGATGCGCCATGTCGGTGACCTTCCTGGTGACGCCGACATTGTAATCCCAGTCCGCCGCCGTCTTGCCGTCCGATTTCAGCGACCCGTCCATCATCACCGACGTGAAGCCTGCCTGGATTGCAGTCATGCAGGTGTCCGGCCCATTGCCATGATCGAGATGCACGCAGACCGGAATCTGCGGATGGATCTCAGTCACGGCGTCCATCATGTGCTTGAGCATGATGTCATTGGCGTAGGACCGCGCGCCGCGCGAGGCCTGGATGATTACCGGCGCATCGAGCGAGGAGGCGGCGTCCATGATCGCCAGCGCCTGCTCCATGTTATTGATGTTGAACGCCGGCACGCCGTAGTCGTTTTCGGCGGCATGGTCGAGCAGTTGGCGCAGCGTAATACGGGGCATGGTTAAATCCTTCGGAAGCGGATCGGGCGTAGCCAAAAATGCTGCACCGCTCATAACGCGGTCAGCCGTGAAATCCAAGGCTATGAAATCGCTCATCCGGTACTGGCCGACCGGAAATGCCGAAGGAATCCACGCGACGTGTCAGCGTTTCCGATCCTCGAGCGCAGAGACGCGTTCACCTAGATCGCTGATGCGGTCGTCAAAATCGCTCGCGGCAGCGCGCATCAGCACCAGCATGCCGGCAGCGTCGCGGCGCTGCTTCCGGACAATATTTTCAATGCGGTCAAGACGCGGCGTCAGATCCGATTGGAGCGTGCCCACTTCTGACCGGAACGTGCCGACTTCTGACCGGAGCGTACCGAGCTCTGACCGGAGCGTACCAATGCTGTCCTGAATCTTGATCAGGATTTGCGGCACGGCGTCGGTAGGCGCTTCAACCATGATCAGAACATAACGCAAACACGGGGCTGCAACAATCGACGGATAGTTGCAAAAAACCCTCAAATTTTCAGCACCTCAACCCCCGGCAGCGGCTTGCCTTCCATCCACTCCAGGAAGGCGCCGCCGGCCGTTGAGACATAGCTGAACTCGCCGGCCACGCCGGCCTGGTTCAGCGCCGCCACGGTGTCGCCGCCGCCGGCGACCGAGATCAGCTTGCCCGCCTTGGTGCGCTCCGCGGCATGCTTTGCCGCGACCGTGGTGCCGCGGTCGAACGGGGTCATCTCGAAGGCGCCGAGCGGCCCGTTCCACACCACTGTCGCGGCGTCATCGATGGCGGCGTGAATCCGCGCGATCGATTGCGGGCCGACGTCGAGGATCATGCCATCGGATGGAATAGCGTCGAGGCCGTAAGCATGCGACGGAGCGTTGGCCACAAAGTGAAATGCCACTACGGCATCGACCGGAAGAATGATCGCGCAGTTGGCGGCGGCGGCCTTCTCGAAAATCCGCAGCGCGGTGGCGGCGAGGTCCTTTTCCGCCAGCGACTTGCCGATGCCGACGCCCTGCGCATGCAGGAACGTGTTGGCCATGCCGCCGCCGATCACCAGCGCATCGACCTTGCCGACCAGATTTTGCAGCAGGTCGATTTTGGTGGAGACTTTTGCGCCGCCGATGATGGCGATCACAGGCTTGGTCGGCGCCTCCAGCGCCTTGCCCAGCGCATCGAGTTCGGCTTGCATGGTGCGGCCGGCATAGGCCGGCAATTTGTGGCCGAGGCCCTCGGTGGAGGCGTGCGCGCGATGCGCGGCGGAGAAGGCGTCGTTGACCCAAAGGTCGCCGAGCTTTGCCAGTTCGGCGACGAAGGCCGGATCGTTCTTCTCTTCTTCCTTGTGGAAGCGGGTGTTTTCCAGGCACAGGATGTCGCCATCCTTCATCGCGGCGACGGCATTTTTTGCGACCTCGCCGATGCAATCATCGGCGAATGCCACCGGCTTCTTGATCACATCCGCAAGCGCCGACGCAACGGGCTTCAGCGAGTCCTTCGCATCGCGCCCCTTGGGCCGGCCGAAATGCGCCAGCAGGATCACCTTGCCGCCCTTGTCGGAAAGCTCAAGGATGGTCGGCGCGATGCGCTCTAGCCGCGTCGCATCGGTGACGCGGCCATTCTCCATCGGCACGTTGAGATCGACGCGCAGCAGCACGCGCCTGGCCTTGACGTCGACGTCATCGAGGGTGCGGAAGTTTGGCATGCGTCACTCTCCACGTCATGGCCGTGCTTGTCCCGGCCATCCACGTCTTTCATCTGGCGCAGTAAGACGCGGATGCCCGGCACAAGGCGGGGCATGACGATAAACGTGAACTTCTAGAGCAATTTCCCAATCGCCACGGCGGTATCGGCCATGCGGTTGGAAAAACCCCATTCATTGTCGTACCACGACATCACCCGCACCAAGGTGCCGTTCTGCACCTTGGTCTGGTCCATGTGGAAGGTGGACGAATGCGGGTCGTGGTTGAAGTCGATCGAGACGTTGGGCGCGGTGGTATAGCCGAGCACGCCCTTGAGCTGCTGCTCGGAGGCGCGCTTCATTGCCTCGTTGATTTCCTTGGCGTCGGTCTTGCGCGATGCGACGATCTTGAGGTCGACCACCGAGACGTTCGGCACCGGCACGCGGATCGCGACGCCGTCGAGCTTGCCCTGCAACTCCGGCAGCACCAGGCCGATCGCTTTCGCCGCACCGGTCGAGGTCGGGATCATCGACATGGCCGCGGCCCGGCCACGATAGAGATCCTTGTGCAGCGTGTCCAGCGTCGGCTGGTCGCCGGTATAGGCGTGGATTGTGGTCATGAAGCCGGTCTCGATGCCGACGGTGTCGTTCAGGACTTTGGCCACCGGCGCAAGGCAATTGGTGGTGCACGAGCCGTTGGAAACCACCAGATGATCCTTTGTCAGTCTGTCGTGGTTGACGCCGAACACGATAGTGGCATCCGCATTGTCGGCGGGTGCCGATACCAGCACGCGCTTGGCGCCGGCGGTGAGGTGCGCGGCGGCCTTGTCACGCGAGGTGAAGATGCCGGTGCATTCCAGCGCGATGTCGACGCCGAGGTCCTTCCACGGCAGTTTGGTGGGATCGCGCTCCGCCGAAACTTTAATCTTGCCGTTGCCGAGGCTGATCGAGTCGCCGTCCACCGTCACGGTGCCGGGGAAGCGGCCATGCACCGAATCGAAGCGCAACAGATGCGCATTGGTCTCGACCGGACCGAGATCGTTGATTCCGACCACCTCGATGTCGTTGCGGCCGGACTCGGCAATGGCGCGCAGGATGTTGCGGCCGATGCGGCCAAACCCGTTGATCGCGACCCGGACTGCCATGTTGTATTCTCCTCTAATAGCTGAACTCATCCCCGGGACGTCATCGGCGAGGGTGCTTGCTCAAGTACGCCCGGTTCGGCCGGGCGGGAACGGACCATATGGCGGTTAGGTAGTCCTTTTTGTCGGCAATCTCAACCGTCAGGAAAGGCGCTTCAGCACAGCGTTAACCGCCGCCTCCGCGGTGATGCCAAAATGCTTGAACAGGTCCTTGGCCGGCGCGCTGGCGCCAAAACCGTGCATGCCGATGAATGCGCCGTCGTGCCCGATCACGGCGTCCCAGCCCCACCGCACCGCGGCCTCGATTGCGACCTTGACCTCTGCGTTGCCGATAATGGCGCGCTGTTTTGCCTCGTCCTGCGCCAGTAGCAATTCCAGCGACGGCACCGAGACCACGCGTGCCGCGATGCCTTTCTCGGTCAGCTGCTTTTGCGCCGCGACCGCGATCTCGACCTCGGAGCCTGAGGCGAATAGCGAGACTTTTGCCTCGCCCTGCGCCGCCACCAGTTCATAGGCGCCCTGGGTGCACGGATTGTCGTTGCGCGCGACGGTGCGCAATTGTGGCACGTTCTGCCGCGTCAGTGCCAGCACGGTCGGCCCGTCGATGCGGTTCAGCGCCAGCTCCCAGCACTCCGCGACTTCCATCGCGTCGCAGGGCCGGAACACCCGCATGTTCGGGATCGCGCGCAAGGCCGAAAGATGTTCGACCGGCTGATGCGTCGGTCCGTCTTCGCCGAGCCCGATGGAATCATGCGTCATTACATAGACCACCCCGACGCCCATCAGTGCAGCCAGCCGCATCGCCGGCCGCGCGTAGTCGGTGAACACCAGAAAGGTCGCGCCATTCGGGGCAAACCCGCCATGCAGGAAGATGCCGTTCATGGCGGCACACATGCCATGCTCGCGGACGCCATAATGGATGAAGCGCCCCTTCGGCGCCTTGGCTGAAAACGCCACCGCGGATTTCGCCTTGTTGTTGTTGGAGCCGGTGAGGTCGGCGGAGCCAGCCAGAAATTCCATCGGCATCGCGCCGGCGATCGCCTCGATGACGGACTCGGAGGATTTGCGGGTCGCTATGTTCTGAGGCGCCTCGATCAGCGCCTTCTTGTGGGCCTTCAGCGCTTTCGCCAGCGATGACGGCCGCTCATGCCGCAGCCGGCGTTCAAACTCGGCGCGCTTGCGGCTGCCGAGTTCTGCGAAGCGCGCCTCCCATTCTTTTCGCGCGGCGGCGCCGCGGCTGCCGGCCTCGCGCCAGGCCTTCAGCACGTCGTCCGGCACCGAAAACGGCTCCAGCGAGATGCTTAAGTTTTCCTTGGCGCCTTTCAACTCATCGGGTCCAAGCGCCTCGCCATGCGCCTTTGCGGTGCCCGCCTTGGTCGGCGCGCCATAGCCGATTGTGGTCTTGCAGGCGATCAGCGATGGCTTGTTGGATTTTTGCGCGCGCGTGATGGCAGCCGCAATGGCAGCCTGGTCCCGGCCGTCGATCAGCTCTGCCGCCCATCCTGCGGACTTGAAGCGCTTCACCTGGTCGACCGAGTCGGCGATGGAAGTGGGGCCGTCGATCGAAATGCCGTTGTCGTCATACAGCACGATCAGCTTGTTCAGCTTCCAGACGCCGGCAAGCGCGATGGCTTCCTGCGAGACGCCCTCCATCAAGTCGCCGTCGGAGCACAGCACATAGGTGTGATGGCTGACGATCTTCTTGCCGTACTCCGCGGCGAGCATCTTTTCCGCGAGCGCCATGCCTACCGAGGTGGCGATGCCCTGGCCGAGCGGCCCGGTGGTGGTTTCGACGCCTGATGTCTCGAAATTTTCAGGATGGCCGGGTGTCAGCGATCCCAGCTGGCGGAAATGCTTGAGCTGATCCAGCGTCATGTCTGCATTGCCGGTAAGATACAGCAGCGCATAGAGCAGCATCGAGCCGTGCCCGGCGGAGAGCACAAAACGGTCGCGGTCCGGCCAGTTCGGCTCGGCGGCGTCGAATTTCAGAAATTGCGTGAACAGCACGGTCGCCATATCGGCCGCGCCCATCGGCAGGCCGGGATGGCCGGATTTGGCCTTTTCAACGGCATCCATGGCAAGTCCCCGAATCGCATTGGCCATACGGGTGTGATCAACGCTCGCCATGGGGATATTCCGTGTGAGAGGAGAGACTTGAACGCTTCGCGCAGGGATTGGATGCAATCCGCTCGCGCATTTAGTGCGGGGTGGATAGCATCTGCGTCATGGGAGTCAAAGGCTGGGAACCCGGATTACGGCCTCAGGAAGCGCTTTGCGGTGCATAGTTTTGCGGCGGCGTTGCGCTGGCCTCGCTTGATGCGTAAATTTCGTGCCCTAAAGGGTTGCCGAGCCGCGACTTTTGCGAGTCGCGGCCTGCCCAAGGAAAGTCCGATATTTCCGCATGAACGATCGCCCCGCCACCGTTTCCGAACCATCCGCCGCCGACATCGACGCGGCGACGCGGCGGCTGATGGCGGCGCTGGATGCGCTGGAGAGCGCGGTGGAGCGGCGGCGCGAGGCCGACCGCGACGAGGACGAGTTGGCGACACGGATCCAGGCGCTGGGCGCGGACCGCTCGCGGCTGGCGGACGAACTCGACGGCTCGCTGGTGAAAACCCGCAAGCTCGAGCGCGCCAATCGCGAGATCGCCGAGCGACTGGATGCCGCGATCGGCACCATCCGGACCGTGCTCGACGCGGGAGATGCTTCATGAGTCATATCAATGTCACCATCAACGGCCGTCAGTACCGCATGGCCTGCGAGGAAGGCCAGGAAGCGCGGCTGTTAAAACTCGCCGAGAATCTGGAGACGCGGATCGGCAGCCTGCGCGGAAAGTTCGGCGAGATCGGCGACGCGCGCCTCACTGTGATGGCAGCGCTCACCGTGTGCGACGAACTGCTCGACGCCAGCACGCGCATTCGCACCCTGGAAGAAGAACTCACGGCACTTCGCGACGTCCGCGTCGCCGCCGCCGACCGCGCCCGCGCCACGCAGACCGCGGTCGCCGCCGCGCTCAATTCGGCTGCAGACAGGATCGAGAAAACGACGCAGGTGCTGAACCGCACCATCGGGGGCGGGGTCGCGATCGGGTGATGCCGTCGTCCCGGCGAACGCCGGGACCCAACCACCGCTGCCCATCGTTGCAGAAGGTGTCTACCAGGTGCCTTAACTGCGAAACGGAGTGCATGGGTCCCGGCGTTCGCCGGGCGTTCGCCGGGACGACTCAATGCTGGCATCTGCGGCCCATACCGCCTACATTACCCCCGCGAAGCTGTGTCGCGCGTCAGGAGCCATATATCCCCGGGGCCTTATCGATCCTTCCGGGAACTGTCCCTGGCCAGGTCCGTGGACTTGGCTACATGGTGCCCACCTACTTTCGTAGGGAACTCCGGGATCGAGTGCTCCAACGGCCATCGCGGCTTCGCACTTTTGTTTTTTTGATTTTGTCAGCGGCGCATGTCGGCCACTCCGTCCAAAGGCGATCTCCGCACCGCCGCGCTGGCGCGCCGCGACGCGTTGAGCGACGCGCAGCGCGCTGCTGCTGCCGAAGCTCTCGGCAAGCGCGGGCTGCCGTTTGCCATCAAACCCGGCTCCATCGTCGCCGGCTATTCGCCGATCCGCGGCGAGATCGATCCGACGCCGTTGATGCGAACGCTCGCAGAAGAGGGCGCGCAGCTTGCGTTGCCGGCGGTGACCGCGCGTGGCAAGTCGCTGATCTTTCGCGCCTGGTCGCCCAGCGACCGATTGATGCTCGGGTCGCTCGGTATTCCCGAGCCGTCGCCGGCGGCCGCCGAACTCGTTCCCGACGTCATCCTGGTGCCGCTGGCGGCGTTCGACCGATCAGGCCATCGCATCGGCTACGGCGCCGGGCACTATGACGTCACGCTGGCGCATTTGCGGAAAGCCAAGGCTGCGATCGCGATCGGCCTTGCGTTTGCCGTGCAGGAAATCAAGGCGGTGCCGATGCAGCCGCACGACGTGGCGCTGGATTATGTGCTAACCGAAAAGCACGCATTCGATTTCCGGAGCAGCTAGTTGCGCATTCTCTTCATCGGCGACGTGGTCGGCAAGACCGGTCGCACCGCCGTTCTCGAACACCTTCCCGGCCTGATCCGCGACTGGACGCTCGATCTGGTCGTCGTCAATGGCGAGAACGCGGCCGGCGGGTTCGGCATCACGGAAGCGATCTATGGCGACTTCATCGATGCCGGCGCCGATGCGGTCACGCTAGGCAATCACGCCTGGAACCAGAAAGAGGCGCTGGTGTTCATCGAGCGCGCCCCGCGTCTCATTCGTCCGCTGAATTTCCCGCGCTACACCCCGGGCCGCGGCGCGGCGCTTGTCGACACCAAGAACGGCAAGCGCGCGCTGGTCATCAACGCCATGGGCCGCGTATTCATGGAGCCGCTCAACGATCCGTTCGCCGCGGTGGCACGCGAGCTCGACGCCTGTCCGTTGCGGCAGGCGGCCGACGCCATCGTGGTCGACATCCATTGCGAGGCCTCGAGCGAAAAGCAGGGCATGGGATTTTTCTGCGACGGCCGCGTCTCTCTGGTGGTCGGCACCCATACCCATGTGCCGACCGCCGATCATCAGATCCTGGCCGGCGGCACCGCTTACATGACCGACGCCGGCATGACCGGCGATTATGATTCGGTGATCGGCATGCAGAAGGAGGAGCCGCTGCATCGCTTCGTCACCGGTATTCCCTCGGGGCGATTCGAGCCGGCCGGTGGCGTCGCGACGTTGAGCGGGGTTGCGGTGGAGACCGACGATGCCACGGGCCTCGCCAAGCGCATCGCGCCGGTGCGGATCGGGGGCAGACTTGAGGAGGCGCGGCCGAGGTTTTGGGTAGCTTCGTAGCCTGGATGCAGCGAAGCGAAATCCAGGATTCCATCCGGACGGAAGGACCGCCCGTATTGCGCTCCGCTCCATACGGGCTACAAGCGACCTCACTCCGCCTTGATATTGGCCGCCTTCACGATCGGCCACCATTTCGCGATCTCGGTGCTCTGATGTTCCTTCAGCGCCTCCGGCGTCTGCTTCTCCGGCGGCGGCGTCTCCTGGCCGAGTTCAAGGAACCGCCGCTGCACCGCGGGATCGGCCAGCGCCACCCGCACCGCCGCGTTCAGGATCGCGACGACGTCGACCGGCGTATTCTTCGGCGCCCAGATCGCGTGCCAATAGGCGATATAAAGTCCCGGCACGCCCGCTTCATCCACGGTCGGGATATCCGGCGCCGAGGCAAGCCGCGTGCGCGAGGTCACGGCGTAGGCCTTGACCGTGCCGCCGCGCACCTGCGGCAGCGAATTGGTGGCCTGGTCGAACATGATGTCGATCTGTCCGGCCATCAGGTCGTTGAGCGCGGGCCCGGCGCCGCGATAGGGCACAAATGCAAAGCTGGTGTCGGTGAGGTTCTGGAAGAATACGCCGGCAACATGGGCGCCGGAGCCTGGTCCCGCGGTACCCGCGGTCGCCTTGTTGGAATTGCTTTTGAGCCAGCCGATCAGCTCGCGCAGATCCCTGGCCGGCAGTTTCGGTTTGCCGATGATCAGCTGCGGCCCGTTGCCGACCAGCGCCACCGGCTCGAAGTCGTTCAGTACATCGTATTGCAGCGCATAGACCGCGCCGTTGAGCACATGCGTGCCCCAGTGCCCGATGGTCAGGGTATAGCCGTCCGGGTTGGCGCGCGCGGCGCGCAGGCCGGCGATGGCGCCCGACGCGCCGGTGACGTTTTCGACGAGCACCGTCTGCCCCAGCGTGCCGCGCATATGCTCGGCAAGAATCCGCGCCAGCACATCGGTCGGCCCGCCCGCCGCGAACGGCACGATCAGCGTGATGGACCGCGACGGAAAGGTCTGTGCCCGCGCCACCCAAGGCCACGTCGCCGCCGCGCCCACAGCCGCCTTGATGAAATCGCGCCGCTTCATGAGAAGCCCCCCTGGAATTTTTCTTGGAGCGTAGCGATTATTCCCCGTCATTGCGAGCGCAGGGAAGCAATCCCGAACCGCCAGCCGCGAAACCAAAGTCTGGATTGCTTCGTCGCAAGTGCTGCTCGCAATGACGGCCCCGTTCCCCGGACGCAGCTGCACCGCGCCGGGGCACTTCAGAGCTTATACGCGGTCCGAAACCCGCCCCAGTGCCGGCCTTGCACGCGCACAGGCACGTCGATCTCACGCATCATGATGGTCTTGCCGTTGCCCATGTCGCGGGCGTAGCTCTGGATCAGGTAGCTGCGGGTGTTCTGGCCGGCGGCCAGTCCCGCCTTGTCATTGAAAATGCGGCGGTTGCGGCTGTTCGCGGTGTTCCAGGAAACGTCCCCCGGCCGCTGCGGATGCGAATAGATCTTGTTGTGCACCGGCAGATAGCCGTTGCGGTCGATCATGGCGCAGAACACCATGCGCGGGTCCTTGGCCAGAAACGCTTCCTAGAATTCGGGTAGCGCGCGGTCCGCCCAATCAAGGATACGCGTGCGATGCTGAACTGGATTGCTGCCCGGAATCTCGATGTAGTCGGTGTCGAACATGTCCTCGATCGAGATCGCGCCGCTCGTGATCGCGTTCTCGAAAATCCTGGTCAGCGCCGTCCCGGCGTCCATGGCGCGGGTGACGAACTCGGTGTTCTCGTCGTGGATCGACCACAATTTATCTTCGATTGTCTCGCGCAAATTCGCGTCCGGCATTTCGAAGCGCGCCCACGCGCCCGCAGCCGAGCGCTCGGTGACGCGGAGCTTGCAGGCGCCGATGTCCTGCAGCGTCGCGATGCAGGTTTCATTGGTCGGCAGCCTTTCGGTGCCTGGGCCGGAGATCAAAACGCCTTCCATGGAAATTTCATAAACCGCAGCAGCGAGCTTGCCGCCGCGCGCGGCGATCTCGATTCTGAGATTGCATGGCAAGCGCTCTCGTTTGCGCTCCTCCTCGCGCTCGTCCTGGCGAAGCAGCACCGCGCAGCGCGATTTCAGCTTTTCCGCGAACAGGGTGACGGCCTTGCCGGCTTCGGCGACGCTGGTGCCGTGGGCCTCGGCTTCCTTGGTGGCGAGATCGATCTCGGCGGCGCTGTCGCCGACCGAGACGATGAAGTGCGAAGCCGACGCCGCATTTTGCGACATGTCGCTGGTGGTCGCGTTCTGCTCGGCCACCGCTGAGTTGACGTGTTCGAACACCGGGCGGATTGCCTCGATCGCCTCGGAGATGCGATGCACGGCATCGACCGAGCCCGCGGCATCCTTTTGCAGCGCGTCGATCTTTTGCTTGATTTCCTCGGTGGCGTTCTGGGTCTGCACCGCCAAGGCTTTCACCTCGGACGCCACCACCGCAAAGCCGCGCCCGGCGACGCCCGCGCGCGCAGCCTCGATGGTGGAGTTGAGCGCCAAGAGCGTGGTCTGTTTTGCGATCTGCGCAATCAGGTTCACGACATTCCCGATCGCGGCCGAAGATTCCCGCAACCGGTCGACATTGAGGCTCGCCTCGTGCGCGGCGGCGCTGGCCTGGTCGGCGAGCTTCGAGGCGTCGCGCACCTGGGCGCCGATGCCTTCCGCCGAATGGGTGAATTTTTCCGCCGCTTGCGAAAACGTGGTGGCGGTGGACTGCGCGGCGCTGGTGCGCCCGGTTAGCGCATCGGTACGGGCGCGGATATTGGCCAGCGTTGCGGCGGTCGACTGCGCGCCTCCCGCAACTGAATTGGCCGCGCGTTCGAGCTGGCGGATCATCGCGCCGAGTTCGAGTTCCAAAAGTTCCAGGATTTCCTTGGCCGAATCGTGGTGCGGAGCATCGGCAGCCGCCGCTGTGGGCATCTCGGGGGCGGCCGCCGGCCCAGCCGGCTTGCTGTCGGGTTTTCGGAACAGGCCAAACGCCATCGCTTCTCTCGGGGCTGAGGAATCCGCGCCGGCATCCTCGCACCCCCCGGTGAAGTCATGGTTAACGATTGCCTGACGCGGCGATGTTCAACCGCCGGTCAGTGGACCATGCACCGGTCGCGACACGATAGTCGACGGTTATTTGGACCATCGGCGTGACTTCGAAATCTGTCAGTTAAAACAGGTGCTTATAGGTGAAGGAAGTCCGTAACGAACAGCGGAAATTGCTCGCGGCGTGGTTTAACAATGTGGGTACCGGCATCATATCGGTAGGAGTGTTGACGCCCGCCGTAGCCCGGATACTGGGAGTAACCTCCAGCGCATCGGCCGAAACCATCCTGTTGGTGATGGCCTTCTCCTTTCTGATCGGGTTCGGGTTTAATGTGATCGGAACGCTGGTCTTGCTGAGATACGAACCATGATTTCAATCGATACATTAGCTATTGGCGCTCCAATCGCGGCGTTCCTGATTCTCGCTCCTCTCGGCTTTGCCGAAGCTTGCTGGATCGAACGCGCCAAGAAGCGTGAGCAGCTGGCTTTGGCGGCCCAACAACGACTTTCCGGAGGCGGTCCGGCTCAATCCGCCGCGAATCCGGATTCGGTCTCTGCGATAAAGACGCAAACCGCAGCCGAGTGATTGCGGGCGGCCGTCCACTCCGCGCATCATTTTTTTGATTTCCGAGCCCTTTGCGGCCTATAACGCCGCGCGCTTTTCCCAATTGGCATCCTGAACCACCCGACGAGACCCCGCATGGCCGGACATTCCCAATTCAAGAACATCATGCACCGCAAGGGCCGGCAGGATGCCCAGAAATCAAAACTGTTCTCCAAGCTGGCGCGGGAAATCACGGTGGCGGCCAAGATGGGGCAGCCCGATCCGTCGATGAACGCGCGGCTGCGCGCCGCGATCATCTCGGCGCGGCAGGAGAATATGTCGAAGGATTCCATCGAGCGCGCGGTGAAGAAGGCGAGCGGCGGCGAGGCGGAGAGCTACGACGAGATCCGCTACGAGGGCTACGGTCCGGGCGGCGTCGCGGTGATCGTCGAGGCGCTCACTGACAACCGCAACCGCGCTGCCTCCGACATCCGCTCTTATTTCACCAAGTCCGGCGGCAATCTCGGCGAAACCGGCTCGGTATCCTTCATGTTCGATCGAACCGGCATCATCGAATACGACGCCAAGGTCGCCTCCGACGACGCCATGCTAGACGCCGCGATCGAGGCCGGCGCCGACGACGTGGTGTCATCCGAGAACGGCCATGAAGTCTACGCCTCGCAGGAAACCTTTCGCGAGGTGGCAAAGGCGCTGGAGGCAAAATTCGGCGAAGCGCGGAAGGCCCAGCTTACCTGGAAGCCGCAGAACACTGTGCCGGTGGACGATGAGACCGGCGAGAAGCTGTTGAAGCTGATTGATCTGCTCAATGAGCACGACGACGTACAGAATGTGTATGCGAATTTCGAAGTGTCCGACGCGCTGGTCGCCAGGATGGGCGGATAGCTCTCGTGTCCCGGGCGCGATGCAGCGCGCGGCTCTTGCGAAGCGATGCTTTGCCGACCCGGGAGCCCGGTTTCTCTTAATCACAAGCAACCGGGACCCCGGCTCTGCAGCACCGCTCCGCGAACAGCTGCGCGCTTCGCGCTTCGCTCGCATGACGGTGGGAGACCACCCCGTTGCTATTTCGTTCTAGCCGCTGCGGCGGTATCACTACCCCATGACGCAGCTTCCGATTCGCATCCTCGGCATCGATCCGGGCCTTCGCCGCACCGGCTGGGGCGTGATCGAGACGTCTGGCAACCGGCTGACGTTCATCGGTTGTGGTTCAGTCGAGCCGCCGGACAATCTGCCGCTGGCAAGCCGGCTGCTGGCGATCCATCAGGGGCTGACACAAGTGCTCGGCGATTTCGCGCCCGCCGAGGCCGCGGTCGAGCAGACCTTTGTCAACAAGGACGGCGTCGCCACCTTGAAACTCGGGCAGGCGCGCGGGGTAGCGATGCTCAGCCCGGCGATGTTCGGGATCGCGGTTTGGGAATACGCGCCGAACCAGGTCAAGAAGACCGTGGTCGGCGCAGGCCATGCCGACAAGAACCAGATTCTGGTGATGCTGAAGCTTTTGCTGCCCAAGGCCGACCCGAAATCGCCGGACGCCGCCGACGCGCTCGCCATTGCCATTACCCACGCGCACCATCGCGCCGGAACCGCGCTGCGGTTGAAGGTGGTGGGCGCATGATCGGAGCGAGTCCATTTCCCCGTCATGGCCGGGCTTGTCCCGGCCATCCGCGTCTTTGTGCGGCCGCGAGAAGAAAGACGTGGATGCCCGGCACAAGGCCGGGCATGACGGAGTGCAGGGCACAAACATGATCGGCAAACTCAAGGGCCTGATCGACTCTTACGGCGAGGACTATGTCATCCTCGACGTCGGCGGCGTCGGCTATCAGGTGCATTGCGCTTCTCGAACGCTCCAGGCGCTGCCGGCGCCGGGCGAGGCCGCGGTGCTGTCGATCGAAACCTATGTGCGCGAGGACCAGATAAAGCTGTTCGGCTTTCGCAGCGACATGGAGCGTGAATGGTTTCGGCTGCTGCAGACCGTGCAGGGCGTCGGGGCCAAGGTGGCGCTGGCCGTGCTCGGCACGCTGCCGCCGTCCGATCTGGCGAACGCGATTGCGTTGCGCGACAAGGCCGCGGTGGCGCGCACGCCGGGCGTCGGCCCGAAGGTCGCCGAACGCATCGTCACCGAGTTGAAGGACAAGGCGCCGGCGTTTTCCAATGTCGATCCGGCGCTGGTGCACCTGGCAGGCAGTCTCGACGATCACCGCGCGCCGCGCCCGGTCACCGACGCGATCTCCGCGCTGGTCAACCTCGGCTACGGCCAGCCGCAGGCGGCCGCCGCCATCGCGAGCGCCTCGCGCAGTGCGGGCGAGGGCGCTGAGACGGCGCAGCTGATCCGGCTCGGGCTGAAGGAGCTGGCGCGATGAGCACGTCCCCCCGCATCGTCGCCCCCGAGCGCCGCGCCGATGACACCGCCGACACCGCGCTGCGGCCGCAGCTGCTCGCCGAATTCGTCGGGCAGCAACAAGCTCGCGCCAATCTGCAGGTGTTCATCGACGCCGCGCGCAAGCGCAATGAGGCGCTCGATCATGTGCTGTTCGTAGGTCCGCCGGGCCTCGGCAAGACCACGCTGGCGCAGATCGTGGCGCGCGAGCTCGGCGTCGGGTTTCGCGCGACGTCAGGCCCCGTGATCGCCAAGGCCGGCGATCTCGCGGCGCTCTTGACCAATCTCGAAGAGCGCGACGTGCTGTTCATCGACGAGATCCACCGCCTCAGCCCGGCGGTCGAGGAAGTGCTGTATCCCGCGATGGAGGATTTTCAGCTCGACCTCATCATCGGCGAAGGACCGGCGGCGCGCTCGGTGAAGATCGAGCTGGCAAAATTCACGCTGATCGGCGCTACCACCCGCGCGGGGCTCCTCACCAATCCGCTGCGCGACCGTTTCGGGATTCCGGTGCGGCTGAATTTCTACACTGAGGCCGAACTCGAACAGATCGTCACCCGCGGCGCCCGCGTGCTGAAGATCGGCATGACCAGGGATGGCGCCAACGAGATCGCGCGCCGCGCCCGCGGCACCCCGCGCATCGCCGGACGGCTGCTGCGCCGGGTGCGCGATTTCGCCTCCGCCGCCAACGCCGCTTCGATCGACCGAGGCATCGCCGACCACGCGCTGGTCGCGCTCGAGGTCGACGCCGCCGGCCTCGATGCGATGGACCGGCGCTATCTTACGACCATCGCGATCAATTATGGCGGCGGCCCGGTCGGCGTCGAAACCATGGCGGCCGCATTGTCGGAGCCGCGCGATGCGATCGAGGACATCATCGAGCCGTTTTTGATCCAGTGCGGCTACCTGCAACGCACCCCGCGCGGCCGCCTCTTGACCTCGCACGCCTTCCGCCACCTTGGGCTCAGCGAGCCGTCGCGTGATCCGGCGCAGTTCGGGTTGTTCGGGCAGGAGGAGGAGTGATGGCCCCGCTGCGTCATGCGCGGACTTGATCGGCGCATTCATCCATCTTCAAGAGTCTTACGAAGCGGACGGAGCAGTGGGTCAAGCTCGGTGATGACGGACGCATCTGCGCAGCATCTGCACAACCGCGGCGCAATTCGGCTGCAATCGCCGCGCAGCATGGCGATTGCATCACGATCAGCCATCCATGATTTCACGGCGGCAGTTTCTTCGTTTTATCGGCGGGCTCGGCGCGCTCGGCGCTTCGACCGCGGCTTACGGGTTCGGCGAACCCGTGCTGCGGCTTCGCGTCGTACGCTATGACATTACGCCACCGAAATGGCCCGCAGACTTCCAGCTCAGAATAGCCGTCATCGCCGACCTGCATGCCTGCGATCCCTGGATGTCGCTGGACCGCATCGAAGCCATCGTCGAGCGCACCAATGAGCTCAAGGCCGACGTCATCGTCATGCTCGGCGACTACGTCGCCGGCCACCGCCGCGTGACGCGCGTCATTCCGGCCAGCGAATGGGCGCCGGTGCTCGGCGGATTGCGGGCGCCGCTCGGCGTGCATGCGATTCTCGGCAATCACGACTGGTGGGACGACAGGACCGCGCAGCGCGAGGGGCAGGGGCCGACCGTCGCCCGCCGCGCACTGGAGGCCGCCGGCATTCCGGTCTATGAAAACGACGCGCGGCGGTTAGCCAAGGACGGCCGCCCGTTCTGGCTTGCGGGCTTAGGCGATCAACTGGCTTACGTTCCGGCGCGCCGCTTTCGCCCGGTGCGCCGCATCGGCGTTGACGATCTCGCAGCTACCTTGGCGAAAGTCACCGACACCGCGCCGGTGATCCTGCTCGCGCACGAACCCGACGTCGCGGTGCGGGTACCGGCGCGGGTGGCGTTGCAGCTAAGCGGCCACACCCATGGCGGCCAGGTGCGCCTGCTCGGCTGGTCGCCGGTGTCGCCGTCGGGCCCAAAACTGGTCTACGGTCACCTCCGCATGCACTGCGACGTCGTCATCTCCGGCGGGCTCGGCTGCAGCATCATGCCGTTCCGCCTCGGCGTGCCCCCGGAGATCGTGCTGGTGACGCTGGGCGGGAACCATCGAACAACACCGCCGTCATCCTGACAGGCGCGCCCTCTTGGGCGCGCGTTTCGAAGGATGCGCCACGCGGGCCTGCTTCCGTCCTTCGAGGCTCGCCGAAGAGCGTGAAGGCCTCACGATGACGGTTTGCAATATCCGCGTCGCCAATCGACCAGAAAGCAGCTAGACAAAATGCGATGAACTCAGCCGCTGAAAAACAAGCATGACCTCCCATCTCGACGGCGCCATCCGCGACGGCCGGCATCATATGCAAATCCGGGTCTATTACGAGGACACCGACTTTTCCGGCATCGTCTATCACGCCAACTACCTCCGCTTCATGGAGCGCGGGCGGACCAATCACTTGCGGATGATGGGCGCCGAGCAGCACGCGCTGTTCGCCGAGGCGCTAACCGACACGCCGGGCTTTGCCTTCGTGGTGCGGTCGATGCAGATCGATTACCTGAAGCCCGCGCGCATGGACGAGGTGCTCGACGTGGTCACCTGGCCGCTCGAGGTGAAGGGAGCATCGATCACGCTGGCGCAGGAAGTGCGCCGCGGCGGCGACCTGCTCGTCAAGGCGCGGGTGCGCGTCGCATTCATCAGCGACGGCCGCGCGCAGCCGATACCGAAAGCGCTGCGGATGTTGATGAAGGCGGACGTGGAGTGAAACTCCGCCGTCGTCACGGCGAAGGCCGAGACCCGACCGCCGTGGTCGCAACTGCGATATCGATCGCCTCAATCATGACCACGTGGGTATGGATCCCCGCGTTCGCGGGGACGATTCGGAGAGATGACGTGCCTCACGCCGCCGCCTTGTGCCGCGCCAGTTCGGCCTTGTACAGCGCGAACTCCTCGGCCAGGGCCCTGGCGATGCTCCGCCGCGCGCGGGTGCGTTCGTAATAGGCCTTGAGGTTCGGCCATCTCGCCAGATCGATCGGCGGCGTCGCCATGGTCCAGTTGATCACCGTCACCAGATAGGCGTCCGCGACACTGAAATGGTCGAGCAGGAATTCGCGTCCTTCGAGATAGCGGTCGAGATAGTCCAGCCGCGACAGGCCTTTCTCCAGCGTATAGGCCTTGGCCTCCGCCGGCGCCGCCTTCGACAATAGCGGCACGAACAGGCCCTTGTGCAGTTCGGTGCCGATGAAGCACAGCCATTGCTGCAGCTTTGCGCGGTCCATGCCGGGCGCGGCGCCGATTCCGGAATCGGGCAGCCGCTCGGCGACATATTGCAGGATCGCGGCGTTCTCGGTGAGGATCACGCCGTCATCGGTGCGCAGCGTCGGCACCAGGCCGAGCGGATTGACACTGAAAAAATCCGAACCGTCGGTCTGCACGCGTTTTGTCGACGGATCGACCTCGAGATAATTTGCCTCTGCGCCCGCTTCATAGAACGCGATACGGGTCGCCATCGAGCAGGCGAGCGGCGAGAAATACAGGTCCATGGGCGTCTCCTTTGGTTTCGTCATTCCGGGATGCGCCCGGTTGGGCGCAGGCCCGAAATCCATAACCACGATCGGCGGTTATGGATTCCGGGCTCGCGCCGATGGGGCGCGCCCCGGAATGACGGCGGTTGATTTTTATACTGTTCCGCATAATATAAACCGCGTCAAGGAGTTTTTTGCGAAGTGGTACAAAAAAGAACCAAGGCAGCATCTGCAGGCAATTCCGGGGCCCCGCCGAAACGCCGTGGCCGCCCGCGCGCCTATGAGCCGGAGGCGGCGCTCGCCAAAGCGCTCGATCTGTTCCGCAAGGACGGTTTCGCGGCGACCTCGCTCGACGACCTCTCGGCCGCCACCGGCATGAACCGGCCGAGCCTGTACGGCGCGTTCGGCGACAAGCGCGAGCTCTACATCAAGAGCTACGCGCGCTACCGCGCCGACGCCCGCGCGGCGATGGCAGACATTTTCAGGACCGAACTGCCGATCAAGAAGCGGTTGCAACGCATCTTCACGGTGGCGCTGGACATTTATCTCTCCGGCGACGCCGGCCCGCGCGGCTGTTTTACCGTAATGACGGCGGCCTCCGAAGCGGTTGCCGACCCGCAGATCCGCGCCATGGTGATGGAGGGATTTACCGAACTCGACAAGGCGTTCGCCGCATGTTTCCGGATCGCAAAACAGAAGGGCGAGCTGCCGGCCTCCGCCGATCCTGTAGTGCTGGCGCAGCTTGCCTCCGCCACCATCCATACCATTGCCATCCGCGCCCGCGCCCAAGTGCCGCGCAAGGAACTGGAGGCGATCGTGAAAGGCGCGATCGAGGTGATGGTGCGGGGATAAAGATCCCCGCGTCTCCCGGCGAACGCCGGGATCAATAGCCACTGTACTATCGATTTAGCCGAGGCGTTGGGCGACAGCCTTGCATGACCACCAGCAACGGCAGTTATGGGTTCCGGCGTTCGCCGGGACGACGCTGGTGGTTTGCCGGAAAATTTCTTCATCACGTTGTCGGCACCGGCTAATCTCCTTCGTCTTCCACCAAACGGGAACCGCCGCATGCTTTACGCCCTGCTTTGCTACAACCACGAGGACACAGTCTTCTCCTGGACCAAGGAAGAGGACGATGCGGTGATGGCGCGGCTTAACGTCGTTCACGACAAGCTGGCGCAACAGGGCAAGCTCGGCCCCGCGATCCGCCTCTTGCCGACGACGGCCGCGACGACGTTGCACAAGAACGAGGAGCCGCCGCTGGTGATCGACGGACCTTATGCCGAAACCAAGGAGCAGCTGCTCGGCTTCTACGTCATCGACGTCTCCGGACTGGACGAAGCGCTGCAGTTTGCGCGCGACCTCGCCAAGGCCAATCCCGGCGGCGCTTACGAAATCCGGCCGGTCGGGCTGTTCCTGCCCGGGGGTCTCGCGAAATGAGCGATGTCGCCTGGATCGATGCGGCGCTGACCTCGGCGCGGCCCCAGGCGCTAGGCGCGCTGCTGCGATATTTCCGCGATCTCGATACCGCCGAGGAGGCGTTTCAGAACGCCTGTCTGCGCGCGTTGAAGAGCTGGCCGCAGAACGGGCCGCCGCGCGATGCCCCGGCATGGCTGATCATGGTCGGCCGCAACGTCGCGATCGATGAACTCAGGCGCCGAGGCAAGCAAACGCCGTTGCCCGCGGACGAGGCGATCTCCGATCTCGGCGATGCCGAGGACGCACTCGCCGAGCGTCTCGACGGCTCGCATTACCGCGACGACATTTTGCGGCTGCTGTTCATCTGCTGCCATCCCGAGCTGCCGGCGACCCAGCAGATCGCGCTGGCGCTGCGCATCGTCTCCGGCTTGAGCGTGAAGCAGATCGCGCGTGCGTTCCTGGTCGGCGAGGCCGCGATGGAGCAGCGGATTACCCGCGCGAAAGCACGCGTCGCGGAGGCTGGCGTACCGTTCGAAACGCCGGGCGCGGTGGAGCGCTCAGAGCGCCTCGGCGCCGTTGCCGCGATGATCTATCTGATTTTCAACGAGGGCTATTCGGCCGGCGCTGACACCGCGGAGATTCGCAGCACCCTGTGCGAGGAGGCGATCAGGCTCGCGCGGTTGCTGCTGCGGCTGTTCCAGAGCGAGGCCGAGATCATGGGGTTGACCGCGCTGCTGCTGTTGCAGCACGCCCGCAGCGCCGCGCGCTTTGGCGCCGATGGTTCGCTGGTGCTGCTGGACGATCAGGACCGCTCCTTGTGGAATCAAAAGCAGATCGCCGAGGGGTTGGCGCTGATCGACAAGGCGATGCGGCACCGCGCCAGCGGGCCGTATCAGATCCAGGCGGCGATCGCGGCACTTCATGCCCGCGCCGAAAAGCCTGAGGATACCGACTGGGTGCAGATCGACCTGCTCTATGGCGCGCTGGAGATCATGCAGCCGTCGCCGGTGGTGACATTGAACCGCGCGGTGGCGGTCTCGAAGGTGCGCGGCCCCGCCGCGGCGCTGGAAATGATCGAGCCGCTGGGCACGCGCCTGCAAAACTATTTTCATTTCTTCGGGGTGAAAGGCGCGTTCCTGATGCAGCTTAATCGCAACGATGAGGCGCGGGTTGCTTTCGACCGCGCCATCGCGCTCGCCAACACGTCGGCGGAGGCCGCCCACATCCGCATGCATTTGGACCGGCTGATGCGCGACAGCAAACCGCGCGCGGGCGCGGGGTAAGGGGCAATTTTTTCCACGAGTCGTCCCTGCGAACGCCGGGGCCCATACGCCCTGCCGTTTGTTTTTTGACAACGCCGTTGCAACAATCGTGCGAAAACACCGATCAGGCCGGTTATGGGTCCCGGCGTTCGCCGGGACGACGCTGAAATATTTTTCACCCGCCTGTCGGATTGCCGCCACTCCGTTCGTCTTGAAGTCAAATCACAGGAAACCCGCCATGTCCGAGGTCATTGCCGTCATCGCCGTCCTGCTAGCGCTCGCCATCGCGGTCGTGCTCATCCTCGCCTCGCGAAAACCCGACACCCTGCGGGTGCAGCGCGCGACCGCGATTGAAGCGCCGCCGGAGAAAATCTTTCCGCTGATCAGCGACTTTCATGCGTGGCGGGCGTGGTCGCCCTACGAAGACCGCGACCCCAACTTGCAGCGCAGTTACAGTGGCGCCGCCAGCGGCAGGGGCGCGATCTACGAATGGAACGGCAACAGACAAGTCGGCTCCGGCCGCATGGAAATCCTTGACGCGCCGGCGCCGGCCAAGGTCGTCATCAAACTAGATTTCCTAACACCCTTCGAGGCCCACAACACGGCCGAATTCACCTTTGTGCCGCAGGGCGATACAACAAATGTCACATGGCTGATGCATGGTCCGGCGCCGTTCATGTCGAAGGTGATGCAGGTGTTCATGGACATGGACAACATGATCGGCAAGGATTTTTCCACCGGCCTCGCCAACCTGAAACGCATCGCGGAGAAATAAGCGTCATTGCCGGACTTGACCCGGCAATCCATCCGCTTCGAAAGACTCTTGCGAAGATGGATGGATGCGCGGGTCAAGCCCGAGCATGACGAAGAAGAATCCACCCCCACCACCCCGAAAGGAGCCCACCATGCAGATCAATCCCTACTTGCACTACAACGGCGATTGCGAGGCCGCCTTCAGGTTCTACGAGAAGGCGGCCGGCGGCAAGATCGAGGTGATGATGACGCATGAGAGCGCGCCGCCGGAGATGCCGATGCCGCCGAATTGGAAGATGAAGATCATGCATGCGCGGATTACCTTCGATGGCGACATCCTGATGGGCTCCGATTCGCCGCCGGACCATTTCCGCCAGCCGCAGGGCTTTTCGGTCACGCTGACGGTCGACGATCCCGCTGAGGCGGAGAAGAAATTCACCGCCTTGAGCGAGGGCGGCGCGGTCATGATGGCGTTCGCGCCGACCTTCTTCGCCAAGGGTTTTGGGATGTGCGTCGACAAGTTCGGGATCCCGTGGATGGTGATCTCCCCGATGCAGATGTGAAGCGCTTCGAATTCGTCATGCCCTGGCTTGTCCCGGGCATTCACGTCTTTCTTATCTTGAAGCCTGTAGACGTGGATGGCCGGGACAAGCCCGGCCATGACGGAGTTCATCTCACCTGCACACGGGATAGATCGACGCGAGCTCGCGCCCGCGCAGCAGCAGCACGCGCGAGGTCAGTCCGCCGTGGCGGCGGATCCAGCCGCGCACGGCGGACGGATAGGCCTGCAACACCGCCGCGGAGGCCTCCGGCTCGGCATACATTCTTCCGCGCGCGTCCATCGAGCGCGCGGCGTGAAAGCCGAGCACGGCGCGGCGCGTCACGCAGATGCGCTCGCTCGGCACCGTGGACAGCACCAGGGTGCAGGCCGACAGGCACGGCCCGTCGATCACCACGCGCTCGCCGGACGCCCGCACCCGCGCGAACAGATCGAGAAACGGCCCGACCTCGCCGCCCGGGCTCGCGAGAATGCGCACCTCGGCGGCAGCGGGGGATGCGAGCAGCAGTGCGAGCAGGAGATGCTTTGCGAGGAAGGTTCTCATGGTGGGCGTCCCGTTAAAACTCAGGCCGTCATTCCGGGACACGCCCTCTTGGCGTGGGCCCGGAATCCATAACCCCCGATCGTGGTTATGGATTCCGGGCTCGCCGCTTCGCGGCGCCCCGGAATGACGAAGACATTCAATCGCGGCAATCGTTGGATGGCACTACGAATTCCTCCGCTCCCCCCGCAGCGTCGGCAATCCGATCCCCGCGGCGTCGAAGCCGCCGTCGACCGCCAGCACCTGCCCGGTGATGTAGCTGGCGCGCTCGCTGCACAGGAAGAACACCGCCTCCGCAAGCTCCTCCTCCAGCCCGTAACGGTTGAGCGGGATCGCGTCGTGATAGTCGGCGCGGATCTCCGGCGTGTGCACCTGCCTGGCCATCGCGGTTTCCACCGGCCCCGGCGCTACCGCATTGACGCGAATGCCCAAGCCCGCAAGCTCGACCGCGAGCTGCTTGGTCAGATGCGCCAGGGCAGCCTTGCTGGTGCCGTAGGCTGTGCGCAACGCCGAGGCGCGTAACCCCGAGATCGAGGTGATGTTGACAATGGCGCCGCCGCCATCCGTGCGCATCATCGGTACCGCCGCCTTGGTGCAGAGAAACGGCCCGGTGAGATTGACCGCGAGCACCCGGTTCCAATCGTCATCGGAGGTTTCCAGCAGCGGCGCGAACACCGCGACGCCGGCATTGTTGACCAGCGCATCGAGCCTGCCGAAGCGGATGCTCACCGCCGACATCGCGGCCGCTACCAGGCCGGCGTCGGCGACGTCGCATTGCAGCGCCAGCGTATGGTCCGCATCGTTCAGCGCCGTCACCGCGCCGCGCAGCAGCTCGCCCTCGATGTCGAGCAGCGCGACGCACCAGCCCTGGCCGAGAAACTTTTTCGCGACGCTGAGCCCGATGCCGCGCGCGGCGCCGGTGACGAGTGCGACCTTTTTGATTTCCGTTGTCATTCCGATCCATTTCTGTGTGCGTTCGAATGGATGTTATAGCATCGCTTGACACCATGTCCGGGCTCTAAACACTGGCGTCATTGCCGGGCTTGACCCGGTAATCCATCCTCTTCGAACGACTCGTGCGAAGGTGATGGATGCGCGGGTCAAGCCCGCCATGACGAGTCCGTGCGGGTTGTCTGGGCCGTCATCGGAATCGCAAGGTGAAGGAGCCATCCATGCACATCATCGACCCCCGCAACTCGCCGCCGGAGCAATGGCGGCCCGGCGTGGAAACAAGGATGCGCGTCTCCGCGGTCAACGGCGCGGCACATTTGTGTATCTTCGAGCAATGGATCGCGCCCGGCAACGGCGCGCCGACCCACAGCCATCCGGTCGAGGAAGTGCTGACCGTACTCGAAGGTGAAGCCGAGATGTGGACAGACGAGCTCCGCGCCATCGTCTCCGCCGGCCAATCGCTGATCGTCCCCGCCGGCCGCAGCCATGGCTTCTGCAATTCCGGCACGACAACGCTGCACATCCACGCGGTGCTGGCGGCGCCGGTGTTCGAGGCAATGCCGGAGGGCGGGGCGGAGACGGTGCGGCGATGGGCCAAGCCGAAATAATTTTTCCGAAAATGTCGGTGCCCTAAGACCCGGTTCGTCATACCGATAGAGGCAAGTTCAAAGGACACCACCATGCGATTCATGATGCTGATGATCCCGAAAGGCTACGAGACCGCCGCGCCCGGCACCATGCCGCCGGCCGACGCCGTGGCCGCGATGATGAAATATAACGAGGCACTGAAGAACGCCGGCGTGCTGATCACGCTCGACGGCCTGCACCCGCCGTCGATGGGCGCGCGGGTGTCGTTCGCCGGCGGCAAGCCGCTGGTGACCGACGGTCCGTTCGCCGAGGCCAAGGAAGTGCTCGGCGGCTACTGGATGATCGACGTCGGCTCGCGGGATGAGGCGATCGCGTGGGCATGCAAGTGTCCCGCCGGGCCGAACGAGGTGATCGAAATCCGCCAGGTGCAGGAAATGACCGATTTTCCGGAGGAAGTGCAGCAAGCCGCCGCGGGATTTGAAGAAATGCAAAGGAAATCCAGAGCTTAGGATGACGGTTTTTAGCCCGCCGCCAGTTTGCCGCACAGCTGTCGCAACACCTTTGGCTTTGTAGCCCGGGCGCAGCGGAACCCGGGACGGTCCCGGATTGCGCTGCGCTTCATCCGGGCTACGGCATCTGCTAGTGACCTTTTGCCGCGGCTCATGTAAACGTCTTTCACATGAGCTGGCGCAAGGAACAGCGCCGCGCCGAGCGCGGCTATCACCACGGCAATCTGAAAGAGGCGCTGCTGCAGGCGGCGCTCGGCCTGATCGCGGAGAAGGGCGCGGCCGGATTCACCTTTGCGGATGCCGCGCGCATGGCCGGCGTCAGCCCCGCCGCGCCCTACCGGCATTTTCGCGACCGCGACGAATTGCTGTCGTCGATCGCGCAGCGCGGTTTTGAGCTGTTCGAATCCGCGCTGAATGCCGCGTGGGATGATGGCCGTCCCGACACCGTCACCGCGTTCGAGCGCGTCGGAAAAGCCTATCTGAAATTCGCGCGCGAGGAGCCGGCGTTCTATTCGGCGATGTTCGAATCCGGGCTTTCCATCGACGTTAATCCCGCGCTGCAGGCGGCGGGCGAACGCGCGTTCGGCATTATCCGCGCCGCCGCCGAACGGCTCGCAGCGCTTGCGCCGCCTGGCGTCGCGCGTCCGCCGGCGCTGATGATGGCGCTGCACATCTGGTCGATGTCGCACGGGATCGCTTCGCTGTTTGCCCGCGGTGACGGCGCGCGGCGCAAGCTGCCGATGTCGGCCGAGGATCTGCTGGAGGCTCAGGTCTTGATCTACCTGCGCGGGCTCGGCTTTCCGACCGACCGCCGGAAACCGGAAGCAGGTCAGCCTCCGCCCGGTCCACCTTCGGGTCCCTGGGGTACCCGCTCAACATAATGTGAGCGGACCTTTTCGGCCCCGGCTTGACAAAATCCTGGATTGCGCTAGCTATGTAAATGTTATTTACATTCACACGGCGCATGCCGATGGAGAGGAACATGGCCTACACCGCAGATGTCAATCAATGGCGCGGCCCGGTTGAACCCCCTTACCGCCCGCATCTTTTTGAAAATCCTTGGCATCCCGGCTGGATCGCGCTCACCGTGCTGGGCTTCATCTTCTGGTGGCCGATCGGGCTTGCACTTCTCTTCTACACAATCGGGAGCAGAAAAATGGGTTGCTGGACTCACTCCGACCGTTTCGAGAACAAGATGGCGCGCATGCAGGACAAGATGGAGCGGATGCGCAGCCGCATGGAGCGCCGCGGTTTTCCGTTCGGCCCGCCGTCGTCAGGCAACCGCGCCTTCGACGAATACCGCGCCGACACGCTGCGCCGGCTCGAGGAAGAGCAGGTCGAATTCCGCGACTTCCTCGACCGCCTGCGCCACGCCAAGGACAAGGAAGAGTTCGACGCCTTCATGGCGCAGCACCGTCCGCGTCCGACCCCGCCGAACGACGCGCCCCAGTCGTAATCGAAGAAGTAGCCTCAGGCGCAAGCGCCCCCTTCACCTGACGGCGACACCGCCGCCCACTCGCGCAAGCAAGTGGGCGGTTTTGTTTTTAGTTTTCCTTATCTCGCCCCGCTTGGGGAGATGTCGGATGACATCGAAGATGACATCCGGGTGAGGGGGACTCTCCGCGGGTTCGAGTGCGTGGAGAGTCCCCTCACCCGAAGCCTGCGCTGCGCTACGGCTTCGACCTCTCCCCGCAAGCGGGGCGAGGTAAGCAAGCGATCTTCCGATTCACATTTCAAACAGCCACGGCTTCGCGTCCTCGCGCCGCCGCGCGAGTTGGGCTTTTAGTTGATCTCCCCTTTTGAGGGGAGATGGAGCGCCGAAACGACGCGCCTTGGTAGTAA
>Ga0081539_10000951_pt1 | contig 54311 bp, 45 predicted proteins | sample TabmetS4T2R2_FD_71023 | JGI IMG/M metagenome (GOLD analysis project Ga0081539, IMG submission 71023) | Tabebuia heterophylla rhizosphere microbial communities from the University of Puerto Rico - S4T2R2 | ecosystem: Host-associated > Plants > Roots > Rhizosphere ...
CGACCACCACGCAGCCATGGTCCAGTGGGCCATGGTCATCCTCATGACCCGACGACTGGCCCGCCACCGAACCGCCAACGCGGCCACCGCCAAGGCCGCCTGATCGGTTATTCACCAGGCTCTAAGCATTGGTCCCTCGGTTCTTGTGCGCTGGCGCTCAGAAGGGGCGGCAAGCGGGTGCCGCCGTCTGGGGAACTCACGACCTCCGGCGGCACGCCGACCACAGAGCCTGAGCGTGCGGCGAGGCGCGGCACTTGCGTCAGCGCAAATAGCAGCGTTGGGGGTCTTGGACCAACGCTGCTTTGCCGAGAGGGTCAGCCCATGACCCAGACGATTCCCTACGTGCGAGACCTCCGCAAGACCGCGGCAACGATCGCGGCGCAGCACATCACGGCCGGCTGGCACGGCCGTAGCGAGGCCGTACCGTGCGCCGTGGTTGAGGCAGCCCTCGACGCTGTCGCGACCTTCCTTGTCGACGCCTGCCTGATTGAGGAAGCGATGGCGGGAGCTGACAGGCAGGCCGAAGGCAATCCATACGGATATCTCGGAGTACTACAGCGCAAAGGCGAGCTGAAACTGCGAACGCTTGAGGTCGACGAGGATGACGCGCCCGCTGCGGCGGAACCAAAGCGGTAGCGGGAGATCTCCGCGCTTGGCGCTCGGGGGGCGCCGCCGGGCCCGTTGGTGTTGGCTGTAGCCATCCCAGTCGGCCTTGTTCAGTAATGGCGTCCGATGGGTGGCGTGGAGGAGGGCGTCCGAAGGAGTGCTCCGATAAGGACGGATCCGCTACGGTGCCGACGTGGACGAGTTCGCCAGCGCCAGGACGGCGGGAGACGCTACAACCGATGACGCCGGCTCGCGTGCCGCCTTCCCGAGCATTAGGGCGGCCAGAGGCGTGATGCTGGGCCTGCTCCTGGGTGATGCTCTGGGCGCCAGTCGTGGCTCAGTGCCGGCTACCGGGCTGCTGCACGCCGGGGCCGGCGGCCAGTTGGCATGCTGGACTGTGGAAGGTCTAATCCGCGCCCACGTCCGCGGGAGTCACAAAGGAATTACCACGCCATCAGGCGTTGTCTGGCACGCCTATCACCGTTGGGCGCACTTGCGAGGCGACCTTCCCACTCCCACCGGCGATGACAGTTGGTTCGGCAGTGGCTGGCTGGCCGGTGTCCCTGCCCTCGCCTACCGCCGCGGCAGTGCACCGGCCACCACTGCCGCGATCAAGAACGGACGCCGCGGAACACTTGATCATCCGGCGGGGACAAGCCTCGGCGCACATGCCGTCACCCGTACTCTCCCCGCAGGCCTGTGCGACTGGTGGAACACCAGGTCGGGCATTGCCGCCGAAGTTGCCGCCCTGAGCCATGCCGGTACGGCGGTTACTGCGGCTGCGCTTGGCGCGGACCTCATCAACTCCCTCAGTCGCGGAGAATCGATCGCGGACGCGGTCCTAACAGCTACCGCAGCGACCGCACGCCGCGGGCTCCCACCAATCGAGATCGACCTGCAGCACCTGCTTCAGTTGTCCCACGGGACGCCACGCGACAGAACCGTCCTACAGGATCTGACGCCAGAGGCCACCGCCGCCTGTGCCCTCGCCGGCGGTGTGTACGTTGCCGCCCACGCCGACCCGGGTCAGGTCCGCGAGGCCGTGATGTTCGCTGCGACAGCGGGTGACGGCGGCCACGCCGCCACCGTCGCCGGAGCGCTGCTCGGCGCGATGCACGGGCCGGGCGCCTTCCCCACTGAATGGCTCGCCCGCCTTGAACTTGGTTGGCCTGGGGACACCCTCGCCCGAGACCTCGTCCAGCAGGTCAGCGAGAACCCATCGGGTCACGAGTACGCTTCTGGCACTGATCCCGATTGGTGGCAGCGATACCCCGGCGCGTAGCCACGAGAGACGGGCGAGCCCCAGCAGGGGAACTCGCTGCGCCCGCCGGATGATCCGAAGCCATCTTCGCGTCACATGCTCCACAGGCGGCCTCGGTGTGGGGCGGTGCCGACCTGCTGAGGTCTCGCACTGCGACGGTCAACGCTGTCGTACGGGCGTACTAGCGTAGCCGGCGGCACCGGCTACAGGTTCGCGGTGTGCTGCCGGTCAAGATCTTGGGCACACCACGCGTCAACTGTCACCGTGGCGAACTCGATCTGCCGCAGTTTCTTGGGTAACGTCACGCAGGGCGGCGCCAAAAACTACACCCCTGTAGTTCGCGTAGTGACGGTCAGTTTCTCACAGAGGGGTTCGAGCGATGGGCGAGTCGAAGGCAGTAGTCCTGCTCAGCGGAGGTCTGGACTCGACGACGGTGTTGGCCGTTGCCTCCAGTGAGGGCTTCGAACCTTATGCCCTAAGTTTCCGCTATGGACAACGTCACACGGTTGAGTTGGAGGCGGCGAGTCGTATCGCGCGGGCACACGGGGTGCGCCGTCACGTGATCGCTGACATCGACTTGCGCGTGTTTGGTGGCTCGGCGCTTACCGACGAGGCCATCAGCGTGCCGCACCATGGCAGCGTCGAAGAGCTCAACTCCGACATTCCGGTGACGTACGTTCCAGCCCGAAACACCATCTTCCTGTCGTTCGCGCTGGCGTGGGCGGAGACGCTCGGGGCCTCGGACGTGTTCATCGGCGTGAACGCCCTGGACTACAGCGGCTACCCCGATTGCCGTCCGGAGTACATCGAGGCCTACGAGCGGATGGCGAACCTGGCTACCAAGGCCGGAGTCGAAGGAACGCAACGGCTGAAGATCCACACGCCGTTGATCAGTCTGACGAAGGCAGAGACCATCAAACTGGGCATGGAACTCGGCGTGGATTACTCGCTGACCCACAGTTGCTACGACCCGATCGACGGCCGTGCCTGTGGTACGTGCGACTCCTGCTTGCTGCGCGCCCGCGGCTTCGCGGAGTTGGGACACACGGATCCGGCGCTCGTCCCGGCCAACTGACGTGTACCGGGTCAAGGAGATCTTCTACACCCTGCAGGGCGAGGGGAGCCACGCCGGCCGTCCGTCGGTGTTCTGCCGGTTCACGAGTTGCAATCTGTGGACCGGTCGAGAGCACGAGCGCTACCGCGCCGTCTGCCAGTTCTGCGACACCGACTTCGTTGGCACCGACGGCCCCGGCGGCGGACGGTTCGCCACCGCCGACGACCTCGCCGCCGCAGTCACGAAAGCCTGGCAAGGGCTCCAGCACCCACGCGCGCGGCGTTACGTCGTCTGCACCGGAGGGGAGCCGCTGCTGCAACTCGACCAGCCTGCAGTGGACGCACTCCATGCGGAAGGGTTTGAGGTCGCCATCGAGACCAACGGCACACGCACCGCACCGGCCGGCATCGACTGGATCTGCGTGAGCCCAAAAGCGGGAGCTGATCTTGTCTTGACGACCGGCGATGACTTGAAGCTGGTGTACCCGCAACCGGGGGCGATGCCCGAACAGTTCGAGCATTTGGCCTTCAGCAGGCTCCTTCTGCAACCGATGGACGGGCCGGACCGGGAAGCGAACACCGCCGCGGCGGTGCGGTACTGCCTGGAACATCCCCAATGGCAGTTGAGCCTGCAAACCCACAAGTACCTGGGAATCGCGTAGTGGAAATCTTTCGCGAGTTCACCTTTGAAGCGGCACACCGGCTGCCGCAAGTGCCCGAGGGCCACAAGTGCGCCCGCCTGCATGGCCACTCCTACCGGCTCGAGGTCCACGTCCGCGGCGAGGTCGACCCGACGGCGGGCTGGGTCATGGACTTCGCAGACATCAAGGCGGCGGTCAAGCCGGTGATCGAGCAACTCGACCACTACTACCTCAACGAGGTGCCTGGGTTGGAAAACCCCACGAGCGAGAACCTCGCCCGCTGGGCCTGGGAGAGACTGGCCGACACACTGCCCCTGTCGGCGATCGTCGTGCGTGAAACGTGTACCTCTGGCTGCGTATACCGAGGTGAATCATGACCCTAATCGACGTTCAGGCACTTCCTGACACCCGCGGCGTCACGTTGGACGAGGTCGGCGTTGAGGGTCTGCGGTATCCCGTGCTGGTCTGCGATGGGCAGGGCAACAAACGTGACACCGTCGCAACGCTGGCGATGTCGGTCGACGTCGCAAGCGACGTCAAGGGCGCACACCTGAGCCGATTCGTGGAAGTGCTCCACGCCTGGCGCGACCAACTCAGCGCCGCCAGCCTCGTACTCATGGCCGATGATCTGCGCCAGCGGATGGGCAGCAGCCGAGCCACCGTCGCAGCCTCCTTCGTCTACTTTCTTGAGCGACAGGCGCCGGCGACCGGAGCCATGTCCTTTATGGACTATCCCTGCATTGTGTCCGCAACCGCCGGTTCTAGTGGAGCCGTGGTCCGGCTACAAGCAGAGGTCGCGGTCACCAGCGTCTGCCCATGCAGCAAAGCCATCAGCGACCGCGGCGCGCACAACCAACGCGGCCGCATCACGATCGACGTCGAGTTAACCGATCCCAACAGCGGCATCTGGTTGGATGATCTAATTGACATCGCTGAGCAGGCAGCGTCCTCGCCGCTCTACGCGCTGTTGAAGAGGCCAGATGAGCGGCACGTGACGATGGCTGCCTACGACAACCCGGTGTTCGTCGAAGACATGGCCCGCAACGTCATTGTGGCCATCCGCGACGACAACCGCGTTGCCAACGGCCGCGTCCGCGTCGTCAACGACGAGAGCATCCACAACCACGCTGCATTCACCCAGGTCTCCTGGACCCAGCAGCAATGAGGACGCCGCGATGACCAACCCTGCGGACGAGCCACTACACATCGTGGTTACCTGCACCAACCGCAAGCGATTCCCCGTGCCGCCACAGTTGCGCATCAGCAACCTTGCCCACCTACGACCCGGCACCCGGTTCGCACAATGGACCACGCGGCTCGCCGACAGCGCCCACCCTCATTACCCAGCTGCGGACATATACGCCGGGGAGCACTGGCAGGTGGCCCAGAAGCTGACCGAGGTTCCCGCCGCCAAGACTGCGGTGTTGTGGATCGCGTCGGCCGGCTATGGCCTCGTCGCAGCCGACACCACAATCTGCGCCTACGGGGCCACGTTCTCCGCCTCGGCCCCCGACGCGGTCGGTGCCAGCCTCGCCGACGTCACCGACTGGTGGCGCCGACTCGGACAATGGCCAGGACCCGCACCAGCATCCCCGCGCACATTCGCCGACCTGGCACGTCGCAACCCGCAAGCCACGATCATCGCGGTACTGTCCGAGGCCTACCAGCGGGCGTGTGCCAATGACCTGCTAGCAGCCGCGGCAGTCCTCGGCCACGAGGCTCTATCCGTGGTGGGACCACCGGACGCTCAACCCCGGCTAACTGATCTGCTGGTACCGGTTACGGCGCCAATGCGTCACACCGTCGGTGGAAGCCTGCAGGCACTCAACGTCCGCGTCGCCAGACATCTGCTAGAGCACAGCACGGGCCTTCACCGCACACCCTTGCGTGAAGCCGCCGTGGCCGCCATCCCCACTAGGCCACCGAGCCCACGGGCGGCCGGGCAGCGTATGTCCGACACCGAGCTGTGCACCTACATCCAGACGCAGGCGCACACCAGCGCCACCAACCTGCTGCGCCAACTGCGTGCCACCGGCCGCTCCTGTGAACAGAGCAGATTCGGACTCCTGCACGCGCAGATATGTCGTGCCCAGGGATGTCAGCGGGTGAACCAATCATGACTGGCAAGGTTGATCTGGTGCGGCGCGCGCTGAGGCTGGAACAGACCGGCGGGCACCCGCTGTACCTCTTTACACTCACAGCCGCCGAGGTACTTCAGGTCGCGGACGTCTCAAGGGTCAGCCGCGACGAGGCCGGCACACTTATCGGCTACCAGCGCCCCGAGGTACACAGCCACGTCCAGGACATCATCGACTACCTCGACAGCGACCCCGTCATCTTCCCCAACGCCATCATCTTGGCCCTGTCTTCGAATGCAAAGTTCGTCTCCAGCCGCGGCCCCAACGTCGGCGACGGACTCGCCACCTCCGGCACCCTCACCCTGCCGCTACCCACGAACGACCGGCGGAAGCCAGCGTGGATCGTCGATGGCCAACAACGCGCCCTGGCATTGTCTCGCGCCACCCGTACGGACCTCCCCGTTCCCATCACCGCGTTTGTCGCCGACACCGTCAGCCTGCAACGTGACCAGTTTCTGCGGGTCAACAACACAAAGCCCCTGCCACGCAGCCTCGTCACCGAACTGCTGCCAGAGGTTGACAGCCCTCTCCCGACACACCTGACGGTCCGCAAAGCTCCGTCGTACCTGTGCGATCGACTCAACAACGACCAGGACTCACCCTTCTACCGCATGATCAAACGCGCATCTACCAGCAAGAAGGACGCCGCCAGAGCCGTGATCGCCGACAACAGCGTCGTCCAAATGCTCCAAGAGAGCTACCGGCACGGCTGCCTCTACCCATACCGCAACCTCAGCACCGGTGACACTGACGTCGACGGCATACACCACGCGTTGTGCATCTACTGGGGAGCCGTCCGAGACGCGTTCCCCGAGGCTTGGGGCAAACCCCCGACCAACAGCCGGCTCATGCACGGCGCCGGCATCCGGGCAATGGGCCGCCTCATGGACCAAGTCCTCGGCACCATCGACGTGCATCAACCGGGCTCGGCGGCCGAGATCCGCAAGCACCTCGACCTGGTCGCCCCACACTGCCGGTGGACGTCGGGCACCTGGGAGGAGAGCGGCCTGCGCTGGGACGCGGTCGAAAACGTCCACCGACACATCGAGAAGCTGTCGAACTACCTCATCCGCGTCTACCTCACCGCGAGGACACAACTGCGATGAGGTTCTTCTTTCCCGACAGCCAAGACCAGGTCGATCCCAGCTTCGACTTCATCACCGAAGAACGCGACCCCTTTCGGGTCCGCCAACGCGACGACCTATACGCCCACGAAGTCCTGCAGCCCGCTCCCTTCGACGGGCTCCTCGTTTCTAAAGCCATCGTCGACGGCACCGCCACTGCCAGCACCGGCAAGTACACCGGCGCCCAGCGTCACCGCCTCTACCGCCAAGGCGCTCAGGCTTTCTTCCGACTCAACACCGGCCGCACCCAACTGAAGATCATGGGCGACTGTGGCGCATTCTCCTACGTCAACGAGGAATACCCGCCCTACACCGTTGACGAGGTGATCGACTTTTACGACGGCTGCGGCTTCGACTACGGCATCGCCGTCGACCACGTAATCTTCCAGTACGAACCGACCGTGGTCCGAACCGACCCTCGCGCTGCCGAATGGGTACGGCGCCAAGAGATCACCTTGGCCCTGGCTGAAGACTTCTGGAAACGGTGTCGCGCGCGGGATATCCGATTCGCCCCTGTCGGCGTGGCTCAAGGATGGAGTCCTGATTCCTATGCAGACGCCATCACTACCCTGCAGCGCATTGGCTACCGGCGCATCGCTCTAGGCGGCATGGTCCCGCTCAAAACGCATGAGATCGTTGCCTGCCTACGCGCGATTGATAACGTCCGCAACCGGAACACTCAACTTCACCTGCTCGGCGTCAGCCGCTACGACGACATTCCCACGTTCGCCAGTCACGGAGTCACTAGCTTCGACAGCACCTCCCCATTCCGTCAAGCATTCAAGGACGACAAGGACAACTACCACACCCCTAAGCGCAACTACATCGCACTACGCGTACCGCAGGTCGACGGCAATGCCAAACTCAAAAAGCGAATCCAATCGGGCGAGATCCGACAAGAGGAGGCTTTGCGCCTGGAGCGCACGGCACTACAGCTATTGCGTCAATACGACGTGGGTGAAGTCGATGCTGACTCTGTACTGGAAGCCCTGCAGGCCTACAGCGCGGTGTGGGACGGCAAATCCGACCGTAGCGCCCGGTACCGTCAGACCCTTGAGAATCGTCCCTGGCGTGCCTGTGGTTGTAGCATCTGCCGCACCGTCGGTATCGACGTGATCATTTTTCGTGGCTCGGAACGCAACAAAAGACGCGGTTTCCACAACCTGTATGTTTTCGGACAACGCCTACGTGCCCAATTGGGGAAGGACGACTCGTGACCCGCACACGTGCCACGGCCCGCGCCCGTGCCGCCGCTGACGACAGCACCCCCGCCGGCGGCACCGTCCCGGTTCTCCGGGTGCCAGCCCTGGAGATCCAGCAAGGACCAGTGCGGCGGCTGTACACATTCGCCATCGACGGTAAACGGGTGTCCGAGTTCGCCGCCGTGTCACGGGTCCGCCGCGACGAGCAGAAGCAGCTGCACGGCTACCAGCGCCCGGAAGTACTCAACCACGTCGCCGCCATCCGCCGCTACATCGAATCCGACGACAACCCGCTGCTCCCCAACGCGATCGTGGTCGCCTTCGACGAGCGTGTGAAATTTGTGCCCGCCACGGCTCCTGGAAGCGAGCCCGAAGGTCTGGGCTATGTGCGCACGGGAATGCTCCACATCCCGATCAACCACCAATGGGAGGACGTGGACAAGCCCGGTTTTGTCGTCGATGGCCAGCAGCGATGCGCAGCAATTCGCGACGCCGGGATAGAAGCTTTCCCAATCTGCGTCACCGCGTTCATTACAGGAGAGCCAGCCGACCAACGCTCCCAGTTCATCCTCGTCAACTCCACCAAGCCGCTACCCAAGGGCCTTATACACGAGCTTCTACCCACCGCGTCAGGAGCCTTGCCTACGCCGCTGCGGGTACGGCAACTGCCGGCCACCGTGCTGGAACGCCTCAACTACGACGAACGTTCCCCTCTCCAGTACATGATCCAAACACCAACCAACCCAACCGGGGTCATCAAGGACAACTCGATTCTCAAGATGCTAGAAAACAGCATCTCCGATGGCGTGCTGTATCGATTCCGAGGCAACGATGACGCGCTGCCCAACGTGGGACTCATGTTCACTGTCCTTTCCGATTTCTGGGCCGCCGTACGAGAGGTCTTTGGCGTTGAGCCTTGGAACAAGCCACCACGCAAGTCTCGGCTTATGCATGGCGCTGGTGTCATCAGCATGGGCTTCCTCATGGATGCCATCGCCGACCACCACGGCGTTGGTGAGGAGGTACCTGACGCCAGCGAATTCGCCGCCGCGCTTAAGACCGTAAAGGACGACTGCCACTGGACCAGTGGTACCTGGGACTTCGGTGACGGCGTCGTATGGCGCTGGAACGATATCCAGAACACGCCCCGCGATATTCAGCGCGTTACTGATTTCCTGCTGGGCAGGTACCGGGCGAGCCTGACCACCGGCGGTCCCAAAACGAAGCGTCACCGGCAAACGCGTGCCGCGACAAGTCAGCCCCTGTGGTAGGCAAGGTATGACAACAGAGACTCATTCACGAACTTCCCGAGGCCTCAGGCGCGCTATCTGTTCTTCGACAGGTACGGCAACGGCGGGCAACCCTATTGTAGCGGCTCAGCTTCGACTCCTAGGTCTACGCTCATCCGGATGATCTAGTCTAGACCGCCAATCCGTCCGGCCTCATCAAGGTCGACTTGGTTGAGGATGCCGGAGACGAGCCTGAGCGACGGAGCCGCCTCTACAAGTTCCGTAATGACGGTGCGCTGCCGGCCACCGGTCGCATGTTGACTGTCCTGCTCTGAACCGCGGTCAGCCGCGTCTTCTTGGATGCAGGGGGCACGCCATCCGCAAGTCGGGTCTTGTGCGCGGCGCCGGGATCGTCAGCATGGGCCATCTCATGGACGCCACCAACTCGTGGGCGATGAGGTGACGGATCGCTGACGTCGAGGATGTCACCCGTCGACCTCAAGTTGACCGCCGACGACTGTCACCGCGACCACCCTCGCCACCGCGGTCAAGACCTGCCTCAAATGCATGCAGTACCGCGCCGGCCTCATCGACAACTACCTCACCGCCGGCGGCCCACGCCCGCCCTAACCCCGACTCCAAAAGGTCTCTAGACTAGAGCTTATTAGCTGATCCGTTCCGGCATGTGTAGCCGGTGACCGATGTCAGGGGCAGTCGATACGCTGCGAGGGTGCGTTTAGTTGCCGCTCCGACCGGGCTCCTGCCCACCGGTCAATTCGTTGAACACCCACACGTCCCCGGAATCGGACGTGTGGGAGAACGCCGTGGTGACGCTGTGCGAATCGATGCCTTCGAGTCCATAGCGGCACCGGTCGCGCAGAGCTACTGGGTGCCGGCCAACGAATGTCGTCTGGCACGCTTGCTGCCCCAGACAAGGGTCTACTGGCAGAACCCTGACACGGGACGGTGGCGGGCGGGCCGGATCGTCGGCGGCGGCCCCGATGTCTACTTCGTGCGCCTGCCCAACAAGGACCTCGACTACCAGGTGCCACAGCAGCATCTGCGGGTACGGTGGGACAGGCCGATCGCCTCGCCGGTCGAGGTCCTCGCAGCCGGCGCCAACGAGTCGCCGTACTTCCGCGACGCCCGGCTACCGATGCTCGGCAGCCTCGTGGCGCAACGGGCCGCCTGCGCAGACCTTCCCGCGCTGCTGTCGGCGGCGATCGAAATCTACCCGCATCAGGTGCAAGCGGCGCTGACCGTGCTCAGCGACCCTGTGCAGCGATACCTCCTGGCCGACGAGGTCGGCCTCGGGAAGACCGTCGAGGCTGGGCTGGTCATCCGGCAGCGCCTCCTCGATCAGCCGGCCGCTCGAATCGTCGTCCTCGCTCCAGACATGCTGCGGCAACAGTGGAGCCGTGAACTGCAGGGAAAATTCTTCACTGAGGACTTCCCGGCAGCAACGTTGAAGATCACCCGCCATGAAACACCAGGCAAATGGAAGGAGTACCACGGCTTCGACCTGGTCGTGGTGGACGAGGCACATCGCCTGACCGACGCGGCCGAGCCAACGGAAACCCCATATCGTGAACTGGCGCAGTTGGCGCACTCCACACCCCGGCTGCTGCTCCTGTCGGCTACACCGCCGACGTCACGGCCGCAGGCGCACCTCGGCATGCTGCACCTGCTCGATCCCGTTCTCTACCGCTGGGAAGACCTGCCTCAGTTCACCCAGAGATTCCAGGCCCGGCGCACCCTGGCCAACGCTGTCTTCGCGCTCGACGCGGACTTCGAGGCCCTACTCCCGAGCGCCATCGCGGAGATCTCGGCCCTCGTCCCCGGCGACGCAGCGTTCCATGATCTCGCCCGCCGCGTTTCAAATCTGCTGACTGCCGATGGAGACCTGATCGACGAAAGCGAGCGCGAAGCCCTCCGCTCACGCGTTGATGCCCTGCGAGCCCACATCAGTGAGACGTATCGCATGCACCGCAGGGTCATCCGGCACCGCCGGCACAACGTCCTCACGTCGACCGATGACGACTCTATGGACGCCTTGCCCTTCGAAGTCACCGGCCGGCAGCGACCTACCGTGCTGGCCGCCACCGCCAACGATGAGCTGGCCAGCGAGTCGCTGCTGACGTGGCAACAGCACGTCTCGCACTGGCTGCTCGACCACAACGCCGACAACCGCGCCGGAGCCTACGGACTCGTTCTGGCGGTACTGTCCTCGCGCAATGACGGTCTGTCCAGGGATCTGCCAGACGCTCTCCGGTGGCGCATCCACCGCGACGACGCAGCTGCTCAGCGCGCCGGCCTGAGTGACCACGAGCGTGAGGTCCTCACAGCGGCGGCCGTATTGCCTGACGATGAAGACCTCCTTCGCAAACTCGACAACAACGAAGCCGCAGATCCTGAGATACAGGACTACCTCCAGGTGCTCAGACAACACAAACGCGCCGTAATGTTCTGCGGCGCCGGCAGCCTGGCTGGCTTGATCGCCGACGTTCTGACACCGCTCGCACGAGGCCGGATCACCGAGCACACCCATCGCCGAGGTGCTGCGGCGAGCGCAATGGACATAGACCGCTGGCGAACCCAGGGCGGCATCCTCATTGCAGACGACAGCGCCGAAGACGGCGTCAATCTGCAGGAGGCCGACGCGGTCATCCACGTACGGCTGCCGTGGTCACCCAACCAATGTGAGCAACGGCTGGGACGAGTAGACCGGTTCGCCGGTGCGTTCGGCGCCGGACACCAAGCAGCCACGCAGTACGTCACACCTGGTGGCCACGCCGACAACTCCTTCGCCGCGGCATGGATGACACTGCTCACGAACGCGGTACACATCTTCGACGACTCCGTATCGGCACTGCAAGACGCTCTCAATCAGTTGACCACCACGATCTGGGAGACTGGCCTGCGGGATGGACCCGAGGCGATGCTTGCGATGGCCGATACAGTCACCGAGGCCCTCCAGAAGGAGCGTCGCGAGATCGACGGAATGGACACCCTTGAGGCTGTGCACGAAGGCTCGCTCGGCCGCACCGTTGCTGAGGCGATGACCACTACCGAGATTCGCTGGGGCGCTCACGAAAAGGCTATGCGGCTCTACGCCGGAGCCGAAGCCGGTGGGCTGCGGTTCGCTGTCCATTCCGAGGGACCCAATCGGCACGTCGTGCGCTTCGAGCGCGCCCGTGCAAACCCGTTGGTGTCCCCACGGCTCCTCGCCGTCTCCGGACGGTACGTCCCACCCGCGGCTATGCATGGCACCTTCAACAGGAACACCGCTTTGCGTACACCGAACACCCGGCTCTTCCGACTGGGTAACCCCTTTGTCGATCTACTCGCGAGCGTGGTGGCGATCGATGACCGCGGCCAAGCATGCGTGCTCTGGCGCCCAGGTCTCCGCGATCGAGAGCTCCGCTCCTACTTTGGCTTCGACTTCCTGGTCGAGGCCGACATCGAACCGGCTCTGGAACTCGTAGCAGACGCGGCGGACGCTGTACGCGCCCTCCGTCGTCAGGCCAGCATCATCCTTCCACCCATCATGCGGCGGATCTGGCTTCCGGCGCACGCAGACCAGGCCGTGCACGACCCTGACCTCCTGCGGTGGCTGGAAGCCCCGTACGCGCAGGATCGCGGCGACCTCAACCTGAACGACGAGCGAATTTCCAATCTATGGCACTACTTCGGCGATATCGAAGGGCTGGCGGCAGCCGCCCGCAGCGCTGAAGCATCCGCGCGCGCCGAGTTGACCCGTTCCGCGCACCTCGTACGGCGGGCGGAACAGGCGCAGCATGAAGCGGGTCGGGTGTGGGCAGTCCGCCGCGCCCAAGCAGAGGCGCGCCGGAACGCCGGGACGTTGTTGTCCGATACCGACGGTTACCTCACCGATGTGCGCGTAGCAACTGCTCTCATCGAAGCGCTGAAGGAACCCAAGGTCCGACTGCTGGCCGTGACCTGCTTGACCGGCGGCGAACTGGGGGCGCCACAAAATGGCAACTGATGGCTGGTCCTGCGCCCAGGAACTCTGGAGAAGCTGGCCCGAGGTTCCTGCCACCTTCCCCGCCTCAGGCAGCTGTGCGCGGCTGCGTGATGCGCTCGTTGGCCTGACCGCCGGTGGCGCAGGATGGCGCGATGTGGTCGGGCTTTCCCGTCAGATCCTGCTTGAGAATGAAGCACGCCACGGTGGCGACTGGCCCCTCATCGTGCCCAGCGGTCCGACTCTACCGAGCCGCCAACAGTGGGAGGAAATGGGCTGCGAGGCACTGTCGGTGACCGGAGGCTTCTCGGTGACGGCACGGACATGGCATCCTCGTACCGAAACCCCAATGCCGGACGACGCCGCCAAACAGGAGATTCTTGAGGTCTACCGCGGGGACGCCGCCCCTAGATCAGTTCATCCGGCGGATCCGTTTTGGAGCCGGGCTCTCGGCACTGGCTTTCAGCACTACACCTCACTGGGCCAGCGGCAGGCGGCCCGTGCGATCGTAACCGCTCCAACTGGAAGCACGACCATCGTGTGCCTGCCAACCGGCCAAGGAAAAACCGAGGTGGCATGGGCCGCTGTGCTGCCCGCGACAAGGCACCGCGGCGTTGCCGTCGTTGTCGTCCCCACGGTCGTTCTGGCCATGGATATGGAACGCCGGCTGCGTGCGCTGCTCGCATCGCTCGGTGAGCAGCAAAATCCCAGCGGCCACTATGCCTACACCGGCGGAACGACGGATGAGGTCAAGCGGGCTATCCGCAAGGACATCCGTGATGGTCGGCAACGTGTGGTCATCGCCGCTCCCGAGGCAATCTTGACCGGGCTCAGCCAGGCGTTGGACGACGCGGCACGCCAGGGCTACCTCACCCACCTGATTATCGATGAGGCGCACCTGGTTGAGCAGTGGGGCAACGAATTCCGTCCAGAGTTTCAAGCAATGAGTGGGCAGCGTCGATCCTGGCTCGCCACCGCACCGCCTGGGCGCGAGTTGGTCACCTTGGCCATGAGCGCCACGTTAACCGAACATCAGATTCAGACATTGGTGGAGTTGTTCAGCTCACCCGGCCGTGTCGAGTTGCTGTGGGCGTCGCAAACACGACGCGAACCGTCTTACTTCGTCGAGCGCTTCGGTACCGAGGTCGACCGTTGCACCGCCGTTCTGCAAGCGGTCAGCGTCCTGCCGCGGCCACTGATCTTGTACACGTCGCTGAAGAGGGATGCGCGGGATTGGACTCGTCGGCTCAAGGACGCTGGGCTTTTCCGAATCGCGGAAGTTACGGGCGACATGACGGATGCCGAGCGCCGTGCCGCCGTGATGGGATGGCGCGGTGAGGACAATGAGGGCAAGGCGGCGCCAACCGAGTACGACGTCGTCGTCGGGACCTCAGCCTTCGGCCTCGGACTGGACATGTCCAATGTACGCAGCGTCGTGCATGCCTGTCTGCCTGAGACCCTGGACCGGTACTATCAGGAAGTAGGGCGTAGCGGACGCGACGGCCGCCCGGCAGCCGTTTACCTGACCATCGCGCCCGGCGACGAGGAAACGGCGAAGCGGCTCAACGCCTCCATCGTCATCAGCCCTGACAAAGGCTGGGACCGGTGGCGGACTATGTCTCGAGCCGCTTTTGACCTCGGGGACGGTCGCTACGAAACCAGCCTCGACGCGGTCCCGCCGCACATTCTCGACGAGTCGCGGCACAACCGCCAATGGAACGTCCGTACGTTGAACCTGATGTCACGCGCGGGCCTTATCACCCGCGAAGAACCGCACGCACCTGAGCGGCTGCCGGACGAGCCCGAGGATCTCTGGCAGGCCCGACTAGACCAATACTTCAGGGGTCTTGATGCCCGGGTGGTCTTCCGGCTGGAGGATGGTCAGACAAATGACCGGTCACATTGGGGCCGAGCATTCGGCGCGCAACGCGCATTAGTCGCGCGGCAGCAGACCGCCGCGCTCGACCACTTGCAAACCTTGATCAAGGGAGACCGCTGCGTCGGCGACGTCCTCGGCGACTACTACCGCACACCATGGCGAGGCGGTCTACTGAGCACGGCCGTGAGCTGTCGAGGATGCCCTCACTGCCGGCGGATGCCCGACACACGGGGAGACCGTCCTCTCTACCGCGACGGCGGAGAGCCACATCCCGCCGTTCCTCACTGGAAGGGAGGCCGTGATCCCCTAGCGCTGATCCGCGGTGACCATCCATGGTTGAGCATTTGGTGGCGGACGCAAGCCGCACGCGATGATCTTCTGCCCGAACTGCTGTCGCAGCTAGCCCGGCGTGGTCTGGCGGTGCTTGCGGGCCCTGGGGTGACCGCACGCGTCGCGAACCGCGTACAGCGCGAAGCCTGGCCTCACCCGGTCATCGTGGACCACGACGGCAACCTCACCGAGTCTTTCTCCGGGCCGTTGATCTGGGTCGCCGACGACCTGCCCGCCCTGCCGACCACCATACGTTTGCGCATGCAGGATGACGTGCCGACCTACCTCATGCATTCCCACGACATGCCCGATCCTGAACGGCCGACCACCAGTCTGCGGCAGTTGTGCGACGCTTCACTCTCGCTCGAAACTGTCCTTGGAGCGTTGTGACATGACACTGTTGAACGAGCCCGCCTCCTTCCCCACCGCGATGTGGATGGTGGTCAAGTATCTTGCGTCGGCGCCTGGCGGGCGCCAGCCCCGCGACGCCGTGCGGGCCGCGCTGAGACCAAGCAGTTTGCTGCCACCTGACAAGGCCGACGGCGACAAGACCTTCGACAACGCGGTAAAGACTCTTCAAGACCTGGACCTGCTCGCCGTAGAAGGGGATCACCTCGCTTTGCGAGACGAAGGTCGACTGAAGTCCGCGGATAACTACCCTGCGTACATTGATCTGTTGCGGATGCGCGTTCTTGAGACTCACCGCAATGAAGGAATCGCCCAAGAAGGCGACCAAGGCCCCAGAGACCTGGTCAGAGCGTTGGCGTGTTTCCTCACCCTCGACGCGTTCACACCAGTCGACGAGGACGCCATGGCCGACTTACTGCGCAAGACTCTGCCAGAGCACATCAGTGATCCCAACTTCAACGACGTCCGCCGGAACCGCTTCGGCTACTGGGCCAAAGCCCTCGGGTTCGCGGCCGGCCCGCTCTTGCAAACGCCCACCAAGCTGACGCTCCAACCCGACTGTACGGTCGCTGTCCAGCGTGCGACTCGGATCCTCTGGCCAATGGGCGCGCGGCTTGCAGCACGAGACGCGATTGCCGCTCTCCTTGAGATGCTGCCGGTCCTACCTGGCGGCCGCTACAGCCTTGCGCTTGATTTAAAGGAGAATTCGCCGGACATATCGTCCGTCTTGTCGTTCGCGCTTTTCTGCGGGGAGGAGCGAGGCTGGCTCAAGTTCGACCGTCGGTCCGACGCCGACGACGAGGTTTTGCTTGTCGATCCTGACCGGGCGACTGGGACGCACCGTATCACCCACATTGACATCCTGGAGCCACTCGATGGCTGAGTTCCGCCAGTTCCTCTGCTGGTCGCCGGTCGACGCCGCGACGACCATCAGCACAGAAGCTGTCAGCCCCTCACCCTCGATCTTTTTCGCCACTCATGCGCCACTGCGTATCAGGCGACGACACCCGGAGGCCAAAGCCGACGACGTCGGAACTGCCGTCACCGAGGAGGACGTACGGCGAGACTTTCTCGGGCGTCCCACCGCCAACGGGGTCCTGTTGATGCCCGTGACCGGCGAGTCCGGAACCGGAAAGTCGCACCTGGTCCGCTGGGTGCACGAGTTGACGCCGTCGACCGACCAGCGGGTGGTCATCTATCTGCCGAAGACCAGCACAAGCCTCCGAGCCGTCGTTCGGACGCTGCTCGATCAACCCGGTGTCGACAGCCCCGAGTTGGCGCAGTTGCGCGCCGACGTCGACCGCATGAGCTCGGAACTGGACGTCGAAAGCCTGGAACGCCGCCTCATCAACGAATTATCCGAGGCTGTTGCGGTCGCTGATGCCAAACCAGGACAAGGGCGAATCCTCGCCGGGCCGGGCAACCTCGCTCTTCTCCTGCTCGATCCCCACGTCCGCGATCACCTGCTGCAGAAGGGCAAGCTGATCCCGCGGCTTGCCGCCAGCTTGCTCTCCGATCGTCGGGAGCGCGAGGACGATCGGCCAACCAGCTTCTCCGTCGCGGACCTGCCTCTAGATATCGCCGACGTCAACAAGGCCTCCGATAAGGCCAGACGCCTACTGAGTCTCATCACGAGCCGGGCCGAACTGCAGACCGCTGCGGTCGACATCCTCACCGAGCAGTTGCCGGTGGCCGTCACCGCCGCGTGGAACATGGGCGGTGGCCGACTGCAGCAGGCCATGTTGGAGATTCGCCGCCAGTATGCCGCGCAGGGCAAAGAGATCGTCCTGCTGATCGAAGACTTCGTCGTCCTCCAAGGTGTCCAGCGGGACCTCCTGGATGCCCTGATCGAGGCAGGCGTCCGCGGCGGCAAGACCGAACTCGCTCCTGTCCGAACGCTGATGGCCGTGACCACCGGCTACTTCGGACGGCTGGCCGAGACGGTGCTGACCCGCGCGAAAGCGGCCACGCCGTACCTCTACGACCTCGACACTGCGTTCGACGCCGGCGAGCAAGGTCGATCTGACATCACGGCGTTCGCCGGGCGATACCTCAATGCCGCACGCGTCGGCCGAGCGACCCTTGAAGGTGCCGACATCGCCAACGGCGCAGACGTGCCCAACCGATGCGTCACCTGCGAATTCCAAGAGACATGCCATTCCACCTTCGGCGTATCCACCGAAGGGCACGGGCTCTACCCCTTCAACTGGTCGACACTGCGTCGGGCCATCCGAGCCCGGCCGGCGCACAACAACCCCGATTCGTTCAACCCACGGGCCGTCATCGGCGAGGTCATCCGGCCAGTCCTGGTCGATCACGCTCATGCCCTCCGTGACGGATCCTTCCCCGATCAGCGCTTTCGCGAGGACTACCTCACACCTCCCAGCGAACGATTCTTGCTCGGCGCCGTGCAACGGGAGATCGAGGAACGGGACCCGGCCGACGCCAGCCGCCGAAAGACCTTCCTCGAATTCTGGGGCGACGCTCCCGACCATCTATCTAACCTTGACCCGACATTGCACGCCGCATTCGGCATCGGCTTTCTCGACCTGGATGACGTCACCCATGACTCCGGTCGCGCAGCGGCACGTGCAACAGAGGGCGCCGCCCCGGAGAAGAGAAGGCCGGCCCGAGCCACTGCTGGAGAACTCCCTCGTGCGCTTGCCATGATGATTGAACACGTCGAAGAGTGGCAGGGCCGCCAGAGCCCGCTGCCGCAAAACACGGCGGCTTACCTTCGAGGGATCATCAGGCAGGCCGTGATCAATAGATGCCTGTGGACCGATCCGGTTATGAAGGAACCGCTATCCGATGACCTTGACAAGGCGTGGCCCGTAAAATCCACGGTCATCTCCATCGAAGGTGCCGAGGGTGAACGGTCAGCGGGAACGGCGGATGCCCCGATCCGATTTAAGCGCAATCCAAGCAACGCCACCTTCTTCCGTCAACTGCTCCTCGCGACTGTGGACGTGTCTGGCAACGCGGCCGCCTTGCGGCACCTTCGCGAGATCGCAGAGCGTTACCAACCTGATTTGCAGCGTGCCGTACAACGCCAGCGCGGCTTCTCGGACCAGGAGCTCATCGTAGGCTTCCGAGCCTCCCTATTGGGCGCCGCTCTTGCCGGCCACGCATGGCCAGGCATGAAGGACACGGACCTGCTGGCCGCGGCCCTCGCCGACGGGAGTGGCTGGAACCGGTCGGATGGTTCCAGCCGAACCCCGCAATGGCAGAAGCTGTGGGAGTCGCACCGCGCAGGGCGCAGCGAACTAGTTTCGAGGTTGAAAGACAGTGTGGGCTTCGCGCGAGGGAAAGGCGACGTGCGTATCGTCGACGGCACACGCGCCTTGCCCTTGGTTCGTAAGGCCTCCCAGGACTGGACCTGGAAGACGCCCGACAAGCTACCCGATTGGGCGAAGAAGGCGGTGTCCGGCCTTAGCAGCTTCGCCGCGGTAGTCGATGCCCAATTTGCCGACCTACAGCATGCCCTTGGCAAGATCCGCACCTTTCTGCCAGTGGGCGTCAGTGGCACCGAGACAGTCCAGGCGGTTGACCAGGCTCTTCGGGCCGCGGTCGACGAAGGGCTAGGCCCCGTGGACCTGCCGAAATTTCTTGCCTTGCTGACCGACGTTCGACAACGGGACTGGAGGACCATCGAACGGCTGGAGCGCGACACAGCGCGCGTCGAGGCAGAGGATGGTGATGGCCGATACCACGCCATCGTGGCGACGTGTGCCGCAGACCGTGGGCCAGACCTCGCCGCGATCGAGCACTTCCTAGCTGCTAGCGACGTCTGGCTGACCGAGCGGCTTGACCAAGCCAGGTTGCGCACGGGCGGGTCGGGCGAGTCGGCGGTGCAGCGGGTACAGGAGATTCTGCGGCAGTGGACGGAGGTCGGACCATGACGACGATGTCTGTACTGGACAGGGCGAGGGCACTCACGGCAGAGGCGAACCGGCTGCGCGAAGGGGCTGTGGCGGAAGACAACGCCAAGCGGGTTTTCACACAGGCGGATGGGCTCGGCAGCGCGCTTGAGCAACTGCGCCGGATGCTTGAGGCGAGTCGCGCTCTGCAGGAGCAAGGAACCGATGTGCCGGTTGGCGTGGTCGATGAGGGACGCGAAAGATTCGCCCGGCTGGCCGCGGAGGGGTTGCCGTCAGTTCAGGCCATCGCCGCGGCCCGGCAGAAGGTGGAGGGCGTACTTGAGCGGGTACAGGCCACGCTCACAGAGGCGTGGCTGAGGTGGACCAGTGAGCGGTTGGCCGAACTCCCGATTCAGCGGTTGGCAGTGTTGCCCGCTGCCGCCCAGCGCGAGCAGCAGACGTCGTTAACTGAACTGAAGAGACTCGGCAAGATCGAAGTGCCTCACGTACGAGAGATATCCTCCTTCGTGGCGACACATGCCGGCTTGAAGGGGTCACTGAGCGACCTGCGGGAACCCGAGCCAGAGCTTGAGGCGTTACTGTTTCGACTTGGCCGACGAGTGTCGCTCGACCGAGTCACCGATGCAGAGATCGCTTTGCTGCGGGAGTACGGTCTCGCCGACCAGATTGAACTCCATAGGAGGGGTTTGTGACTCAGAGACTCGACGGTCGCTTCCTGTCTGGCGTCCTCGATGATCTAGAGGATCTCGAACTGCCCCTCCTGGTCTGGGGCGTGACCACGGGCACCCTATCGCAGGAGGAGGTGCTCGAGACGATCAACGAGCAGCTCCTGCAATCCCAGACCTCGGAAGACGCAGACCCCGACGACGTCCTCACAGCCCTCCTCGATGGCGCACTGCTGTTCCGCATCCCGGCGACCTCACCGCCCCGCTACCGCACACGGATGGGCGAGACCGTCCGTCTCACCACCCGACTGCGACAGCTTTTCGGGCCCCGCGACCTCACGTCGCCCCCAGCACGTTGGTGGGAGCAAGGCAGGACCCTCGTCGCCGACTACCGCCTCCACACAGCACGGCGTCGCTACCCTAAGCGCGACGTCCTCATCGAGGATGCCCTGCAGGAACTCGCCAACACAGATGCATGGACCGCCGGGCATACGTCAACCGCCCGAGCGCTGCTCAGCCATCCCACTGTGGCGAGATTCCAGGTGGACGCGACGCGAGCGATCACTACCACGCTAAACGCGCGCCAGAGCGCGGGCGTCATCGTCGGTGCCGGCACCGGCAGCGGCAAAACGCTAGGTTTCTACCTCCCTGCGTTCGCCGCCATGGCCGCCCACACCAGTATGGGCGGAACCGGCGTGCACACGCTGGCCCTCTACCCCCGGATCGAACTGCTGCGTGACCAACTGCGGGAAGCAGTTGCAGCATCACTGCGAGTGAACGGCGAGGCCGGCGCCAGGACGAGCCGCCGGCTCAGGATCGGAGTGTTGTACGGCGACACACCGCACAACGCCCAACGTCTACGCGCACAGACATCTCACTTGGCCCGTGCGTGGCGCAGCCGCGGCACCGATGTCGTCTGCCCCTACCTGTCCTGTCCTCAGTGCCGCCACGAACTGATCTGGTCTCGACAGGATCAGACCGAGAACCGGGATCGCCTGAACTGCGCCACCTGTGGGCTCGTCATCGACGACGTCGTTCTGACCCGTGACTCGCTTCGCGACAATCCTCCGGACCTTCTGTTCACCACCACGGAGATGCTCAACCGCAACGCCACAGACCCCGGCCTTGGCCCACTCCTCGGCTGGCGCGGCCCACGCCGGCCTTCGCTAGTACTCCTGGATGAGGCTCACACCTACACCGGCATGCACGGCGCCCAGGTAGGCCTCGTACTCCGGCGCTGGCGCCACGCCGTGCGAAGCCCAGTGACCTTCGTCGGCCTGAGCGCCACCCTCCGCGACGCCACTGCATTCTTTGCCCAGCTCACAGGCCTGTCGGACGCGTCGGTAGACTACGTCACCCCGCAGCCGCAGGACCTCGAGGAAGAAGGCCGGGAGTACGCCCTCGCTCTACGCGCCGACCCTGTATCCGGCGCAAGCCAGCTGTCGACATCCATCCAGACCGCCATGCTGTTCGGCCGGACCCTCGACCTGCGCGGCCGCGAGACGCTCCACGGCTCACGGGGCTTCCTGTTTACCGATGATCTGGACGTGACGAACCGATTCTACGATGACCTGCGCGACGCCGAGGGCGGGCGTACGACCCGCGGGCGGCCCGGTCGCGTCCTCGCCGGTCTCCGCTCGCCGGAGGCCCCGTTCAAAGCCGAACGGTTCGCCGACGGCCAGTCATGGGACCTAGTGCGCCAGATCGGACGCGACCTAGACCCGAACGCAGTCGTCGGAGACATCGCTGTCGGCCGTACATCATCCCAGGACGTCGGTGTCGACGACGAAGCCGACCTCATCGTCGCGACGGCCTCGCTGGAGGTGGGCTACGACGACGACCGGGTCGGGCTCGTCCTTCAGCATAAGGCGCCACACGACGCGGCCGCGTTTATCCAACGCCGCGGCCGCGCTGGACGTCGCCGAGGCACCCGCCCCTGGACCGTCATCACTTTGTCGGACTACGGCCGTGACAGGTTGGCATACCAGGCGTACGACTCCCTGTTCTCCCCCGAGTTGACCGCGCGTCGCCTACCGGTCCGTAACCGCTTCGTGCTCAAAATCCAAGGCGCGCAGGCGATGCTGGACTGGCTATCCATCAGGCTACGGGACAGCCAGATCGACCCCCGCCGGCTGCTGTCCGCGCCGCGCCCGACGGCCAGGCCGCCGTCTCCAGCCCACGAACGGGTACTGGCCGACCTGCTGGAAAAACTCATCACCGACCCAGCGGAGCAGGACAGCCTCATCGTTCACCTGCGTGGAGCCCTGGACATCAGCGCTGACGAGGCTCAGGCCTTGTTATGGGAACAGCCTCGTGCCCTCCTGCTCGGCGTGGCGCCTACGGCGCTGCGCCGGCTGCGGTCCGGCTGGCGCCCCGTCGACCCGGACCCAGGCGCGCATCCCGGAAGCCTGCTTCCCGAATTCCTCACCACGGCCTTGTACGAGCCGCTCAACGTGCCCGAGGTCAACTTCCGGTTGCCATTCACTGAGAATTGGGAAGCTCTTCCGATCGAGCGGGCTCTCCGCGAGGCGGTACCCGGACGTGTCAGCCGCCGCTACGGCCACCGACGGAGCAATCACCGCACGTGGCTGCCGTTGCCAGACGTCCAAGCCAACGGAACTTTGGAGATCGGCAGCTTCGTCGAGACCTATACGCCGCAGGGCACCTGGTCACCGACGGGACACCAGCCGGTTCAGGTCTTCCGCCCCCACGTCGTCGCCCTGCAGCAGCCACCGGACGAGGTCGCCGATCGATCGCAAGGCATTCCAGTATGGGCGTCAGAGATCCTTGAACCCAGCGGTGGCCTCTACATGGCGGACATCCCCAAGCCGTCCAACTGGACCGACCGCATCACCGCCGTAGGTTTCGCCACGAGCGCCGCCGGCAACCCGGCTGAGGTCCGCCGGATGTCTCTCGGAGCCGAATGCGAAACGACCTACGACCGTGGCAACGTCGGCACCGTCACCAGCAGCGTTCGCTACAGCATGGACGGCCAACCAGCCGCACTCGGTTTCCGCCTAAACGTCGATGCAGTCCGATTCGACCTCGCGCCACTTGACCTCACTCAGCCAGCCGTCAACGAGCACTTGAAGTCGCCAGAGTGGCGATCGCTGGCGTTCGCCGCCGCCGTCGCCGGGGACCCGGCGCTCGACGGGGTAGCGAATCCATTCCAGCGGAACTGGCTAACCACCGTGTATACGGCCGCGTACGCCCTGGCCGCCACTCAGCCCAACAACGCGACCTCCGGCGAACGCCTTCACGCCCGGCTGAGTCGTGGCGCCTGGCGCAACGACGTCCAACAGATCCTCCGGGCCCTGTATCGCGACGCCGGATCCGCCGCAACCGCAGCGCCGGAGCGGCTCGTCGCCGGTCTGACCGAACTCAGCAACGATGTGCGGCTGACCGACTGCCTCGACCGCCACGCACGGCTGCTCTGGACCGATCAAGTCGTAAGCCTGACGCAAGACCTCGCCCAACGGACGTACCGCGAGACCGTGGCGGCCGCCATTCTGGCCGCTGCCCAACGCGCCTGCCCCGACGCCCAAGACCGCGACCTAATCGTCGACGTCGTGTCGCCGCCGGGGACCGGCAGCCCCGCCGCGATCTGGCTGAGCGAGACATCGCTGGGCGGCATCGGAATCATCGAGCAACTTACGCACTACTATGCCGAGAATCCGCGCCGCTTCTGGAACCTCGTCGACAGCGCATTGGGCCCCAGCGACCACGACTACGTTCACACCACTGTCGTGCAGTTGCTCGACCACGTCGTGTCCCAGCCGTCAGGGACCGCCGCACAGGCAATGTCTACGCTCCGCGACCCGCGCTCGGCGCATGCCGCCGAAAGCGCACTGCACCAACTTCGATCAGCGTGGACGAAACTCACCGGCCACCCCCGCCATCAAGCCATGGCGGCGCTCTCCACCCGCCTACTTAGACCAGGAACTACGAACGCCACCGACGTCACAGCGCTCGGGCTCGTCTACGCCTGGGACGCCCTCCAGCAACGCCTCGGCTTCGAAGTAGAAGCAGCGGTGTTCGCATACCTCGTCGGCAGCGGACAAGTCGTCCTGCCGAACGCCGGCACCAGCCTTACACCGGACCAGGTATTCAGCATGCTGTGGCCCCGAGGCAACAAGGCACGAGTCCAACACCTGCAGCACTACCAACCCTACGCCGCAACGCCGATCCTCGATCGCCTCCTCGCGCAGGCAGCACACCACGAACGGTTACCGGTGGTAAGCGTCGACGACGCCGATTGGCTCGACAACTACCGGATAGCGGTACGCGACCGCGGAGCCGTCGTGCTCGTCGCCCAGGCCCAGCAGATGCAAGCTTTCAGCACAGCCCTCAGGACCGTGCCGGCAGTCGCAATCGACCGCGACGTGCTGCGGGTCTACGGTGACGTCCGCGCCATCACACGCGACGGCAACAATCTACGCGCGACGATCGAAGTTCGTGAGGCCGCACAGTGATGTTGGAACGGGTGGTTCGGACCGGCCGGACGACCGGCCTTCGCATCGACACGGTGCTGGCAACCGTGCTTACCGCCGAACTGGTGGCCCCGAGCAGCCAGATCTGGCTCGTATCTCCCTGGATCAGCGACGTACCGGCCGTCGACAACACCAGCGGCTGCTTCGACAGCGTGTTCGTCGACCCCTCGAATCGGATCTACACCCTTGCCGAAGTCCTATCCCTACTTACGTACAACCAGGCCCGAGTGACGGTCGTCTCGCGCCCAGACAGGCACAACGCGACGTTCTTAGACCGCCTTCGGCGTAGCGCCGACGGCGATAACCTACAGATCCAGCAACACGAAGATGTACATGAGAAGACCTTCTGCGGAGAGGATTGGCTCCTCACCGGGTCCATGAATTTTACCCTGCGCGGCATGCAGGTCAACGACGAAGCCGTCACGTACAAGGTGAGCGCTGAAGCCGCCGCAACGGCCCGCCTCGACTTCCGGCATCGTTTTGGAGGACTCGAATGACCGGCCGCCGCGCTGGGAACAGCTACGCCAATCGGGCGGACCAACTCATCGAGACGTTCTTCGGTCCAGGAAATCCTGTGTGGCCAGACCGCGATCCGGGCTCGATCGTCGGACGTCGTCTCGTTCCCTACCTACAAGTCCTCCACGAGGCATCTGAGGTCCCAATCATCCTGCCACGCCAGGACCCCGAGACCCGGCAATGGGTGGCATACGTCATCCCCCTCGATGAGCGCCATGCGGCCACAGTCGGTGAATTACTCCAAGCGTTCATCGGCACTAGCTTCGCCAGATTCCACGGACTGCCCGCGCGCCTCAACCCAAATGATCCGATAGATCAGGCTGTCCTCCAGTTTGCCGGCCACTACTCGATCTTCGTGATCGCGAGCCCACGCTCGAAAGAGAAAAACATGTGGGACGCCTTACGGCTACTCCAGCAAGCCGTACGGGCACGCCCACGACGGTCCTGGCATACGCCAACCCCCATCGGCCGACTGCTCACCCAGTTCGACATTGCTATGGCGGCAGGCGACAACTCCGCCTCAGCATCGATCCTCGACCAACTCTCGGCCACCGGCGGGCTCAGCGGCACCAACGTGGCTCACCTCCGCATCAAGCGACTCTCCCGGCTCGGCAGGAACAGTGAACTGCTCCGGCTCCCTGAACTGCCGGACGTCGCCACTACACGCCCGCCCACACCAGTACGTGACGCCATCCTCGCAGCAATCTTTGCCACCTCGCTCGCGGAGCCCTTAGCCAACGGCGACCTGGACCTCGCCCGGGGCCGCCTCATCGAGGCCGGAACGCTCGTCCCCGCCCTAATGGACGGCGAGCTCTCGGATCTGAGCCCTGAATCACTCACTCTGCTTGCACTAGCCGCGATAGTAGTGAACAGCACACCCATCTCAGACCTTCTACGCGAACAGCCCGAAGTCCTCGCAGCAGTCGAACGGCTGGCACCCGAACTGGCAGCCGAATACCGCAGCAACCGCCAGGAATCCCGCAGCGGAGGCGATGTAGCAGAACCGCACGCGAGTATTCCCAGCCCGCCTACAGTTCCGAGCTCATGGCTTCAGCTAGTCCAAGCCGTCGCAGTCCAGTCGGACGTCACAGAAATTCTCGCCGACGAGCAGTGGCGCCAATGGCCACAAGCAGCAGAGGACGACGACCAGATCGCTTCGGTCCTAGGCCAACTCGACGATGCGGCGGCGGACCGAATCTGGTCTCTCGTTGGTCCATTCGTCGATTCGGACCGCTACCTGACCCCGGCGGCGAAATCAGCACACGAGTTCCTCCTCAACGCCCTCACCCATGACCGTTTCAGCCCCGGTGACCTCGCCGGCATCGTAGCCTTAACAGAAATCGTTCTCCGGTCCGCACCGGACGCCCCCACGTACGCACACTTACTGGACGACCTGACGGCTGAAGCGCCCCGGTGGGCCGGTCCCGATCGTGCCCCAGTCGTCCTCGACCTCGTCGACCTCGTCACACGGTCCGCCTGTCCAGACTCCGACGCCCGGCTTCGAATGGGTTACCGCCTCCTTCGACCGCTGAGCGATCACAGCAGCCGCCTCGACCCCGATCAGGCCACATTCGCCGCCCAACTGAGTGCCGAAATCGCCGTTGAGCTCCCATGGCCTGAACCAGCATCGGAAACAGCAGAGGCATGGTCGTTAGTGACGGCCCAGGATCTGCTCCTGTACTCACTAGACGAAAAGGTTCTCGACCGGGTGGCCACAACCTTCAATGCCGTCGCACCCCAGGTCAACGTCATCACAAGCCATGATCACGTCGGCAGTAGGCAACTACGACAGTGGGCTCGGCGTGCTGACGTCGTAGTCATGGCCACACGGTGCGCGACCCACGCCGCGACTGGCTTCATCCGCGCGAACTGCCGGCCGGAAACACGTGTCCATGAAGCCGATGGAAGTGGCTCCGCCTCACTCCTGCGCGCCGCGACGGCGGCCCTGATGCGTCGACAGCCGAGCTGACTGATTCGCATCAGGCTACGAAGATCCACGGGTGGTCCTCCGAGCAGCGTCAGGGGTGTCCGCTGACGAGCGACCGTAGCAGCGGCGGGCGCGTCAAGGCGGCGGGGCGAGTGGGCCTGATCGGGCCGCCTTGGACGGATGTCGCGTGAGTGTGGCGAGTCCGTTTCGATCTTGCTGGCGACACCGGCTGTGACCTACGCACAGTCGAACAGACCATTCCGCGCATGTTGCGCAACTGGCGACAAGCGGCGGCCTCCCGCGGCCAATGGCTGCCCACATCGACCCGTTCGCGGCTCCACGTATGACCAGCTCAGAGCGCGTACTTGCTGGCCGCAAGGGTGCCCCCGGCAAGATTCGAACTTGCGACACACGGTTTAGGAAACCGATGCTCTATCCCCTGAGCTACGAGGGCGCGGCTCCCTAGGCTACCTGCCAGCGTTTGCTGATGGTCACCGGGGAGCGACAAGCGCCGACGACCGCGGACCGTCCCACCGCCGACCGGCGGAGCACGAAACCGATCGGGCTGATGACGCCAAGACGATCTTGGATCTGGTGCCAATCGTTGCGGATCATCACCGACGGCCACCGGTCGGCGCTGATCTCCATTGCCGCTGCGTCCGAGCACACGTGGAACCGCTGCATCGACGAGGCACTCCTTTGTACGTGTTGCCGAACCAGAGCGGGCGCCGTATGCCGGACTCCGACCGAGCGGTCCCGGTTCCGGCGACGTCTCGCCGAAAAGGCTCCGCAGCCGCCGGACGCCCATCGATCACAGCCGCGTGTCCGAGTCCCCGCCCGCCGGCGGTGGACTATAAAGCTCGTGTGGGCGGCAGTGGGGATCTGGACGCGCAGCTGCGCGCGGCGATGTTCGCCCATCTGGCCCGGGTCAGCGCCGCTCACCCGGACGGCGTCCCCTCCGATGTGATCAACTCGTTCAGGTTCGCGGACGCCCCGATGCGGCTGATTGTCCAGCCCGGCATCCGCAAGCCGGCGCAACTAGATGCGGCGTTGACCATCCGCACCACCTGGACCCCGCCCGGTGCTGCGGCACCCTACGCCGACGAGGTCAGCCCGGACGGCAGCCTGCGCTACAAGTGGCGCGGCACCGACCCGAACCACCCGGACAACCGGGCCCTGCGTGAGGCGATGCGACGGCAAGCCCCGCTGGCCTACTTCTATCCCGTCGCCCGCGGCGTCTACCAAGCCATCTACCCGGTGTACCTGGTGGACGAGGACCAGTCGGCACACGAGTTCGGCGTCGACCTCGGCCAGTACATCAACGACGAGGATGCTGGTGCGGACACGCCGCTGGACCGCCGGTACACCCGCCGGCTGACCCTGCAGCGGTTGCACCAGGTGCTGTTTCGTCCCAAGGTCTTGCGCGCCTACGAGTCGCGGTGTGCGTTGTGCCGGTTGCGGCACGCGCCCCTGCTCGACGCCGCACACATCCTGCCCGACCATCACCCGCACGGCGATCCGGTCGTCCCTAACGGGTTGGCCATGTGCAAGATCCATCACGCTGCCTACGACGCCGACATCATCGGCATCCGACCCGACCGCGTCGTGGAGGTCCGCCAGGACGTCCTTACCGAGGTCGACGGGCCGATGCTGCGCCACGGCCTGCAGGAAATGCACGGCGCCAAGATGTTTCTGCCCCGCTCCCGCCGCGACCACCCCGACCCCGAACGGCTGGAAGAGCGGTACGTACAGTTCCGCGCCGCCTGACCCACGACGCCGACGAGCCCGCCGTCGTATGCCGACATCGGCGCCACAGGGCGTTCGGGCCAGCTCTGTTGTGAACGAGTGGATGGAGGGGGACGCGATGACGGTGCACCGGGACCCGAGGACGATGAGTCGGGAAGAGCTGATGGCCTACTTCGAGGGCGGCGGGGACGTCTCGGAGCTGTTGCGCGATGCCGCCGTCGGTCCGGACCTCGGTCCGGTGCCGAACCCGGAGAGCGTACCGACGCTCGTGACCGGAGTACGGCTCTCCGCGAGGGCCGTTGCGCGGCTGGACGAGTTGGCGGGTAACGACAAGGCGGGACGCTCAGGTTTGATCCGTCAGGCAGTCGACGAGTTCCTGGCCCGGCATACACCCGAGGATGCCTGAAACAGCGACAGTTCCTCGCGTCCTCGCGTTGGCGCAACGCAGTCTTGCCGCTGCGAGCGGCGGGCGCTGCATTGCGAGATCAGGTGCACGCACGGTCCCCGCTACCTGTGGGTTTGCCTGCTCATCGCCGGAAGCAAACACGTACATCTCGGTGGACGGGCCGTCGATGCCGTTCAGCATCCCGTGGCGTTCGAATCAGCGCTGTGCTGCGAGGCGGTTGATGAGCGGCACGCGCTCGCGGCTGACCAGCTCGCCGTCAGTGCGGCGGCGTTACTTGTCGGGCGTTGCCGGCTCGATGGGTTGCGGCTCGGGCTGCTCGTCGGGGCCGATGACGCGCGCCATGTCGAGAAGCCGTTGCTCTATTCCATGAGGTACGGGGACAGGCAGGTTCACGGTACCTGCCCTCGGGTGACTGCCCGCCGCCTGGGCGCAGTGGTGTCGTTGGACCTGGTGACGGCCGGGCCGCCCTGACCGAACCCGACCGCCGAGGTTCGCCAGGTTGGGATAGCCCGGGGGCGGGTGGTGGGGAGTGTCTAAATCATCCCATAGGTTCTGGTGCTTCCATCTGACGCGCGCATCAAGTCTCAAGAAGCCGGGACGCTGCGGTAGGAGACTGACCATCAAACCTGCCTATACATTTGGCGTTCACCTACGAGGCAAATCGTGCACTTGATCAATCGCTGAATAGCGCTCGACCTGAGGTAGGCGCCAATTTGCGCTTTGGCGGGCCCAAGTGCGCTGCCAATTGGGAACAGAAAGGCCTGACGCTGTGATCAACGGATCCCTATATAAACGATGCGGTTGCCGCGACGCGGTAACCGGAAGAGTGTTGGGTCGGGCGTGCCCAAGATTGCGTCGTAGCAGCGGTTCCTGGAGTTCCGAGCACGGACTGTGGTATGTGCAGCTCGAGTTGCCCCGTCGCCGGGACGGGGGACGCCGACAGCTCCGCCGTGGCGGCTTCAGTAGCAGGAGCGAGGCCACCGAGGCCCTCGACCGTGCCCGGGACTTGCTCAGACTCGTCGAGCACGACCAGGCCCGCCGCGATGATGTCGCCGAGATGTTGCTCGCCACCATCCGAGCGGGTCAGCCTTTGCCCGACATTGAGGAGGTGCGTCGGCGAATCCGCGCTGACCTTTCCCTGGTCGGAATTCCTACCCTCGCCGATTACCTCACCGAATGGCTAGCCGGTCTCAGCGCCGAGGCCAACACTATCGCCGGCTACGAGTCACACATCCGAGTCCATATCATCCCGCACCTTGGGCACCTGCCCGTGGACAAAGTCCGGCCCCGGCACATCAGAGCAATGCTCCAGGCAATCCAAACCGCTAACGCCGAACTGCTCGCCGCGAAAGCGAGCCCGGACCCCCACGTCCGCCTCGGCGCGGCGGGTAGGCGGATAACCGGTCCAGGCACCCTGCAACGGATCCGCGGCACGCTCCGCAAGGCCCTCAACGACGCCCTCGCGGAGGAACTGATCGCTGGGACGAACCCGGCCACCCTGGTCAAGACGCCCTACCGTCGGGCGCTCCCCATGATCTGGGAAGACGAACGCGTCGCCGAGTGGCGTCTCAGCGGAACAGTGCCCAGTCCCGTCATGGTGTGGACCGGCGAGCACCTCATCAGCTTCCTCACCTATACCGCCGCGCACGACCCAGACCTGCACCCCCTGTTCCACCTCATCGCCTACCGCGGCCCCCGCCGCGGCGAAGCGTGTGGCCTACGCGACCGGGACGTCCACCTCGCCAAACGTGAAGTCATCATCAACAACCAGATCACCGCGTTCGGCCACACGATCCGGGAGAAACCGCCCAAGAGCAGAGCGAGCAACCGGATCCTCGTCCTTGATGCAGATACCGCCGCGGCGCTGGCCGCCTACAAGGCCCGCCGGGCGGCCCGGCAGCTCGCCGCCGGTCCTGACTGGCCCGCCTCCGGGCTGTTCTTCGTCCGTCCCGACGGACAGCCTTGGCATCCCAACGCGGTCTCAGCGCGGTTCCGCCGCCTGGTCCGCGACGCGGACCTCCCGCCCGTGCGGCTGCATGACCTACGACACGTCGCGGCCACTATGGCTCTCGACGCCGGCGTAGACATCAAGGTCGTGCAGGAGCAGCTCGGCCACTCCACATCCACGCTGACCCGCGACACGTACCAGTCCGTTTCCAGGCATCTACACCGTGAGGCGGCTGACGCCGTCGCACGGCGTATCGCCGAAGCCGGCGGTCGAAGCGCCTGAACCCGACCACGCCACCAGTCCACCCCCGCTCGGGCTGTCGCCGCGAAAGATCAGCCCCTACCTGCACCGGTGGTGGCGAACTGTTCGAGGATGTCGGAGACGTCCGGAACGAGGATGGGCTTGGCGATGTAGTACGTGCTGGTGATTCCCTCACTGGCGTGGCCGAGCTGGGCTGCGGCGCTCTTGGTGTCGGCCTCCTGGGCGATCACGGTGGCGACGGTCTTGCGGAGGGTGTGCGGGGTAACCCATTCGAGGCCGGTGTCGGCGCGGGCCTCGCGCCATTGCCGGCGGACGTTGTGCGGCGACAGCCAGGTGCCGCGCCGCGAGGCGAAGATCGCGTCTTGCGCCTTGGCGGCGGCGATGTCCTTGCGGGCCCGCAGCATCCGCACAGCGAACTGGGGCAAGACGAGTGTCCGGTAGCCGGCGCCGGTCTTGGTCCACTCCTGCCGAAAGTATCCCTTGCCCTTGAGGTAGACGAGGGTGCCGCAGATGGTCACAGTTGGACGTTCGGCAGCCAGGTCAAGGTCGTCCCAGCGCAGGGCGAGGATCTCGCCGATGCGGGCGCCCGTGGCGAGTATGAGGTCGACGACATCGGCCAGGTCGCCGTTCTGCCGAGGTCCTGGCATGCCGGTGGCAGGCTGCTGCCACTCGCGGATCGCCGCGCGGACAGCCTGCAGGTGCTCCTCAGTCAGCGCCGCAGCCTTACGGCGTGGGTTCCGCAGTCGCCCGGTCTCGCGTACGGGGTTGGTCATCAGCGCCCCCCGGCGTACCGCCAACGCGAACATCTGGCCGAGGACGACCTTCGCGGCCCTGGCGGCCGCTGGACGGTTTTCGGCGACCTTGCGCAGGAACTTGTCGAGGCGGCCCACAGTGGCCTCCTGGATGCGCAAGCTGCCCAGGGCCGGCACGATCGACACGCGCACGCTGGTCTCGTAGTTACCGATGGTCTGCGGCGCGACGTATTCCTCTGCGGCTACCTCGTCCAGCCACAAGGCGGCGAGCGTGCTGATGTGCGCATCTTTGGTGATCTCGTCGTCGTTGGGGGTAGCGCGGTCGCGGAGTTTGACCTTCAACGCGCGGATCGCGGCGGGGCCGGTGCTGGCGGTGGCCTCGACGTCACGGGTCTTGCCGTCGTAGTCCCGGAATCGGGCTCGGGCGCGGTATCGGTTAGGGCCGCGCATCTCGGTGCGGATGCTGCCCCAGGTACCGACCGGTAGTGGAGGTCGGGCCACGGTTCACCACGGCGGATCGGTGTGTGCGTCGAGCCAGCGTTCGACCTCGCTGCGTCGATAGCGCAGCGTGTTGCCGACGCGGATGGCCCGCGGTCCCTTGCCTCGGCTGTGCCAGGCGTAGAGGGTGTTCTTGGGCTTGCCCAGCCAGGCGGCGACGTCGTCGACGGTCAAAAGAGGGTCGGGCCGCCATTCGGCGGCGGCCGGCTCGTTCATCGCCGGCCTGCCCTGCCGAAGGGCCACAGCCCTGACATGCCCGGTCAGCCCCTCACGCCGGACGCCGCTGACCACCCTGGGGAGCCTGGTTCGTCTTGCACACCAGACATGCCTGGCCAGCCCTTCCATTCCAGTGGAGAGAAGATGCCGAAGACCAGCCCCGCCGTCGCCACCAACCGGAGACGGCCAGCGCGATCCAACGCTTCACGCCGCTCATGCCCAACCCCCAAAACTATTCTGGCCCACCGCCGCCGTCCCCGTTGTCAATTCGATCAAGAAGCCTTGGCAGCTGGCCTCGGCGTCGCGACATCACTGCGGCGGTGCCCGTGCACCCGGATCGCCCGGTGCCGTGGATCGCACTGACGACAAACAAACGGCACGGTCAGGTTGCTGGGGCTCGCCGCGACCGCTCTACGCCGACCCAGCGCAGCCCAGCAAGAACCGCGGTCAGGCAATCAGCGCACGGCGGCCCGGGACATCGACAGCCTATGCGGCTAGTGGTTGGCCTTTGAACACTTCGCGTCTGTGCCAGCTGAGGTGCTCGGCTGCGGGCAGTGCGGTGCCGGGGCGAGGTTGAAGTGCAGTGCCGTGGAGGCTGTAGAGGGCGCGGCCGGCGTTGGTACGGGCGGTGTAGGTGGCCGAGACACGGATGTGCATGTCAAGGTCGATACCGAAGACGCCGCGGTCGAATAGCTTATGGTGCAGGGCGCACAGCGCGAGGCCGTTGTCGAGGGTGTCCGGTCCGTCGAAGGCAAACCAGCGGACGTGAGCGGCGTCGATGCCCACGGTGGCGCCGTAGAGCTGGCCGTCGAAGCCGCAGAGCGCGCATTGGCGGTCCCACGCCTGGATCACCGACTCTCGCCAGCCTGGATCGCGTCGCCGCATGGTGAGCCCGGGCGGGTCAGGCAACTTGTCGGCGGCGTGCAGCACGGTTGCGGGGTCGAGCCCGACCGCGGTGAGCACGTCCGGTGCCACGGTGTCGGGAAAGTGGCTCTCCACCAGGGCCCGGGCGGCCGAGGCAACCAGATCACGGTCGCGGGTAAGCACCGCCTCAAGGGCTGGATCGAGCTGCCCGGTGACGTTCTGAGCGGTGAGGGGACCGATTGTGTCGTTGGGTACGTCACGGTCGAGGACCCAGATCCCGTCAGATCGCAGCCTGGTGAACGGGTATGCGGCGCTCTGCGCTCGGCTGGTCTTCGAGGCCGGCCCGAACTCAGCGATCAGACCACCCAGCCTGGTCTGGGCGTCCGACCACGGCAGCGCGCTCGACCCGGTCGCCGACAACCGTCCAAGTGCCAGCAGCACCAGCAACGGCTTGTGAGGCGAGCGACGTCCGCCCTGCTGATGCAGTCGAAGCGCCGCTAACTGGGCGAGGATCTCGCTGCGGGCGGATGTCGGATCCGACGTGTTGACCACAGTGCACGATTCTCACACCCGACTGGGCGCCGGTAAGGGTGAGCCACCTTGCGGAGGCGGGCGGCGCGGCCGCTCGACTCACCGGACGAGACACCTGCCCAACGCAGCGACACCTTCCGCTGGCGCCCATGGAGGGGCGAGTGCAGCGTTGCAGGTCATCCGTACGGGTGAATATCCGTCGAGGTGGCGAAGCGTTGGACCGGATATGGAGGAGGGCCTCTATGCGACCGACAAGAAGGGCGCGCGGCGGGCTAAGCCAATCGAAGCCACCCTGGACGTGACGTACGTATCGGGACCTGCCGCCGCGAGTCTGGCACGCACCCAGTACGAGGCCATCTGGGAAGTGCTCAGCTGGCTACACGAACATCGCCAGTCAGTGGACAGCACCGACGACAGCAGGTAGCCCCTCATCCCCATCTATCAGATGCCAGCGGCGCCAGTGGGACGCTGCTGATCGGGGCTCGGCGTGACCGTTGCCCAGAGGCACCGGGGATGACGGCTGGGCGGCGTGCGGCCGAGCCATCGACGATGCAGGTAGTGCGCGCCGGCGCCGCCGCGTCCTGGCGGGGTTCGGCACAATGGCGACGATGTCCGAGGCGTCCTGATCCTGTACGTACGGCGGGTGGTCGCTGGGGCACGCCGCTACTGGTTGAGGATCAGCAGCCGGACCGTCCAATCAAGATCTTCTCCTGGCCTGGTCGGCTTTTGTCAACAGGTTGCTCGAGGATGTCGAGCTGGCGCTGTCGACAGCGAGTGCCCATTGCTCCAACCACACAGCGGTCTGGCTCGACGCGAGGTCGCTCGGCAGGCAGCGTGATCCAACCTTGGGATTGCGCTGCCTGCGCGATTCACGAGACCTAGCGTTGGGTTCTCTTGTCGAAGATCGCACGTAGCCCGACGATGGCGCTAACCGTGGCTAGCGCCGAGCTGCCGATGCCCACAGCTACGCCCGCCAGTGTTCCCACCAGCGGGGCCATTGTTTTCGCGGCCGTGGCGCCGGCCGCGAATCCCGTGCCCAAGCCGCTGAGGAGGCCGATCGCGATCCCAACCATGATGGTCCATGGCGCCCGCGCGGAACGGTCCGAGCCGCCGGGATCCCGCCTCCTGTCTAGTGGTTGTTGTTCTTGGAAACCCGGGGCGGATCGGTCTACAGTTTCCATCGTCCCTCCTGCTAGCTGCGGGTTCGGACGAGGACGGCTCCCGCTGCAACGGGGGCCGTCCTGCTCTCGGAGTTGGCCACACCGTCCTCGCCATGAAGCTACGTTCTCAATAAGAGAATGGGTTCGTCAAGATGGCAAACCATTCCCTACTTTAGGGAACCGTGGTAGACTGTATCGGTGGACAGGCGTTCGGAAGGCATGGGGCCCACGGGTGAGCGAGTGGGACGTCGCCTGCGTGCGCTACGTCAGGAGCGGCGCCTGACTCTACAGCAACTTGCGGAGAAGCTGCAGGAGTTGGGGCAGCCCATCCTCCTATCGGCGCTCTCGAAAATCGAGAACGGGCAGCGTCGGGTCGATGTGGACGATCTTGTTGCCCTCGCGTTGGCTCTCGATGTCTCGCCCAACGAGCTTTTGCTTCCTGACGTGGAGGCAGCGGAGCCGGAGGTCCGGTTGGCACCGGACTACAGCACGGACAGTGGCGACGCGTGGAATTGGGCATCTCGCAGGCCCGCTTCGCGGGCTCTTGAGCCCCAAGGGTCCGAGCCGGTAGATCTCGCGCCCACGACGCATCGAGACTCGCTGCCTTTACCTCTTGCCGGGCTGACAGACGATACGCAGCAGGTTCTTGACGTGCTACGCGTTCTCCTGGAGCGATCATTCGATCGTGAAGATTCTCGTGACCGCATGATGCAGTTGCTGCGGGACGTGCTGAGCCGCGGTGAACTTCGATCTGGGCAGGCAGGGCGTGAAAGTGGCAGTGGCCGCCACGGCCCGATTCCGGATACCCAGGTGTTTGCCACCCCCGTAAGCGTCGCCGAGTCCAAGGAACGCAAGGTAGGCATCATCACGGGCGACATAAAGCGAGTCAGGTGGGTCGACGTCTGGGTAAACCCGGAAAATACCAAGATGGAAATGGCTCGCATCGAAGAAGACTCGACTTCTAGCATCATTCGGTTTCATGGAGCAAAACGCGATAGTTCAGGCAATGTGCTGACCGATACCGTCGCCAATGACCTTGCCGGCGTAGTCGGAGATAACGTACCGGTCGCACCAGGAAGTGCGTTCAAGACAGTCTCGGGTAGCCTGGCAGAGAGCCATAACGTCAAATACATCATCCACGTTGCCGCCGTGCAAGGCGAGCCGGGCGCAGGATACCGACAAGTACGAGAAGTCGGACAGTGCATACCCAATGCGCTCACGCTTGGCGACCAACTCGCAACCGACGACGAAACAGCAACATCTATTCTGTTTCCAATTCTTGGTACCGGCGTGGGGGGTGGATCCCTAGAACCGACGGTCCGTACCCTGGTCGGGGAGGCGGTCAACTATCTTAGGAGTACGCCGAATACGACCTTCGAAAGCGTCTACTTTCTGGCATACAAGTTCGAAGAGCTTGACGCCCTGACAAGTGCGATCCGCGACATAGTAAGGTCCGATTTTCCGTACACCCGGAACCATTCGTCGGACGACGAACGGTGACTGCCGTCTACCAATCTGCCACTATGCCTAAACGCGATTGCCAGAATCGAACAGTCGTGAAGAGTCAAGGCTTCGGTCCGCCAAGACAAGAGATGCCTCAGCAGCGAGTTCGCTAAGATTGTGTCGCATGGGTGAGTCCCACCACTTACGGTGGTCCCACACCTCACCGGCAAGGTCGTCGCCGGCATACAAATATTGCCCGAACCGAACGCCACGAAACGCGGCAACGGCAAAGAGGGCGGCGGCCTCCATCTCAACGGTGATACAACCCTCGGCCTTACGGCGCTCGACCCGATTGGGCGTTTCTCGGAAGTATCCGTCGGTTGTCCAGGTCATTCCCACGCGATGTGGCTCTCCGCGGCGTGTAGCGGCCGCAGTTAGAACAGAAACTACGTCCCTACTGGCTGTAATAGTTCTCGCTGGTGGCACGTAGTAGTATGACGTCCCTTCGTCGCGTACCGCGGCGGACACCGTAATCACATCACGTCCCATTTCAAGGCCCGGCACCAAGGCGCCGGCGGCACCACACGCCACAATGGTCTTGCACCCGGCAGCGATAACGCGCTCTAGGCGGCTTGCCGCCAGCGGCGCACCCATCCCCGGGTAGAACACAGCCAGCTTCTGGCCAGCTCGGCGGACCTGCCACAGTTGCTCCCGGGCGGGAAGATCGAGGATCGGCTCCCCATCCGCCGCCCACTCAGCTACAACCTCGGGGAAGAAACATGCGACGGCAGCCCGCGGTGCGTCGATCTCGCGCTGAGTCGTTGACGGCTCCACGACGGCCGGCGTTCGCGGGTCGAACTCCAACAAGGGAACCTGGTCGGCAGAGATCACTCCGCCATGGTGCCAGCCCGTCGAAGCTAGCTGCGTGGCAGGGCCCGGCCCACCGTGAGTCGGCCACCGCCGCTCCACCCGGCGGTGGGCCCGCAACGCCATCCGTTCCCTCCGAGAGGATCGAGACGGACCCATATTGCCGAGGAACCCGAGCCGCTCGCACCGAGATGAAGGGTTCGCGCGTCGGTCGTACCGGGTTCGCTGACAGCTCGAAGTGGTTCGTCGCGCGGGACATACATGCGACGCGCGACCGCCGTCCAACGTGCGCCCGTGTCTGAGGCTCACGCGGAGGGGTCTCGTAGCAACAGGACATGGCCATGGCGAGCTGTGCGACCGAGCCGAGGTCCGCGAGACCGCAACCGCAGCGCGGTTGCGGTACCGTACGCCTGACATAAGAACAGTTATCGTGCAGGTAGCCCTCGACAGCGACGAACGGGCGCCCGGATGCAGCGCCGACCATCGAGGATCCGCACCGCATGACGTCGATCCGCGCGGGCGACGCGGGCAGAAGCCCTGTCCGCTCGCCGTGGGTGCAACTCAGGCCGACACCTGGGAGGTGGTCCGCCTGCCGGACATCCGCCAGGCGGACACCGTCTCACGATAGCTCGACGCCGTAGGAGTAGCGGGTGTCGCCGTAGTCACGAGCAGTGCCCGCCGTCGGCCGGATCGACGCGATGCCAACAGCGGATTGCCCAAGTCGTCCGGGACGGCCATCGTGCCGGACTATGCTTGCGCCGGGCGGTCGCGCCCGCAGAGACCACCTCCAGCGCCACAACGTTAGGGACTGCCTTTCCCAGGCCTTCGGGCTGGCGTAACCAGATCCACCTAGGGTTGGTTAACGGAACGTCGACCCTCGGTGGAGGCGGTTTACGCAGCGTGGTTGTTGCTGACAGTGGCGAAGCAACGTGTCCGTGATCAGTCAGCTCTGGGACGTCGCTTCGCTCTGCACTCCAGTCGGCGCGGAGATCATCTGTTCGACAAGTAGTGCGCGGACCCGGTCTCGCTCCCCGACCGAAAGGCTCTCACAGACACTATTAGCGAGCAGGAAATGTTGTGTTCGTTCGAGCCGCAGGTGGAATGCGTCGAGTTGCGAGGCGGCATGCCCGTAGATCCAAAAGTTTAGCCCCGAAATTACTTCCACAACGACCCCGCTAAGGGCGCTAATGATGGCTGCGTCCAGGTTCTGTGTGACAATGGATACGGCTACAGCGGCAATGAAGAACAGCGATCCGGCACTGGCCGCAACTATGGCAGCAGCGAAACTTTGGCGTGCTTGCTTGAGCACGCTGTGATAGTAGCTATTGGTGAGAGCGAGTTGAGAAGCTGCGACCTGTTGAATGTTGCCCGGGTCGGCGCGGGCGACTGCGCCTAGCGCAATTTCGCCGTACCCGCCGACCTGATCAGGGCCGAGCCGGTCGAAGATGTCGAGGTTGTCGGCGCCGGGAGGTGGCGACAAAGTAACCCCCTACGCTGAACCTGGACAGTTCTAGAGCAACATTCGTAGGGCGGAAGATGCAGCAGTCCGCCGATGGCGCCGTCCACTACGCGAGATTGCCAGATCGCAGTAGGCCACCGCCGCATCGTCCGACGCCTTGTAACGAGGCCATTTGACGCCGCGAGGATCGTCACGCTCTGCTGACCTAGTACGCATGATCAGACCCCCCGTGGAGCCTTCGGCAAGGAGATCCATCACCCCTCGCCATGACAGCAGCTTGAAGGGTTCCGCTAGACGTGCAGCACCGTCCGTCAACGCCGCAGCGCGTGTCACCTGGCCACGTCCAAAGTAGCCAGTCACGGCGTGCTCAGACGCAGACGGGTCGGAGGCCGCCACCCAATAGCCGCCCGGACGGTTCCGATGGCGCATTTGAACACGGACCATTCGCAGGACAGCATCGGTATGCTGAGGGGTCCCAATCGGCAGGTCAAAGATTGCCGAGCGCTCCTCGACGGCGATTGACTCCAACGATCTATCTGTTATAACCTTCACGTCGCCATTCGTCAACTCGGCAACAAGAAAGGCGTCTGAGAGGACGAGGTAGTCGAAAAAGTCACTATGAGCTCGGAAAATTGCCACTGTGGCGGCCGGTGTCCCGGGAGCCTCAATGTCGCAGCTAAGCGCGTGCTGAGCGTTGACCGACGAGATCGCTTCGGCAAGTGCCTGTCGGAGTGGTAGGGCGAGGCGCCTGTCTGAATATTCGAGAATCTTGCTACCAAGTGACTGCACGTACCACGGCGTACCGTGAATGCAACCCGTCTCTATACCGTCTGGGACAGTGACCCCATCGAGTACGACCATCGTGTCGGCGGACGCTGCAGCCCAGTCTTCGTTTGGCTTAGCCCCGCCAGGATTCGTTGCGCATGCGACTTTCATCCTGCGCCCCCTGGCCTTTTGGTGCAACCACGAGTCATGACTGAGCTCCATTCGCCTACCTGCTGGATTTGCGAGACGTTCACTCCGTATCGTTCGGTAGGTGCTCCGTCATGGTACGTCACGAGACTCGACGATGGAACCGCTCACTCTTCGGAGCGACTTGGATCTGACAGCGGTGTGACGGGTGTGGCCTGAGATCAGATAACAGTGACGGATTTGGCGAGGTTGCGTGGTCGATCGACGTCTCGCCCGAGTCTGTTTGCCACGAGTCCAGCGAGTATCTGGAGAGGGATGGCGGTGATGGCGGGAGCCAGGAGCCCCGTAGTGGAGCCGCTAGGGACGGGTATCGTTAGCAATGCGGCTTCCTGCGCCTCCTGGTCTCCCTCTTCAGCCACTACGATTAGGTCAGCGCCACGCGCCGTGACCTCAGCGACTTGGGATAGCATCTTTGCTCGTGACTGATCTCGACAGATAATTGCAAGGACCGGAAAACCGGGGCAAATCAGTGCTATTGGGCCATGCTTCAACTCGCCTGCCGCGTACCCTTCGGCATGTAGATACGACAGCTCCTTGAGCTTTAGAGCGCCCTCTAGCGCAACCGGGTAGTTCAGCCCACGACCTAAGAATAGGCAGCTCGGCTGCTGGCTTAGTTTGTGGACTACCGGCTCTAGCGTTCCTTTTGAGAGAGCAATCGCCCGCGCTGCCAGAAGCTCCAACGAACCTAGTTCGCGGGCAAGACTACGTTCGAGCATCGCGGTCAGTCTGCCTTTCTGGCGAGCGACGATGCACGCGACAAGCAGGAGGGTAGCGATAGCCCCCGTAAATGCCTTTGTTTGAGCGACGCTATACTCAGGTCCACATTGGGTGTAGAAGGATACGTCGGCGGCAAGGTCGAGCGACGAATCGACAGTGTTGGTAACCGCGACGCAGAGCGAGCCTGCCGCCCTGGCCTTTTCGAGGGCTAGAAGCGAATCTGCTGTCTCGCCGGATTGACTTACAACGAGGGTAAGATCCGCGCCAAAGGCTCTTGAGTAGGGATTATGCGCGAATTCGTGTGCTGGTTCGACATGTGCGGCGACCCCTGCAAGTCCCTGAATGTAGTCGCGTCCGACCATGCAGGCGTACAGCGGAGTGCCACACGCAAGTAGGCGGACAGTTTGCGCGGCGTTGGTGCTTAGAGCATCGGCAAGTAGACCACCATTTCGAATAGAACCTATTGAGTGCCCGCTGTCGAGCACCTGGCTGATCGCTCGAGCCCGAGTCGCTAGAACAGCCGGCTGCTCCACAACTTCGCGAAAGAACGCAGTTGAACCGGAGAGACCGGGAAAATGCGCCCTGACCGGGTGTGAGGGGGTGGCAGGCGGCAGCGATGTCCACTGAACTGGAACGGCGGTTCCCCCAAGCCCGAACATCGCCAAGCCATCCGGCGTCACGGCGGCGACCGTGTCCGGCGGCACGAAGCAAGCTGAGTCGGTGAAAGGTGAGAGGGCGGCGCCGTCAGAAGCCACGAACGCGCGCTCACCTTCAAACGCGATTCGTAGTCCCCCGGCCGATCCTCGTCGTGCGCAGACCAACCCGGCGAGATTCGCGACGAAGAAGACGCAGGCGTGAGCGCCATCCACCACCTCTAGCGCGCTGCGGACAGCACGGGTGAGACTTTCGAGGTCCGCGGGATCAGTGCCTGCAAGTTGGCTCTCGACAAGGTGGACCAGCAGCTCGGTGTCGGTCGCGGACGTGAGTCGGTGGCCGTCGGCGAGCAACGTGGTACGCAGGCTCCTAAAGTTCTCCACAACTCCGTTGTGAACTAGGCCGATCCGCCCGGAGCAGTCCACGTGGGGGTGCGCGTTTTCCCGCGTTGCGGCTCCGTGTGTTGCCCACCGCGTGTGTCCGACTGCCAACGGAGCTGCCAGGGGCTTCGTAGAGAGCATGCCTGCGAGGGCCTCGACGCTGCCCGGCACCCGAACCCGCTCAATCCTCGGATCTGACCGTGCAGCAACGCCAATTCCTGCGGAATCGTACCCACGATATTCCAGCGAGCGCAGTCCTGGCAGTACCGTGTCGACGACATCACCGTCGTACCCAACGCAAGCGAAGATTCCGCACATCGCGTGGCTCCTGCGTAGGTTAGCTCTGCCCTATCAGACAGCGGATCAGATCTTGAGGGGCGTCATCGCAGAGGAAAGCTGCACGCTGCACTCGCCCTCTGGCAGGCCACCTCAGCGGCTTGCCGCTCCAGTCGAGAGCGCTCCCGCCACGCGCTCCTCCAATGATTGCCCCCATCAGAATGTCTCGCGCCTGACGGGTGTGTGCAATATAGCCGAGTGAGTCGCCAGAAAGACATGCAAGTATGCACGCAGGCGCTCCCCCGTGCTGGTGGGTGTCCTGAACTACTTCGTAGTTCTGGGCCTGGAGACGGGCCACAACGTCGTGTTCGACTCGGCCATTGACGTACACGCGGCGCCTCCGATGGCGTGCGGTTGCCAGCTCGTGTGCACTTTTCCAGCCATTAAGGCTGAATTCATTAGCGACATATGATCGTCCAGTTTCGTCTAGCGCGTAGCAAACGTCGTCAGCAGCGAAATAGACAAGTGCAGCTTCCATGGTGCCATCAACGACGAGGCCTACACAAACGGAATATATGTCTTCGCCTGCGATATACTCCAGCGTGCCATCAATTGGATCGAGAATTAGAGATGTCTTGCTGTCAGCTCCAACAGGATTAAAGTGTCGGGTGGATGGTGTATCTTCTTCGGCATCGACCGAGACACTGGCGTTGTCGAGAACAGATCGTGCTGCGATTAACAGAATCTCCTGTATGACCTCGTCCGCTATACTTTTTGCGGCGCGCTTCTGCTGCAACTCCTCATCATCATGGGGCAGATGCGTCGAAACCGGCTTGCCAATGTTGCTGACGCGACCTTGTAGCATCCTCGCGACTGAACCGGCCTGCCGCAGCGCTGTTTCCATTCCCAGGGCGAAGGTTCCCTTGACCATGCTGTCTCCCGTTTGGCTAATAGTAGTGTCATGTGGCGAAGATGCGCGGATGTTGTCGATGCAGCCAAAAGTCCACAAGGTACCTCTTATCGGGGCTTGAGATCGAGCTCGCGATTGCGCCGGCGAGTCCATCGTCGCTATGTATCGTTGCGGATCGCTCAAGATCGCCGAGTGTTTGGGCGAATTGTCCGTATGATTTCAAGTACCATATGGTGAGTAAGGCAAGTATCTCGAAGATCATATTTCTAACGTCGCCCACTGAACTATGAGAAACAATAGCTTTGCGCAGCAGCGATTCGGCTCGCTCAAACTCCGCGTTCTTGCCGGCGACGATTCCCATCCGACCCTCGGTTAAGGCGGTTCGCCGCGCGTCGCCCGCCTCGATGGTAAGGCTCAGGCTCTGTTCGAGAAGTTTGTTGACCGAGACCGGTGAGTGCTGCTGAGCAAGTCTCACCATTGCATAGTGGGATAGTGCCCGACCGTGCTCACGAATGTCATATGCTGGGGAATTCGTAGAGCCGACGAGGTCAATGGCTTTACTCATATGAGCCGCGGCGGCAGCTACTCTGCCTTCAAAGTAGAGCACTAAGCCGCGGTTGCTCAGATTCTTTGAGTACACCTGGGGATTTCGCTCAAAGGAGCAATGATCAAGGGCTCTTTGTGTCCAGTGATTAGCCGAGTTGAAGTCCTCGAAGTCACAGTATTCGTATCCTAGGTACCCCATGCAGAGTGCGGTTTGTGGCTCCAAGACAAGATCATCGGACTCGATCACACGTCGGTAGTATTCGATACACCTGGCCGCGTCGCCAAGATTGGCGTGGGAAATGGCCTTCTGCATCCATAGTCGACGAAAGGTGCGGTTTACTGCATCGGTCCGCGAAGCGCCATCAAGATGTTGAAGCGCCTCTGTCAGATATTCGAGGCAAAGGTTCGGACGCCCGAGATCTGAAGATATGTGAGCAAGAGCCACGCATATATTGGCACGTTGCTCTTGAGAGGCCAGAATACCGTTAGTGGTACCGGCGTTGCGAAGCTCTTGGAGGATTGGCTCAACCTGAATTGACAGTCCTTGCTGACGCCATTGTTCGACCCGTCCGTCCAGGAATACCTTTTGGTATGCGTCGCCGAACCGCCCTAACGCAATTCCGTGGTGTACCAGCTCCGCGACCGCTGTCACATTCTGCGGTTTTGCTTCGCATCGCATGGCGTAGTAATCCCATGCTGCGCGGTGGCAGTCGCGCGCCCATGGTCTGCCTCGTTCCTCGCATAGCCTTATTAGATCGACGTGAGTGTCAGGGTGAATTCGAATCGCGTTCGTTGTGCCAACGACGGGAGCGATCAAGCGATGCCCCAGCATCTCTTCAAGTAGCTCGTGAAAACTGGTTTGCCCCCCTCGTCCAAGGCGCTTGGTTAGCGACCTGAGTAAGTTGGTGTCAATGTCTGTTCCGCGTAAGACACCGCATGCCAACAGTGGCAGAGGGTCTGACAATCGGTCTAGGATTCTGCGCAAGGCTTCAAGCGACAAAGGCTGCTGTTGTTCGGAGAAGCGGAGAGTAAAGGCGTGAACGTCGGTCGGCTGAGCCCAGCGGCAGTAGAGGAGGCGTTGGGGGAGTCGACCGATGGTGTCGGCCAGCTCCATCAAATCCTGCGCGGAGTGTCGAAACCGAAGTGCGTCACCTAGGAGGCTAAGTACCGCGGCGGGCTCTCTGATTCCCACTACCTCGAGCCGACGAACGGTATACTCGTTTTCATTCATGACTGGGGGGAGCGGATTTCGACTGGTGAGCAGGAGAAGACATCTGTTTCTGGTTGTCGTTAGCATCCGAACGCACTCGCTGAAGAGTTGACCGGCAAGGACGTCGGCCTCAACATTGTCGACAAATATCAAGATATTGCTTCGTTGTGCCTCTACCTCGTACTCTAGCAAGCCTGGTAGCTCGGCTGGCGTATAGGCTCGCTGCGGCGTGGCGCTGATACCCCGATAGAGATCATCGAGTAGCAGGTCGGAACTCTTGCCGTGTGCAGTTATGTAGATGGTCCTGTCGAATGCGGTGGCGGCGTCGTGATGATGGAAGAAGAGGCGTGATGCTAAGGTGGTTTTACCGGCTCCCCGCGCTCCGTGCAGGCAGATTACCCTCACCGAGGGGTCGGTCGCTGCGGCGTCCAGGGTAGCCACTTCTGCCTCGCGACCGACGAAGTGGTCGTGGCCTCGGCTCGGGCCGGGATTGATTACCACCGGCCCTCCTCAGGTAAGGTGTAAGGTCCGGTCCCACCGAGATCCTCGTGCCCGTGTCGTAGCTCATACTCTGTTAGTCCTGCCCGTTCAAGTGCAGCCGCAACAACCGAATCCAGAATCTCGCTGATTGCATACTCGACGGCGTCGCCAAAGTACAGCAGGTCCGGTGTCTGCTCAATTGACGACTTCGATATCCCAATGAAGACGTCGCAGAGGGACTGGAACTCTGATGCCTCGTCGATAGCAAGTCCTAGAATCGTGACGTGAGGCGCTCGGCGCCGGCACGTGGCGAGGACCTCCAGCACCTGAGGCGTTAACCCGGACGAACTGGCCGCAATCAGGCCACCCCCTTGGGTTGTGCTCGCTAACGGTGTGATGTCACCCAGTGTGGAGACGACGCCGCCAGCGTGGGCAAGTCTGTTGCCTGGGATGCCCGCCGCCAAGCGCGCCCGCCCGTAGCCGATAATTCGAATAACTGCTCGTTCCCGCAGCCATCGCTCGACGGTAATGGTGGCCTGATCGATAGACTCAGCATTTCTATCTAGAGAATTTTCGATCACCGCCCGGATGTACTGTGACCGCAGCCTCATGCGGCTGAGATGACTAACCTCCTCCCTGTCGCCGCTTGACGCCTCATCTGCGGTAGAACGCAAGATCACTTACCCGGCCCCTTCCAGAGGGGGTTGCCGTACCACACCATGGCTGACAGCACATGATCGACGAAGCGAAGCCCATTGATCAATGTGATAGCCGGTTCGTGGCCCGAGGCTGCCACGACCCGGGTCACGCCCGGAACTTCTGCTTGGTCCTTGGCGGCCAGCCTGTCGCCTCCCGCAACCAATTAGTTGGGACTACAGTAAACACTGTCAATCCGCACGTCACTACGGCAGAGTCCTCCGAACGTATGGGCCTTTCCGGATCTAGGCGGGGGCCAGGTGGGAGGCACCTCGGCCCGTTCGCTGTCGCAATAACGACTGCGGGTCAAGCCGGTCGTCGGCCTGCGGCACGGCCTGCACAGAACCAAGCCGCCGACGTCGGTCCGGGCGGTGCTTTCGCGAGACCTACGTATGTACGTCGAGGGCGGGAATTGCGGGCTCGCGTGTCGCAGTGTCTTCTGTACGTGCTGGGGGGCCGACCCCGTGGGCCCGCAGCGTGGTGACGTAGAAGTGCCGCCGGGCGTGGAAGGGTGCCGTGCTGGACTGGCCACCCGGCGGGGTTCCGCCGTCGGACCGGTGTTCGGCCCATCGGTCGTCGTGGAACGGCCGTCCCTTCGCGTCGGTGAGCAGCAGCCTCGCGGCGCTGCGCCGAATTGGCTGCGCGGTGGCGTCAACGAGTTCGACGTCGGTGGCGCCGAACAGGTTTTCGACATCCCGACTGGACCTCTCTGTCGAACGAGATCGCGCCGATGGAGCCGCCCTTCGTTTCTTTGAGGAGGAAGCCGGCGTAGGCTCGACGTCGTACCGCAGCTGCTAAGCCACGTGCGCTCACCGTTTGGGAAGTCGAGGCAGCGGGCGGAGTCCTCGAGCCGAGGACTTCGCCGATACGGCAGCCGTGGGCGGCGCCGAGCCAGACCGCAGCGTGGTGCCGCTCTGGGACCGCGTCGAACAGGCGCAGCACCTGCTCGTCGGTCAGAATCCAGCGCGTTGTGTGTGGGTCAGGCCGCGGCAGCGCTTCCGAGTTTGATTCCGCGGCAAGAGGTGGCTGGATGGCCCAGTCGCGTTCGGCGCTGCCCATGGTGCTGTGGAACACGTCGTAGTAGAGCTTCACCGACGACGGTGCCACGCCGCTGCCGGCGGAGAGCCGGTCGGCGAGCCACTCCAAGACGTTCGTCGTGGTGATCGTCGGATTGGCCCGGGGAATGCCGGGTTCAGGTGGTGGGGTGCGTTCGCCGGGGATGCGCCGGCGGGTTTGACCTCACAGGTGAACTGGCGGGCGGCCTGCCACCGTGCGGCGTATTCCGGAAAGGTGAGCCGGCTGCCGGTTGGATCGGTGTTGACCTCCGCCGCCGTACCGGTGCAGCAGTTCAGGTCGAAGGGGTCGGCGGCGACCCCATCATGGGAGGTGGGGCTCCGCGGGTGACCGCCGGCGTCGAGGTAGTCGACCCGGTATCGCCGGCATCGCCCATGTGGCGCGGACCGGATAGATTCGCCCGTCCGGTCCTGGTGTGCCCAGGCACCAGAGGTCGGTGACGGCCATAGCTGACGCGATCTCCTTGCTGTGCTGTGGTGGATTGTGCCATCGAGGCGGGTCTGGCTCCATCCAGGCGCGTTGGCTGCCGTCCCGGGCGGCAACCGCGCCGGGGCTGCCCGGACGTTTGCGACTGGTGCATGTGTGATCGATGTGTGATCGACGGTTACGGTAGCGGCTGACACCATGCGGCATCGCCGGGTGTTGGGACGGCGGGTCACCCAGCGTTGACCAGCAGGAATTGGCGCCGGCCGGCAGTGTCCGGTACTGGGCGGTGTCGTACCGTTCATCCTCTTAATCCGCGGGTTCGGGGTTCGAGTCCCTGGCGGCGCACAATTGATCAAGGCTCTGACCTGGTAGAACGTCCGGGATCAGAGCCTCATTCATGTCCACGGTGGTCGGACGTGTGCTCGTCGTGTGCTCTGGAGCCAATGGGCGCTCGGTGTCATGGCCGGACGGAACGGATCAGGCGGCACGACGGGCGTTTGGGATGCGTGAGCGGGCAGGGACTCATGGGGTCGCTGGGACCACAGCGGCGACGACGATCGGCGGCGAATTCCGTCGGTGTACTTGGGGCGCCGCGCGCTGTGATGACCGGGCTAGAACCGCCCGCGGGACGACGTGAACGCCTCGCCGTCGGTCGGGAAAGCCGACCGCCCTGGTGGGTGTTGCCTCGTAGACGTCGTAGGGCGGGCCGCCCGAGGTCGGTGCGCCGTAGTCCGCGTCGAGCTTGCCGCCGCTGATCCTGGTCGGCATTGGTAGACGGTCGCGAACGCTGCCGACGCTCTGATTAGGTTGGCGTCAATCGGTGGCTTTGCGGGCGGTGCCCTCCACGATCAGGCGCATGTCTCCGGCGTAGCTCGGCGAGCGTGGACGGTTCGCGTTCGCTCGTCATGGCGAGGTAGCGGGTGCATAGGTGTTGCGGTCCATCGGGCTGCGGCCAACTCTCACTGCGCCGCCACGCCTCGGGCCAGCGCGAGCACCTCGGCGGCCCGTCGGCTGGACGTCCGGGGCCAGCTGTGCGTCCGTGATCGCTGCCAACTTGCGGGACCGACTCGGCGGCTCGCTCCGGTCGTGGGTGCGGCTCACCCGCCTCACGCTAGCCACACCGGGGTGCCAGGTCTACGGCAAGGCTAGCCAACCTTACAGTGCTTACTGTAAGGTTGCGCCGTGGCGATGGTGATGTATCACGGCAACGGCGACACCCTCACCCCTCACATCGGCATCTGCCTCGCCGACGACATCGACATCGCCCGCGATTACGCCATCTACGGCGGCCACCGATCCGAGCCTCGCGTCCACACCGTCGAGATCGACCTCACGGGCCTGCGCGTCGTCGAGGTCGACGGCTTCGACAGGGACGAGAACGTCGCCCCCGGCGACGGCGACGACGCCTTCGACGCTGACGTGATCGTGTTCGAGGACGAGACGATCCGCGGTACCCGCCACACCACGTGGCGGCTCATGTCCGTCTCCGCCCTCGCCGCGGTCCGGCCGGTTGCCACCATCGACGCCGAGGAGATCTGATGCCCGACCTTGAGATGCCCGGCCTCACGGTCGGGCCAATGGGTGCCTGGCTGTCCGCCGTCGGCATCCTGCGCGCCGTCTCCCGCACCGACCCCGACGCCGCCCTGTTCTGGGACGGAGATGTGCCCGTCCTGCGAACCAGGGCGGACGGGCATCCGGAGCGGGAGATCGCCGACCGGATGGTGTTCTCGCCGATCGTGACGCCGTGGCAGGCCGGTGGCGGCTGGGGCACGAAAGACAAAGAACCCGCCCGGCGGCTTGAGGCGATCCGCGGATCGGCCAACCCGCGCCTCGCCCCATTGCGCGAAGCGGTGCAGGCCGCCGACCGAATCGTAGCCAAGGCGCGCGTAGCCGGCTGGGACAAGGCGCGCACCGTGCTGGAGCTGCGCAACTGGCTCCCGGACGAGGCGACCGCATGGCTCGACGTAGCGGTGCCGCTGCTGGACGAGGGCGCCCGCGACGGTCAACGGCAGATCACGGTGGGATGGGCACCTCTGGCAGGCACCGGCGGCAACGACGGCCGCTGGGACCTGTCCACCAACTACCACGCCGCGATCACAGCCATCGCGCCCGGCGAGCAGCCCGCCCCCGACGGATCGACCGGCCCCGGTGCGGTCGCCGTCCGGCGCGGCCAGCTCGCCGACCTGCTCTACGGGCACCAGCACCAGCCGCTCATCGAACTCTCCGGTGGCCCCTACTGGCCGTCAGCCGGCCAGCCGCGGCTGCTGAACCCGTGGGCGATGATCCTTACGGCCGAAGGGCTGCTCGCATTCGCCGCCGGGGTCCGCGAACACGGCCAAACCACCCAGCCATGGACCACGCCCATGATCGAGCAGCCCGACCAGGACGGCGAAGAGCCCGGCTGGGGTGAGGCGTGGCTTCCGATGTGGAGCCAGCCGATGACCTATCGCGAGGCACACCTTGTGCTGAGCGTGCCTCTGCCGCGCTGGCCCGACCGCCGCGGCGGGGAGTGGGTGCGTCGCCCGGCCGTACGGCCGATCCACATGCTGATGGCCTTCCGCGACGGCGGATGGCCAACCGGCGTCACCGGCTTCGCCCGGTACGCGCTGGCGCGGCGGCGGGGGCTCAACCACGACGCGGTCCCTTTGGACAAGGTGTTTCCGAAGTCGCTGCCGCCAGTCATGCTCATGCTCGCGGACGCGGCCGCGCGGGCTGGTGTCGGGGACAAGACGTGGTCGGCCTACGTCAACCGCGGCCAAGCGCCGCAGCGCGACGACCGCGACCCCGTGACCGGTCGGCCGCGCTGGTGGGACGGGACGGTGGACGCATGGAAGGCCACACGCCCCGGATCTGGTCGCCGCACTGACCTGTAGGTGCTGATCTGATGACCACAACCGGCAGCAGCACGCCCACTGATCCGGGGCAAGCAACGAATCAACTGGTCGGAGCAGCGACAGACGGGAATACTCCACACGTTCCGAACTGGTGCTCTTCAATGGGGTACGGCGCATTGTGGATCCGTTCGCCGACTGCCGGTACCCGAAACCCATCCAGGATCAACCCGCCGAGTCTGATCCCGGCACGCCGGTGGCCCTCGACGTTGTGCACCAGTACCGGGCTCCGTTGAGCACGTCGGCGCAGTCGTCGTCGACCGGGAGGTAGGCGATGATCAGGTCGCCGCGCGGAACGGCCATGGCGCTGCTGGCCAACCGCAGCTTCTTTGCCATGTCCGGCTGTACCCGGCCGCCCAGAGGGCCCGCGGCGGGGTGCGGGCGCCCGGCCGCGGTCTACCTCGGCGAAGGGGACCAGCGGATCCGCCTCGACCTGGCCAGCCCGCACACCACGCCCTGCTGCGCGACCACCTGACCCGCGCAGCACAGCCACGCTCCGCTCCGCGCCCGCCGCCGATGCCGACGTATTGTTCGGTGGCCGACCCCAGGAGATCGTGATCCCGAGCAGCCGGGTTCGCTGGTACGAGGGCGCTGTTGTGGCCGTTCGCAAGCTCGTCGCGGCAACCGAGATCCTCGCCCAGTCGCTGAACCGAGCCTGGGTCGACCATGAAGGGGTTCGTCGGTGCCACCTTGCGGACGCCTGCAAGGCACCGTGGGGGATCTCGTGGCTCTCGCCGCCCAACTGCCGCAGATGTGGTGTCTGATAAAGGACGCCGTCCCCACAGATGGTATGTCTGTCAGCTGACGTCGAGGTAGAAGTACGTCGTCCCCCCTCGATGCGATCGGCCGAGCGACCGGATCATCCCACCGTACTTTCGGCTGTAGAGAATTCCTTCCAAGATCACGTGGTAGCCCAGAGTGGACGAAACGCACCGTGTGGCCAATGAGGGCCGGAGCCACGCCGCCGGGCTTGTCCCGTTCGCGGAGGACTATGCGGCGTAGGTAGTCCTGCTCGACCTTACCGACCGCCGCGGGTGTCGAGTCGCCTCTGAGCTGGGAGGACACGTCACGAACATGTTCGTGACGTCAGCCGTCGGAGGCACGCTATAACGCCCACTTTCCGTGTGATTCGGTAATCCGGCAGCGAGCGATCCGCCTACGCCTGGCAATCGGCGTTGGGTGGGCGGCACGACGAGCTGTCAGTCAGTCCAATCACGCTCTGCCATTGCGTCATGGGCATCGCGCTTGGAGCGGCGCTGGCCTCTGTCGAAGAGGTCCGTGCGGCTCCGGCGCCGTGAGTTGCCGCAGTGCCACGATCGGCAATTCCGCCCTACCTCACTAGAGCGACCGCGTCGACCGGGAGAACGGCTTCATGCGCGTGCTGCCCGGCAGCCACCTCGAGGCGGGCAGCAAGTACGGCCCTCGCCTTGGCGGGCGGCTGACGCCGCGTTGCTTGCTCGATGGTCAGGGCTGAGCGGTGTTGTTGGCCTGTTGCTGGGCGGCGGTGAGATGGGCGCGGCGTCGGATGACGCGTGGGTGTTCTGGTCCGTAGGCTGCTTCATCTATGGCGGTGGCGCGGCGGAGCAGGGGTATTGCTTGGGCGGGCTGGTGTCGGTCGAGGAGCACGGTGGCGAGGTTGGCGAGTCGGATGGCGATGTTGGGGTTGTCGGGTCCGTAGCGTGCCTCGTCCAGCGAGAGGGATTGTTCCAGTAGTTGTTGGGCGTGGTCGAGGTCGCCGGCGGTGCGCATAACGAGTGCCAGGTTGTTCATGTCGTGGGCGACCCGCCAGTCGTTCGGGCCGTGCACGGCTTCGTCGATGGCCAGCGCACGGGTGATCAGTTCGGCGGCTTCGCTGGTCTGGCCAATGGCGTTGAGGCTTAGTCCGAGCATGTTGAGCGTGCTGGCGACGACTGGGTGGTGGTCGCCGTGCACGGCCTGGTGTACGGCGAGCGCTTGCTGGAGCAGCTCGCGTGCGGCGAATGGCTGGTCCAGTTCGTACCACACGACGGCGAGTTCCTGTCGACGTCCGGCAACCTCGATGTGGTCGGGGCCGTAGCGGTCCTCGTCGACGGCCAGGGCCCGCTCCAGCAGCGGCAGGGCGGCTGTGCGGGGGCCGTGCAGGCGTAGGTAGACGGCGGTGCGGCTGAGCAGTTGTACCAGCGTGGTGCCCGTCTCGACGTGGGTGACGGCGGCCAGCACGTGGGGCAGTAGTTGCCGCCAGCGGGGCCATTGCTCGGGGTTGCTGGATCGGGTCGCGGGCAGGTCGGCGTGTAGCAGTTCGACCGCCGCGGCGGCGGTCGTGGTTCGTGTGGCGGCGTCGAGGTCGTGGCGGGTGACGGCCTGGATCAGGCGGTGCATGACCAGGCCTTCGGGCCGGCGCCGGAGCAGTGAGTATCCGACCAGCACGCCCGCTGTTTCGGTGAACGTCAGCTCGTCGCCGGCGGCGGCGCGCAGTGGTTCGGACAGGATCATGGGGTTGCGCGTGAACAGGTCTACCGGGATGGGTTCCGGGCCGAGGAACGCGCAGATCCGCAGCAGCGTGCTGGCGGCCGGGTGTTCACGGGTCACCCGGGCTGCGGACACCGCCCACACGGTGGCGATGGTGTGCTGGTGGCCGGTGGCGGTTCCGCGGGAGAGCATCGCCTGCGCCGAGCCGCGCAGCAGGTCGAGGTACCCGTTGGCGGGTAGCCCGGTCTGCTCGATGAACGCCGCGGCCTGTTCCAAGGCCAGTGGCAGGTCGCCGAGGCGTTCGGCGATCTCGTCCGCGGTGGGCTGGGTGAGGTCCGGGGCGCGGCGGCTCAGCAGGGCGACCGACTCGCGCCGGGGCAGCACGTCGACGTCGATCACCGCGCCCAGCGCACCCCACCCGGCGGTGCGGGAGGTGATCAGCACGTGTCCCTGGCCGCCGGGCAGGTGGGCGGCGACATCCTCGACCCGTTCTGCGTTGTCGAAGACCAGCAGCCACCGGCCGCGGCGGCGCAGCTCCAACAGGGCCGCCTGCGCATCGGGGCCGGGCAGGCCGAGTGCCTCCGCGAGCTGACCGAGTTGGTCCGGGATGAGCGCGGGCCGCTCGGCGTCGATCCACCAGATGATGTCGTAGTGGTCGGCGAAGCGGTATGCGTACTCGACCGCGAGTTGGGTTTTGCCGACGCCGCCGAGGCCGCGCAGGGCGGTGGCGGTGACCGGCCGGCCTTGGGTCAGCGCCGCCCGGATGCAGTCGATCTGGGCCTGTCGGCCGGTGAAGTGCGGGTGACGCAGCGGCGACCTGCTCGCTGCCCGGACCTGTGCCAGCCGCTCGGTGCGGCCGGCATCCCGGGGGTCGTGCTCGCGCCACAGGTCAGCGCTGAAGTTATGCGAGACGTCGATGCCCTCGTGCCGCTTGAGGTAGCCGGCCATCTGACGGCTCGACCAGTGCGACAGCCCGGTACCGGCCGGCGGCGACATCCGCGTCAACGCCAGGATCCGGGCCCGCGCCCGCGCCGAAACCTGCGCCGGCTTACCCGGCTTTGGCTGGTCGAACAGCCCTTGAAGGCCCGCCTCGGCATAGCGGCGCACCCACGTGTTCACCGTCGGACGGCTCACCCCGGCCAGCACGG
>Ga0081539_10000952_pt1 | contig 54279 bp, 54 predicted proteins | sample TabmetS4T2R2_FD_71023 | JGI IMG/M metagenome (GOLD analysis project Ga0081539, IMG submission 71023) | Tabebuia heterophylla rhizosphere microbial communities from the University of Puerto Rico - S4T2R2 | ecosystem: Host-associated > Plants > Roots > Rhizosphere ...
GTGCGGCAGGTCGAGGTGCTGGACGTCGAGAAGCGTGAGCGCGGTCGGCCGTCGCGCGGGCGGCACGGGGACCGTGAGCGGGTAGTGGACGAGCTCAGCGCCCTCGAAGTGCTCCCGGAGCCCGCGCGAAAGCACCGCAGCGCGGCCCATGGCGAACAGCCGTCCCGGCGTCGTCGTGGAAGCGCGGTACTCGTTCGCGACGACCGTGTCGAGCCCGTCGCCGGCCTCTGGTGCCAGCGTCGGTGCGACGGTGCGGTAGTCGTGTCTCCCGACGCGCGCGAGCCCTCGGCAGAGCTCGCGCGCATACGTCTCGCTGCCGCCCGAGATGCCCGGAACCAGCGTCAGGAGCGAGAGCGCCACGCGCATCGCGTGATCCTAGAAGCACCGAAACGTCACCCGGACGAGCGAGGCAGTGCGGCCCCGAAGGGGCCGCCTTCAGGGATCTGCCCCGCGCGCGCCCGCCAAGGGCGGGCGCACCACGCGGCAGGAATCCGCTCGGCGGATTCCTGCCTGCGGACGACTCAGCGCGGGGATCCGAGCGGCAGGATTCCGCTCCTGCGGAATCCTGCTCGCGAACTAAGATGCCCTCGTGCCCGAGAAGGCGATGGACAACGGGTTTCCGTCGGCGGACGAGGTCGACGTCGAGGCGCTCTTCGCGGCGCTGCGCGACGAGATCCGCCGGTCGGGCGCGGATCCCGGCGCGCGCGGCGAGCCTGGCGATCGCGAGGCTGCCCGGGCCGAGGCCGAGCGGCTCTGGCCCGTCTCCGCGGATCGCGGTCTCCGACTGCGGCCGGGTGTCCGCGGCGGCCTCGGGACGCCCGTCAAGGCCGTCCTTCGAAAGCTGATGCGCTGGTACGTGGAGCCGCTCGCCTACGACCAGCGGTCCTTCAACGCCGCGTCACTGCGGCTCGTCGACGACCTCGAGTCGCGGGTGGCGAGGCTCGAGGCCGAGGTGGCGTCTCTTCGCACCGCGGAGAAGCGCTAGAGCGGCTCCATGCGCATCGCCGTGCTGCGGCCACAAGTGCCGTTCGCCCGGGGCGGCGTCGAGATCTTCACGGACGAGCTGGTCGCCGAGCTCCGCGCGCGCGGTCACGACGCCGACCTCGTCTCCGTGCCTTTCAAGTGGTACCCGGGCGCACGTGTGCTCACCCAGGCATTCCTGTGGCGGATGCTCGACCTCGACGAGGCGGACGGACGCCCGATCGAGATGGTGATCGCGACGAAGTTCCCGTCCTACGTCGTCCGCCACCGGGAGAAGCGTGTGTGGCTCGTGCATCAGTTCCGTCAGGCGTACGAGCTGGACGGCACGGAGCTCGGCCAGTTCGGCGAGGCGCCCGAGGACCGCGCGCTACGGCGACAGCTGCAGGAGCTCGACCGGATCGCGCTCGGCGAGGCGACCCGCTTGTTCGCGACGTCGCAGAACGTCGCCGGCCGGCTCGCGCGCTCGACGGATCTGGTGGCCGAGGTGCTCCCGCACCCGCCGCAGCAACTTCCGTACCGCACCGGGGCGTCGGAGGGATTCGTGCTCTCGGCGAGCAGGCTCGACCGCGCCAAGCGGATCGACCTGCTGCTCGAGGGCGCCGCCCTCCACACGGGGTTCGACGTCGTCGTCGTCTCGGACGGGCCCGACCGCGAGCGACTCGAGGGGATCGCCCGCGCGCGAGGGCTCGACGGCAGGATCCGCTTCGAGGGCCGCGTGACCGCCGACCGGCTCGCGGAGCTCTACGCCACGTGCTCGTCGGTCTACTACGCGCCCGTGGACGAGGATTTCGGGATGGGACCGTACGAGGCGTTCCGCTCCGGCAAGCCCGTGATCACGACGACGGACGCGGGCGGGCCGCTCGACGTCGTCCACGACCGCCGCACGGGCCTCGTGGTCGAGCCGACCGCGGCTGCCGTCGGCGCGGCGGCGGCATGGCTCCACGCACACGAGGCGGAGGCGGCGGAGCTCGGCGGTGCCGGGAAGGCGCTCGCCGACGAGGTGACGTGGGACCGCGCGATCGCGAGGCTGCTCGCGTGAGGATCGCGTATTTCTCGCCGATGCCGCCGGAGTCGTCGGGGATCGCGGACTACTCGGCGCTGCTCGTTCCGGCGCTCCGGCGGCACGTGGAGCTCACCGTCGTCCGCCGAGGGACGAAGCGCCCACCTCGCGGCGCCGATCTCTCTGTTTACCATATAGGCAACAACCCTGACGCGCACGGCTGGATCCTCGATGCGCTCCGGCGGGCGCCCGGTGCCGTCATCCTCCATGACTTCGTCCTCCACCATCTGGTCGCGGGCGTGACGATCGGTCGGGGCAACGGCCACGGCTACCTGGACGCGATGGAACGCGAGCACGGCGTCGTCGGCCGACTGCTGGCGCACGGCGTGCTCGACAAGCGGCTGCCCCCGCTCTGGGAGGCCCGGCCCGAGGACTTTCCGCTCGCCCGCGAGGTCCTCGCGCTCGCCAAGGGCCTCGTCGTGCACTCACGGTACGTCGCCGATCACGCCCGGGCCGCAGGCTACGAGGGCCCGGTCGTCCACGTGCCGCACCCGGCCTGGCCGGCGCCGGACGTCGCGCCTGCCGACGTCGGCGGCGACCCGCTGATCGGCTCGTTCGGCAACGTCAACCTCAGCAAGCGTGTGCCGCAGCTCCTCGAGGCCTTCGCGCGCGTGCGCGCCGAGCATCGGGGAGCCAGGCTCCTGCTCGTGGGCGCGACGTCGCCCGGCTTCGACCTCGAGCGGCGTCTCCAGCGCCTGGGGCTGGGCACTGATGGGATCGTCCGCGAGGGATACGTCGACGAGCGCCGCCTCTGGGCTCTGATGGCCGCGTGCGACATCCATGTCAGCCTTCGGTCGCCGACGATGGGGGAGACGTCCGGCACGGCGATCCGGGCGCTCGCGCTCGGGAAGCCGCTCGTCGTCTCCAACACCGGCTGGTTCGCGGAGCTGCCCAAGGGCGTCGCCTTGAAGGTCGGCATCGGCGAGCACGAGGTGGACGACCTGGCCACTGCCCTGCGCCTCCTCGCCCGGCGCCCCGACGTACGCGCCGCGATGGGCGAGGCAGCCTCGGCGCTCGCGCGAGGACCACACGACCTCGGGAAAATCGCCGAGCGGCAGGCCGCCGCCTTCGAGCGGATCGCCGGCGGCGCGGCGGTTGCCGACAGCGTCCTGCATGAGGTGAGCGAAGCCGCCGCGGGCGTCGGCATCGCGGCCGGGTCGGCCGAGGCCTCGGAGATCGCGCGTCGTCTCTCCGAGGTCGACCTCGGTGGGTAGGCGTCTCGGGGCGATCCCGGCGTGGGCATGGCTCGCCGGGATCGTCGTCGCGTCCGCCGGACTGCGCATCTGGCTCGTGAGCGGCATGGTCGCGCCGTTCGTGTTCGTCGACGAGGCGATCTACACCGAGCTCGCGCGGAGCCTCGCCGACAGTGGCTCCTACGCCGTGCGCGAGATGCCGGTCAGCGGCTACAGCCTCCTCTATCCCGTCCTGATCGCCCCGGCCTACGGGCTCTTCGACGGGCTCGTCGACGCGTACTCAGCCGCGAAGGTGACGAACGCGATCGTCATGTCGCTGGCCGCCGTGCCGGCGTACCTGCTCGGGCGCCGCGTCGTCGGACAACGGCTGTCGCTGCTCGGCGCCGCGATCGCGGTTGCCGTGCCGTCGATGGCCTACACGGGGACGATCACGACGGAGAGCCTCTTCTATCCGGTCTCGCTCGCGTTCGCGCTGCTGCTCGCCGGGTATCTCGAGCGACCGGGATACGTGCGCCTGGCGGCCGTCGCCGTCGGGCTCGCGGTGGCGTTCGCGACGCGGTCGCAGTCGCTCGCGTTCGTCCCCGCGCTCGCGACCGCGCCGCTGCTGCTCGCGGCGCTGCGACGCCGGGTCGACGTCGTGCGCCCGTTCCTCCCGCTCTACGCCCTCGGCGTGGCAGTGACGCTCGCTCTGCTCGTGCTGCAGACCGCACGCGGGAAGTCGCTGACCGACCTGCTCGGCGCGTACAGCATCGTCGGCGAGGGCGGGTACGATCTCGGCCAGGTTCTCCGCTTCTGGCTGTGGCACGTCGAGGAGCTCGACCTCTACGCCGGCATCGTCCCCTTCGCGGCGCTGCTCGTCCTGCTTGTCCGCGGGCGGGCGCTTCCCGAACGGGTCCAGGAGCACGTCGCGACGACCGCTTCGTTGGTCGCCTGGTCGACCCTCGCGGTCGGGGCGTTCGCGTCGCGGTTCGCCTCGGATCGCATCCAGGACCGGTACCTGTTCTTTCTCGCACCCCTGCTCGTGGTGTGCCTTCTCGTCTGGGTGGAGCTTCCGTCTGCGCGTGCGCACGTCGAGACGATGGGCGTCTCCGGCGTCGCGCTCGCGCTCCCGCTCGTGTTCCCGTACACCCGGTTCATCGGCGAGCCCGCGAAGTCCGACACGCTCGGGCTGGTTCCCCTCTGGAGCGCCAACGAGCATCTCGTCGCGGGGCGCTACTGGGTGACGGTGGCGGTCGTCGGCGGCGCGCTCGTTGCCGTGTGGCTCCTCGCCGGCGCGCGCTACGCGGTCGTCGTGCCACTCGTCGTCCTCGCGCTGTTCGTCGTCCTCTCGCGGCCGGTGTGGTCGGGGCCGAACGGGTTCCTCGCGGCGAGTCGCGGCGCGCTCTTCCAGGGGATCCAGAAGGTGCCGCGGGACTGGATCGACCGTGCGGTGCCGGACGGACAGGAGGTCGTCGTCCTGTGGACCGGCCGCGCCGACCGCTTCACGGTCAACCAGGCCGAGTTCTTCAACCGCCGCGTCAGACGGGTCTACTACACGTCCGAGCCCACGCCCGGCGGGATCAACGAGACGCCAGTGACGCGGGTCGGCGTTCCGAAGTCGCGCGCAGGCCGCGAAGGGACCTTCTTCCTGCCGAGCGACACCGTCGTGAACGCGCCCTATGCGCTCCTCGACGGGTCGGTCACACCCGACGGCGTCGTCGTCGCCCGCGACAAGGGCACGGGGATGACGCTCTGGCGTCTCACCGGGCCACTCTCGTCGCGCGAGACGGTGACCGGGTTGTACGCCGACACCTGGTCGGGGCCGGCCGTGAGGTGGCGTCTCGTCCGCTGCAAGAGTGGGACGCTCACCGTGACCGTCCACAGCGATCCGTCCCTCCTCGACCGCGCGCAATCGGTCAGCGTCCGGGATGGAGCCGGTGCGCAGAGGACGGTTTCGGATCGACGCGTGCTCATTCCCCCGACGGGAGAACGGACGAGCTTCGCACTCGGAGTCGTGCCCTCGAACGGCGTCTGCGCGGCCCGCTTCACCGTCGACCCGACGGCCAATCCCTCGAAGGTGATCCCAGGCTCGACGGACGACCGGGAGCTCGGCCTCCATTTCGACGCCTTCGCGTACGAGCCGGGCCGATGAGGATCGTGGTCGACGTGGCGCCGCTCTCGCATCCGCGAACCGGGATCGGCAACTACATTCGGGGATCGCTCGGCGGGATGGCCGCGGCGTCGGCGGGCCGCCACGAGCTCGTCGCCTTCGCGCCGACGAGCCTGAACGGGCCCGCGGCGATCCGCGCCTCGCTCGACGGGATGCCGCTCGCCCGTCGGTTCATCCCGCTGCCGGCGTCACACGCGCTTCGGACGGGGTGGAGCCGGGCCGCGTGGCCCCCGGTCGAGTGGCTCGCCGGAAAGCTCGACGCGTTCCTGTTCAGCGAGTGGATGTACCCCGCTCAGCGCGGAGGCGTCCGGGCGACGGTCTTCCACGACCTCGTGCCGTTCCGCCGCCCCGAGTGGTGCACGCCGCGGACGGTCTCGATGCACACGCACAAGGGCCGCAACGCCGCGGCGACGTGCGACGTCGTCTTCGCGAACTCGCGGGCGACGGCCATAGACCTCGTCGAGCTGCTCGGGATCGAGGAGGAGCGGATCGTGCATGCGCCGCCCGGCCTCGAGCCGGCGATGACCCCCGACGGCGACGCGGCCGATCTCGGCGGGCCGGCCATCCTGGGGCTCGGCACGATCGAGCCGAGGAAGAACCTCGCGCGGCTCGTGGAGGCGTGGCGCGTGCTCGACGGCGAGCTCGGGCTCGTGCTCGCGGGCGGCGAGGGCTGGGGCGACCGGCCCGATCTCGCCGATCCGAGGATCCGCCGCCTCGGCTACGTCCCCGACGCCGAGATCCCCCGTCTCTATCGCGGCGCCGCGGTGTTCGTCTATCCGTCGCACTACGAGGGTTTCGGGATTCCGGTGATCGAGGCGATGGCCTGCGGGACGCCGGTCGTCGCGTCGTCGCATCGCTCGCTCGACGAGGCGTGCGGGGACGCGGCCGTGCGGGTCGACCCGGACGACCCCGACGCGATCGCAGACGGGATTCGCGAGGCGGTGCGCCGGCGCGACGAGCTCGTCCCGCGAGGGCTCGCGCACGCGGCTCGCTTCTCCTGGGAGCGGACCGGCGCCACGATGCTCGCCGCGCTCGAGGAGCGCCGGTGAGCGGCGACCGGCGGCCGGAGGAGGTGGCCGTCGTCGTCCGGCGACCGGGCAAGCGCGGGAGGGAGTTCCTCGTCGTCCTCCGCTCCGCGGAGAAGCTCGGCTACTGGCATCTCGTCGCCGGCGGCGTGGAGTGGGACGAGACGCCCGCAGCGGCGGCGGCGCGCGAGCTCGTCGAGGAGACCGGGCTCGCCGAGCTCCCGGAGCCGCTCGGCGAGGCACTCGCATACGACCTCGCGGGCGATCCGGAGTCGGTCAGGAAGCGCTTCCCGCTCGGAACGGAGACGATCACCGTGTGGCCGTTCGTGGCAGACGCGCCCGCGCGCTGGGAGCCGACGCTGGACGCGGAGCACGTCGACCATCGCTGGCTCGACGAGGACGATGCCGTCGCCATGCTCCACTACCCCGAGCCGCGCGAGGCCGTGCGTAGGGCCGCGTCGTGAGAGTCGCGATCGACACCTCGCCGCTGGTGCAGACCCGGGCAGGCACCGCGCGCCACGTCGTCGGCCTCCTCGGCGCGCTCGCCGGCCGGCCCGACCTCGAGCTGGTCGGGGTCTCCGCCGGGGGCACGGGCCGTCTGGCGACGCTGCGTCGCGACGCACTCTGGTATCCGCTCCGTCTCGCCGGAGTGTCCGGTCAGGTCGACGTCCTCCATTGCACCACGTTCCGTGCCCCCATCGCCCCGCGCTCGCCCCTCGTCGTCACCGTGCACGACCTCGGTGTCTTCCGGCACCCGCAGGCGTTCCCTCGGTGGCACCGGGCGACGGGCAGGCTGGCGCTGCGTGGCGGCGTCCGGGCGGCCGACGCAATCGTCGTCGTCTCGGCGTTCACGCGCAACGAGCTCGTCGATCTGCTCGACGTGCCGCGGGAGCGGATCCGGATCGTGCCGAACGGCGTCGACCCGGTCTTCTCGCCTGACGGTTACGCGGTCGAGGGCGACTACGTCCTTGCGGTCGGCACGATCGAGCCGCGCAAGAACCTGGCGGCCGCGGTCGCCGCGGCGCGCATCGCAAAGGTGGAGCTACGCGTGGCCGGCGCCCCCGGCTGGGGCGACGTGGGCGTCCCGGGGTGGATCGGCGAGCCGACCGATCACGAGCTCGCCGCGTTGATGCGCGGTGCGCGCTGCCTCGTGTACCCCTCGCTCTACGAGGGCTTCGGGCTCCCGGTGCTCGAGGCGATGGCCTGTGGGACGCCCGTTGTGACGAGCCGCGGCGGCGCGACCGAGGAGGTCGCCGGCGGCGCGGCGGTGCTCGTCGATCCGCACGATCCGGCATCCGTGGCCGAGGGAATCGACGAGGCGGACAGCCGACGCGAGGAGCTACGGGCGTTGGGCTTGAGACGGGCTGCGGCGTTCACGTGGCGCCGCGCAGCGGACCTCGTCGAGGCGCTCTGGCGCGACGTCAGATGACCGTCGACTCTCACCGCCAGCTGCGCGCATGAGCCTGGTGGTCGTCGACGCGGACGTCCTCGGCCGCCGGCGCACGGGGGACGAGACGTACGTCCGGAACCTCCTCCGTGTGCTTCCCGGGCCGGCCGCCGAGGCCGGGCTGCGCGTCGCCGCGGTGACGCGGCACCCCGAGCTCGTTCCCGGTGGGATCGAGCCCGTCGAGCTCACCACCTCGGTCCAGGAGCTCCGCATGGCGTGGTCACTGCCCCGGCTGCTCCGGCGGCTCGGCGCGTCGCTCGTCCACACCCAGTACGCCGTCCCGCTGCGGTCTCCGTGTCCGGCGATCGTCACGGTGCACGACGTGTCGTTCGAGCGTGGGCTGATGGGACGGCGCGACCGGCTGGTGTTCGAGCGTATCGTGCCGCGGGCGGTGCGGACGGCAGCGCGCATCCTCACCGTCTCGGAGAGAACGAAGCAGGACCTCGTCGGCCTGTACGCCCTCGACCCGGACCGGATCGTCGTGACGCCCAACGGCGTCGACCCCGCATTCGGCCCGGTTGGCAACGCAAGCAACAGACTGTTGCAAGGGCCGTACGCGCTCGCGGTGGGGGCGATCCAGGGGAGGAAGAACCAGGTCGCAGCGCTCGAGGCGGCACGGGAGGCAGAGGTCGACCTCGTCGTCGTCGGTCCGACGAAAGACGAGCGCGTCGCGGCCGAGCTGCGCGCCGGAGGCGCGCGGCTCGAGGGCTACGTCCCCACCGAGCGCCTGGCCGAGCTCTACCGCGGTGCGGTCTGCCTCGTGCAGGCGTCGCTCCACGAGGGGTTCGGGCTCCCCGTAGTCGAGGCGATGGCGTCGGGGACCCCGGTCGTCGTCGTCCCGGATCCGGCGCTGCTCGAGGTCGCGGGCGAGGCGGCGGTCGTCGTCACTCAGCCGGACCTCGCCGACGGCATCCGCCGGGCGATCGCCGAGCGAGACCGGCTTGTCGCGGCCGGGCTCGAGCGTGCGCGTTCGTTCAGCTGGGAGGCGACGGCTCGCGCGACGGTCGGCGTCTACCTGGAGGCTCTCGCGCCATGACCGGAGTCTCCGGGGTCGTCGTCTCGCACGGTCACGCGGCCGAGCTCGAGGAGTCGCTGCCGCTGCTCGCGCCGCAGGTCGACGAGCTGATCGTGGTCGCGAACATCCCCGGCTCGATTCCCGACGCGCTGCCCGCGGGCGTCCGCGTGCTCGAGAACGGGGCGCCGCGCCGGCTTGCGGAGAACGTAAACCTCGGCGTCGCGGCCACCTCGGGGACGTGGATCGTCCACGCGAACCCAGACGTGGTGCCCGGCGCGGACACCGTCGCGCAACTCCTCGCCTTCGCCGCGACGCGCCCGCGATGCGGAATCGCCGGCCCCCGCACGGCGTGGCCCGACGGCACCTGGCAGCCGACGCGCAGGCGCTTCCCGACCGTCCGCGGCACGCTCGTCCGGCGGACGCCGCTCAGGCGCGTCCTGCGTCCGCTCGAGCGCCAGCGGGAGCACTACCTGCTCGACGAGGACGTCGACGAGCCGGTCGAGGCGGACTGGCTGCTCGGCGCGTTCCTGCTCATGCGGCGGACGATGCTCGACGAGCTCGGCGGCTGGGACGAGGGCTTCCGCCACTACGTCGAGGACATCGACCTCTGCTACCGGGCGAAACGGGCGGGCTGGGAGCGCTGGTACGTCCCGCAGGCGCGCGTCACGCACGACTGGGCGCAGGTCTCGGACCGGCGCTTCCTCTCGCGCCACACGCTGTGGCACGCGCGGAGCATGGCGCGCTTCGTCCGCCGCCACCCCGAGACGCTCGCCCGCCTGTGAGCGACGGCGACGGCAAGGCGGGCCAGTACGCCCGCAAGGCCGACCGGTGGTCGGACGCGGAGTACGCGGACAGCCGGGCGTATCTCGCACACCGCGCCGCGCTCGTGGCATCTCTCGGCGTCCCGCTGGAGGCGGGAGAGGAGGTCCTCGACCTCGCCTGCGGGGACGGCGGCCTCGGTGAGCATCTCCTCGCCCGCGGCCTGCGCTATCGCGGCGTCGACGCCGAGCCCGCGATGGTCGAGGCGGCGCGACGGCGCCTCGGAGACGGAGCGAGCATCGAGCTCGCCGACCTGAACGACTACGAGCCGCCGGCCCCGGTCGCGGCGACGACGGTCTTCCGCGCCATCTACTACGCCCGCGACCGTCCTGCGTTCCTCGCGCGCGCCGTCCAGTTCACCGAGCGGAAGCTCGTCTTCGACCTCAATCCTCGCCAATACCGTGTCGACGACATCGTCGCCGAGCTGCGCGAGGCGGGCTACTCGCGCATCGAGCTGCGCCCGTTCCTCGTGCCCCAGACGCGTGGTCTCCCCGGCCCCGCCGTCGGGCTGCTGAAGTGCCTCGAGCACGTCGGCCCGGTGGCGCGTCTGGCGCTGCGCGTGCGCTTCACGTACATCGTCGCGGCCGTGCGGTGAGCCGTCCTACCGGAAGATGGAGAAGCCGACCCGGGCGCCGAGCGCCCGTCGCTCGCCGCCCGAGTGCTCGGGGTCGATCTTCGCGGGCACGAACGTCTCGATGTCGACCTCGACGCGCCACGGGCGGTTCGGGGTGGGAAGCACGATCGTCCGCACGGCGCAGCCCGGCACGTAGGTCCTCTCCGAGGCGGTCTTCCGTACGATCGCCGGCTGCTTGTCCGGGCCGCGGCCGAGCTCGCCGATCCGGACGCGTGCCACGCCCGGCAGCCGCACATCCTGCGGGCAGAAGGTCTCCCGCGAGAGCGTCACGATGACCCTGCCGGTGCCGCCCGCGCCGACGTCGAAGCGGTTGTACGCGGCGCGGGCCGGGACCGTCTCGTCGCCGGGGTTCCCGATCGACCATCCGTCGGACGCGATCCCCGTCTCGTTCGCGCGCAGGCGGATAGGTCGTCCGTCGAGGCGGACGAGCGAGCCACGTGCGGCGGCGTTGGAGGCGACCCGCTGTCCGACCACCTCGACGCCGTTGGCCGCGAGCACGAAGTCGGTGTCGGGATTCGGCCAGAGCGTCCCGTCGACGTCGAGGAGATCGGGCGTCAGCGTATGACCTGGGCCCGGGCCGGTTCCGTCGACGCTCCAGACCTTCGCGATCGACCGGTTCCAGAATTCCGTCGCATTCGCGCCGATCGGGTCGTCGTTCATGCGCTGGCTGAGGTAGACGACGCTGCCGCCGTCTGCGGCGCGGTCGACCCAGTCGTTCGGCTTGGGAAGATTCCTCTCGACGAGCGCGCTGAAGTCGTGCTCTCCGATCGCGGCGTACACCTCGGCCGTGAGGTTCCAGCCGAGAACGCCGACGGCGACCGCAGCCGCGAGGTAACGCGCGGTGGACGTGGCGAGGCGCGCGCGGAGGCGGGTGCCGGTCGCAACCAGGAGGGCGACGGAGGCGACGAGGACGACGACGAGCGCCGTGTCGATCCGGTCGATCGGCCACGCCCACTCGCGGTTCGCGAGCGCGAGGATCGCGAGGCCGTGAGCTTCGTAGTACGGGAAGTTGTCGATGCCGCGTTCGATCGGGACCCAGACGATCATCGCGAGCACGGCGGCCCCGGCAGCGACGACCGTCCACAGCCGGGCGGACGGCCGCTCGAGCAGGTAGGCGGTCGCGACGAATGCCAGCGGCGAGAGGTAGACGAGGTTCCGCTCCACGATCAGGCTCGAGAACTGCGTCGAGAGATAGGCGCCTTTGATCGCGGCGTACCACCCGAAGCTCACGACCGCCCCGGCCGCGACGACCACGAACGCCCGCACACCTGGTCGCTCGCGCTCGGCCCGGGGAATCGCGACCACCGCGAGCAGCGCAACCGCAGGGAGCACCCCGATCCCGATCGCGAACGCGCCGCCGGCCCAGCTTCCGTACTCGACCATCCTGCCCTTCCAGAGGGTCGTCGCCGTCTCCCACTCGCTCGATTGGTGCCCGAGGAATGCGACGACGACGATCAGCACGCCGGCGCCGAGCACGACGGCTCCGACCCAGTCCCAGCGCGTCCACGAGGTGCGCCACCGTCGCATCGGCGCGGTTCGCCAGCCGACCACCAGGAGACCGATCGCGAGCGCGCCGAGCAGGGCCGCGAGCTGCGAGCGGATGAATACCGTGAGCAGGCACGCGCCGAATGCGAGGGCGACCGACCGCGTGTCGGGGCGGTCGATCGCGCGCACGGTCAGCCACAGCGCGAGCGTCGCGGTCGGGTATGCCCACGGCTCCTCGACGAGAATGGGGGCATACGAGAGGGCGGGCGCGGCGATCGCCGCGACGGCCGCGAACAAGGCCCATGGCGTCGACACGACCATCCGTGCCAGGGCGTACGCGGGGAAGATCGCCGTTGCCATGACGAACGCCTGTACGGTCTTGATCGCCTCGTAGGCCCGCGACACGGGCTCGAGCCACCAGAAGGGCGCCGTCAGCCACGGCACGATGCTCGAGAAGCCGTAGGAATCGCCGCGTCGTGCGGGATGACCGGTGTCGGCGATCGCCCGCGAGATCTGGGTCAGCTCGAGCTCGTCCGTGAAGATCGTCGGCGTCTCGCGGCGCCACGCCTGCCAGGCGTAGACCGTCGCGAGGAGGAGGTACGCCCCGACGAGCGGCAGCGCCGACTCCAGCCGCCCGCGCACTCCCGCTCCCGCGTGCGTGAGCGGCGCCTCCGTCGTTGCCGCGGTCACTCCGCGATCGCCTGGGTGGTCGTCGCAGCGACCGGGCGCTCGCGAACGACCCGGCAGGGGATCCGCGCCTCATCGGCTGCTCGGGCGACGTGCTCCAGCCGGTCGGGCGACGCGTCGGGAATGGTGACGACGAGCTCGTCGGCGCGCGTCGCGGCGAGGACCCCCGCCGCATCGTCCGTCGTCCCCAGCACGGGCACGCCCTGGACCCTGCGCCGCCGGAGCCTCGGGTTGTCGTCCAGGAACCCCACGACGCGCGCGTCCTCTGCGCCCCGCAGGTCGCGCGCAACGCCGCGGCCGGCATGGCCGGCGCCGACCACGAGCACGCGACGGCGGCCGTCGTCCTCGCCGCCGCCCGCCTCCGGAACGAAACGGACGAGCGACCGCGAGCCCGCGGCGAGCAGCGCTGCGAGGGCGCCGTAGACCACGAACGTGCGGAGCGGGAAGTCGCCGAGGTCGCGTGTCGCGACCGCGACGCCGAAGGCGAGCAGGGTCGCGAGCGCGGAGGCGGCCGCGATCGTCACGAGATCGCGACCCGTGGCATACCGCCACGCACGACGGTAGACGCCGACCAGCACGTAGACGACGTACGTCGTCCCGAGGACGAGCGGCAGAACGGCGAGGAACGTCCCGCGCTGCAGCTCGGTGCCGCGGCCGTCGACGAACGGCAGGTACGCGACGAGGAAGAGACCGGCGACGAGCGCCGCGTCCACGAACAGCTCGATCAGCCGGCGTGGCTGCACGCCGATCGCGTGCCGCAGCCGCGTGTCCCCCGGCCGGCCGCGCCGCTCCTGGTCGGAGAGCTCGGCGAGGAAGCTGCCGAACTGGACGAGCAGGGCGAACGTCACCAGCACCCCGAGCGCCGTGACCGCGGGCCGGTCGAGCACGTTGTACGCCACCGAGGTGGCGCCCAGAGCGACGGCGATCAGCGCGAGGAGCACGACGGCTCGCGTCTCGGACAGGCCGTAGTAGACGAGCCGGTGCGACGTGTGGTCCGTGCCGCCCTGCGTCACGGGCCTCCGCTCGGCGAGACGCCGGACGGTGACGAGGGTCGTATCGAGGATCGGGATTGCGAGGACGAGCAGCGGCAGGGCCATCGTCGCGACCGTCGTCCCTGCCGTCGTCCAGCTCGACGCGAGGCCCAGCGCGGCGAGCAGGAACCCGAGGAGCTGGCTTCCCGCATCCCCCATGAACACGTGTGCGCTGTTGCCCGGACGCAGATTGAAGGGCAGGAAGCCGAGGCATGCGAACGCGAGCGCCAACGCGAGAACGAGCACGAGGTGGTTGTCGTGCAACGTCGCGGCGTCGATCGCGAAGTACACGCATGCAACGCCGGCGAGCGTCGCCGCGAGCCCGTCCATGTTGTCGAGCAGGTTGAACGCGTTCGTGATCCCGACGAGCCAGAGCAGCGCGACCGCAGCCGCGATCGCGTCGTTCGCGACCAGCTCCACGCGAAGTCCCGCCGCGATCGCGATTCCTGCTGCGGCGACCTGCGCTGCGAGCTTGGCGACCGGGCCCAGGTGTCGTACGTCGTCGAACAGACCGGCGAGGAAGACGATTGCGCAGCCCGCGAGGATCCCGGCCAGCTGCCAGGACGGCTCGACCGCTCCGGCGGCGACCGCGAGCGGGACGCCGGCCGCGAGGCCGGCAGCGATTCCGACGCCGCCGAAGGTCGGTGTCGCACGGTCGTGCCAGCGCTCGCCGGTCGGGTGCGCTACGAGCAGCGACGCGACGTCGGGAAAGCGAAGGAGTGCCCAGAGGACGACCGACGCAACGGGCAGGGCGGCAATCGTGACGGCCGCTTCCACGGTGCGGTCAAGGGTAGCGGGCCTCCCCGTCGAGACCTATCCTGTGCGCCCTCGTGAGCCGCTCTGTGCCAGCATCACGGTTCACGCTGTCGGTCTGCTGTCTGACTCGCGGTCCGACGGCCCGCGTCGCGGCACAGCTCGCGCTCCTGCGAGACGTCGCCGACGAGATCGTCGTCGGCCTCGACACCTCGGTGGACCCCGAGCTCGCGCATCCGCTCGAGGACGTCGCCGACGTCCTCGTCCACTACCCCTACGCCGATCCCGTCGACCGGCCGGTCGGCTGGGTGCACTCACTGTGCACCCGCGACTGGATCCTCTGGGTGGACGACGACGAGATCCCGTCAGCCGCCCTCGTCGACTCGGTGCGCGACGTCGTCGCCGACGGGGCGCTGACGCACTGCTACGTACCGCGACGGACCCTCTGGCAGACCTCCGAGACGGCGCTCGTCGGGCCTCCGTGGACGCCCGACTTCCAGCTCAGGCTCGTCCTCAACGACCCGCGTGTGGTGTGGTTCCCCGGCATCACGCACTGGCCGATCCAGGCGATCGGCCCGCACCGCTACCTCGACACCCCGCTCTACCACACCGACCTGCTCCTCACCTCGACGGCGCAGCGCCGCGCGAAGGTGCGCCGCTACGAGGCGGCGATCCCCGGCCGGCGAGTTGCAGGGCTGCCGATGAACGACGCGTACTTCCTGCCCGAGGACCGCGATGCCGTCGAGGTGGAGCCGATTGCGGACGCGGACCTCGAGACCGTGCGGAGGTTGCTCGAGCTGGAACCATGGCCCGAGCCGCGACCGTCCGCGGCACCCCTCCGGCTCGCGACCCGCGACGAGATCGACGCGCACTGGCACGGTGCGCCCGCGACGGATGCGCTCTACCAGGGATCGCTCGAGCTCATGGAAGGGGTCGCGCCGTTCGCGCTCGGCGAGGAACGCGGGATCGTCGTACGGGTCACCAACAGGGGCTCGCACGTGTGGCCGCCGGGCGACGTCGGCTGGCCGGCCGTGCGGATTGCCTACCGCTGGCTCGACGACACCGGCGGCGCGGTCGTTCCCGACGGCCTCCGAACGCCGCTCCCGGCGGCGCTGGCTCCCGGTTCCTCGCTGCTCGTACCGGTCGACGTGCTCGCGCCGCCCGTCGCGGGACCGCACGCGCTCGTCCTCGACCTGCTGCACGAGCACGTGCGCTGGTTCGGCTGCGAGCTGTCGCTGCAGGTCGACGTGGCGCCCGCGCTCTGCGTCGCGATCCTCGCGGACGAGGCGGCGGCTGCGGCCGCCGCGGCGGCGCTCGCCGAGGTCGCGCCGTCGGTGCGCCCGCTCGTTCTCGCGCCTGCGCCCGCGCGGGTGACTCAGCTCCAGGGCTACGCCGCAGCGCAGGACGCGCGGAGCTACGTCCTCGGGACCGGCGCGGCACGCGGGAGGCTGTTCGGGACGGCGGGCGCCGTGGCGAGGGCGAGTGCGCTCGTCGGCGATGCCGCGCTTCGCCGCGCGGGCCGGAGGCCGCGCTTCGCGGCGCACGGCGGGACCGTGTTCCTCGAGGGGCTCGAGGAGGCCGACGCGCTGCTCGTGGTCGGCGATGCGGCGCTCGGCGGAGAGCAGGGCGAGCGCGAGGCGCTGCAGCAACGCTCGGCGATCGCCGCCGCCACCGCGCTCGGCCTCGACGTCGTCCTCGTCGCGCGCGACACGGGCGACGCGCGCCCCACGCGCCGCGTCCTCGGGCGTGCCCTCGACACGGTGGTCGCGAACGGCGAGGACTGGCTCGCCCTCGCCGTGGCCGAGGCGGTCCGCCGGCTCCGGGAGCGCCCTTCGTGACCGCACTTCCGACCGAGGTGGCTGCGCGCCTCGAGGGCCGCCGGGTCCTCGTCACCGGCGGCCTCGGGTTCATCGGCTCCAACCTCGCCCGGGAGCTCGTCGCCGCCGGCAGCACCGTGACGCTGATCGACTCGTTGATGCCGACGCACGGCGGCACCTGGGCCAACCTCGCGGCGATCGAGGACGACGTCGAGGTGCACCAGCTCGACGTCCGCGACACCGACCGCCTGCACGCGCACCTCCTCGGCAAGGATCTGCTCTTCAACCTTGCGGGCCAGACAAGCCATCTCGACTCGATGAGCGACCCGCGCACCGACCTCGAGATCAACTGCACGGCGCAGCTGTCCCTCCTGGAGGCTTCCCGCGCCGACAATCCAGGACTCCGGATCGTCTTCGCAGGCACGCGGCAGATCTACGGGAGGCCGCGATACCTGCCGGTCGACGAGAGCCATCCCATCGACCCGGTCGACGTGAACGGCATCAACAAGACGGCGGGCGAGTGGTACCACCTGCTCTACGGGCGCGTCTACGGCCTCCCGGTGACGGTTCTCCGCCTGACGAACACGTACGGGCCGCGGATGCGTGTGCGCGACGCGCGCCAGACGTTCCTCGGGCTCTGGATCCGACGGGCGCTCCAGGGTGAGGAGCTGCTCGTGTTCGGCGACGGCAGCCAGCGCCGGGACTTCTCGTACGTCGACGACGTCATCCGTGCTCTCTGCCTCGCCGCCACCTCGCCGGCAGCCGTCGGGGAGGTCTTCAATGTCGGCGGCAACGGACACGTCACCCTCCGGGAGACGGCGGAGCTCGTGGTCAGGCTGGCCGGCTCGGGCTCGCATCGCCTCGTGCCGTTCCCCGACGACCGCAAGGCGATCGACATCGGCGACTACTACGCGGACGACGCGAAGCTGCGCGCCGCGCTCGGCTGGCAACCCGAGGTCGGTTTCGAGGACGGTCTGGCGGCGACGATCGACTACTACCGCGTCAACGGCGACGCCTACTGGGGCGACGCGTGAGGATCCCGTTCGTCGACCTGACCCGGCAGCTCGCGGCGCTGCGCGACGGGGTCGACGCTGCCATGGCCGAGGTCGTCGAGAGCGGCCGGTTCATCGGCGGCCCGCAGGTCGAGTCATTCGAGACAGCGTTCGCGTCCTTCTGCGGCGCCGCGGAGGCGGTGGGCGTGGCCAACGGGACGGACGCGATCGAGCTGTCGCTCCGTGCGCTCGGGATCGGTCGCGGCGACGAGGTCATCACCGCGGCGAACACCTGCATCCCGACCGTCGCTGGAATCGAGGCCTCCGGCGCGACACCGGTCCTCGTCGACGTCGACGAGGAGACGTTCACGCTCGACCCGGCCGAGCTCGCGGACGCCACCACGAGCCGTACGAGGGCGGTGGTCGCCGTTCATCTGTACGGCCAGTGCGCGGACGTCGACGCCGTACAGAAGCACGCGACGGAGCATGGCCTGGCCGTCGTCGAGGACGCGGCGCAGGCGCACGGCGCCGAACGGAACGGGAGACGGGCCGGGATGCTTGCTTCGGCCGCCGGATTCAGCTTCTACCCGACGAAGAACCTCGGGGCGCTCGGCGACGCGGGGGCGATCGTCACGAACGACCCGCACGTCGCGGCGGCCGCGCGCGAGCTCCGGAGCTTCGGCGAGCGCGGCGGCGGCGGGGCCGTCCGCCGCGGCAGCAACAGCCGGCTCGATCCGCTGCAGGCGGCCGTCCTCTCCGTCAAGCTCCCGCGGCTCGAGTCGTGGAACGAGCGGCGTCGCGCCCTCGCCGGCCTCTACCGCGCAGAGCTCGGCGACGCGGTCGCCGTGCCGCGCGAGGCGCCTGGCGCTCGGCACGTCTACCACCTGTTCGTCGTGCGCTCGCCGCGCCGTGACGCGCTCGCCCACGAGCTCGAGCGGCGTGGGATCGGCACGCTCGTCCACTACCCGCTCGCCGTGCACGAGCATCCCGCCTACCGCGAGCTCGACCGGCCCGGGCGGCTCCGGCGGAGCGAGCGCCTTGCACGCGAGGTGCTCAGCCTCCCGCTCTACCCCGAGCTGACCGACGACGAGGTGCGCACCGTGGCCGCGGCCGTCCGGGAGGCGGTCGATGCCTGACCGGATCGACGCGAGGTGGATCCTCCGGGCCCTGACCCCTCCGATCGTCGTGATCGCGGTGAAGACCGTCCTGCGCCGTCTGGGCCTGATCCGCAGCGCGCCGCCGCCCGAGCGTGAGCCCGAGCCCGCGGACGCCGACTCCACGGCGTCACCCGAGTTCGAGTACGTCCCGGAGGGGTGGGCGCGTGAGGTCTCCGGCTGGGACGGCGGCACCGTGGCCGAGGCGTACCTGGAGAAGTGGCAGCAGTGGGTCGCGGCGCTCGACGGCACCGGGCCGCTCGGCGTCTACCACGAGGCTCGCACCGGCGAGGCGCTGCGGCGCGACGACATGGCGTCCCACAACATGCTCGTCTCGTTCGCCTACGTCCTCGCGCGTGCCGCGCACGGCCGCGACGCGATCTCGGTGCTCGACTGGGGCGGCGGGCTCGGGCACTACGCCGTTCTCGCCGGGGCGATCCTCCCCGAGGTCCGTCTCGACTGGCACTGTCGCGACGTACCGTCGGTTGCCCGCGCGGGCCGAAGCGTGAACCCGGACGTCACCTTCCACGCCGACGACGCCTGCCTCGAGCGGCGGTACGACCTCGTCGTCGCGAGCAGCTCGGTGCAGTACGCCACGGACTGGAAGGACTTGCTGCACCGGCTCAGCGGCGCGACCGCCGGCTTCCTGCTCGTCACCCGCCTGCCGGTTGCGATGCAGGTGCCGTCGTTCGTCGTCCTCCAGCGCGCGGGCGCATACGGGTACGCGACGGAGTACCTCGGCTGGGTCGTCTCGCGCGACGAGCTGCTCCGCGAAGCGTCCGCCGCCGGTCTCGAGCTCGACCGCGAGCTGCTCCTCGACGCCTGGCTTTCCGCGGTGGGCGCGCCTGAGGACCCGGTCGGCCACCGCGGCTTCCTGTTCCGCCCTGCCGTCGGCTGACCCGCGGCGACCGACCCTACAATCGCGCGATGGGCGTCTACGCCGACCTGCTGCGCTACCGCGAGCTGTTCGGGAGCTTGTTTCGGCGCGACCTGCGGGCCAAGTACAAAGGATCCGTCCTCGGTCTCGCCTGGACGCTCGCGTTGCCGGCGGCGCTGATGCTCGTGTACCTCGTCGTCTTCGCGGTGCTGTGGAAGGCGGCGCCGTCGGAGACGGAGCACTACTGGCTCTTCCTCCTCTGCGGGCTGCCGCCGTGGGTCTTCTTCGCGACGTCGTTGCAGAACGGCTCCCGCAGCCTCGTCGAGAACGCGCCGATCATCCGCAAGGTCCGCTTCCCACGCCAGCTCGTTCCGTTGTCTATAGTGGCAACAGAGGTCGTGGCGTTCGCGGCGATGACCGCCATCGTGTTCGTGCTGGCGCTGTGGTTCCGACCGGAGAGCAGGGACCTCGCCTGGCTCGCGCTCCCGGTCGCCGCCGTGATCGTCGTCTTCGTCGCCGGTCTGGCGCTCGCCGCCGCGTCGCTGAACGCCGTCTTCCGGGACGTCGAGTTCGTGATCTCCGCCGCGCTCCTGCCGTGGTTCTTCCTCACGCCCGTGCTCTACCGGCTGCAGGACCTCCCGGGCGCGGATTCGCGCCCCTGGCTCGTCGACCTGCTGCACTGGGGCAATCCGGTGACTCCTGCGATCGAGACGTTCCGCGCACCGCTCTACGCCGGCGAGCTGCCCGCGCTGGCGGATGCGCTCTACCTCGGCGTCGCGACGCTTCTCGCCCTGGGGCTCGGCGCGCTCGTCTTCAGCGGCGTGGACGACCGGATCGCGTCGGAAGCCTGACGACCGCGCGGCCCTCGAACAGGCCGTCGCCGTCGTACGCAGGCAGACCGAGTCGCTCGCCCGGCTCGAGGCCCGTCAGGAGCGAGGGGAGGAGCAGAGGCCCCTCGAGCCGGGGATTGCGCCCGCCCGGCGCCCAGCGGCCGAACGTGCGAGCGGCTCGACGGCGCTCGATCGGCCCGCCGGTCGGCAGGATCGCCGAGCCCACGGCGGTCCAGCCTTCGGCGTGGGCGTCCAGGATTCGGCGCGACCAGTCGGGATCGGGCTCGGCGCCGGCGACGAGATGGGCCGTCGCGACAGGGCGCTCGTCCACGAGAGGCTCCTCCTGGGCGGCCAGAGCTTTCGCGGTCCGTTCGTCGGCGTGGCCGTGGACCTTCACCGCGAGCCGCCGGTCGGCGATCAGCGGCGCCACGTCGACGTCCAGGTCGTGTGTCGCCACGCCGATCTCGGACAGCCAGAACCGGTGCTCCTCGACGAGATCGAACGACAGGACGTACCTCCCCGGCGGCCGGGGGGCTTCGACGGTGACGTCGAGGGCGATCGTCTCGCCGGGCGCGACGGGATGGGGAAATGCCGTGCGCAGGCCGTCCCAGTCGATCGCGTTGCCGAGCGGGTCGAGCCAGTGGTATGCGAGCCGAAGGCCTCCGTCGCCGCGCGAACGCCACGTCGCCCCGCCGCGGTTCTCGAGGACGACCCGCGCTGTCGAACGTGCCCCGGCCCGCTGCGGCGCGAGCGTCGACTCCCGCCAGACGGGTGACAGGGGCTCCACGCGGCACGAGTGTAGAGACCGCCGCGGCTACGCTCTTCGCGTGATCGCCCCGCTTCTCGTCCGTGCCGCGCGCCGCGAGCCGGTCGAGCGGACGCCGGTCTGGTTCATGCGCCAGGCGGGCCGGTCGCTTCCCGAGTACCGGGCGCTGCGCGAGCGTCACGGCTTCTTCGAGCTCGCGCGCAATCCCGACCTCTGCGCCGAGGTGACGCTCCAGCCGGTGCGCCGCCACGGCGTCGATGCCGCGGTGATGTTTGCGGACATCATGACTCCGGTCGTCGCGATGGGCCTCGACGTCGAGCTCGTCGAGGGGGTCGGTCCCGTCGTCGCCGACCCGATCAGGGCACGCGCCGACGTCGAGCGGCTGGTCGTTCCCGATGCCGAAGACGCGCTCGCCGCCGTGCTCGAGGCCGTGCGGCTCGTGCGAGGCGAGCTGACCCCGGAGCAGGCGCTCGTCGGCTTCTGCGGTGGGCCGTTCACCGTCGCCGGGTACCTGGTCGAGGGCGGGCCGAGCCGTGAGCTTCCGCGCACGAAGGCGCTCATGCTCGCCGACCCCGAGACCTGGGATGCGCTGATGGCGAAGCTCGCGGACACGTTCGCCGCCTACGTCGCCGCGAAGGTGCGCGCCGGCGCGGACGTCGTGCAGCTCTTCGACTCGTGGGTCGGCACGCTGTCGCCGTCGCTCTACCGCGAGCGGGTCGCGCCCTGGAGCGCGCGGATCCTCGCTGCCGTCGACGTGCCGACGATCCACTTCGGCACAGGCGCGAGCCACCTTCTCGCCGAGATGGCCGAGGCGGGCGGAGACGTCGTCGGGCTCGACTGGCGGCTACCGCTCGACGACGGCTGGGCGGTCGTGCCCGATCGCGCCGTGCAGGGCAACCTCGATCCCGCTGCGGTGACGGCTCCCTGGGAGGTCGTCGAGCGGGAAGCCCTCGACGTCCTCGCGCGAGCCGCCGGCAGGCCGGGTCACATCTTCAACCTCGGGCACGGCGTCCTGCCGGAGACCGACCCGGACTCGCTCACGCGGCTCGTCGAGCTCGTTCGCGAGCGCACGGAGGCGAGCGTCGCGGCATGACGAGACCGGCCGTGATCCTGATGGCCTACGGCTCGCCGGACAGGTTGTCGGACGTCCCGGCGTACTACGCCGACATTCGCGACGGCCGCCCGATTCGCCCCGAGCTCCTCGACGACCTCGTCGCGCGCTACCGCCGGCTCGGCGTCGACGACGGCGACGATCCGTCGCCGCTCAACGCGGTGTCCGAGGAGACGCGGGCCGCGCTCGAGCGTGCGCTCGGCATCGCGGTGCTCACGGGGATGCGCCACTGGGAGCCGCGGATCTCGAGCGCCGTCGACGCAGCGCTCGAGCTCGGACACGACACGCTCGTCGGGCTCGTCCTCGCGCCCCACTGGTCGTCGCTCTCGATCGCGAAGTACATGACGCAGTTCGACGACGCGGTGCACGGGAGGGCGGAGACGCGATTCGTGCGCGAGTGGGGCAGCGAGCCCGGATTCGTCGAGCTGCTCGGCCGGCGCGTTCGCGCGGTGCGCGGCGACGGTCCCGCGCACGTCGTGTTCACGGCGCACTCGCTGCCGGCGCGGATCCTCGAGACGGGCGACACGTATGCGGACAAGCTTCGGGAGACGTCGGAGTTGGTCGCGGCTGCGGCGGCGATCGGCGACGACGACTGGTCGTTCTCGTTCCAGAGCGAGTCGTCGACCGGCGAGCCGTGGCTCCAACCGGACATCCTCGACCACCTCGTCGACCTCGCCGGGCGCGGCGTCGCCCAGGTGGTCGTGTGCCCCGTCGGGTTCGTCTCCGATCACCTCGAGATCCGTTGGGACATCGACGTCGAGGCTCGGGATCGCGCCCGGCAGCTCGGGCTCGGGCTCTCGCGGATCGAGATGCCGAACGCGGCCCCGGACCTGATCGAGGTGCTGGCGGGGATCGTCCGGCGCGAGCTCGCGGTCGTCGCGGCCTAGGGGCGTCGTGCGTCCCGGCGAGATTCATGTCGACGGTGTCTCCCGGCGGTTCGTCGTGCGCGCTCGCGAGACCCAGACCCTCAAGGAGCTCCTCGTCGCGCGCGGTCGAACGGGAGCACAAGAGGTCTGGGCACTGCGAGACGTCACGCTCTCGATCGCGCCGGGCGAGGCCGTCGGTCTCGTCGGGCGCAACGGCTCCGGCAAGTCGACGCTGCTCCGCCTGATCGCCGGGATCATCCGGCCGACCACCGGTCGGGTCGAGACGGAGGGCCGGATCGGATCGCTCCTCGAGCTGGGCGCCGGTTTCCACCCGGACTTCACCGGGCGCGAGAACGTCGAGCTGAACGGCGCGCTCCAGGGACTCTCACGCGCCCACCTGCATGAGCGATTCGACGAGATCGTCGCCTTCGCCGAGCTCGAGGACGCAATCGACCGTCCGGTGCGCACCTACTCGTCCGGGATGACGATGCGGCTCGGGTTCGCGATCGCGGCGTTCCTCGAGGCCGACGTGCTCCTGCTCGACGAGGTCTTCGCGGTCGGGGACGAGAGCTTCCAACGGAAGTGCTTCGGCGTCATCGCGGCGTTCAAGGAGCGCGGCGGCACGATCCTCTTCGTCTCGCATGACGCCTCGGCCGTCGAGCGGCTGTGCGACCGCGCCGTCCTCCTCCGCGACGGCTCGGTCTCGTTCGACGGTTCCGTCCACGAGGCGATCACGCGCTACCGTCGGTCACTTGCGGACGCGGCCGAGACGGTCGCGGGGCGCGACGGCGGGCCGGTCGGAACGGGCGAGGCGCGCGTTGCGGCGGCTCGGCTCGTCGCGGTCGACGGCGACGAGCGCGACCGTTTCCTCGCCGGCGAGCCGTTCGGCCTCGACGTGACGCTCACGGGCGCCGTGGCCGCGCCGGCGCTGCATCTCGAGGTACGCGATGCGTCGGGGCTCTTGGTCGCGGAGGACGTCGTCGAGACCGGTCAACTCGGGTGGGACGGCTCCGACGGCGGGTTCTCCCTCCGTCTCGACGTCGCCGCGCCGCCGCTCCAGTTCGGTCGGTTCGAGGTGATGCTCACGCTGCTCGGCGACGACGGCCGCCTGCTCGACCGCCTGCCGCGCGGCATCCCGCTGATCGTCTACCCGGACGACGAGAGCCGCGGCCTCGTCCGGCTCGAAGGAACGTGGCGGCGTGGCTCGAAGGATGGAGCCCGATGAGCTACAAGACCTGTCCCGACTGGCCGGCGCTGATGGAGCTTGCGCCCGACCTCCAGTTCAAGCACATGACAGCGCGCCAGGCACACCTGCCGTTCGAGGTCGTCGGGAAGCTTCCCAGCGGGGTGTCGTTGGACGAGATCGAGATCTGCTGCGACGCGGAGCACCACGTGGTCAACGCGGCGCACACGCACCCTGCGGTCGTCAGCGCGCTCGACGGCACGCACTGGTTCGAGGTGAACGAGTGGGCGACCGCCGGCCCGGGGGCCGACTCGGGCTCGAGCGGCGCCGCCCCGCACGCCGCCTGACGCCAGTCACGGCTACGGGTAGAGCAGCAGCTGCGTACAGCGGAAGAGCGCGATCGGCCGGTCGCTTCCGTCCGCCACGACGGTGGCGTCCCAGACGTGCGTCGTCCGGCCGAGGTGGGCCGCTCGCGCGTCACAGGTGAGCCCGCCCTTCCGCGCCGTGCCGAGGAAGTTCGTCTTCAGCTCGATCGTCGTGAAGCCCGTCGCGCCTTCCGGCAGGTGGGCGACGCAGGCATAGCCGGCGGTCGTGTCCGCGAGCGTGACGACCGTTCCCGCGTGGAGGTAGCCGTTCGGGGCGAGATGCTCGGGTCGAAGCTCGAGCGTCGCGCGGGCGACGCCGTCGCCGACCTCGTCGAACACGATGCCGACGAACTGGGGAAAGTGGCCATGGCCGAGCTGGTTGAAGAAGGCGACGTCGAGCTCCGGGCGCCGGTCCATCTCATGTGCCACTGTGTCACAAGCGCCGAGGCCTGACGCGTACGCTCGTGCGGTGATCACGGTGATTCCGTTCCGGGCCGCGGGGAAGACTCGGCTGCCGGCAGCAATCCGCGCAGACCTTGCGCTCGCGATGCTCGGAGACGTGACCGAGGCGGCGCTCGGGCTGGGTGAGGTCCGGGTCGTGACGGCGAGCGTCGACGGGGCGGATGTCGCGCAGGAGCTCGGCGCGCGTGTTGTGGCCGACCCGGGTGGTGGCCAGGGGGCAGCGGTCGCCGCGGCGCTCGCCCGCCTCGACGACCCATGCCTCGTCGTCAACGCCGATCTTCCGCTCGCCACGAGCGATGCGCTGCGAAGACTCGCTGCGGCGAGCCCGGCGCTGGTCGCTGCCTCGGACGGCACGACGAACGCGCTCTCGCTCGAGATGCCGCGACGCTTCGAGCCGCAGTACGGAGCGGGCAGCGCCGCCCGCTTCGAGGCCGACGGCTACGCCCCGCTCGTCATCCCCGAGCTCGAGCACGACGTCGACGTTCCCGAGGATCTCCGGCTCCCCGCTCCTGCCGGCCGGCGGACGACGCTCGTGTTGCTGCAACACAAGCTCCTGGAGCCGTCGCCGCGGTGAGGGTCGTGTGCCTTTCCGGCGGCGTCGGCGGAGCGAAGCTCGCGCGCGGGCTCCACGACGTCCTCGCTCCCGGAGAGCTGACGGTGATCGGCAACGTCGGCGACGACGTCGAGGTGCTCGGGCTACACGTCTCGCCGGACCTCGACTCGGTGCTCTATGCGCTCGCCGGCCTCAACGACGAGGAGCGCGGCTGGGGCCGCGCAGGCGAGACCTGGCGAGCGCTCGAGGCCGCGAGGGAGTGGGGCGGCGAGGGGTGGTTCATGCTCGGCGACGCCGACATCGGCCTGCATCTCGTCCGCACGCAGGCGCTGAGGGCCGGTGAGCCCCTGTCGACGGTCACGGCTCGCCTCGTCGCACAGGCGGGCGTGGCGAGCCGGCTCTTGCCCGCGACCGACGATCCGGTCCGTACCTTCGTCCAGACACCGGCGGGGAGGCTGGCGTTCCAGGAGTGGTTCGTCGCTCGACGCCACGCCGACGTGGTGGACGCGTTGGAGTACGACGGCGCCGATGCGGCGCGTCCCGCCCCGGAGGTCGTCGAGGCGCTTGCCGAGGCCGACCTCCTCGTGTTCGCCCCGAGCAACCCGTACGTGTCGCTCGGACCGATCCTCGCCGTGGCGGACGTCCGTGCGGCCGTCGCGGCTCGAAGTGTCCCCTGCATCGCGGTGAGCCCGCTGATCGGAGGTCGCGCGGTGAAGGGACCGCTCGACCGTATGCTCACGCGCATGGCGGGCGGCACGACACCCAGCCACGTCGCCGGCTGTTACGACGGCCTGATCGACGCGTTGGTGATCGACCACGCAGACGCTCCCGCCATGGCCGATGTCCCGGTCCTGGTGGCCGACACGCTGATCGCGGACCGCGAAGCTGGCCGGCGTCTAGCCACCGTCGTGCTCGAGGCGGATCGATGAAGATCGGCATCGTCGGCGGGACGGGCGGCTTCGGGCAGGCGCTCGCGAAGCGCCTCGCGGAGGCGGGATATGACGTGGTGATCGGCTCCCGCGACGCCGGTCGCGCAGCGGAGGCCGCGGCCGAGGTCGGCGTCGAGGGCGCGACGAACGCCGATGCGTGCGGTGCTGCCGACGTGGTCGTTCTCGCGACCAAGGCCGAGGCAGCCGTCGACACGGCGCGAGAGCTGCGCGACGCGATCGGGGCCACGCCGGTGCTGTCCGTCGCCGCGGAGCTCGAGTTCACGCCGAAGGGCGTCGTGCCGACCCGCGAGGCGACCTCCGTCGCGTCGCGTATCCAGGACGTCCTCGACGGCCCTGTCGTCGCCGGCCTCCACTCCCTTGCCGCTCGCAACCTCGGCGCGGAGGACGCTCCCGACGAAGATGTGCTCGTCTGCGGCGACGACCCGGAAGCGAAGGCGACGCTCATGGAGCTCGCCGAGCGGATCACGTCGGGCCGCGCGATCGACTGCGGCCCGCTCGCGTCGGCCCGCGCGCTCGAGGGTCTGACCGCGGTGATCGTGAACGTCAACAAGCGCTACAAGGCGCACGCCGGGATCCGCGTGCTTGGCCTCCGCTGAAGGACGCTCGTGGGCGAGGTGCGCGTGATCGCCCTCGAGGGCGTCCCGGAGCTGGGGGAGCACGACGATCTCGCGCTCCACCTCCACGAAGCAGCGGGGCGCGCCGGCGGGCTCATCGACGGCGACGTCGTGGTCGTGGCGCAGAAGGCCGTATCGAAGGTCGAAGGCCGGGTCGTCCGGCTGGACGACGTCGAGCCGACCACGCGTGCACGCGAGCTCGCCGGGCCCGACGGCGATCCGCCGCAACTCGAGGTGATCCTGCGCGAGACGCGCGAGGTCGTCCGGTCGCGGCCGCCGCTCGTGATCGCGGAGACGAGGCACGGCTTCGTCTGCGCGTCGGCGGGCGTCGACGCGTCCAACGCGCCCGAGGGCTCGCTCGTCCTGCTTCCCGTCGACCCGGACGCATCCGCGGCCCGGCTCCGGGCCCGGCTCCGGGAGCTCGGGGCGGTCGACGTGGGCGTGATCGTCAGCGACTCGTTCGGACGGGCCTGGCGGCAGGGGACGACCGACGTCGCCATCGGCGTCGCCGGTATCGCGCCGATCCGTGACCTGCGTGGGACGAAGGACGCGCGCGGCCGCGAGTTGAAGACGACCCAGATCGCGATTGCGGACGAGATCGCCGGCGCGGCCGAGCTCGTGCTCGGCAAGGCCCGCCAGGTGCCCGCGGCGATCGTCCGCGGTGTGGACGCGCGTGGGGAAGGCAGCGCCGCGCAGCTCGTCATGCCGCGGGAGCGTGATCTCTTCCGCTAGCCGCGGCGCGCCCGATCGGTGTCGGCAAGGCCTGGACCGCGCCGGGGTGACGTGCGGTCACCGCGATAGAGTTGCGCCATGCGGACGTACGCGATCTGGGGCACCGCGACCTCGCCCGAGCTCGAGGCCTGGGTGCGGGCGATCGGGAGGGAGTTCGAGGCCGACGGCTTCCGCCTCGTCGACGACGTCGCCGACGCCGACTTCGTGCTCAACATGTTCGATCCCGAGCAGCCGAAGGCGTTCCGTCGACAGTCGCGCGGTACGTACTCGGCCTCGTTCTACGAGCTCGACGAGGTACCCGACGACGTGCTCAAGACGAGCTACCCGATGCTCGTCCGCACGCTCGCCAACGTCGTCGTGCTCCACGTCGTCGGCGAGGGCGTGTGGTTCACGACGATGGAGCGCGGCACGTACCGCATCACCGAGGACCCGAGCGACGTCTTCGAGCGGCTTGCGCCGCTCGCGAAGTCGAAGCTCGTGATCGACAACGAGTTCGTCGCCGACCTCGAGCCGGAGCTCTGGGACGGCGACGAGATCACGGCAGACCTCGGTGCCGCCGGCAAGCGCATGCAGGAGCTCGACCTCCTCCCCGCGCCCTTCCCGGTGCACGAGTACCTGGAAGAGCGCGACCTGCGCCACGTCATGCGCCTCTACCAGGTCGGCGGGCTTTCCTACGGCAACCTGTCTGCGCGCAAGGACGAGACCCGCTTCTGGATGAGCGCGAGCGGCGTCGACAAGTCGCAGCTCGAGGTGCCGGGGCGCGACATCCTCCTGGTGACCGGCTACGACGAGCCGAACGCCAAGATGATCATCAGCGTTCCGCCGGGCATCGAGCCCCGACGTGTGTCCGTCGATGCGATCGAGCACTGGATGATCTACCAGGCGCACCCAGACGTCGGCGCGATCCTCCACGTGCATGCCTGGATGGAAGGCATCGCCGCGACGGACATCAACTACCCGTGCGGCACCCAGGAGCTGGCCGAGTCGGTCGCCGATCTGATCGACCGCGAAGCCGACCCCGCGCACGCCGTCATCGGCCTCCGCAACCACGGCATCACGGCGACGGGAGAGAGCCTGACCGAGATCCTCGACCGCATCGAGTCGAGCATCCTCCGTCAGGTTCCGATGACGTAGGGCAAGGCCCCCGGTCAGGCAGGGGCAGACGCTGTCCGCTACGACCTCAGCGTGACCTGGACGTCGACCTTGTGCAGCGGCTCGCCGTTCTCCGCCGACGCCTCGTAGGCGATGATCGTCACCGTCCCGGGCACGGACGGAATGGTCAGCCGCGTGTCGAACGTCCCGCGCGTGCCCGTGCCGGACGTCGCCGTGGTGAACGCCTCGAGCAGCTTCGTTCCCGTCCCGTCGCGTACCTCGAGCGAGACGGTGGCCTCGAACACGTTCGCGGTGCCGCTGAGGCGGACGGGGTTGCTCACCGCCTCTCCGGGTAGCGGCGACTCGATGAGGATCTGCGGCGTCTGCCCCTCGATCGCGCGGCGGCCGATCGGAGGATCGACCACGACGCCTTCACCGCCGATCGTCGCGACCTTCTTGCCGTCCAGCTCGAACGCGACTCGCTTCACGCCGTCGAAGCGGGTGACGGTCGCGACGACCTGCGCGACGCGGCCGAGCATCGACTCGCTCCCGCCTCCATCGTCGAAGGCTCCGCTCAGATCGACTGTCGCGACACCCCCGCTCACGGAGACGTCAGTGACCTCGGTGCCCTCCGGGATCGCGGTGTCCAGACCGTCGGCCGCCTCGTCCGCGGTCGGCCCCTCGAGGAGCGCTCTCACGGCTTCGAGCTCCGGGTGGGGAGTCTGCGGAATCGCCCGGCGCACGGGCGCGATCTTCCCGTCGCGGAGGAAGTACACGGCTGTGCTCGTCGTCGCGGCGGACGGCGGGCTCGACGCAGGCGGGGTTTCCTCCGAATTGCATCCTGCGGCGACGGCGACGCAGAGGATCGCCACCACGATCGTCGCCGCGCGTGTCGCCATCGCGCGCATCGTGCACGGGAGTTGTTTGGAAATCACGCGGCCGCGTCGAGAGCGAGCCGGGCCAGGCTCCGGCCCACGACCGGCGCGAACTTGAAGCCGTGGCCGGAGCACGCTGAGCCGACGACGATCCGGCCATGACGCTCGAGGACGAACTGCTCGTCCGGCGTGTTCGTGTACAGGCACGTCTCGGCGCGGAGGCGAGCGCCGGCACCTTCGTACCGCGCCGCCACCCATCTCTCGACCCACGCGGTCACCCGTTCGTCCGGCTCGGGGTCGCTGTCGGGATCGACAAGAGGGCCGGAATGGTGCAGCCCCGCCTTGAGGCCGACGCCCGGGGCGGCGAGCGCGTATGCGGCCTGGCCACCGCGAGACGGGACGCCGACAGCCTCCGGGCGGGACCCGTAGTCGATCACCGACGGCAAGCGGTCGGCATCGGGCATGTCCACGTAGAGGACCGTCTCACGGGTCGGGACGACGTCGAGATCCACGTCGACCTGCGCAAGCAGCCCGGCTCCCCAGGCGCCGGCCGTCACGACGACGGCACGGGCGTCCACGTGGCCGTCGTCGAGCGCGAGCCGAACAGAGTCGCGTTCGAGCGACAGTGCGCGCACTGGAGTCCTGTCGCGGATCTCGACCCCGCGCAAGGCGGCGTCGGCGAGGAGAGCGGCGAACGCCCGATCGGCGTGAATGAAGCCGCCGTCGGCCTGGAGCACCGCCTCCCCTTCGGGTTCGATGCGAATCGGCCAGCGCTCGCGTACTTCTGCGGCGGAGAGCGTCTCGTGGGTAACGCTGCAGGCCGCGAGGGCACGCGCGGTCTCGGCTGCCACCGGGCCGAGGTCGAGCGAGCCGACACGCTCGATCAGGCGCTCGCCACGCTCTGCTTCGACCTCACGCCAGGCCGCGTCCGCCGTCCGCGCGAGACGAACGAACGCCTCGTTCGGATAGTTGACGCGGAAGATGCGCGAGGTGCCGTGGCTCGAGCCGCGCGCGTGTCCGAGCTCGAACTGCTCCAGGAGCAGCACCGATCGCGCATCGGCTCCGAGCGCGCGAGCGGTCGCGACGCCGACGATCCCGGCGCCGACCACGACGACGTCGGCGTCGAGCGGCATCGGACGATCCTACGAATCTGACCGCCGCGACGGTTACACCCGGTGTTACACCCGGCGTGGAATGGATCCCTCGATCGAGGGACGGAAGAATCCCCGCCATGACGAGGACGACCACCGCAGCCGAGGCGTCGCTGACCGACCGCCAGCGCGAAGTCGTGGCGCTGATCGCAGCCGGCTGCTCCAACGACGAGGTGGGGCGGTCACTTGGCATCTCAGCCCGGACGGCCAAGGCACACAGCGATGTGCTTCGCGTGAAGCTCGGCGTTCCTCGCCGGAGGCAGATCCCTGCGGCGTTTCGCCGGCTCACCGGTGAGGACCCGTACGTCCCCGCCCTCGTCAGGCTCCGTTCCCCGCGGAGCCGCTGACGGCAAGCGCCCGCGGCCCGCCCACGCCGGCCGCGGGCGTCTTCTTTGCTGGCGGAGGAGCTTGGAGTAGGTTCACCGCACGATCCCGATGGCAGAGGAGCCACGGAAGCCGAGGATCCGCAGGCGGCGCATCGTCGAACGCCCCCGGCTGATCCGCGCGCTCGATCGTTCGGACGCGCAGGTTCGGCTGCTCGTCGCCGGCTCCGGGTACGGGAAGACCACCCTCGCCGAGCAGTGGGCGTCCCGCGAAGGCCCCTCCGTCGGCTGGTTCCGTGCGGGTCGCCCCGCCGCGGACGTCGCGGTGGTCGCGCGGGCGCTCGTCTCGGCGGCCGACGTGAGCGTTCCCGGCGCCGGCCGGCGGCTTCTCGAACGGCTTGCCGCGACGCAGGACCCGCAGCGCGAGGCCACGCTCCTCGGCGAGATGCTCGCCGAGGACCTTCAAGACTGGCCCGACGGGGCATGGGTCGTCATCGACGACTACGACCACATCGCGGCATCCGGCGCGTCGGAGTCGTTCGTCCAGACGATCGTCGATGGCTCACCCATTCGGCTGTTGATCGCCGGTCGTGTCCGTCCCTCGTGGGTCCTGCCGAAGCGGATTCTGGACGGCGAGGTGCTGGAGATCCCGGAGACGGTGCTCGCGATGTCCGTCGACGAGGTCGAGCAGGTTCTCGAAGGAGCTCGCAGCGAGCTGACGTCGGGACTCGTGGCGCTCGCCGGTGGCTGGCCCGCGCTCGTCGGGCTCGCGGGCATGGCACCGGACGCGCCGGACACGGACGCCGACGCGCCCGCGTCGCTGTACGAATTCTTCGCCGATGAGCTCTACCGCGGCCTTGATCCGACGGTCCGCGATGGGCTCACGATCCTCGCGGCGATGCCCCTCGTGGATCGCGAGCTCGCGGAGACCATCCTCGGACCTGATCGCGCCCAGCGCGTGTGTGACGAAGCGGTCGCGCTCGGCATCCTCGACGAACGCGACGGTCGCCTTGAGCTTCATCCGTTGATGAGGGCATTTCTCGAGCGTCGCGCCATTCCGGGCTCCGCGGATGCGACATCGAACGCGTTCCCCCGAGCTTCGGCGTACTACAAACGCATAGGTGAACTGGATGCCGCATTTGACCTCATTGAGACGCTTGGGACTCCAGCAGACCTCAACCGCCTGCTGGTCGAGTCCATAGACGAATTACTGAAGAACGCGCGGCTTTCGACACTTGAGTCTTGGGTCGCAAGAGCGACCGATAGGACGGGAGAGAGTCCGACTGTGCTGCTGGCGCAGGCTGAGGTGGCGTTACACCAGGGCCGGCATCTCACCACGCAGGCGGTCGCTGAGAGGATCGTTCACGGGGCGACACTCGATCCTCTGGTGGCATTTCGCGCATATCTCGTCGGCGGCAAAGCAGCGCATGTTGGCTCGCGCGAGCACGATGCGCTAGCCCTCTTTCGTCGGGCGGAGGTTGTAGGCGGATCCGACGAGGAACGCAGACTCGCGCGTTGGGGCCAACTCACGGCGGCCGCAGCTCTCGAACTGGATCTCGCTCACGAGCTCATGAGCGAGCTTGAGCAAGTGGCAATGAAGCGCGTTGAGCCGACGGAGTCGATTCGCACCGCGGATAAGCGACTTGCGCTTGGCCTCCGATTTGGAGGCGTTCGTAGCCTTGCTGAAGCCAAGAGCGTGGCTGAACTACTGCCTGCGGTGGCAGATCCTTTCGTTCGTTGTTCATTCAGATCCACCTATTCATGCGCTCTAAATCTCGCGTCGGACTATGTCACCGCGATGGTTGTTGCCGAGGAGATGGTTGAGGATGCGACTGAGTTCCGGGTCGACTTTGCGCTGCCATACGCATGGCTCATGAAAGCCGCTGCGCTCGCGGGGCTCCGACGGTTTGCAGAAGCTCACACAGCGTTGGCCGAATCTCAGTCCCAAGCAGTCCGATGCACCGATGCGTTCGGACAACAGGCGGTTTATGCAGGACGAGTCAGGGCACTCCTGCATGAAGGGCGAGTTCCCGAAGCATGTGCACTTGAGCCGCCGGATCTCACAGCCTCGCTACCGGGGATGAGAGGTGAGGTATGGGCATCCCGCGGTCTAGCCCTCGCATGTATGGGACGGGTTGCTGAGGCCATCGAACTCAGATCGTTGAGCTCAAGCGAAACGCGAGCGGTCGAATCCCGCGTTCTCGGTCATTGCGTCGAGGCGGTCGTTGCGCTGAAGACCCGAGACTCTGGGCTCTCGAAAGCGATCCGCGCAATGGTTGACGTCGCGTTCGAAGCCGGCGCAGTCGACTTCGTGGTGACGAGCTACCGAGCGAGCCCAGACGTGCTGAGCGCTCTGCTCAGAGATCCTGAAACCGCGGAGCGGGCCGGTTACATCGTTGCGCGTGCATCCGACCAAGAGCTAGTCACGTCCATCGGCGCGGACTTGCTCCGCGCACTCGACCCAGCTTCCACACTGTCAGCTCGTGAGCGAGAGGTGTACGAGCTGCTGTGTGACGGGCTCACGAATGACGAGATCGCCAAGAAGCTGTTCATTGCACCATCGACGGTGAAAGTCCACGTGCATCACGTATTCGACAAACTCGGGATCAGGTCGCGTACGGCGTTGGTGATCAACGCGGCCAGTCGCCGGACTCAGGCAACTCCTGCCATCGTGAGAGACTCAACCTCGTCGGAATCCGAAGGCTGACCCGGGCGGAAGTCCTCACGCTGAGCCGTGCGGTAGTCCTCATCGGCAGCGGCCAGGATCGCCTCGAATGCTGCAACTACACCCGTGTCGAATTGACTCTCGACCGCCTGCGCTAGTCGCAGACGAGCAACGCGTGTTGGCATCGCGTCGCGATACGGCCTGTTCGACGTCATTGCGTTGTATGCGTCGGCGACCGCAATCACCTTCGAGAGCAGCGGGATCTCCGAACCTGGGATCCCGTCGGGGTATCCCTCGCCGTCGATGCGTTCGTGATGGTGTCGAACGATTCGCGCGATGTCTTCGTATGCGGCAACCTCGCGCAAGATTCGCTCACCTATCGCTGAGTGCTCCTGCATCGCTCGTCGTTCCTCTAGCGTCAGCGGGCCTTCCTTGCCGAGGAGACTCGCCGGGAGGCCCACTTTCCCGATGTCGTGAACGAGTCCACACAGGAATGCTCTGTCACACTCCGCTTGGGGCAACCCCATGCGGTGCGCGATGTCGCGACAGTAGATCGCCACAGCTCGCGAATGACCGGCCGTGTAAGCATCGCTCGCCTCCAGCGCGGTGACGAGCGCGACCGCGAACGAAACGCTTGCGTCCTCAAGCCGTTCCGCGAGACTCCGTTGGTTCTGGTACATGCCGAACAGGCGCTGAGCTGCGAGTGCCGGGATGAAGAACAGTGGCGTAGTCCACGGAGAAACATCCTGGTATGCGAGGGCGAGCAAAGCGACCACAGGCGCATAGGCGGGCACCGACGTGAGAAGAAGAGGTAGGAGCGTCTGAATGACGCCCATCATGCTCCGGCCTCGAATCCGCGAGGTACCGGCGGCAGACGCGATGTCCAGGCCTTCTGCGACGAGTGCGGCGACCAGGGTTGCGGCGAGAAGACCTCCGAATCTCGTGTTTGTCGCGGCCAGCACTTGTTCTGCAGCAACGCCTGCGGCGGCGCCTGTGATGAAGCGCGAGCTTGTGTAGGACGCCCACTTAAGGCGTGGCGCCCGCTCAGGATCGCGGGGCGCCAACATCTCGGGGTCGCCGATCATCGAAGCTGCGTTCACGACCGCCCCGGCTAGCGGGCCGAAGAGCACGGCAGCAAACAGCGTCGGTAGGAGAGCGATCGACATCTGGGTCGTTCTGGTGACCCACACACCGCTTCGCTCCGCGACCGCGTTTACAACGGCGAGGGCGAGCACGGTCCAGGCGTCGCCGAGGCCGTAGCCGTGCAGCAGCAAGACGAGCGCGCACGCCACCGCAGTGGCGGACATGACCGCGACGTAGATCTGCGTGTTTCGTTGGGTGCCCGCACTCACCCTTGATCTATCCCCCGTTTGGGTTATACGATTCCACTGCCGTCAGTTCCCAACCTAGGAGTTCAAATGCGGAAGACCATCCGCCGAATCGTTCTTCGCGTCAGTGTCATGAGCGGCGCGAAGGACTGGTAAGCCGTCAGATCCTCGTTTCTGTACGTCTGGTAGGCATCCCTCCTTTGGGGGAATGCCCGCCCAGCTAGAAGTGAGGCGATGACGGTGGTCGTTACGCAATGAGCCCACGCCGGAAGCCAACCGCTACGGCGTGGGCTCTGCTGCGCGCCTGAAGCTTCGCGAGCAGATGGCGAACATGCGACTTGACGGTCTCTTCTGACAGGAAGAGCCGCTGTCCGATCTCCCGGTTGACCAGCCCGTCGGCGACGAGCTGGAGGACCTCGATCTCGCGCGCCGTCGGCTCCTGTTCCAACTCACGCAGAACAGGAGGAGGCGTGAACGGGATCACCGCCCCGCGCTTGGAGTTCCGCCGCGCCGCCGCCGCCTCGAATCGACGGCTGTGGTCGCGGTATCGGTTCAGGATCTCCCTACGCTCTGCGGCGTCCACGCAGTGCGTATCGGCCTGCCCGACGACCGGCTTTAGACAGGGGGAATGTCCATCGCTCGATCGAGGGATGCCCTCACCGGGTCGTAGACATCGCTTGCCCGGCGGAACAGTCGGTCGTAGGCTGTCCAGGCTGTGCACGGCGGCCGTACGTTCGAAGTGCCGACGTCTTCCGGTGCCCTCCGAACAACACGGCGAATCCGACGTCCCAGTTAGGTGGGCGGAGTGTTCTCCACGGCGTCCAACCGCACTGAGAGGAGAAAGAGGAACCCATGAGTCGAATTGAAATGCGCAGGCGCTGGCGCGTCGGCGTGCTCGCCGGCCTGGTCGCGCTCGTCGCGATGGCGGTCGGCGCCGGCGCCGGGCAGTCGGCGTCGAGCGCCGCGTCGGGCACGATCGTCTCCGGGACGACGGACACGGTCACGAACATCGATCCCGCCGGCAACTACGACTACGGGTCGTACTCGGCCGACGTGAACATCTTCGAGTATCTCTACCAGGCGCGGAACGGCGCCAAGGTCGTCCCGTCGCTCGCGACGAAGTGCTCCCCGGCCGGGACCGTCAAGACCTGGCGCTGCACCCTTCGCCGTGGCGTGAAGTTCCACGACGGGTCGGGCTTCGACTCGGCCGACGTCAAGCACTCGTTCGACCGTGTGATCAAGATCAACGACCCGTCGGGCATCTCGTCGCTGCTCTCGAACCTGAAGAGCGTCACGACGAACGGACCGTACGCAGTGACGTTCAACCTCAAGTCGCCGCAATCGACGTGGCCGCTGATTCTTGCCTCCGGCGCAGGCGCCATCGTCCCGAGCAGCTACCCGGCCGACAAGCTCCAGGCGAACAGCCAGCCGCAAGTCGGGACGGGCCCGTACAAGCTGACGAAGTTCACGCCCGGTCAGCAGGCGGTCTACCAGCGGAACGACGACTACTGGGGGCCGAAGGCGAAGAACGAGAACCTGATCGTCCGCTACTACTCGAAGTCGTCGACGATGAAGCTCGGCCTCGAGCGTGGCGAGATCGACATGGCGTTCCAGACATTCACACCGACCGAGATCGTCTCGCTCGCCGAGAACAAGAACGTCACCCTCTTCAAGGGCCCTGGATCCGTGATCCGCTACCTCGTGATGAACGTCACGCGGCCGCCGTTCAACAACGCCGCGGTCCGCAAGGCGATGGCGTACCTCGTGCCGCGCCAGTCGGTCGCGCAGCGGGTCTACCGCGGCACCGTCAAGCCGCTCTATTCGATGCCGCCGGCCGGCCTGCCCGGCCACGTCGACTCGTTCGCGGCGCTCTACGGGCGCGCTCCGAACGTGGCGAAGGCGAAGGCCGCGCTCAAGGGCGCCGGCCTGGCGATGCCGCTCCCCATCGAGGTGTGGTGGACGCCGACCCACTACGGCGACGCGTCGGCAGACGAGTACGCGGAGATCAAGCGCGGCCTCGAGCGCGGCGGCGTCTTCAAGGTCACGCTGAAGTCGGCCGAATGGGCACAGTACTCGGACGCCCTCGGCAAGCAGTACAACGCGTACCAGCTCGGCTGGTTCCCGGACTATCCGGACCCCGAGAACTACGTGCTGGCCTTCTACCAGAAGGACAACTTCACCTCGAACGGCTACGCGACGCCGAAGATGACCGCGCTGATCAAGGCCGAGCAGGCCGCGAAGACGACACCGCAGCGCCTCGCGATCATCAAGCAGATCCAGCAGCTCGCCGCGAAGGACGTCCCGATCATCCCCGTCTGGCAGGCGAACATGATCGCGGCCGCCCGCAAGAACGTGCGAGGGATCCCTGGCACGCTCGACGCGGCCTTCATCATGCGCTACTGGAAGCTGTCCAAGGCATAGGCCGACGAGTCGAAGCGAGGGCGCCCTGACGGGCGCCCTCGCTTCAGGAAGCAACCTGAAATCCTTCGTTTAGGGTTCGCGTTCGGCACCGGGGCACCGGCGCTGACCACGGCACGAATGGGCGTCCATGGCTGGTAGCAGAGGCACCTCGCTCAGGCGGTACGCGCTGACGCGGCTTGCCCTCGTGCTGCCGATGATCTTCATCCTGCTGACGCTGGTCTTCCTGCTCATGCGAGTCGCTCCGGGCGACCCGATCAGCGCTTCGCTGGGTGGTCATGTGCCGCCCGACGTGGTCAACCAGATCAAGGAGGACCTCGGCTTCGACCGGCCGATCTACGTCCAGTACCGCGACTATCTGTCGGACATCGCCCGCGGCGACTTCGGGACGACGATCACCGATCGGCGGCCCGTCGGCGACATCATCGTCCAGAACGGTTCGGCAACCCTCGAGCTGACCTTTTACGCGATGTTGGTCGCGATCGTCGTCGGCGTCACGTTCGGCCTGCTCGCCGGCCGGTTTCGGGACACGTGGATCGACGGTGCGAGCCGCCTCTTCGGGATCCTCGTGTACGCCACGCCCGTGTTCTTCCTCGGCCTCATGGCGCAGCTGTTCTTCGGCTCCTACCTCGGGTGGCTGCCGACGTCCGACCGGGCCAGCCCGATCACCGAGGCGACGCTCGAGCTCCACACGCACATCTACACGATCGACACGCTCTGGAACGGCGACTGGGAGGCGTTCGTCGATGCGGTCAAGCATCTGATCCTCCCCGCGATGACGCTCGGTCTCGTGACGGCCGGCGTGTTCATCCGGCTCGTGCGCGTGAACGTCATCAGGACGATGAAGGACGACTACATCGAGGCGGCACGCGCCCGGGGCATCGACGAGCACTCGGTCGTCTATCGTCATGCGTTCCGGAACGCGCTCGTCCCGGTGATCACCGTCGTCGGCCTCACCGTGGCCCTCCTGCTCTCGGGCGCGGTCCTGACCGAGACGACGTTCAACTGGCCCGGCATCGGGAAGACGCTGATCGTCTACCTGCAGAACCGCGACTACGCGGCGGTCCAGGGGATCATCGTCGTGTTCGCGCTCGTCGTCGTCCTGGCGAGCCTGATCATCGACTTCGTCAACGCGTACATCGACCCGAGAATCAGGTACTGACGACGTGAGCGTTCGTGCGGAGACGGTCGCAGCTCCTCGGGGGCGGAGGCTCGCGAGCATCCGGCGTGCTTTCGGCCCTGTCGCCGAGGCGCGCGGCATGGCTCGCGCGATGCTTTGGGTGGGGGCAGGGATCACGATCGGGTTCGTCCTCATCGCCTTGCTGGCCCCTCTGATCGCTCCCTACGACTTCGACACCTTCAGAGCGGACGGAGCGCGCTTCCCGCAGCTTGCGCGTCCGTCGTCCGACCACCTGATGGGGACGAACGTCCAGTCGACCGACGTCCTTTCGAGGCTCATCTGGGGCACGCAGACCGAGCTCAAGGTCGTGATCGTGTCGCTCGTCTTCTCGATCGGCATCGGCGTTCCGCTCGGGCTCCTGGCGGGCTACTTCGGCGGCGTGCTCGACCGTCTCCTCGTCCTGATCATGGACGCGCTCTTCGTGTTTCCGTTTCTGCTGCTGGCGGTTGTCGTGGCGTTCCTGCTCGCCGACCGTGTCGGTCAGGGAATCGTCAGCGCGGCGATCGCGATCACCGTGGTGTACGTGCCGCTCTACTTCCGCGTCGTTCGAAACCACACGATCTCGATCAGGGAGGAGCCGTTCGTCGAGGCTGCGCGCGCGCTCGGAGCGCGCCCGTTCACCGTCATCCGCAAGTACGTGTTCTTCAACGTCGTGCAAAACGTCCCGCCGCTCGCGACGCTCAACGCGGCCGACGCGATCCTCACGCTCGCCGCCCTCGGGTTCCTCGGCTACGGCATCCAGCCGAGCGACGGTGCCGAATGGGGGTACGACATCAACCGCGCAGTCTCGGATGCGGCGTCGGGTATCTGGTGGACGGGCCTGTTCCCCGGGCTCGCGATCGTGCTGCTCGTCACCGGCCTCACCCTTCTCGGCGAAGGACTGAACGAGACGATGAACCCCGTGCTGCGCAAGAGGCCGCGTGGGGCCGTCGAGTTCGAGCCCACGATCCAAGAGCAGGAGCCGATTTGAGCACCGCACCGGTCGTGTCGGTGCGCGACCTGCGCGTGTACTACGGCACCCCGCGCGGCACCGTGCGCGCCGTCGACCGCGTCTCGCTGGAGATCGCCGAGGGCGAGGTGCTCGGCCTCGTCGGCGAGTCGGGCTGCGGCAAGTCGACGCTCGGGCGAGGGATCCTCGGGCTGCTCCCCGAGGGGGCGAGATCCGACGGCGAGGTGATCTATGGAGGCCGCAACCTGGTCGGAATGGGCGCGAAGGAGCTGCGCCGCCTTCGCGGGCCGGATCTCGGGCTGATCTTCCAGGAGCCGATGACGCGGCTGAACCCTCTCATGCGGATCGAGGATCACTTCCGGGAGACGCTCGAGCAGCACGAACCAAGGCTGACCGGACGCGAAATCCGCACGCGCTCGCTCGAGACGCTCGGGCGCATGGGCATCCCGCCGACCCGCTTCCGCCAGTACCCGCACGAGTTCTCGGGCGGCATGCGACAACGGATCATGATCGCGCTCGCCCTCGTGCTGCGGCCCCGGCTGCTGGTCGCCGACGAGCCCACGACGTCGCTCGACGTGATCGTGGAGGCGCAGATTCTCGCGATCCTCTCCGACCTGCGGCGCAGCTTCGGCACCGCACTGCTGCTCATCACGCACAACCTGGGCATCGTCGCCGAGGCGTGCGACCGAGTGGCCGTGATGTACGCGGGCAAGATCGTCGAGGAAGGTGACGCGCGGGACGTGTTCGGCGAGCCGGCCCATCCGTACACGCGTGAGCTCCTGCGGTCGACGATCTCGCTCGAGACCGAGGAGCTCCACTCGATCCCGGGCGCGCCGCCCAATCTGATCGACCCTCCGCGGGCTTGCCGTTTCCATCCACGGTGCCCGAGCGCGATGGTCGTCTGCGCCGACCGTGATCCCGTCGAGCAGACGATCGAGGAGGGCCGGCGCGTGCTCTGCTGGCTCCACGGTCCGGACGAGCGCATTCCCGCAGGCGGCACGGAGACGCTCGAGCGGGCGGAGATCGCGGTTGCAGAAGAAGCCTGAGCCGCGTGTCAACGGGCGCGTCCTCGTCTCGATCCGCGGGCTGAAGACGTACTACTCGATCCGCGGGAGCTTCCTGGAGCGGCTCGTCGGCCGCGAGGCCGGTCGCGTCAAGGCCGTCGACGACGTCTCGCTCGAGCTCCGACGGGGCGAGGTGCTCGGTCTCGTCGGCGAGTCCGGGAGCGGCAAGACGACGCTGGGACGGACGATCCTCGGGCTCGTGTCGGCAACGGAGGGGAGCGTCGAGTTCGAGGGGCGCGAGATCACGAAGATGTCGGAGCGCGAGCTTCGAGCGCTGCGGCGTGAGATGCAGATCGTCTTCCAGGACCCGCACGCTTCGCTCAACCCCGCGATGACGATCGCCCAGCTCGTGGAGCATCCGCTGCAGATCCACGGGGTCGGCTCGCGCGCCGAGCGGCGTGTCCGCGTGGCCGAGACGTTGTCGACCGTGGGTCTGCATCCCCCCGAGCAGTTCCTGGACAAGTATCCGTCGGACCTGTCGGGCGGCCAGAAGCAGCGCGTCGTGATCGCGCGCGCGATCATCCTCAACCCGTCCCTCCTCGTCGCGGACGAGCCGGTGTCGATGCTCGACATGAGCGTCAGGGCGAAGATCCTCGACCTCATGCTGTACCTCAAGCGCGAGCTCAACCTCACGTACCTCTACATCACCCACGACCTGGCGACCGCGAAGTTCTTCTGCGACCGGATCGCGATCCTCTACCTCGGCCGCATCGTCGAGATCGGTCCGTCCGAGGCGATCTACGCGGATCCCAAGCATCCGTACACCAAGGCGCTCCTGCGCGCGATCCCGGACCCCGACCCCAGTCGCAGCGTTCCCCGCGACCTGCCACCGGGCGAGGTGCCGGACGCGGCACGCCCGCCGCTCGGCTGCTCGTTCCATCCCCGGTGCCCGTTCGCGTTCGAGGTGTGCGGTTGGGAGAGCCGTGACCTGCGGGATCTGCTGGAGGCGCGGTGGGCGCACCAGACGCAGGAGCGGTACGAGGCCGAGCAGTCGTTGATGGGCGACCTGACCGCGCTCGACGAGCCGTCGACCCACGTCCGGCTCAAGGCCCGTGCAGGTCGGAGCGGCGCTGAGGTCGTCGCCCTGCTCGAGACGATCCGGCAAGACGCGCCCGAGGAGCGGTTCTGGACCGGCATGAAGCGGATCGCTGCGGACGGCGACCATGTCGACATCGAGTGGTTCGACCCGATCGCACCGCGTCCGCTCGAGATCGACGAGACGACGGTCGAGTGCCACCTCTTCGACGACGACGCGCTCACCGAGGCAGACCGCCGACGTGCTGTCCGCGTCGCCGACGAGGCCGGAGCGGACGCCTAGGCCGCGAGCGACGCCAGCTCGCGCAAGGCTGCGAGTCGACTGAGCGCCTGGCCTTCGAGCTGACGCACGCGCTCCCGCGTCAGGTCGAGCTCGTGACCGATCGCCTCGAGCGTCCACGGCTCGCCCTCGAAGCCGAACCGCAGCTCGAGGATTCGCCGCTCGCGCTCCGGCAGCGCGTCGAGCGCGCGTCGCACGCCCTGCCTGCGCAGCGACTCCTCGGCCTCGTCGAACGGATCGGCTGCCTCGCGGTCGGCGAAGAGGTCTCCGAGCTCGCCCTCGTCGTCCGCCCCGACCGACTGGTTGAGCGAGACCGACGCGTGCGCGGCGCTCATCGCTTCGTCGACGTGCTGGATCGGGAGGCCGGTCGCCTCCGCGAGCTCTTCCTTCGTCGCCTCGCGGCCGAGCTCGACCTCGAGCCGCCGCGCCGCGCGCGAGAGCTTCTGCTGGCGCTCGACGACGTGCACCGGCACGCGAATCGTGCGCGCATGGTTCGCCACCGCGCGCTGCACCGACTGGCGGATCCACCAGGTCGCGTACGTCGAGAACTTGAATCCGCGCCGCCAGTCGAACTTCTCGACCGCGCGGTTGAGCCCGAGCGTCCCCTCCTGGATCAGGTCGAGGAACGGCACGCCGAGACCGCGGTAGCCCTTGGCGATCGACACGACGAGGCGCAGGTTCGACTCGATCATGTGACGCTTCGCGACCGGGTCGCCGCGCTCGATGCGCTTGGCGAGCTGCACCTCCTGCGCGGCGTTCAGGAGCTTGTGACGGCCGACATCGGCGAGGAACAGCTGCAGCGAATCGGCCGCGCCGGAGAGCGACTCGCTCGCCCAGACCGCCGCCTCGGCGGCCTCGCGCGCCTTCTCCTCCTCGCTCTCGGTCGGCACGCCGACCTCGAGGCCCATCGCCTCGAGCTCACGCGTGACCTGCTCTGCCTCCTCGGTGCCGAGCTCGTTCTCGGCCACGAACGCCTCGAGCTCGGCCGGATCGACCCAGCCGCGCTCCTCCGAGCGCTCGACGATCGACTTCAGCTGCTCCGTTTCGAAGAGTTCGATGAGCTGGTTCTGGGTCAAGCCGGGTTGCCAGTCCTTTCGCAGTGTCTGCGGAGCACAATCTTCCCTGACTCTATGCGCGATCCTGTCATTTTTCCACGGGATCGGGACCGCAAACCGTGTCACAATCCCAGAACGTACGCACCTGCCGTCGTATTCCATCTGCGACGGCTCCCAGTGCCCAGGGGGGTCAACCGTACTCCTCCGATGCTACGACGCTCGGCCGACGTCGGCGGTTAGGCGTGCGAAAAGAGACGAACGCTACGAGCGTCGCGTGCGGGCGCGGCGCCGCGGCTGGGCGGGCCCTCTGGCACGGCGCTCCGCGAGCAGCTCGAGCGCCCGCTCGAGCGTCAGACCGTCGATGTCGTCCCCCCGACGGAGGCTGGCATTCGTCTCGCCGTCGGTGACGTACGGACCGAAGCGGCCATCCTTCACGACGAGCTCGCGCCCGGTCTCCGGGTCGGGCCCGAGCTCCTTGAGCGGTGGCTTCGGCGCGGCGCGCCCGCGGCGCTGCTTTGGCTTCGCGAGCAGCGACTCCGCCTCGGCCGCAGTGATCGTCAGCAGCTGCTCCTCGGACTCGAGGGAGCGCGTCTCCGAGCCCTTCTTGACGAACGGCCCGTAGCGGCCGTTCGACACGACGATCTCCTCGCCGTCCGAGCCCTCCAGGAGACGGGGGAGCGTGAGCAGTCGAACGGCGTCCTCGAGCTCGATCGTGTCCGGGCTCATCGAGGCGAACAACGACGCGGTGCGCGGCTTGCCCTCGGATCCCTCGGGCAGCACCTCCGTGACGTACGGGCCGTACCGCCCGACGCGGACGACGATCTCCAGGCCGGTCTCCGGATGAACGCCCAGCGAGCGCTCCGCCCCGGCCGGCTGGGAGATCAGCTCCTCGGCACGCTCCGCCGTGAGCTCGTCGGGCGCGACGTCGTCGGGGAGGCTTGCGCGCTGCTCGCCGCGCTCGAGGTAAGGGCCGTACCGCCCGACGCGCACCACGATGTCCGAGCGCGGGATCGCGATCGAGTTGACTTCACGGGCGTCGATGCCCTCGAGGTGATCGGTCACGAGGGCGTGGAGGCCGGGCGCGCCGTCGCCGAAGTAGAAGCGGCGGAGCCAGGCGACTCGCTCCTCGTTACCGGCGGCGATGCGGTCGAGGTCGTCCTCGAGCCTGGCCGTGAAGTCGTAGTCGACGAGACGGTCGAAGTGACGCTCCAGCAGCTGCGTGACGGCGAAGGCGAGGAACGTCGGAACGAGCGCCGTTCCCTTCTTGTAGACGTAGCCGCGGTCGAGGATCGTGCCCATGATCGACGCGTACGTCGAGGGACGCCCGATCCCACGGTCCTCCAGCGCCTTCACGAGGCTCGCCTCCGTGTAGCGGAAGGGCGGGCTCGTCTCGTGGCCCTGAGGCTCGAGCGTCGACGCCGTGAGCTCCTGGCCGACGGTCAGGGCAGGGAGCCGGCGCTCCTCGTCCGCCTCGTCGGCCGGCTCGTCGCGGTCGGACGAGTACGCAAGCATGAAGCCGGGGAACGTGATCACGGTGCCGCTCGCGCGGAACCCCGCGTCCTTCCCCTCGGCAGTCTCGGCGCCGAGCTCGATCGACACGGTCTGGCCCGACGCGTCCTTCATCTGCGAGGCGATCGTCCGCTTGAAGATCAGGTCGTAGAGCGCGAGCTCGTCGCGCGAGAGCGTTCCGCGGAGCTCGGCGGGCGTGCGGAATACGTCGCCGGCGGGCCGGATCGCCTCGTGGGCCTCCTGCGCGTTCGCGACGGCGCGCTCGTAGCGTCGAGGCTCGGGCGGCACCGTGTCGGCTCCGTGCTCGCGCGTGGCGTGCGCGCGGGCCGCCTTCAGCGCCGCGTCGGAGAGCGTCACGGAGTCCGTGCGCATGTACGTGATGTGGCCGTTCTCGTAGAGCCGCTGTGCGAGGCCCATGGTCGTCTGGGAAGAGAACCGCAGCTTCCGGCTCGCCTCCTGCTGCAGCGTCGAGGTCCTGAACGGAGCAGCCGGCCGCCGTGTGTAGGGCTTATCGTCGACCTTGCGGACCACGAACGTGCGGCCCTCGAGCTCGGTTGCCAGCGCCCGCGCGCGCTCCTCGTCGAGGACGAGGACGTCCGCGCCCGCGGCGCCCGTCTCGCCGAAGTCGCGGCTCTGGGCGACGCGCGTGCCGTCCACGGCGACGAGGCGGGCCTCGAACGTCCCGGGCTCGAAGGTGCCGACGACGTCCCAGTAGCTCGCGGCGACGAAGCGCATCCGCTCGCGCTCGCGCTCGACGACCAGGCGCGTCGCGACGGACTGCACGCGTCCTGCCGACAGACGCGGCATCACCTTCTTCCACAGAACCGGCGAGACTTCGAACCCGTACAGGCGATCGAGGATGCGCCGCGTCTCCTGGGCGTCCACGAGCCGCTCGTCGATGTCGCGCGTCTCGCCGAGCGCACGCTCGATCGCGTCGCGGGTGATCTCGTGGAAGACCATGCGCTTCACGGGGACCTTCGGCTTCAGCACCTCGCGGAGGTGCCACGCGATCGCTTCGCCTTCCCGGTCCTCGTCGGTCGCGAGCAGGAGCTCGTCGGACTGGGCGAGCTTCTTCCTGAGATCCGACACGACGCGCTTCTTGTCGGCGTCGACGATGTAGAACGGCTCGAACTCGTGCTCGACGTCGACGCCGAGCTTGCCGTACCGCGGTCGCTGCTCCTTCGGCACGTCCGTCGCGCGGTTCGGCAGGTCTCGGATGTGGCCGACGCTCGACTCCACGACGAAGTCGCGCCCGAGGTAGCCCGCGATCGTGCGCGCTTTGGCGGGGGACTCCACGATGACGAGGCTGGTCATTTGGCGGAACAGGGTAACGACGGATGGGAGCGTCGCTTCGAGACGGGCCGGACGTATCCTGCGCGCCGATGGCGTCCGCGCCCAGGCCCAGCGTCCTCTACTTCGCCATCGCCGCGCTCAGCTGGCCGGTGCTGTTGACTCTCTACCGGCTGCGCTGGACGGGCCGCGAGCAGCTCCCCGAGGGCGGTTACGTCCTCGCCGCGAACCACTGGTCGAACTTCGACCCGTGGCCGCTCGGAATTCCCCTGTTCCCACGGAGGTTCCTCCGCTTCATGGCGAAGAAGGAGCTGTTCTGGCCGCCCCTCGGTGCGATCGTCCGTGCCGGGGGCGGATTCCCGGTCGACCGCGGCAAGCGCGACCAGCAGGCGATCGACACGGCCGTCGACCTGTGCCGCCGCGGCCACGTCGTCGTGATGTTCCCCGAGGGAACGCGCAGGTCGAAGGGCCTCCGCAAGCGGCACGAGGCGCGTTGGCACAACGGCGCTGCGCGGATCGCGCTCACGGCCGGGGTCCCGCTCGTCCCGGCGGGGATCGCCGGGACCGACAAGCTGAAGCGCTTCGGGCCGCTGCGCGTGGCATACGGCGCCCCGGTCGACACGAGCGACCTCGCGGAGCTCGATCCGGCCGACGCCGCGCAGATCGCGACCGATCGGCTGCGCGCAGCGATCACCGAGCTCGAGCGATCGGTGGGCTCGACGCAGCCGGCCTCGGCCGCCGCATGAGCGCACCGCTCCTCGTGGTCGACGGCGACTCGCTGGCGCACCGCGCGTACCACGCGCTCCCGAGCTCGATCAAACGCTCGAACGGCCGGCCGGGAAACCTCCTCACCGGCTTCACGTCGATGCTCCTCCGCCTCTGGCAGGCCGAGCGACCGCGGGCGGTGTTCGTCGGTTGGGACACGCTCACCGTCCCGACCTACCGGCACGAGCTACTCCCTGGATACCAGGCGGGTCGGGTCTTCGACCCGGAGCTCCTCGAGCAGCTCGACCTCGCGCCGGGGCTGCTCGAGGCGGCCGGAATCGTCTGCGGGAAAGCGCCCGGCTACGAGGCCGACGACTACCTCGCCTCCGCCGTCGCGTCCGAGCGCAAGCGTGGGGGGACGGCAATCGTCGCGACCTCCGATCGGGACGCGTTTCAGCTCGTCTCCGACGACGTCACGATCCTGCAGCCGGTGCGCGGGGTGAGCGAGCTGGCGCGGATCGGGCCGGACCAGGTTCGCGAGCGCTACGGCGTCGAGCCCGAGCAGGTTCCGGACTTCATCGCGCTCCGCGGTGACCCCTCCGACAAGATTCCGGGCGCTCGCGGGATCGGCGCAAAGACCGCCGCGACCCTCCTCGCGCAATACGGCTCGCTCGAGGCGCTGCTCGAGGCCGGCCGGTTCTCGGCCGAGGCGGACGCGCTTCGGCTCTACCGCAAGGTCGCGACGATGGATCCCGGTCCGAAGATCCCGCGGCTCCCCGACCGCGAGCCCGACTGGCGGGCGGGAGCTGCCGCGGCAGACGAGCTCGGTCTCCGTCGGCTGGCCGAACGGCTCGAGGAGGCCGTATCGAGCTGATCTCGCATCCCGCGCTGGCGCGACTCCATGCCATGAGCCCGTACGGACACCCCGAGAGCGAGCAGCGCATCGACGTCCTCCTCGACGCCTTCCCCGAGACCCGGGAGGGGTCGCCCGCGACGCGTGAGCAGATCGAACGCGTACACAATCCCGTTTACGTCGGATCGATCGCTGCGCTGGATGCGCCCACCCGACTCGACCAGGACACCGTCGGCGATGCCACCTCGTTCGACGCGGCCGCGCTCGCCGCGGGCTGCGCGATCGAGGCGGCCGAGCGTGCGGGCTTCGCGCTCGTCCGGCCGCCGGGGCACCACGCGCTCCGCGACCGGTCGATGGGCTTCTGCCTGTTCGGCAACGTCGCGATCGCCGCGCGCCATGCCCAGGACGCCCTCGGAGTGGAGCGCGTCGCGATCGTGGACTGGGACGTCCACCACGGGAACGGGACGGAGGCGCTCTTCCGCGACGACGACTCCGTGTTCTTCGCCTCGCTCCACCAGTGGCCGTTCTATCCCTTCACGGGTGGGCCGGGGACGAGCACGGGAACGACCCTCAACGTGCCGCTCGGGGCCGGCGCAGGCGACGTCGAGTACCTCGCCGCATTCGACCAGCTCGTCGAGCCGGCGATACGTGCGTTCGATCCGCAGCTCGTCCTCGTCTCAGCCGGGTTCGACGCGCACGCCGACGATCCGATCGCGCAGATGCAGGTCACGGAGGCAGGCTTCGCCGAGCTCGCCCGGCGATCCGCCGGGCTCGGCCCCCGCTTCGCCGTGATGCTCGAGGGCGGTTACAACCTCGCAACGCTGCCGCGACTCGTCGAGGCGGCGATCCGTGGATTCGACGCTGTCTGAGCTTCGCTAGTCGTGGGCGGTCGACGTCGGCTGCGAGATCTCCTGTACGGCTGCGCCGATCTTCTTCTCCCTCGCCTCCAGGGCGACGTCGGCCTGGCTCAGCACGCCGACGAGCCGTCCCTCCTCGACGACGGGCAGCCGGCGGACGCGATGGAGCGCCATCAGCTCGGGGGCGTCGTCCAGGTTCTGCTCGGGATCGACGGTGACCGGATCACGGGATGCGACGTCGCCGACCTGCGTCGTCCGCGCGTCGCGTCCTTCGGCAACGGCCCGCACGACGATGTCTCGGTCGGTCAGCATCCCGACAGGGAACGGCGTTTGCTTACCCGGCGTTGCACCCGGGAAACAGGCGTTTGCGCGTGTGCACGTTGGGAAGAACGCACCGAAACCGAAGGAGTCGAAGATGCTCTGGATCCTGGTGCTGATACTCGTGTTGCTGGCCATCGTCGGCGGCTGGGCGGTCTCGAAGCTGCTTCTCGCGCTGTTGATCGTCGCGCTCGTACTCGCCCTCTTCGGCGCATTCGGCCGGACGGCGTGATCCCGGCGACGAAGGAGGCGTCATCTCGTGGCCACGAGGAAGCAAGTAGAGGCGGCGAAGAGGAACGTTCGTAAGGCGCAGCAGGCTGCGACGAAGAAGCGGACGATCGCGAACCTCCCCGCGGAGACGAGGCGAGATCTCGGCAAGCAGGCGGCGCGCGGGCGGCAGCGCAGCGGCCGTGCAGGCGTGCGGCTCGAGGACCGGAACCGCGAGCAGCTGTACGATCGCGCGCGCGAGCTCGGGATCGCCGGGCGGTCGAAGATGGGGAAGTGGGAGCTGATCGACGCGATCCGCAGCGCCCGCTGACCTGACCCGGCTCGAGGCGATATAGTCCGCGGCGGACTATGACGGAGCGGACTATCTATCGCTCGTCGGTCACGCGGCTGACGATGACCGAGTACGCGGTGCTGGGCATGCTCGGCCATCTCGGCGGGGCCGTCTCGGGTTACGACCTCCGCAAGCTCATCGACGGATCGGTCGGGTACATCTGGCAGCCCTCGAAGACGCAGCTCTACGTGGTGCTCGGCCGCCTCGTGGGCGCAGGCCTCGCGAGCCGGCGCGAGGTGGCGCAGCGCGACCGGCCAGACAAGCAGCTCTATCGCATCACCGCCGCCGGCCGCCGCGCGGTCAAGGAGTGGCTCGACAGCGAAGAGTTGATCGACGAGCCCGATCGCAGCATCCTCGTCCTCAAGCTCTTCTTCGGTGCGCAGGCCGATCGCGAGTCACTGGTCCGCCAGCTCGAGGCGTTCCGGGACGCCTACGCGGCCCGGCTCGCGACCTACGAGGCGAAGGCTCGCGGAGCCGGCCGCGGCGACCTTGTCGGCGACGAGTTCACCGCTCTCACCCTGCGCTACGGCATCGTGCGGGCACGCGCAGCCGTCGTCTGGGCGACCTCTGCGCTTCGGGAGCTGCGTCGATGAGGTCGTCCGTCCTTCTCGTCACGGCGACCCTCGCCCTCGTTGCTTCATCGGGCGTTGGGGCGCATTCGCACGCCAAGGACTTCTGCCTCGAGCCGGGCGAGCGCGCGGTCCATCTGCGGACGTCCGACGGCGCGCGGATCTACGGCGTCGCCGTTGGGAAGGGGCAGACCGGCCTCGTGCTCGCGCACCAGTACGGCAGCGACCACTGCGAGTTCATGTACCTCGCGCGCGATCTCGCGCCGCTCGGGTATCGGACGCTCGCCATCGACCTGCGCGACAACGGCTTCTCGCGGGGCGGCGCGCCGGGCCGCTACGACCGCGACGTCGCTGCGGCGGTTGCCTGGCTGCGCGCGAACGGCTCGACGCGCATCAAGCTCATGGGCGCCTCCATGGGAGGGACGGCGGTGCTCGTCGCGGCCGCGTCGATCGCGCCGCGCGTCGACGGCGTGGTGAGCCTGTCGGCGCCCGCGGAGTACAACGGCCTCGACGCGCTCCGGGCGGTGACGCGCTCCCGAGTGCCTGTTCGATTCGTTGTCGCAAAGGACGACAGCCCCTTTGCTGCCGACGCGCTGAAGATGGCGCGGGCAGCAGCCGCGAAGGACAAGGCGACGCTCCGCCTGGCGGGCTCGGCGCACGGCTCTTCGCTGCTCGAGTTCCCGCGCGGTCGCACGTTCGTGCTCGACTTCCTCGCGCGCTAAAGCCGCGTCGAAGCGGGAGCGGCGAAGCCTGCCGGCCCCGCCCTCGATTCGCGCATCCATGGCTTCACTCACGGACGGCGGCCGCTCGCTGAGCAAGCCCTGGAAGTCGAGCGCGCCGCGTGACTCAGGACGCGTGCATCCGGCTGCGGCGCCTTGACGGCGGGGTTCTCGAGGACAAAGAATCGAGTCCGCGCACGGATGTCTACCCTCTCCTGAAGGAGGCGGCATGGCTTGGAACGTCAAGGGCTCGTACATCGAGACCTGCTCCTGCGACTTCTTCTGCCCCTGCAACTTCTCGCTGGCCAACGGCGCCGACAACGACTATTGCCGGGTCGCGCTCGTCTTCAACGTGACCGAGGGCAACGTCGACGGCACCGACGTCGGCGGTCTCGCGGTCGCCGCGGTCGTGGACAGCCCGAAGGTCATGACGGACGGAAACTGGCGTCTGGGCGTCTTCATCGACGAGAAGGCCTCCGACGAGCAGGCAGAGAAGCTCCTCGGCGTCTTCAGCGGGCAGCTCGGCGGACCGATGGAGGGGCTCGGGCCACTGGTGGGCGAGAACCTCGGGGTCGAGCGAGCGCGTTTCGAGATTCAGGAGGACGGCCTGCGGCACAGCGTGAAGGCCGGGGACGCGATCGATTTCGAGATCGAGGACGTCGTGCCCTTCGGCATCGAAACAGGCGAGCCGGCGCGAATCGCCGGCATCTTCCACCCGGTCGGCTCGGACTTCACCGTGTCGAAAGCGACGACGGCTCGCATCGATGCCTTCGGGATCCAGTTCGAAGGCAAGTCCGGCCTCTCGAAGTCCGAGTTCTCCTGGGCCGCGTGAGCAGGTGATCGCCCCAGCGCACGAGCGCCGCGCGGCTACCGCGGGGCTGGCGCCCGCTTTCGCCGCCGCGCGCGCCCGACTCGGCCTCGTCGCTCTGCTCCTTGGTCTCGCCGCCCTCGCCTGGTGGATCACCGTCGACCGGATGCGCGGCATGGACGAGGGGCCCGGAACCGACCTCGGAACCCTCGGCTGGTTCCTCGGCGTGTGGGTCGTGATGATGGCCGCGATGATGTTCCCATCGGTCTCGCCGACGGTGGCGCTCTATTCGAGCATGACGCGACGACGAACGCCGCTTGCGCCGCTCGTTTTCGCCTCCGGCTATCTGCTCACATGGAGCGGCGCGGGCCTCCTCGCCTTCGGGATCTCGGACCTCGGGGGCAACCTTCTCGGCGATGAGCTCGCCTGGGACAGGGCAGGACGCTGGATCGTCGGCGCAACCCTTCTTTCCGCCGCCCTCTACGAGCTCACCCCTCTCAAGGATGTGTGCCTCGGCAAGTGCAGGAGTCCGCTGGGTTTCCTCGTCGGCTCCTGGCGCGGCGGTCTTTCGGGCGCGCTACGGATGGGCACGCGCCATGGCGCCTGGTGCGTCGGCTGCTGCTGGGCGCTGATGGCTGCGCTCTTCGCGCTCGGCGTGATGAGCATCGCCTGGATGGCGTTCGTGGCGGCGCTGATCGCCGCCGAGAAGACGCTCCCTTGGCGTCGTACCGTCACGTACGGGACGGCCGTCCTCCTCCTGCTTCTCGCGGTGTTGGTGGTCGCGGCGCCCGACATGATCCCCGGGCTCACGATCCCGGGCAGCGGCTCAATGAACTCAATGCAATAGGCCGTCGGGGCGTGCCCTCTGGAAGCACACGACTGGTCAGATCTGACCCGATCGGTGAAGTTGTCGCGACTGCTTCGGCATGGACAAAGGGATTGCGGTGATGCCATCTCACGAATCGAAGCCTCAACGGGAACCGCGTGATGTGCACCGGTGATTCACCAGGAACGGAGCGCCACTAGAAAAGCCCCGCCGTAGCAGGGCTTTTCCGTAGCAGGCCTGTAAGCCGGATTCTGTCGAGGATGGCCATCCATCTAGGCCTCCGGTTTCCCGGAGGCTCGAGCGGCGTACCCGGTCCCTCGGCGGGCCGCGTCATCGGGACCTGCTTCGCCTTGCACCGGACGGGGTTTGGCGAGCCGCCGTGTCGCCACGGTCGCTGGTGGGCTCTTACCCCACCGTTTCACCCTTGCCGGTCCGAGAACCGGCGGTCTCCTCTCTGTTCCACTTTCCGTCGGCTTTCGCCGCCTGGGGTTTCCCCAGCGTCCTTGCCCTGCGGTGTCCGGACTTTCCTCGGACGGCCGAAGCCGCCCGCGGCCACCCGGCCTGCACACGAAGGGTAGCCGCGGCGTCGCCGTGCTGCCATCGCCGGAGGACGGCTACGCATCCCTCGCGTCGGCCAGGCTCCCAGTCGTCGCCCGATCTCCCAGCCGTGGCCGAACCGGTTGCGCACGCGAGCAGTCATGCGTGTGGCGCTACGACGCGCCGAAGGACGTATTCGGAAGCACCACCTCCGGGATCTCGCGGCCGTCCGCGAGCAGCGACCGGCACTCCGGGCAGGCGAGGACGCCGCGCAGCCGCATCACGAACTCGCCGCACGCAAGGCACTCGAAGCTGGCCCCGCGCGAGAGCGCGAGGAGCTCCTGATCGAGCGTCCGGGCGAACGGTGTGACGAGCTCGGTCATCTCAGGCTCCGGAACACCCCCACGACCTTCCCCAGGATCTTCACGTGGTCGGCGTAGATCGGCTCGAGCGCAGCGTTCTCGGGTTGCAGGCGGATACGGCCGTCCGCTTCGCGGTAGAACGTCTTGACCGTCGCCTCGTCCGTCGACTCGTCCTCACCGGCGAGGGCGACCACGATGTCGCCGTTGTGTGCGTCGTCGCGTCGCTGGACGACGATCGTGTCGCCGTCGAGGATTCCTGCCTCGATCATCGAGTCGCCGTGGATCGTGAGCAAGAAGTCCGCGGCGCCGCCGCCGATCGACTCCGGGACGGCGATCACGTCCTCGACGTTCTCCTCGGCGAGGAGCGGACCGCCGGCGGCGACCCGGCCGAGCAGCGGGAGGCGCCGGACGTCGACGGCACTGGGCACGTCGACGCGCCGGTGGCCGCTCAGCTCGATCGCGCGTGGCTTCGTCGGGTCGCGCTTGATCAACCCGACCCGCTCGAGGTTCGCCAGGTGCGCGTGGACCGTCGAAGGCGAGGCGAGGCCGACCTCCTCGCCGATCTCACGCACGGTCGGTGGGTAGCCGTGATCGTCGACGTACGTGACGAGGAACTGCCAGATCTCCTGCTGTCGCGCGGTGAGTGGGGTGTCGGACGGCACGGCTCCCTCCTGGTGGGTTCGACGAACGTATGTTCGTCATGAAGGGTAGGGATCCTTCCGGACGACGTCAAACGTGCGTTCGTGTCCGGACGAGCCGGCCTCCGGGCCCGGAGACCGGGCGGGCGTCCATGGCGTCATCGTGCAGTCGGAGGGGCCATGCGGGGGAACCAGGGTTCCCCCGCGAAGCGATGCGCTGGAGAGGACTTGAACCTCCACGACCGCAATGGCCACCAGGCCCTCAACCTGGCGCGTCTACCAATTCCGCCACCAGCGCGTGGACACCGGATGATAGCGAGACGCCGGCCGTGAACCGCGAAGCGACGGCATGCCGCGAGGCAACGTGCCCGCCCGGTCAGGGGGTCGATCGGCTCTACGCCAGCAGTCGATACAGCACGACCGTGTTGATCGTGAAGAGCACCGCGACGAGCACCGTCAGGCGCGTCAGGTTCCGCTCGACGATGTGCGTTCCGCCCTGCGAGGTCGGCGTGAAGCCGATGCCCCCGAAGCCCGCATCACGGCCCGAGTGCATGAGCACCAAGCCGACGACGGCGGAGCCGAGGAGCACTTGGAGGACGGCGAACACGGGGGTCATCGGCATCCATGGTACCGCCAGCCCGACCGACTACTCTGGCGCCATGGCCGTCGGCGACGAGGCGCGCGCGAAGATCCAGCGACTGCTCGTGACAGGCGACAACCGGCTCAAGCAGGGTGTCGCGCCGGAGAAGGTGCGCGAGAGCTA
>Ga0081539_10000953_pt1 | contig 54252 bp, 52 predicted proteins | sample TabmetS4T2R2_FD_71023 | JGI IMG/M metagenome (GOLD analysis project Ga0081539, IMG submission 71023) | Tabebuia heterophylla rhizosphere microbial communities from the University of Puerto Rico - S4T2R2 | ecosystem: Host-associated > Plants > Roots > Rhizosphere ...
GATCGGCGCGACGCCGAAGAGCAACCGTTGCAGAAAGCGCGTCAGGTAAAGCGCGCCGGCGATTCCAAGGCCGACGCCGAGCGCGGCCAGCGAGGCACCGTGCCGTAGCACGAGCCCGCGAACGTCACCGGTCTGCGCGCCGAGCGCGAGTCGGATCCCGAACTCACGCACGCGGGCGCTCACGCTCAGCGAGATCACGCCATAGATGCCGATCGCGGCAAGGATCAGCGCCGTGAGCGCAAACCCACCCAGCAACGTGTTCATCAGGCGCCGGATGCCCAGCGAATCGCGAACGGCGTCGGACATCGTGTGCACGTCGTACAACGCGAGCGTGGGATCGAGCGACTGGATCTGCGCCCGGATGCGTGATGCAAGCGCCTCCGGCGCGTTGGTCGACCGGACGACGACGTAGTTGCTCCATGTCGCGAAGCGATTGAAGGATTCGTATAGCTGCAGATCCGCTCGCTCATCGAGGCTGTTGTGTTTCACGTTGCGCACGACGCCGATGACGGTCATCCAGCGCGTGCTGGACGTGTCGGAGTTGCCGTACCGCAGCCGCTTGCCGATCGCGCTCTCGGTCGGCCAGAAATGCCTGGCAAGGGCCTCGTCCACGACGGCGACCCGCGGATGCCGGTCGTCGTCGGTCTCCTCGAACGTCCGCCCCTCGAGGAGCGGCGTTCCCATGGCGCGGAAGTATTCCGGCGTCACGATCCGCACGTTCACAACGAGGACCGGCTCGCCGGCTCGCGGCTCCTTCCCTTCGGCGACGACGTTGTTCTGCGGATTTCCCCGCGTCAGTGGGACCCGCGTGGCGAGGCCGACGTCGGTGACGCCGGGAATCGCGCGCACTCGCTCGACGAGCGGGCGATAGAAGCCCCAGACCGTGGTGCTCGTGTCGTATTTCGGGAACGGCAGCGAGATGCGGCCCACGAGCACGTTATCGGGACGGTACCCGAGATCGACGTTGCTCAGCTGGCGGTAGCTGCGCAGGAGCAGCCCGGCCGCGACGAGCAGGACGAGCGAGAGCGCGAACTGCGTGACCACGAAGCCGTCGCTCCAGCGACGTGTCTGCGCGGTGCTGGATCCGCGCGTTCCGCTCTTGATCGCGTCCTGCAGGTCGACGCGCGATGCACGCAGCGCCGGCATCGCGCTGCAGAGCAGGCCGGTGAGCACCGCGACGGCGGCGGTGAATGCGAGAACCGGGAGGTCGACCTCCAGCTCGTTCATGCGCGGAAACTGATTGACCGGCAGCTGCCGCAGGAGCCGTACACCCCAGAACGCGAGCAGCAAACCGACGAGCGCTCCCGTCACCGACAGGAGAACGCTCTCGGTGATAAGTTGCCAGGCGATGCGCCGCGGTCCCGCACCAAGGCAGCATCGGACGGCGATCTCCCGCGTCCGTGACGCCGCCCGCACGCACGAGGTTCGCGATGTTTGCGCACGCGATCAGGAGCACGAGCGCGACGGCACCGAGCAGCACGAACAACGGTCTTTGAAGATCGCCGACGATGCGCTGTGACAGTGTCATGGCGACGATGCGCGAGCCGCCCCGCTTCGCATTCGGGAAGATGTCCGGCCGCGCGAGCCCGAACTCGTCGCCGGCAGATCCGATGTCGCGCGCCACGTCGGCGGGTGTCATGCCGGGCTTCATCCGCCCGATGAGGGTGAAGCACCAGCAGTTGAAATCGTTCGGCCGGATCGTGAGCGGCATCCAGAACTCCGCACGGTTCGGGTAGTCGAAGCCGGGGGGCATCACCCCCACGACGGTGAACGGCCGGGCATTGAGATTGATCGCTCGGCCGACGATGGAGCTGTCGCCGCTGAACTTTCGCTGCCAGAGTGCGTGGCTGATGATGATCGTCGGCGCGGCGTGCTCGACGTCTTCCCCGGCGGCAAAGGGTCGGCCCAGGAATGGCGCGACGCGCAGCACCTTGAAGAAATCGCGCGACACCTCGGCGCCGTCGATACGCTCCGGATCCCCGACGCCGTTCAGCGTCAGGCCATCGGTGCTGTAGGCGGCGATGGAGGACAGCGTTCGCGTCGCCTTCCGGTACACCTCGAACAACCCGGAGGGCGAGTTCACCTCGGGCAGCCCTTTCTCCGGCGCCGTTCCCCAGAAGGCCACCAGCCGATCCGGCTCGGGATAGGGCAGCGGGCGCTGAATCACGCCATGGACTGCGCTATAGATGAGCGTGCACGCGCCGATGCCCAGCGCGAGCGTGAGAATCGCCACGGCGGCGAACGCCGGCTGCCGGCGGAATCCCCGGAGGGCATAGCGCGTGTCGTGCAGGACGGCGCTGCTCCACCCGCCGCGCGCCGGCCGTCCGAGCGCGAGATTCGGCGCGGAGGCGGGCGCGGTCACGGGACGGAGCTCGCGCTCAAGCGCTTCCAGGTCACTGAGCTCCGCGAGCGCGCTCGCGCGTGCGCCCGCGTCATCGAGTCCGGCCCGGCGCAGCTCCGTGTAGCGGTCCTCGAGGTGCTGCGACATTTCCTCCACGATCTCGGCTTCGCGCTCGGGCGCGAGGCGCAGAGACCCGAGCCGCTCCCGGATCGCGCGCTTCCACTCAGGCATGGTGGACTCCGGCGACGCGGTTGATCGCGGCCATGAACTCCTTCCAGCTGCGGCGGTGGCTCGACAGGACGCGCTTACCCTCCGTCGTGATCCGGTAGTAGCGGCGGCGCCGCTGGCCGGCCTTCTCGACCCAGCGTCCCTCGATGAGGCCGCGCTTCTCGAGCCGGTAGAGGAGGGGATACAGGGAGGCGACGTGGAAGCGGAGCACGCCCTTGGACCTGGAGTCGATGAGCTTGCACAGCTCGTAGCCGTGCCTCGCTTCGTGCTCGATGAGCGCGAGGATCAGCAGCTCCGCGCTCCCTTTCTTCATCTCGCGTTCAATCATGGCATCACCATATATGGCTGTACCACATATAGGCTGGAGCGCACGGCAGGTCAATATTCGAGGAACCACACCTGAACGAGGACCACCGGGCCGTATGCCGCCACATTCCGCGCTCGATCTCGCGCCGTGGGAGAGCTTCTACGTCATCACCGGTTCATCGGGCGCGGCCCTGACGGGCCTCATGTTCGTGGTCGTCACGCTCGCGGCGGAGGGTCGTGCGGCTGATCCGGAGGGCATTCGGGCCTTCGCCACGCCGACCGTGACGCATTTCGGCGTGGTGCTCCTCATCGCGTCCGTGCTGACCATCCCGGGGCACACGCTGACGAGCCTGCGTTGGTCGCTCGTCGGGTGCCTCGCGGTCGGCGTGATCTTCCTGGCGATCGGCATGCGCAGCATGCTGCGCCCGCGGTCGTACAAGCCCGTCCTGGAGGACTGGATCTTTCATTCGGTGCTGCCGAGCGTGGCCTACCTCGCGCTCATGACCAGCGTCTTCCTGCTCTCCGCGCACTCGTGGGCGGGCCTCTACGCCATCGCCGGCGTCGTCATCCTCCTGTTGTTCATCGGCATCCACAACGCGTGGGACGCGGCCATGTGGATCGCGCTCGATCGACCGAGGCAGCAAGGCACTGATGCGGTCTCGCCGGCGCCGCCTGCGTCTCCGCCACCACAACCCAAACCCGAGGTCGCGTAATGCATCGACAGGTGTGCATGGTCGCCGTTCTCGCGCTCGCGGCCAGGACGGCCGGCACGCAACAGCCGGCGGAAACGCCTCGTCGCGTCGCGGCGAGCAGCTTTGCCAGCGTCGAGGTCCACATCAACTCGCGTCCCATCGGCCGGCAGTGGTACGAGGAGGACGCGAGCCTCACCGGGCCGGCGCGCATCGCCATCACGTACGGGCAGCCGCACGCGCGGGGTCGTCGGGTCGAGGGCGGGCTGGTTCCGCTGGATACGGTCTGGCGGTTCGGGGCGAACGCGGCGACGACGCTGCACTCCGACGTCGATTTCACCCTCGGCGACCTCGCCGTCCCGCGAGGCGATTACTCGCTTTTCGTCCTGTACGCGAGGACCGGATGGACGCTGATCGTGAATCGCGCCACGGGGCAGTGGGGCACGGACCGCGACGCATCGCGGGACTTCGGGCGCGTCAGCCTCACCGCGCGAACGCTCGCGGAACCCGAGGAAGCGCTGAGCATCTACCTGATCCCGCAGTCGCCCAACCCGACGTCGGGGTACGCCGATCTCCGCGGAACGCTGAGGATCAAGTGGGGGAGGACGGAGCTGACGGCGCCATGGACCGTGAAACAGTAGCGCCGAGTGCTGAGGGCTGAGGGCTGAGGCATGAGCGTGCGGCCAGCCTGAGCCCTCAAGTCTCAGCCCTCAGCCCTCAGCCCTTCTTACTTCGCCGCGAATTCCTTCTTCAGGAGATTCTCCGCCGCCAGTCTGTGCGCCTCGAAGGCCGGGCCGAGGCTCGTGACGAAGTCCTTCAGCTCCTGATTCTTGATGGCGGGCAGCAGCGTCGTCGTCACCGCGCTGATCACGGCGGCATGGTACGCCTGCTCGTGCTCGAGGAAGGCGCGGTCGAACGCCGCACCCTTGAGCGTGCGCAGCCGCTTCATGGCGGCGGCGTGATCGGTGGCCATCTGGAACGGCTTCGGACGTGTCGGCGTGACGCCGAGCTTCTTCGCCAGCTCGCGTCCCTTCTTGCGGACCTCGGTGTGCACCTGCGACAGCATTTTGCCGTACTCCGAACCTCGGCGCTCTTCGCGCGCTTCACGGCGAGGGCGCCCGTCTCGATGTCGAAGGTGTTCGCGGCATCGAAGATCGCCACGATCGTCGCGTCGTCCAGCGCGTTCGTCGTGGCGGGGGTCGCCGGACGCGAGGCAGCGGTAACGGACGCAAACGCGGCAGCCGCGAGGGCAAGGGGAACGAGGGTCTTACGCATCGGTGATCTCCAGGGGTGATGTCGGTGGCGCGCCGTATCGGCGCACTACGAGACCTAAACAGCCGCTCCAAATAAGTCAAGTAAATAGTGAACTTATTTGACTAACGCTCCGCGGGGCCGTACGTTTCCGGCGTGCCCGCCCACCCCGGACCCAATCAGCGCTTCCACGAGAGCACGCGCGGCAAGCTCGTCGCATTGCTGCGAACGGAGCCGCGCACCGTGGACGAGCTGGCCGGCGCCCTCGGCCTCACGGACAACGGCGTGCGGCAGCACCTCATGGTGCTCGAGCGGGACGGGATGGTCCGACAGACCGGCGTGCGCCGCGGGCCGGGCGCCGGCAAACCGGCCGCCGTGTACGAGCTGCATCCCGAGGCGGAGCCGCTGCTGTCACGCGCGTACGCGCCCGCGCTGGCGACGCTGCTCGAGGTCCTGACCGATCAGCTGCCGACGCTCCAGGCGCGCCGGATCCTGCGTGAGACCGGGCGCCGCATCGCCGCCGCGCTCGGCGGCCGCGTCGTCGGCGACGTCCAGACGCGCGCGAAGGCGGCAGCGGCGGTGCTCACCGCGCTGGGCGGCGCGGTGACGGTCGAAGAACGGCGCGGCGGCGCGCTCCTCCGCGGAAGCGCTTGCCCCCTCGCGACGGCGTCGTCGCGGAGCCCGCACGTCTGCCGGGCCGTCGAGTCCCTCGTGGCCGAAATCTCCGGCGCGCAGGTCCGCGAGTGCTGCGAGCGCAGCGGCCGGCCGCGCTGCTGCTTCGAGATCGCGTCCTGAGCGCATAAGTCCTCGCCGCTTGACAGCGGGCGCCCTGCAGCCGATAGTAAACCATATGGTTTACCATTCGGGCGCGCTCGACGCTACCTTCGGGGCCCTGGCGGACGCCAGCCGGCGCACGATGCTCGCCAGGCTCGCGCGCGGCGACTGCGCCATCAGCGAGCTCGCGCGCCAGTTCGACATGTCGCTGCCCGCGGTCTCCAAGCACGTGCGCGTGCTGCAGCGCGCCGGGCTTGCCCGGGTGCGCCGCGACGGCCGCATTCGACGCGCTTCACTTTCTGCGGAGGCGCTTCGCCCCGCCGCCGAATGGCTCGCCACGTATCGCCGATTCTGGGAGCATCAACTCGAGCTGCTCGCAGCGTACGTCGAGCACACGACACCAGAGGGGAACGCATCATGGCACGGACAGCGCCAACGAACGAAACGGCGGTCGAAGTCCGCCGCACGGTCGCAGCCCCGCGCGAACGTGTCTTCCACGCGTGGACGCGGCCGGAAGAAGTGAAGAAATGGGCGGCACCGGGCGCGATGACCGTGCCGGTCGCGGAAATCGATCTCCGCGTCGGCGGGAAGTTCCGCATCGAGATGCAGCGTCCCACCGGCGAGCTTCACGTCGCCATCGGCGAATATCGCGAGGTCGTGCCGCCGCGCCGCCTCGTGTACACGTGGGGCTGGGAAGACAAGTCGGTCACGAACTCGGTCGTCACCGTCGAATTCGCCGAGCGCGGCTCCTCGACGGAAGTCATCCTGCGCCACGAACGTCTGCCGGACGCGGACGCGCGCGCGCGTCACGCCGAAGGCTGGAACGACTGCATGGACAAACTCGTCGCGCTTTTCTGAATCCACCCCAACCCCCCCACCCCTCACCAGGACACACCTATGACGGCAACAGCCACGGCGTCCCATCCTGACACTGCAACGTCGGCTCGGCACCAGTTCCGCGAAGCGTTGACGCGGGAACACGCAACCACGCTCAAGGTCCTCAATGCCTTCCCGGCTGCGAAGGCCGACTTTCGCCCGCACGAACGCTCGAACTCGGCGCGGCAGCTCGCGTGGACGTTCGTGGTCGAGCAAGGGCTCATGCTTGGCGCCCTCTCCGGCGACCTCAAGCTCTCGGGGAAATTCCCGCCCGCGCCCGACAGCTTCGCGGACATCGTGCACCAGTTCTCCGAGAACATGGCGAAGGTCACGTCGGCCCTCGATGCGACGTCGGAACAATCGCTCGGCGAGACCGTGAAGTTCTTCACGGGGCCGGGGCAGATGGGTAACGTACCCAAGATCGACGTGCTGTGGTTTGCGCTGTCCGACCAGATCCATCATCGCGGACAGCTGTCCGTGTACGTCCGCATGGCCGGCGGCAAGGTGCCCTCCATCTACGGACCGTCCGCGGACGAACCCTGGACGTGACCGATGGGCGTGGGGGCGGGTCGTTCCGCCCCCGCGCCTAATCCGCGCGCAGGGCCACGGTGGGATCGACGCGCGTCGCGCGCAACGCCGGACGCAGCGTCGCGACGAGAGCCACGGCGAGGAGTACGAGGCCGACAAGAACGAACACCCGCGGATCGCGCGCGGATTGCGAGAAGAGCAGGGGCTCGACCCACCGTCCTGCCCAGAGCGCGATGGCGCTTCCGATCACGAGACCTGCGACGGCGAAGCTCAGACCCTGCCCGAGCACCATGCGCAGGAGGTCTGTCGTGCTCGCACCGAGCGCGATGCGCACGCCCAGCTCGTGGGTCCGCTGCGCGATCGCGTACGCGATGACGCTGTACAGCCCGATCGCCGCGAGCACCAGAGCGAGCGTGCCGAACGCGACGAACATCTTGGCGCCAAACTCCCACGAACGCTGCCGGGGCGCGACGAGCTGCCGCAGCGTCATCGTTCGCGCGTACGCGACGCCCGGCATCTCGCGCTGGAGACGGCGGCGAAGGCGCTCGCTGTAGTCCTCCGCGCTTCCGTTCACGCGGACGAACATCTGCGGCGATCCCGCGCCATTGTACTGAGCGATCGGCAGATAGTACCAGAACTCACGCGTGTCCTGGAGCATACGCGCGTGCATGTCCTCCGCGATGCCGACCACCGTCGTCATGCTGTTCGTATCGCTGCCAAGGCGGAACTGCCGGCCCAGCGCGTCCTGGCCGGGCCAGAGCGCGCGGGCCATCGATTCGGTGATGACCGCGACCTTTTGACCGCCAGTGCGGTCGGCATCCGTGAAACCGCGACCGCGCAGGATCCGCGTTCCGACGGTCTCGAAGTACGACGGAGATCCTGCCTGCAGCAGAAACCGTCCGAGCTTGAACGTGGAATCCCTTCCGGGCACGAAGGGTGCGCCGCGGCCTTCATTGCTCCAGAAGGGGACGCTCACTGTGAGGGTGGCATTCACCACGCCCGGCACCGCGCGGGCGGCCGCGAACAGGCGGTCGATGAGCGCGCGCCGCTCGGGGTCGCTCAGCGTGACGCCGCGCAGATTCGCGGTCACGTACACGAGAGGGTCCACGTCGTAGCCAAGACGCATGCCGCGCACGTGCTGCAGGCTGCGCGCGAATAATCCCGCTCCGACGAGCAGCACGACGGACAGCGCTCCCTGAAAAATCAGAAGGCCGTTTCGCAGACGCGACCGCCGATACGTCCCCTCGCGTTCCCCCGTCTTCAGCGAGGCCGCGACGTCGCGGTGCAGCGCGTGCAGGGCCGGCGCCAACCCCGTCACCAGCGCGACGCCGACCGTGAGGGCGATGGAGAACAGCATCGTTCGGTTGTCCGCCACCACCGGCGCGGCATCCTCGCTGCGCAGGAATAGCGCGCGCAACGTCCGACCGCCCCACTGCGCGACGGCGACCCCGGCTACGCCGCCCAGCAGGGCCAGCAGCGTCCCTTCGACGAGGAGTTGCTGCAGGAGCCGCGCGCGCGTCACGCCGAGCGCGAGGCGCAGCGCGATCTCCCGACGACGCCGGACGGCGCGCGCGAGCAGGAGATTCGCGACGTTGGCGCATGCGACGAGAAGCACGATGGTCGCGACTCCCATCACCCACGTCACGATCTTCGAATCCTGACTGGCCTCGGGGCCGCGAGCCAGCTGCACCGGACCGACGAATGCCTTCGGATGCGCGTCGCGCTGCGGCTGAATCCCGTCCTGGATCCGCTGGACCTCCCAGCTGCGCTGGTATGCCTTGGTGAGGTCCGCGTTGGCCGTCTCGATGCTCACGCCCGGCTTGCGCCGCGCAAACATCTCCAGCCAGCTCCATTGGTAGTTGCGGTAATAATTCTCGTTCGTGCTGCTGGCGTATGCGGTGACTGGAACAAAGACAGCCGGACTGCGGTCATCGGTGATGCCGACGAATCCGCGCGGCGCGACGCCGACGATCGTGTACGTCTTGTTTCCGATGTGCAGCGACTTTCCGAGAACGTGGGCATCTCCGCCAAAGTGCGTCTGCCAGAAACCGTAACCCAGCACGGCGACGTCGGCGCCGGTCGGCACGCGATCCTCGTCGGCGGTGAAATACCGGCCGAGGAAGGGAGCCGCGTCGAAAAAGGCGAACACCGTGGCGCTGGCGCGCGCCACCGTCATCTCGCGCGCGCTCTCGCCCGTACCAACCACCATGTTGGAGTACGCGAGCACGGCGGTGTGCTCGAACGACGTCGTCCAGTCGGTGAAGTTCAGGAACCGCGTGTATTGGATCGTGCGCTCGACGCGCTCGCCCGCATCGATACTTGTCCACTCCACATAGACGCGGTGCACGCGGCCCGGCGCGCGCAGAAACGGCGGTGCGCGGAAGAGCAGCCGGTCCACGATGCCGAACATTGCGGTATTCGCGCCGATCCCGAGGGCCAGCGTCAGAACGACCGCGGTCGTGAACCCCGGCTTCGTGCGCAATCCCCGCCAGGCATATCGCACGTCCTGCAACAGCGAATCGATCATCGACGTTCCGCGCGCCTCGCGTACGTCTTCCTTGATGCGTTCGACGCCGCCGAACGCGACTCGCGCCCGCCGTTCCGCGTCGCGTCGCGCCATCCCCTGGCGCACGTACTTGTCCGTCTCGCGCTCGAGATGAAAGCGCAGCTCGTCGTCGAGATCGCGTTCCATGGCGCCCCGATGGAACAGCGCGCGCAGACGGAAACGCATGTCGGACAGCATCAGCGCGCCATGCGGAGCACGAGCGCGACCGCGGCGGTGAGCTTGTCCCATGCCTCGGTGTCCGCGTCCAGCTGCTTGCGGCCGGCGCGCGTGAGCTCGTAGAACTTCGCCCGCCGATTGTTGTCGGACGCTCCCCACTCGGCGGCGATGAATCCCTGGCGCTCCAGCCGGTGCAGCGCGGGATAGAGCGATCCCTGCGGGATCTGCAGCGTCTGTGACACCTGGTGGATGCGCTCGGAGATGGCCCAGCCGTGCTGCGGCCCCAACGACAACGCCTTGAGAATCAGCAGGTCCAGCGTCCCTTGTGGCAGATCCAATCGCGCACTCACCGTTCTCCCCTTGTCCTTCTACAAGAGAAGAATATGGCGGCTTCTTGTAGAAGCACAAGGTGTCTCGCGGACTTGGCATCGCGGCGTGATCAAGAACTGCTTATCACGGACAGAACCGGATCGGACTGATCGGACGGTGCGCCGGGAAAGCAAAAAACCCCCGACTGCAGGCGGGGGTTTTGTCGTGAGCGCCAAGGTGAGATCCGTTCGATCTGTGAGATCCGTGAGAGCTGTACGAGCCCGCACTGATGTTCGTGTGGGACTCCGGGCCGCGTTTCGGCACGCTCAACTGCTATCGCGGACAGGCGCGGATCGGACCGATCGGACCGTGCGCCGGGAAACAAAAACCCCCAACCGCACGCGGGGGTTTTTGTCGTGAGCCACGAGGTGAGATCCGTTCGATCCGTGGGATCCGTGAGAGTTGTTACGAACCCGCAATGATCCGCGGGTCTGAGACGCTCAATTCGTGAGAGAGACGCGATAGGCGATCACGAGCGGTCCGGTCTCCCCGGGACGTGTCACCGGGTAGAGCACGGCCCGCTGGGCGCGACCGGGAAATGGCAGCGGGATGCCCTTCGTGGGCAGATCCGTGAGAAGACTGCCGCCGCGAACGAGAGTCCCCGCAGGGACGCTGTCGAGCGCGACGCGCGCTTCGCTGCCGAGGACGCGAGGCAGCGTGAGACGAACGAGGCGCTCGAACTTCTCCTCGAAACGTGTGCGCCATTCCGAGTTGTCGAAGTGCACGACGACGTCGTTGCCGGTGCGCTCCGCATACAGGCTGTCCGCGAGGTCGGTGCGTCCCTCGGCGACGAGGATGCGGAGCGCGTCGCTGCGTATGGCCGGCGTGGGAGTCGGCGCCGCCGCGGCCACCGGAGCCGCTGGCGCCCTGGCTGGAGCGGTCTTGATCACCATTGTCGGCTTGCCTGGCACATCGTTCCGCACGGGATCGCGATTCCGGTCCTTGGAGAACGCGCGCGGAACGACAGCCACCAGTCCGCCAACGGTGAGCGCGATGAGAACCGCACCGCCGAGCGCGATCCCGCCGAATCGCAACGTCGCGCGCATCCTGCGCTGCCGCGCCGCCACACGTGCCTCGTGTCGACAATGCAGGCACACCGTGATGCCAGGGCGTTTGCCGTGCGGGCAGGTGACGACGTCAGGACTGGTCATGCGACGCGCTTCTTTGGCAATACGTCGATAATCGCTGTGAACTCGAACGGCTTTGAGATATACGGCCTGCCGGTGCCGGTAAGGAAGCGCTGCAGATCCGCGCTTACGATATCGCCCGTGATGAAGACTACACGCTCGCAGAGATCTCTGCGCCCCCTGCGCCAGCGCTCGAAGATCTGCTGACCCGACAGGTCCGGCATACGCAGGTCGATCAGAAAAACGTCGAAATCCTCCTCCCCCTCGCCGCGCCAGATGGCCTCGCTGCCGCTGCCGACCGCGACGACCGAGTGCCCCTCGGACGACAGGAAACGCTCGAGTGCGGTTCGCAGCGGTTCCTCGTCGTCGGCCACCAGGATCCGCAGCGCTGCCGGCGCCGGCTTCGTCGAATTCGGCACGAGGGCCAAGGGCACCCGATCATCCACCGCCACCAGCGGCAAATCGATACTGAACCGGGCGCCGGTCGGCGTGTTTTCTGCCCAGATGCGCCCGCCGTGCTCGCTCACGATTCCAAGTGAGATGGAGAGCCCCAGCCCCGTACCCTTCCCGGTGGGCTTCGTCGTGAAGAACGGATTAAACAGTTGGTGCATTGCGTCGGCTGGAATGCCGGGTCCGGTGTCCTCCACTTGAATCCGCACGGCGCCTGCCAGCGTGCGCGTTCGCAGCGTGAGCTTATGGCGCGAGCGTTCGATCTCTCCCATCGCCTGCTCGGCGTTCGTCACGAGGTTCAGCAGGACCTGCTGCAGCTGATGGACGTCGACCATCGTCACCGGGGGCACGTTCTCGTCGAAATCCGTCACCACCTGAATGCCGCGCACGTTCAGCTCGTAGATGCGCAGCTCGAGGGTCTGGCTCAGGACGCTGTTGACGTCGGCGGGAACCTTCTCCGCTTTGTGCTGGCGCGCGAACGTCAGAAGGTTGTGCACGATGCGTGAGGCGCGACGGGCCTCGGCGCGCACGACGTCGACGGAGTGTCGCTGTTCCGGAGTGAGGTGATTGTCCGCGAGGAGCAGCTGCGCGAACGCCGAGATGCTCGCGAGCGGGTTGTTCAGCTCGTGCGCAACGCCGCTCACGAGCTGACCGATCGCCGCCATCTTCTCCGCCTGGATCAACTGCTGCTGGAGCTGCTTCTCCGTCGTCGCGTCGCGAATCATGCAGATCACTTCGCGGCTGCGCTGCGGACAGGCATAATTCACGGTGAGATGCCGCCGCTGGCCGTTCTTGTGCAGCATCGTCGTCTCGAACTGTCCCGCGGTTCCGGCGAGTGCCCGACGGAACTCCAGCAACGCGCGGGGCAGCGCCTCCGGCGCGAGCATCGGCCCGAAGAAACGGCCGATGAGCTCTTCATGCGTGTAGCCCGAGATCTGCTCGGCGGCTCCGTTCACGGTGGTGAACCGTCCCAGTGAATCGAACGTCATGATGGCGTCGCTCGCCGCCTCGAACAGGTGGCGGTAGCGCGATTCCGACCGCGTGAGCTCGGCGGCCCCATCGCGCTCCGAGGTCACGTCGCGCGCGCAGGCGATCAGACGGTCGACCCCGTGATCTCCGGAAGCTGGCCGCACCAGCGAGAACGCCGCCGTCACAGTGTCGCCGCGCCCGTGCTTGATTCGCACGTCGAAGCGACGCACGTCGGTATCAGTGGCGTCGCGAACGTGGTCGTCGAAAACGTCACGGTCACCGCGCACGATGAACCCCCGCAACGGCGCGCCCGCGACGTCATCGTGCGACCGTCCGAGGAGCACGGTCGCCGCGTCGTTGCACCGCAGTACGATGCCGCCCGCCGTGAGCTCGAACGCGGCGTCTGGAGCGCAGCGAAACACGGCATCCTCGTCCGACGGTGTCGCCGGGCCGATCACGGGGTGCGCACCCTGACGTCGAAACAGACTGAACATGGAGACCAGGCCGCGACTACGGGTTGCGCGTCTTCAGGTAGCGCTCGATGGGAAACGCGTGATCGTATGGCGACTGGGCAATGAGGGCCGCGGCGAACAGGCGCATCGTGTCCTCCGCGCGCGCCTCGACGGCGTCGGCGACCGCGTTAGCCGTCTCGCTGCGGTTCAGTGCCATGCGCGACAGGGCGAGATGCTTCTCCTCGTCGGTTCTTCGCTCGGAAGACGCGTGAATGGGCGGCTGGCCGTGCTCCGTCCACCAGTGCGTACTCGCAATACCGCGATCGAGCTCGGGGTGCCCTAGCACAGACGGCAGAATCGACGCGGTCACGACGTCGAAGATCACCATCTCGATGCCGGCCTGACTGGCGAAATGCTCCCAGTACGACACGTTCTCGTCGGTCGCCGAATTCCACAGATGGTGGTAGAGCGCGAGCACGGCGTCGGGGAAAATCGTTCCCGCGAAGCGTCCGCTCGCGCCGGCCCGAAGATCGCGGCGCACGGCCGAAACCACAGCCGCGGTGCAGGCGTCGAGCTCCGCGGGCGAGAACGCGTCCAGGGATTCCTGCAGGTCGTCGTACAGGCGCTCGTGGTCGACGTCGAACACTTCCAGCATGCCGCGCCACAGCTGGTTGTGGGCCTGCTCCTCCTGGATCTGCTCCGCGAGCGCACGCACGAAGGTCGACTGACGCACGTGGTCCACCTTGGCGATGCTGCGAATCAGCGCCCGGTTGAACCCCACCACGACGGGGTACATCGTCGCGAGGAACGCAACGTAGCTGCGCCGCGGGACGTGTCGGCGGCGGAGCGCCGTCGCGAACGGGGACGCGTTCATTTCGGCAGCGTATCGCTTGCCAAGATCGGCGATGGTGTCGCCGACGCGCGCCGAGCGGGCGCGTGGTCCGCGCGAGCTGGCGCCGCGCGGCGCGGGAATGGAGGGGACGTGGATCGCGAGGGTCACGGGAGCGCTGAGCCAGGGACGCGAGAAAGCTTGACCGCAGCATCGCGGGTTCGCGGCAGCGAGCGCGCGGCAGATGAGCGCGCCCGCCCTCGTGTCCGCTAGTATCGGTTGCGGGCCGGGAAACTGTAGTGTCCCAGGTCACGCGAAGCGGCAACTCTACGCCCGACATAGCTTTCCACGCCCATGTCGCCCGCCGTGGACTCGACCATAGCGCCGTCCCACACGGAATCGTTCTGGGGCACGATTCGCGAGGCGTTGCACGGGTCGCGGCGCGACTTCACGGAAGGTCCCGTCGGCCGTGCCGTGCTGCTGCTCGCGATCCCGATGGTGCTCGAGGTTGTCCTCGAGAGCGTCTTTGCCGTCGCGGACATCTTCTGGGTGTCACATCTGGGCGAAGCGGCGATTGCGACCGTCGGCATCACCGAATCGATGATGGCACTCGTCTACACTCTGGCCGCGGGTCTCAGCATCGGCGCGACGGCGACCGTCGCTCGACGCATCGGCGAGCACAACGCCGACGGCGCGGCGCGTGCCGCGGTGCAGGCGATCATCATCGGACTTTTCGTGTCCCTGCTCGTGGGCGCCGGTGGCGTCGTGTTCGCGCCCGCCTTGCTCCGCTTGCTCGGTGCGTCGCCCGAAGTCGTGGAAACCGGATCGGGGTTCACCCGCGTGATGCTCGGCGGCAATGCGAGCGTCGTGATGCTGTTTCTCATCAACGCGATCTTTCGCGGTGCGGGTGACGCCGCCATCGCGATGCGCGTGCTCTGGCTCGCGAACGTGATCAACATCATCCTCGGGCCCCTGCTGATCTTCGGCGTCGGCCCGTTGCCGAAGCTGGGCGTCACGGGTGCGGCGGTCGCGACGACGATCGGGCGCGGAACGGGCGCGTTGTTCGCGATGTACCGCCTGTTTCAACCGGGCCGGCACATCCGGGTGACGCGCGAACACCTGCACGTCGACACCGGTCTCATGGCGCGCATCATTCGGTTGTCGGGGAGCGGCACGTTGCAGGTGTTCATCGGCACCGCGAGCTGGATCGGTCTGATTCGCATCCTCTCGCACTTCGGCAACGCCGCGTTGGCGGGATATACGATCGCCATCCGCATCATTGTGTTCGCGCTGTTTCCTTCGTGGGGTCTCGGCAACGCGGCCGCGACGATGGTCGGTCAGGCTCTTGGAGCGAAGAAGCCCGATCGCGCCGAGCACGCCGTCTGGATGGCGAGCTTCTACAATCTCTGTTTTCTCGGCTCCGTGGGAATCGTGTTCGTGACGCTTGCCGAGGACATCGTGCATCTGTTCACGCAGGACCCCGCCGTGCTTCCCCTTGCGGTCGCCGGATTGCGCATCGTGGCCCTTGGTTTTCCGCTGTATGCGTACGGCATGGTCGTGAATCAATCCTTCAATGGCGCCGGAGACACGTGGACGCCGACGTACCTCAATCTCTTCGTCTTCTGGTTGTTCGAATTGCCGGCTGCATATTTCGTTTCCGTCCGCCTGAACGTCGGGCCAACGGGTGTCTTCTGGGCGATCACGCTGGCGTTTTCGCTCCTGGCGGTCGTCAGCGCATTGCTGTTCAAGCGCGGACGATGGAAGGCAAAGGCGGTCTAAAAAAATGGTGCGTCGTGCGTCGTACGTCAGCGTGCGTCGTACGTCGTACGTCAGCGTGCGTCGTACGTCGTACGTCAGCGTGCGTCTTGCGTCGTACGTCGGCATGCGTCGTACGTCAGAGGTGGTAATTGCGTAACTCGCTGCGCGCCATTGCCCTCGTCAAGAGTTAGCTCACGCGAAGGAGTATCCCATGTCACGTTCGCTCTCGATCAGCATCGTTCCAGCGCTCGTCCTTTGGCTCGCCGCCTCGGCCCCGGCGCAGGAGGAGACCGCGACGCGTGCCCCGCAGGCGCGTGATGGCCGGCCCACGCGCACGCAGAAACCGCCGCTGCACGGCCGTCACTGGATGGCGATCACGGGCAAGCCACTGAGCGCCGAGGCGGGCGCCATGATGTTTCAGCGGGGTGGCAACGCGGTGGACGCCGCGGCGGCGATGCTCGCCGCGGGCGCCACGATGTGGGACGTGCTCTCGTGGGGCGGTGAGACGCAGGCGCTGATTTACAACCCGAAGACGAAAAAAGTCATCGCGGTCAACGCGCTCGGCGTAGCTCCGACAGGAGCGACCGCGGAGTACTACAAGTCCAAGGGCTATCGCTACCCGCCAGCGTACGGACCGCTCGCGGCCGTGACACCGGGCACGCCGGGTGGGCTGATGACCATGCTCGCCGAGTACGGTACCATGTCGCTCAAACAGGTCCTGGCCCCCGCGATTCAGATGGCCGAGGGCTATCCGATAGAAGCGCAAACCGCGAACTCGATCAACTCGGATTCCAATCGAGCGCGCATCAAGCGCTGGAAGTACTCGACGCCGATCATGCTGCCGCACCTCGGCGCCGAGCGGGAAGCGCCGGAGCCCGGCGAGATCTTCGTGCAGTCCGATCTCGCGGCAACGCTGCGAAAGCTCGTCGACGCCGAGCAGCGCGCGCTCGAGGCGGGAAAATCCCGCAAGCAGGCGATCTACGCCGCGTACGACCGCTTCTATAAAGGGGACATCGCGCGGGAGATCGTGCGCGGCGTGCGGGAGGAGGGAGGGCTCTTCACGCTCGAGGATCTCGCGAACTGGAAGGTGCGCATCGAAGAGCCGAGCAGGACGACATACAAGGGCATCGACGTGTACAAGCTGCAGCCGTGGGCGCAGGGACCAGCGTTGCTCCAGGCACTCAACATCCTCGAGAACGTCGACCTGAAATCGATGGGATACAACTCGCCCAAGTACATGCACACGCTGTATCAGGCGATGAACCTGGCGTTCGCCGACCGCGACTTCTACTACGGCGACATCTACGTCCCGCCGGCCGAGCCGATTCGCGGCCTGCTGTCCAAGGAGTACGCGAAGACGCGCGTCTCGCAGATCAACTGGACTCGGAACGATTCCACGGTGAAGCCGGGCGATCCCTATCCCTTCCAGGGGGAAACGAATCCCTTCACGCAGCTCCTGGCGCAGTGGAAGGTGCAGGGCACGCCGGACTCCGCGCAGCGGAGCGGCCAGCAGGATCGCGTCGTCCCGAACGCGGCGCGCGACTCGGTGTTCTATGAGTCATTCTATGGCGGCACGACGTCGATCCAGGCCGCGGACACGTCGGGATGGGTGGTGTCCGTGACGCCCAGCGGCGGTTGGGTGCCCGCGGTCATCGCCGGGCACACCGGCGTTGGATTGAGCCAGCGCGCGCAGAGCTTCGTGACGGACGCCGCCGACGGGCCATTCAACGTCATCGCGCCGGGGAAGCATCCACGCGTGACGCTCACGCCGAGTCTGGCGCTCAAGGACGGCAAGCCGTTTCTGTCGTTCGCGGTGCAGGGCGGCGACAGCCAGGACCAGAATCTGCTGCAGTTCTTCCTCAACGTCGTCGAATTCGACATGACCGTGCAGCAGGCCGTCGAAGCGCCGAACATCAACAGCTATCAGATGCGTTCGTCCTTCGGCGCCCACGAGACGCGGCCCGGCCGAATGCTCGTCGCGTCCGCGACACCGGACAGCGTGCGCGCGGAGCTGCGCCGGATGGGCTACACGCTCGAATTCCAGCCGCGCACATCGGGACCGATCAACGCAATCTTTTTCGACCGCAAGCATCACACGCTTTGGGGCGGGTCGAGCAATCACGGCGAGGATTACGGGATTTCATGGTAGCGGAACTACGTTAGCGGCATACCCGCGCCGCAGGCGCGGGGCCGAGAACACCATGAGTGGCCGTTTGGAAGCCATCTGGCTCAAGCGCGCGCATCGCGGAAAGATGGATCCCGTCACGCAGGCGACGGCCATTGCGGGTAAGGGCCTCGAGGGGAACGTGGACCGAAGTCGGCGCCGTCACGTCACGATCATCGAGCGTGAGGTCTGGGATCGTCTCATGAAGGAGCTCGATGCCGACATCTCGCCGTCGAGCCGCCGCGCGAACTTGATGGTGAGCGGAGTGGAACTCGAAGGATCACGCGGCCGCGTGCTGCGCGTCGGCGGCGTGCGTCTCGCTATCGGCGGCGAGACCACTCCATGCGAGCGCATGGATGACGCACTCCCCGGACTGCGCGCGGCGATGCGGCCTCACTGGGGCGGCGGAGTGTTCGCTCAGGTGCTCGACGATGGGCTCATCACGGTTGGCGACGTGGTTGGTTGGGAGGGCGCCTCACCGACCAACACTGCCGTCACTGATCCGACGGATTGAACGGATCGGACCGGCGGCTCAGAGCAAACACCCTCATGTCTGCGCGCGAGTCGTTGCGGTGTTTGCGCAGCGTCCCATCCGTTAGACGCGTCGAATCCGTGAGGGCAGTAGAGGATCGATAGTGAGTCCTACTCAGCCCGTAGCGCGGTGACGGGATCCACGGACGCTGCGCGGCGTGCTGGCAGCCAGTTCGCCGCGATGGCCACGAACAGCAGGACGGCGGCGGCAGCGATCAGTGACACGGGGTCGCCCGGCTTTACGTCGTACAGCAGCTTCTGCATCAGACGTGTACCAGCGAGGGCGGCGCCGACGCCAACGATCAGGCCGAGCACCGCCGGCCGCATGCCCTGCCACACGATGAGCAGGATCACGTCGCGGACGCGCGCGCCGAGCGCGACGCGGATACCGATCTCATTCGTGCGGCGCGCCACCGAGTACGCCGTCACGCCGTAAACGCCGATGGCGGACAACACGAGGGCCAGTCCGGCAAATGCGCCGAGGAGCAGCGCAGCGATCCGCGGCGTCGAGACGGAACGCGCGAACACCTGATCGAGGGTGCGCACCTGCGCGAGGGGAAGCGCGGGATCGAGATCCCGGACTGCGCGGCGCACGGCAGTCGTCATCGCGGCCGGATCCCCTGTGGTCCGTACGACGATCGTGAGGGAGCGCGGGCCTGTGCCGTTGGAGTCCGGGACATTCCACAGGAGCTGATCGAACGGGATGTACATCTGCGGGCGTGCCGGTCGATCCAGGCCGGCATGACGCACATCCCCGGTAATGCCGACGATGGTGCGGAACACCGTGTCCGCGATCCCGCCGAGACGCAGCCGGCGTCCGAGCGCGCGACCGCCGAAGTACGTCTTCTCCGCGGCGGCATTGATGACGACGACGGGCTGTCCGTCGCGTCGGTCGCTGGCGACGATCGCGCGGCCGCGCAGTACCGGAATGTTCATCGCTTCGATGTACCCGGGGGTTGCGGTCTGCCAATCGATCGCCGGGCCCGGAGCACCCGGCGGAGGAGGCTCGACGCCCTCGATGACGACGCCCCAGTCACCGAGCTGCGTCGCGAGCGGCAACGCCAGAATGCCGCCGGCGTCCTTCACACCGGGGAGCGCGCGCACGCGATCCAGAAGCGTCGCGTAGAACGCACGCACGCGCGTCGTGCTCCGATACCGAGTCGTGGGCGCCGACAAGCGGAAGGTGAGCACATTGTCCGCGACGAATCCAGGTGACACCGAGATCAGGCGCGCGAAGCTTCGTGCCATGAGCAGCGCGCCGGTCGTCGCGACGACAGCCAACATCACTTCGGCCGCGACGAGCATGCTGCGGACGCGAATGGTCGCGCGACTCGCGGACGTGCCGCGCCCCTGCCGCAGCAGGTTCGACGTATGGCCACGGACGCTGTGCGACACGGGCGCGAGACCGCACAGCAGGCCGGTGACGATCGAGACCCCAGCGGCGAACGCGAGGACGCCGCCGTTGATCGAGATCGCGTCGACGCGCGGCAGATTCGCGAGGTTGGCCGTCGAGAGCAGGCGCGCAAGCCACGCGGCCAACGAGAGGCCCAGCACACCGCCCAGCGTTGCCAGCACGAGGTTCTCGGTCAGCAGCTGCGCGACGATGCGTCCCCGTCCCGCGCCGAGCGCCATGCGAACGGCGATCTCGCGCTGTCGCGCTTCCGCGCGAGATAACACGAGATTCGCGACGTTGGCGCACGCGATGAGCAGGACGAAGCTGACCGCGAGCAGCAGGACGAGGAGAATCGGACGAACGTCGCCGCGCACCTGGTCGCTCAGGGACACCAGCGTGATGCCGAAATCCGGGCCGTAGACGTTCTCGTGGTCGCGCTTGAAGCGCTCGATATACTCGGTCATCCGCCGCTGCGCCTGGACGATCGTCACGCCCGCGCGCAGACGCGCGACGGCGTTGAGGCCATGGTTCGCGCGATCGTCCTCCTTCGGCGGCCCGAGCGTCAGGGGAACGAAAGCCTGCGCGTGCTCGCCGGCAAACTCGAGCGGCAACCGGAAGCTCGCGGGGAGAACGCCGACGACCTCGTAAGCCTCTCCGTCGAGATCGATGGTCCTGCCGACGATGCTTCTGTCGCCGCCGAAACGACGCTCCAGAAGCGCCTGGGTGATGAGAACGACGCGTGGCGCATTGGGCTGGCCTTCGCTCGCGAGAAATACGCGTCCCGCCAGCGCGCGCGTGCCGGTCACGTCGAACAACGCCGGCGCGACGGCGCCGACGTTGAGTCGCTCCGGGTCGCCGGCGCCGCTCGTAAGGCTGAGCGAGCCAGACGTGAAGGGCGCGAAAGACTCGAAGACATCGCGCTGTTGCGCGTAATCATACGCTTCCGGCTCGGACAACCAGGTGCGCGGCCAGTTGGTCCAGTGATTCCACACCATGACGGTTCGATCGGGCCGGGTGTAGGGAAGCGGCTCGAGGAGCACGGCCTGCACGACGCTGTAGATCGCGGTCGTCGCACCGATGCCCAACGCCAGGGTGAGTACCACGGCGGCCGTGAACGCCGGGCGCGCGCGGATGGAGCGCAGCGCGTAGTGAATGTCCTGTCGCACGGAATCCAGCCGGTCCCGAAGTCGCATCTCGACCTCCCGACGTTCTGCGGAGTGTTGCAATCCCCGACGAATCAGTTCCAGGTCTTCCGGCGATCGGATGCCGAAGCGCCGCCGCGCCTCGGCGATCGCCTCCGCGCGACCATAGCCGCGGCGCATGAACTCCTCGGCCCGCGTCTCGAGGTGAAAACGGATCTCCTCATCGACGTCTTCCGCCGGCGAGCGGAAGAGCGGCAGCCGGAAAAGGCGCCGGAATCGGCGCCCGGTCACGTGTGTCGACGCGACGCGCGCAGCACCGTCGTGAGCGTGCGCGCGTAATCGACGAGCCGCTCGGATTCGGCCCTGAGCCACGCGCGACCCGCGGGGGTGCAGCGGTAGTACCGGGCGCGCCGGTTGTTCTCGGTGATCCCCCACTCGGAGGTGACCAGGCCGCGTGCCTCCATGCGATGCAGCGCGTGATACAGCGCGCTGTCGTCGACGCCGAGGCTGCCGCCCGACCGGTCCTCGAGCCACGTCGTGATCTCGACGCCGTGCATCGCTCCCCAGGAGAGCGTCTTGAGGACGAGCACGTCGAGGGTTCCCTTCAGCAGCGCATTGTCGCTCACCCGAGATCCTTCCCTGAAAGTCTAGGGAGAAGGTCGCGGGTTACACCGCGCGCGTCAAGCGGTCAGGGCGCTTCACCCTTCTTGACCGGCAGCTTGCGACGCGACCAGTCCTGATACGAGCCGTCGTAGATACGCACGGGCAGACCGGCGAGACGCGCGCCGAAATACGTCATGCTCGCGCGATATCCCACGAGACAGTAGGTGACGATGGTATCGCCTGGCGCGCTGCGTTCCGCGAAGAGCTGCCTGATGAGCGCGGGCTCGAGGAACACGGCAGAATCCGCGCTGGCGAAGAGCTGCTGCCACTCCAGCTGGCGCGCGCCCTCGATGTGTCCGTCGCTGCGCAACCCGCCGCGCTCGCCGGTGCCGAGGTATTCCGGCGTCGTGCGCGTGTCGATGAGCGCCACGCCGCGCTTGCCACGGTGTGCCATGACCCATTTGGCATCCACTGTAACGCGGCGTGGTTTCGGCGTGAGATGTCCGGGAAGGATCGCCGGCGGCGCGGTCGTCACGGGACGATTCTCGGCGCGCCATCGCGCGAGCCCGCCGTCGAGGAGGGAGACGCGCCGGTGTCCCAGGTAGTCGAGGGAGAGGAAAGCCCGCGAGGCCATCGGCGCCATGCCGAGGCCGGATGCGTAGATCACGACGTGAGTGTTGTCGGAAACGCCGAGCTCCTCGAAGGTGCGCTGCAGATCGGCGACGGACGGAAGCTCGGTGCCCACGCTGTCGCGTGTCGTCGTGAACGCGTCGTACCGCAGCAGGCGAGCGCCCGGAATGTGACCGGCCGCGAAGTCCATCGAGTCGTGCGCCACGTGCAGGATCACGATCGAACGATCCTTCAGATGGTCCGCGAGCCAGCCGGTCGACACGAGCATCTGGTTCGCGGGAGTCGCGGGAGTCTGCGCCGCCGCGATGGTGGCGACGAGCGACAGAGCGGCAACGGCGAGACGCATAGAGATAGGTGTTAGGTGATAGGGATAGGTGATAGGTGCTGGGTGCCAGGTGCTACGTGTCGGTCGCTATAGGGATGCATGCACACCATGATCGCGTGCGCGCGCTTTCGCAATCCGCGCGCGCTTGACGCGGTAGGTCATGAGAACGCAGCCGCCCGCAATCTGCCGGCACTCCGTGAGCTCCAGGTTGATGCGGCGGTGCGCATCGTGGAATGCACGCACGCCGGCTCCGAGGAGAACCGGGTGGACGTTGAACCCCACCTCATCGATGACGTCCGCCTGGAAGAGTGATTGCGCCAGCTCGCCCCCACCCATGACACAGATGTCCTTTCCCTTTCGCTTCTTGAGATCGCGGACGAATGCTCCGGGGTCATCGCGAACGAGATGCACGCCGGGTGCGTCGATCCGGGAGAGCGTGCGGGAAAAGACATAGGTCGTGATCGCACCGAATTCGCCGCCGCCGCCCCCGCCCGTCTGCGCTTGCGCGACTTCCCACGTTTTGCGTCCCATGAGCATCGTGTCGACGTTGCGGAAGTAGGTGGCCATGACGTCGCCCACGTCGGAACTGAAGTGGAGCCAGTCCATCGCGCCGTTCTCGCCGGCGATGAATCCATCGAGACTGCACGCTCCGCCGTACGTCACCTTGCGCATGAACCCTCCTTGACGGGATACTAAATGACGATTTAGTTTAGATACTAAATAGACGTTTAGAAACTGTCAACGAACTGTTCTCGGCCCCGCCGCTGCGCGGCGGGTCGGTTCTCGGCGTACGGGACGTCAGTACGCGCATCGACGCATCCCGAACGCCGAGTACAGCGGCGCAGCCGCGCACCCGCGCCGCAGGCGCGGGGCCGAGAACACCTGATCGAGCCGATGACTCCTCGACCCAGAAAGGTCAGCGACGACGATATCTTTGCGGCCACATACCGTGCCATGGGACGGCTCGGTCCCGGAGAGCTCACCCTCGCCGAAATCGCCGAGGAAGCCGGAGTGACCGCGGGCGCGCTCGTGCAGCGGTTTGGCTCGAAGCGCGATCTGCAGTTGAAGCTCGCCGAAGCCGCGGCGCACTTCGCGGGTGCGTTCATCCGCGGCCTGCGCGCGAAACACAAATCCCCTCTGGCCGCGCTGCGCGACTATGCCACCTGCATGGCGCAGATGGCCGAGACACCGGCGGCGCTGGCGCGAAGCCTCGCGTATCTCGAGACGGACATCTCGGACGCCGATTTCCGCAAGCATCTGCTGGTGCAATCACGCGCGACGCGCGCGGGCATGACCGAGCTGCTCGACGAGGCCGTCGCCAAAGGGGAATTGGTGAGAGGCACCGACACCGGCCGGCTCGCGCTTCTCATCGAAGCGATACTGGGCGGGTCGCTCCTGACGTGGGGCGTGTACCGGGAAGGGACTGCCGACGCCTGGGTCCGCGATCACGTGGAAGCGATTCTGGCGCCGCACGTTACACGAAGGCAGCGCGCCCGACGCCGGTAGGTGCTGAAAAATCCGCTTGACAAACGACGCGCAGTGTTGAAAAATCAACACATGGCAAAGCCGAAACTCACCGACTCCCTGTCGCGACGCGAGCGCCAGGTCATGAACATCCTCTTTCGGCGCGGAGAAGCCACCGTGTCCGAGGTGATGCGCGAGCTTCCCGACCCGCCCACGTACTCCGCGGTGCGGTCGATCCTCCGCATTCTCGCGGAAAAGAAGCTGATCACGCATCGCGAGGATGGACCGCGCTATGTGTACCTGCCGGCGATGAGCCCCGACCGCGCCGCCGACGAGGCCCTCAATCAGGTCGTGAAAACGTTCTTCGATGGATCGGCCGACGCGGCGGTCACCGCGCTCCTGCGCATGGCTGACACGAATCTCGACGACGACGCCGTACAGTCGCTGCGGGACCGCATTCGCAACGCGCGCGCGAACGGGAGATAACATGTCGGGCATGCTGCCGTTGCTCATCTGGCTGGCCAAGGCGACCGCGCTTCTCGTCCTGGCGACGGGCATCACGCTCGTGCTGCGTCGCGCACCGGCCGGCGCCCGTTACATCGTGTGGCTTGCGACGCTGGTCGCGCTGTTGCTCGTGCCCGCCGTCTCATCCTGGGCACCAATACCGCTGCCGATTCTACCCGCTGAGGTGGCAGCGCCGGTGATTCTGGATGCCTCGCAGCCCGTTCTCGGCCCCGCGCCTGCGGCGCCGGTGCGCGACTGCGCCGCTGTGCTCGGCGCCCGGGACGCGTCGCGGTGCGTCCCGACCGCCGAGAACCGACCCGCCGCGCAGCGACTGGGCCGAGAACAGTTCGCAGAGCGGTCCACGATGGACCCGCTCACAATGCTTGGCGTCGCCTGGGCGGTCGTCGGCGCGCTGGTGTTGGCGTGGCTGCTGTTCGGCGCGCTCGCGGTGCGCCGCATCGTGCGGCGCGGTCGTGTGCTCGACGACGAGAGCTGGCTTTCACCCATGTACGACGTGGCCGACCGTCTCGATCTCGAGCAGGCACCGCGGGTCGTGATGAGCTCCGCGATCGAGATGCCGTTCGCGTGTGGCATCTTCAAGCCGACCATCGTGCTTCCCGCGGTTGCGGAGCAGTGGAGCGAGGAACGCAGGCGCGTCGTGCTCTTTCACGAGCTGGCGCACATTCGACGCCGCGATCTGCTGGGACATACGCTTGGCCGCGTCGTCTGCGCGCTGTATTGGTTCCATCCCCTCGTCTGGTCCGCGGCCAAGCGTCTGCGTGCCGAAAGCGAGCGCGCGTGCGACGACCTCGTGCTCGCATGCGGCGGCGCGCGCGCGAGTGACTACGCCAGTCACCTGCTGGACATCGTGACGGCGGTGCGCCGCAATGGCGCGCCGGCACCGGCGCTGCCGATGGCGGACAAGAAGGAATTCGAGGGACGCATGCTCGCGATCCTGGATCCCGCGCTCAGCCGCAACACGCCCAGCCGATCGCACAAGCTGCTGCTGGCGCTCGGCTTCGGCGCCGTGGCGCTGAGCATCGCAGCGGTCGCTCCCGTAGAACGGCCGGCGGATACGATAACGTCGTCGCGCGTCGAGCCGACACCGGCGGTGCAGATGCCCGTCGCTGACGCCGCGCCACGCGTCGCGGTCCAGCACGTGGCGCGCCGGGACACGACAAAATCCCCGTCCACGTCGCCGACGACGTCGAAGACCGAATCGAACACGACGTCCGCCACGGAGACGAACACCGTGACGACGTCAGCGGAGGCCGCCGTCTCCAAGTTGACTTCAGCTCTCGGGACCGCGGCATCACAGACGTTCGTGACCGGTCTCCAGCGTGCGGTGCAGCAGCGCGTTCCGGCCGATACGGCGTTGCTCGGCAAGGTGCTTCGCACGGACAGGGATCCGGAGGTCCGCAAGGCTGCCGCGTGGGCACTGCAGGGGCAGCGCGAAGGGATTCCGCTGCTCATCGAGCGGCTCCGTCAGGATCGGGACGACGAGGTCCGCGAAATGGCAGCGTGGGCGCTCGCCGGCCTGTATTCCGAGGAGACTGCCGCCGCGCTCGGCGAAGCGCTCAAGCGCGATGAAAACCAGGAAGTGCGCGCGACGGCGGCGTGGGCGCTCGGCCACAGACAGCAGACAGACATCGCAGCGCTGGAGTCTGCGCTCGGCGATCCGAGCGCCGAGGTGCGACAGCGCGCGCTGTGGGCCATCGGACAGCAGCGCCTCAGCTCCGCGCCCCCTCGCGTCGTCGCGATGCTGAAGGACAGCAGGGCAGAGGTGCGTCTCATGACCGCGTGGGTGCTGGGGAACGTCCTCGACAAAGCCACGATCCCGGCCCTGCGCGAGGCGTTCATCAAGGAGACGGACGACGAAAGCATGCAGGCTGAGTTTCGCGCCCTGCTGTTCATGGGCGACCGGTCCCAGGCGGTGATCGATCGCGCGATGAGCTCGGACAAGGCAGAGATGCGCGCGCGGGCCGTCCGCATGATCGCGGGGACGGGGCCGGGGATCTGGCCCTGGCCCTGGCCCTGGCCGCAACCGCGCCCGGAGCCATAAGCCACGGAATCGCACGAAGCCCAAGTCACGCGTTTCAATGCTGAAAAATCAACAGAGGAGCAACGCAATGTTCGGAAAACTGCTGTCGGTCGCGGTGAGCACCGTCATCATCAATGGCGCGCTCGACGCCGGCACGCCGGCGAGGTCGGAGCAGGACATCCGGGAGCTGCTGAACAGCGCACGTGGGGTATCTCCCGCCCTGTGCACGCTGGCCGCGGACGGCCTGTTCTCGTGGGGCGGCAGGTGGTCGGCGCCCGCGGAGGCCGTCACGAGCGACATTCGCAGCCGGCTGCACCGCCGACGCACCGAGCGTCTCACCGCGGACGAATCACGCACGCTCGTCGAAGGTCTCGCGTCTCCGGACGCGTGCGAGCGGCACCTCGCGGCAACCATGGTTGGCCGCTTCGAGGATTCCACCATTGTCTCGCGGCTCGTGCCGCGCCTCACGGCGGGCGCAGCTCCAGAGCGCGAGGCCACGCTGATCGCGCTAGGGCTGCTGGGTGCCAAGAGCCAGGTGGAGCCAATCGTGCGCGCCCTGCGCGACGAAAGCGCCGGTGTGCGGGCGAATGCGGCCTGGGCGCTCGGACGCGTCGGGCAGCGCGACGTCGCCCCGGCGCTCTACGCTACGCTGAGAGATGGCGACGCGCGCGTGCGGGCGGCGTCCGCGGTATCGCTCGGCCATCTGCACGCCGCGGACTCCATCGACGTCCTCGTCCGCGTCTTGCGCACCGATCCGAGCCCCGAGGTGCGTCGCGTCGCCGCGTGGGCGCTCGGCGAGCTGCGGGACCGCGCGATCGCTCCGGCGCTCATGCAGGCGCTGGCGAGCGACAAGAGTGACGAGGTGCGCGAGATGGCCGCTTGGGCGCTCGCCGAGTCGAATGCGAGGGAGGCCGTCGACGCGCTCATCGCGTCGGTGAAGGGCGACGAGAGCGCCTCCGTGAGGGAGACGAGCGCGTGGGCGCTCGCGGAGCTGAACGCACGGCGTGCGATCGACGCACTCGCGGAGGTCGTCACGAACGACAAGGAGCCCGAGGTGCGTGGGACGGCAGCTTGGGCGATCGGTCAGATGCATCCGGGCAAGGCACCATCGGGACTGGTGAAAGCGATTCGCGACGCGGATTCCGAGGTGCGTCTCAAGGCAGCATGGGCGTTGAGCGAGATCGGCGACCCGGACGTATCCAACGCGATCGCCGACGCGCTCAAGACGGAGACGAAGGAGCGGGTGCAGCAGGCCGAGGTCCGCGCTCTCATGCGGACCGGGGACGAATCCGCCGACGTCTTCCGCAAGCTGCTCGAGTCGAAGGACGCCCAAACGCGCGAGATGGCCGTGCGCGCGCTGGCCGGGCGGAAGAACTATGGACCGTGGCCTTGGCCGTGGCCTCGGCCGCGTCCCTTTCCGAACTAAGGAGGTCATCCTGAGCGCAGCGAGGGATCTGCAGTTCAGAACTGCAGATTCCTCACTGCGTTCGGAATGACATACTGCAGGTTCCTCGCTACGCTCGGAACGACGGCCTTACTCTTCGCGCAGAGCCACCACAGGATCAACGGCGACCGCACGTCCGGCCGGAATCAGAGACGCGATCAGCGCAACCGCGCCGAGGATCGTTGGGACTGCACCGAACGTCACCGGGTCGAAGCGGGTGACACCGTAGAGCATGCTCGTCAACACCTGCGTGAGCGCGGTCGCTGCGGCGAGGCCCGCGACGACACGCTCAGGCTCGTCGCCGCCGGTGAGATTGCTGGCGCTCACGATGTACGCCGCGACGTTCCTCGAAGGTCGAGCGTTCGGCCGCGTAACGGCGGATCTCGGGGCCGGAGATCCATGTCGTTTCGCCCTTGTCGCGGTCGCCCCAGATCATGACGAGGCGCGACGGATCGCCATAGGGAAGGGGCCGCAGGAGAACCGTCTTGACCAGGCTGAAGATGGCGGTGTTCGCGCCAATGCCGAGTGCCGGCGTCAGAATCGCGAGGGCGGCGAATGCGGGCGCGCGCAGGAGACGCCGCACAGAGTGCGTAACGTCAGGCAGGAGTGTGTCCATTGGTCCCGGTGGCAGGCTGACCACGAGGTGACAGCCTCGAACCACCCTCCGTTTGAAAGGGGGCCGCCCGCCCCTCGGCGGTGATGAGCCGAGGCCTATATATGGTATGCGTCGTATCCGTTGCGCCGACGCGGCGCGGACCGTCTTGCACACGCGCGGCTCCCGACGCGTATATGTGTCCTCGAGCCCGCCAATTCGCCGGTCATGCTGACGCTTCTCAAGCTTCTCCGCTCGCTGATCAAGACGCTGCACTCCGACGGTTCGCCGGGGCAGATCGCGGCCGGGGTCGCGCTCGGCGCCGCCCTGGGGCTGACGCCGATCGCGAACGCACACAATGCGCTCGTCCTGCTGCTGCTGGCGGTTCTCAACGTGTCATTTGCCGCAGGGATGCTCGCCTGGGGACTGTTTGTCCCGATCGGATTTCTCTTCGATCCGCTGTTCGACCGCCTGGGGCATTGGTTGCTCGTCGACGCGCGGTCGCTGCGCGGGCTGTGGACGGCGTGGGACAACATTCCCGGACTTGCGCTCACGAACTTCAACAACACGGTGGTGCTCGGGAGCGTCGTCGCGTGGCTGGCGCTGTTCGTTCCGATCTACTTCCTCGCGCGATATGGAGTCGTGAGGTATCGCGCGACCCTCGGCGAGCGCGTCAAACGATCACGCTTTTACAAGGCGCTGCACGCCTCGCAACTCTACAATGTCTACTCCTGGTTCCGTCCGTAGCGGCGAGCACTCGCAGTTTTCACCGCTCAAGCCGGATGGCGAGACACCGGTGACGGACGGCGCTGGGCGCGAGCGCACGCGCATCTTCCGGTGGGAGGGGATCATTCCTCTCGTGTTGGGCGTCGCTGTGCTGGCGATCCTCTGGCTGCTGTTCGGTGAGCGCGAGATCCGCAACACACTCGCCGAGGCGGGAACGAAAGCGCTCGGCGCGCAGCTCGACATCGGCGATCTCGACCTGCGCGTGGCCGCCACGACGGTGGAGCTTCGGGGCGTCGCGCTGGCGGATCCGTTCGACAGGAATCGCAATCTGTTCGAGATCGCGCGTGTCGTCGTCGAGCTCGAGCCGAAGCCGTTGCTCGAAAAGAAGATCGTGGTCAAGCGGCTGAACATTGCGGACGTGCGCACGGGCACGCGACGCGCCACCCCGGCCACGGCGGTGACGGGCCCGGGCTTTGCGCCGAGCGCGCTGGCCGCGGTGCAGCGATTCACGAAGCAGTTCAACGTACCGCTGCTATCGCTGACGCCGATCGACACGCTGAAATCGCTCGTGCTCGATCCCAGCCAGCTCAAGTCGGTCCAGGCCGCGCTGGCACTGGCACACGATGCCGACTCGGTGAAGGTCGCGCTGGAATCGGAGTACGCGGGGCTCAGGCTGCAGGAGACGGTCGATTCATCCGCGGCGCTCGTTGCGCGTCTGCAGGGGACAAACATCCGCACCCTTGGTGTGGAGGGTGCGCGTCGTGCCGTCGCCGACGTACGCCGGGCGGCGGCACGCGTGGATTCGGCGAAGCGACGCGTCGAAGCGCTCGTGACGACGGCGCGCCGCAGCGTGGACTCTCTCCAGGCAGGCATCGCCGCCATCGACGATGCGCGACGCGACGATTACGCGTTCGCGCGGGGCCTGCTGAAGCTGCCGAGCTTCGAGGGTCCGGACATCGGCTCGGCGATCTTCGGCAAGGTGACGATCGACAAATTCCAGCAGGCGGTGTACTGGACGACGCTGGCGCGCTCGTACGCGCCCCCGGGTCTGCTGCCGCGTGAAACGCCAGGACCCAAACGCCTGCGGCGGGCCGGCACGACCGTGCAGTTCGTGCAGCCGCAAAGCGCGCCGCGCTTCCTCCTGCGTCGCGCCGACGTGAATGTCGCGATGGGCAGCGCCGCCGGCGGGACGTATGCGTTTGCCGCGAGCGACGTCACGACCGAGCCGGCAATCACCGGCCGACCGACCTTGTTCGCGATACGGCGAGCGGCGCGGGGAAGCGTACTGGATTCGCTGCGCGTCACGGGTATGCTCGATCATACCACCGCCCGCGTGCGCGAGGTCGTGAACGCCGCCGCCGCGGGAGTCACGCTTCCCAGCGTCGCGATTCCGTCGCTGCCATACACGATGAACCCCGGCCGCGGCGCGAGCGAGCTTCGCTTCGTGCTCGACGGGGAGCAGATCTCCGGACGCTGGGCGGTGCGATCGTCGCAGCTGTCCTGGCAGCAGGACCCCGGTCGCGCGCGGCGGTTGAATACGTTGGAGTCGCTGGTCGCGCGCGTGCTCACGGGCGTGAACCAGCTAGAGCTCACCGCGGACGTGAGCGGCACCCTCAAGGCACCGCGCCTCGCGGTGAAGTCGAACCTCGACCGCCAGGTGGCGGATCGACTGCGCGCGGTCGCCGGTGAGGAGATCGCAAAGGCGCAGACGAAGGTGCGTGCCCAGGTAGACAGGATCGTCGCCGAAAAGACTGCGCCCGTGAGGGCCAAGATCGACACGTTGCGATCGGAGAGCGAACGGCGGATCGCCGAAGCGCGTACGCGACTCGATGAAGAAAAACGGAAGCTGGACGAGCGCCTGAAGTCACTCAGCGGCGGCATGATAGGCCTTCCGCGCCTGCCAGGAGAGTAAGAGGGCAGTTCGCGCTTCGTTCGGTAACGAACTTAAGAGACCATAAGGCTTTGTGACGCAGGTCGCTGTTGCGGTGCCTGCGCCCGTGCACTACTCTGGACATCCCTCCCGGCGGCGCCGCCTCCCCCCTCGTCGACCGACCGGTCCTCTGGAAGTACCCGTGATGCCGCATCGTTCCTCCCAGCGTCTCGTACAGCTCTTCGAGCGCGAGCTTCGCGACTTCGAGCAGGTGGAGGACGCGAAGCCGACGCCGCAGCGGCGCGTCAGTCGGGACCTCGACCAGCAGGTCGTCGAGTTCGCGGCGCAGGTGCGCACGAGCGGGAGCACGCCCGAGCAGATGCTCGTGGAGCTGAAGAAGCTCCTCTCGACGGTCGCGCCCGAGGTCTCGAGCTCGAAGCGCAGCGTCCTCGTGGCCACGGTGACGGGACGCGCCATCGACGCTTTCTTCGGCCCGGCGAAGTCGCAGAAGAAGGAGTGACGGGTTAGAGTAGGTGGGTCGCAGCTCCGTTTCGCCATCCACCCGTCAGATGAGGAGCGCATCATGGTTCCCCTTGCGTCGCTGTGGCTGCCGATCCTGTTGTCCGCCGTCGTGGTATTCGTGGTGAGCTCGCTGCTGCACATGGTGCTCAAGTATCACCGTACGGACTACGCGAAGCTGCCGAACGAGGACGCGGTGATGGACGTTCTGCGCGGGACGCCGCCAGGGGATTACATGATGCCGTTCTCGACGGACCCCGGCGCGATGAAGGATCCGGCGTTCCAGGAACGCATCAGGCGCGGGCCGATGGCCATCACCACGGTGATGCGCGGGGACATGACGACTTCGTTTCGCAAGGCATTGATGCTGTGGTTCGTCTACGCGATCGTCGTCGGCATCTTCGCGGCGTATGTCGCGGGGCGTGCGCTGCCCCCGGGGACGGAGTACCCGCACGTATTTCGCTTCGTCGGCACCGTGGCCTTCATTGGTCATGGCCTGGCGCTCGCGCAGATGTCCATCTGGTGGGGGCGCAAATGGAGCACGACGGTCAAGTCGATGATCGACGCGCTCGTCTACGCGCTGCTGACGGCAGGATTGTTCGGATGGCTTTGGCCGAAGTGATGCGACAGAACGCGAGCCTGCTCCCGCCGCGAACACCGGCACCCGACATACCTGCCATCGCCGGGCAAGGGCCCGGTGCGGGGGCGGTCGGTACCTCTCCGGCGGCGATCTACGAGGCGTTCAAGGCTCAGCGCCACGAGCTCGCGGATCAGCTGGAGCGGCTGACGCAGCAGCGCGAACAGATCGCAGGTCAGCTGCGTACGCCTGACCTCAACAGCGTGGATCAGAAGGCGCTGGAACAGCGGCTCATCTCGATGGATGCCCGCATCGGCGCTACGGAAAAGCTGCTCGCGGAAGCCGATGCGGCGGTCGCGCGCGCGGCTGGAATGCCCGGTGCCGTCGTCGAGCCGCCGCCATTCCAGCGCCAGGGTCCTCCGGAGGAGGTCTTCGTTCTCGGGGGACTGTTCATCGTCGTCGTGCTCCTGCCGATCTCGATCGCGTTCGCGCGGCGGATCTGGAAGCGCGGCGCCGCGGCGGTGGCGAGCATTCCGCAGGACATCCACGATCGCTTCGCGCGCGTGGATCAGAGTCTCGATGCGATCGCGATCGAGGTCGAGCGCATCGGCGAAGGCCAGCGCTTCCTGACGCGGATGCAGACCGAGCAGCGCGCGATCGGCGCGGGCCCGGCGGAGCGCATCGAAGTGCTCGAACGGGCCGGCGAACGCGAGAAGCAGGGCCGCCCGCGGTAGTGACGCACCGCGGCGGCACGCCCTTCAAGTCGCTGCCGCTCGTCGGCCGGGCGACGGAACGTTCGCTCCTCGCGGACTGGCTGGCGGAAGTGGCGTCGGGGCGCGGCGGCGTCCACATCATCGCCGGGCCGTCCGGCATCGGCAAGACGCGTCTCGCGAAGGTCGTCTCCGATCGCGTCGAGCGGGAACGGTGGGCGGTCGCGATCGGCCGGGTCTACTCGGTGGAGAGTGGAGTTCCGTACGCCGTCTGGTCCGACGCGCTCATGCACCTGCTGCACGGTCTCGACGCCGGTGCGCGCAACGTCCTGACGCGCGGCGGGGATTGGCTGGGAACGATCTGCCCCGCATTCGCCACCGACAAGCGCACCGACGAGGGAGAGGGACAGCGCGACGGCAAGGCGCGGCTGCTCTGGAACTGCGCCCAGTTTCTCACGCGCGTCGCGGACAGGCAGCCGCTGCTGCTGATTCTGGAGAACCTCCACGTCGCCGACAGCGCGTCGCTGGAGCTGCTGCATTTCGTGGCGCGCCAGCTGTCACGCGCGCGCATCGGGATCATCGGCACCTACAACGAGACGGAGCTCGAAGGCAATGCCGCCCTTCGCGACATGGAGCAGTCCCTGCTCGCGCTCGGCGCCGCGAAGCTGCTGCGGCTGGATGCCCTGACGCAGCCGGAGATCGAGCAGCTGGTGTGCGAGACGTTCTCGGTCGACCACCCATCCGCGCGCCAGCTCGCCCGGCGACTCTACTCGTGGACGCGCGGTCATCCGTTCTTCGTGGAAGAGACGCTCAAGGCGCTCGTGGACTCCGGACGGCTGTACGAGCGCGGAGGCACCTGGCTCGGGTGGGAGGTGGGCGACGTCGCGGAGCTGGACCTGCCGCGGTCGGTCCGGTCGGCCGTGAGCAAACGGCTCGAGCGTCTGTCGCCGGACGCGCGGACGGTGGCCGGCGCGTCGGCGGTGATCGGCGCGCGGCTGCCCTTCAACGTGCTACCTGCCGCGTGCGAGCTCCCGAAAGATCGTGTTCTCGCCGCACTCGACGAGCTGTGTCGCGCGGGCATCCTGGTCGAGGCGCCGCGCACCGACGAGGGCGATTACGAGTTCGCTCATCCGATCATCCAGAGCATCATCTACGACGCGCTGGGCGTCGCGCGCACGCGCGTGCTGCACACGGCCGTCGCGCGCGCGCTCGAGCAGTCCTTCGGTGCGGCAGCGCTCACGCACGCCGACGTGCTCGCATTTCACTACGCGCGGGCGGACGCGGACGCGGAGCGGGGCAAGACCGCGCTGTATCTGGCGGCGGCGGGTCGCGCGGCCCTGGCGCGACACGCCGACCGTGCCGCGGCGGATTACCTGGCGGCCGCGCTCGAGCGGCAGCCGGGTGGCGCCGACAGCGAGACGCTGATCGACGATCTCGCGCAAGCCCGCCAGCGACTCGGCGATTACGACGCGGCGATGGGGCTGTGGCAGCGCGCGCGCACCGAGGCGCAGACGCGCGGCGATCATGCGAGAGTGGCGCGCGTCGAGCGCCGCATGGGGCTCGCGTGCTACTGGAGCGGCCGCTTCGAGGAGGCGCTCGCGCTGTTCGACGCGGCCGAAGCGTCCGCCGCATCCGCCGGCGACGACGGCCTGCGCGCGCAGATCCGCATCAACCGTGGGACCTGCTGGCAGTCGCTCGGCAAGGTGCAGGACGCGGAGCGCGACCTGCGTGCCGCACTGGACGCGGCGGAGCGACTGCAGGACGACGCGCTGCTCGCGCGCGCGCACCGCGCGCTCCTCTTCCTGCACACGTTCCTCGGTCCGCCCGCGACGGCACGCTCGCACGGCGAGCGGGCCGTGGATCTCGGCGAACGCGTCGGCGACAGGTCCGTCGTCTGGTCCGCGCACTACGGTCTCGCGACCCTCGCCGGACTGACGGGCGACGCCCCGTCACTTCTGCGGCACGTGGCGCGCGCCGAGCTCCTCGCGGAAGAGCTGCAGTCGCCGCTGCTGCGGATCTATACCGACGAGATCTCGATCGAGTATGCCTTCGGCAGCGGAAACTGGGATGCAGGCCTCGCGCTCGCGGAGCGCACGATCGCGACGGCGCGTGTGCTGAACCAGAAGACGCTGCTGCCGCGTGTGCTGGTCTGGGCGACGTACTTCTACACCGCGCGTGGAGAGTACGAGCGCGCGAAAGCGTATCTCGACGAGGCCTGGGACCTCGGCGTCGCGCGCGGCGCGCGCGGCAGGCCGATCGAGGTGCACTCGCAGGTGCCGGTGTACGCGGGATTCGCGAACTATCATCTCGCGGTGGGCGAGTACGCGCGCGCGGTCGAGGTGGGACAGCAGGGCCTCGCGATCGCGGATCGGTCGGGGTACGTGGCCTGGGCGATTCATCGCCTCATCCCCGTCACGGCGGAGGCTGCGTTCTGGAAGCGCGACGTGGCGCTCGCGGAGTCGCTCCGCAATCGCATGCGCACCGATGCCGAACGGATGGGACACCGGTTGGGCATCGTCTGGGGTGCGGCGGGCGACGGAATCATCGCGCGTCTGCAGGAAGATTACGCCAGGGCCGCGGAGCTGCTGCGCACTGCGATCGAAGGGCTCGAGGGTATTCCGTGGGTGTTCGACGCCGCGCGATTGCGCCGCTGGCTGGCCGACGTCCACATCAGGCTCGGCGACCATGAGGCCGGGGTCCGCGAGCTGCGCAAGAGCCACGACGTGTGCGCGGCGCTCGGCGCGCGCATCGAGATGCAGCGGGCGCGCGACATGATGCGCCAGCTCGGTTTGCGTCTCCCCGCGCGCGAGGGGCCCGGCGCGGCCGGCGGGAAACGGCCGAGGCTCACCGATCGCGAGACGGACATCGCCCGCCTCGTGGCGGCGCGGAAATCGAACAAGGAGATCGCGGCAACGCTCGGGATCTCAGCCCGTACCGTGACGACGCACGTGGCGAACATCTTTGGCAAGCTGGGCGTGTCGTCACGCGGTGAGCTCGCGGACCGCATGCGAGAGGGCCTCGCGGGCACGGGTTCGGATGCGTAACCGCTAGGTGCTAGGTGCTAGGTGCGCTCGCGGGGCACGACGGCGAGCGTGCAGCGGGAAACACAAACGGGTCTGTCCTGTTCGTCCACGATCCGGATCTCCCATACCTGCGTGCTGCGGCCGACGTGAATCGGGGTCGCGGTGCCCGTCACGATCCCCTCGCGCTTCGCGCGCAGATGGTTGGCGTTGATCTCCACGCCGACTACGCTGAACTGCTCCAGATCCACGTTCATCGCGCCGCCGAGGGACGCGACCGTTTCCGCGAGGGCGACGGACGCGCCGCCGTGCAGGAGGCCGAACGGCTGGCGTGTGCGATCGTCCACAGGCATCGTCGCGACGACCCGCTGCGGCGTGAGCTCGACGATCTTCATCCCCAGCGTGTCGGCAAGGCTCTGCGTGGCCTGCGCGCGCACGCGCTCGAGGATGGCCTGATTCCCGGCTGGCATGCGCGAAACATACAGTCGCCTTTAGCATACAGCATGAGCGTGCTGATCGAAGCTTGTGTCGATTCGGTGGCGTCGGCGCTCGCGGCCGAGCGCGGCGGCGCGCAGCGCGTCGAGCTGTGCGACAGCCTCTTCGACGGCGGAACGACGCCGAGCGCGGGAATGATCTCCGCGGTCAAAGCCGCGGTGCGCATCCCCGTCGTGGTGATCGTGCGGCCGCGCGGAGGCGGATTCGTGTACGAGCGCGACGAGCTGGGGGTGATGCGTCTCGACGTCGAAGCGGCAAAGATGTTCGGCGCCGATGGGATCGCGATCGGGGCGCTGACGCGCGAGCGGCGCGTTGACGTCGAGGCCATGCGCGCCCTCGTCGACGCAGCGCTTCCGCTGCCGGTGACCTTTCACCGCGCCTTCGACCTCGCCGTCAACCTGGACGACGCCCTCGAGGCGCTCATCCAGCTCGGCGTCACGCGCGTCCTCACGTCCGGCGGCGCCACGACGGCGCTGGAGGGCGTCGAACGGATCGCCGCGCTGCACCGGCGCGCCGCCGGACAGATCACGGTCATGGCGGGCGGCGGCATCCGGGAGGAAACGGTGCAGGAAATCGTGCATCGGTCGCAGGTGCGCGACGTGCACGTGCGCGGGGCGCGACTCACTGCCGCGCCCGGCGCGACGCACTCGCCCGTGCGCTTTCGCAAACCGCTGCCGCCGTCCGAGGACGCGTGGGAAGAGACAGACGAGCAACGCATTCGTGACTTCGTCAAACTGGCGAACGGCTGACGGCTGGCTATGATAGAGCGCCGGTGCGCACGCTCTGCCGCGCCCCCACTTCCGAACCGAGATGACGACACCTCCTGACGCCGATCGCGTGAGCTACGAGCCGAACGTGGCTGCCGCGGCGACCGACAAACCATCGCTCGTCGAAGACTTCATCGAGATCTTCTACGCGCCGTCGCGCGTGTTCGCGCGCCGCCAGCGAGGTGGATTCGGCATTCCGTTGCTCATCATCACCCTGCTGACGGCGCTGTTCATGTTCGCGTCGCGGAGCGTGTTCTCTCAGATCTTCGACGCCGAGTTCTCGCGCAGAACGGCGAAGGCGATGGCCGAGAATCCGCGGGTGACGCAGGAGATGGTCGACCGCATGCGTCCGATGCAGGAGATGATCGCGCAGGTCTTCGCCTACCTCATCACACCGATCCTGATCCTCGTCGTCGCGCTCGTGGTGTGGCTCGTCGCCAAGGCGATCAAGGCGAAGCTGAGCTACACGCAGTCGGCGACGATCACGACATTCGCATGGATCCCTCGCGTCGTGAGCAGCCTGCTCGGCGCCGCTCAGGTGTTGCTCATGGACACCACCAACGTCACGAGTCCGTACGCGCTGTCGTTCAGTCCGGCGCGCTTCATGAGTCCGGATACCACCAACCCGAAGCTCTACGGCATCGCGGCGAGCTTCGACGTCTTCGCCATCTGGTACACGATCCTCCTCGGCATCGGCATCGCGGTCATCGGTAGGGTGCCACGGTCGAAGGGCTATCTCGCGGCCGCGATCGTCTTCATCGTCGGGATCATCCCGAGCCTGTTCGCGTGACCGTTCTTCTCGCATTCATCGCCGCGTTCGCGACATCAGCGCCGCCGCGCGCGCAGCAGACCGCGGTATTCGCGGGCGGCTGCTTCTGGGGCGTCGAGGCGGTGTTCGAGCACGTCAAGGGCGTCATCCGCGTGACGTCGGGCTACGCGGGCGGCAGCATGCCGGCGCCGTCATACGAGGACGTGAGCACCGGGCGGACCGGGCACGCCGAGTCCGTCGAGATCGTCTTCGACGCGCAGCAGATCTCGTACGGCAAGCTGCTGCAGATCTTTTTCTCGGTCGCGCACGATCCCACACAGCTCAACAGACAGGGTCCGGACGAGGGGCCGCAGTACAGGTCGGCGATCTTCTACATGAACCCGCAGCAGCAGCGTGAGGCGACGGCGTACGTGGCGCAGCTCGCGAAGGCCGGGACGTTCGCGCGTCCGATCGTGACCGAGATCGCGGCGCTGCGAGCGTTTTATCCCGCGGAGGAGTATCACCAGGATTTCGCGGAGCGTCATCCGCTGCACCCGTACATCGTGATCCACGATCGGCCCAAGGTGGAGCGGCTGAAGAAGATGTTTCCGGAGCTGTACAGGGCTGAGGGCCGAACGAGTGCCGAGGAATGAGGGCTGAGGGCCGAACGAGTGCCGAGGAATGAGGGCTGAGGGCCGAGGAAACGTCGAGGCGTCGAAGGTCATCGTCATTACCGGCGCGAGCAGCGGCATTGGCGCCGCGCTCGCGATACGGCTCGGCAAGGAGGGCATGCGCCTCGTGCTCGGCGCAAGGAACGCCGAGAAGCTGAACGAGGTGGCGGCGGAGGCGGCGCCGACGCATTCAGCGCTCGCGGTGCGCGCTGACGTCACGCGGCGCGCGGACGTCGAGAAGCTGCGCGACGTGGCGATCGAGCGGTTCGGCCAGGTGGACGTGTGGGTGAACAACGCCGGCCGCGGCATCGCGCGCGCGGTCCTGGAGCTCACCGACGCGGACATCGACGAGATGATCGCCGTGAACCTCAAGTCCGCCGTCTACGGAATGCAGGCGATCGTTCCGTATTTCGTGAAGCGCGGCGGGGGACACGTCATCAACATGTCCTCGATGCTCGCACGGCTCCCGGTCGCGAGCTGGCGCTCCGCCTATAGCGCCTCGAAGGCCGCGCTCAACTCGCTCAGCTCGAACGTGCGAATGGATCTGCGCCGGCAGGGTGCGGAGCACGTACACATCTCCGTCGTCATGCCCGGGCTGGTGACGACCGACTTCGCCCTCAACGCCGTCCACTCGCGCGGACCCGCGCCGCGACCGGCCGCGAACATGCCGCAGGCGCAGTCCGTCGACGACGTCGTCGACGTCATCGTCAAGCTGATCGACGCGCCGCGCGCCGAGGTGTACACGAATCCTGCCGCAGCGCCGGTCGTGCAGCGCTACGTGCAGGACGTGGGACAGTTCGAGTCGCAGCTGTCGATCTAGCTGCGGGCCCTAGCCGCCGGAGAACGTGTCGCAGCTGGTCGCGCGGCCGCTGTCGAATCCTCGCTTGAACCATTCCATGCGCTGGCGCGACGAACCGTGCGTGAAGGAGTCGACGTTCACCGAGCCGGTCGTGCTCCGCTGAATGCGATCGTCACCGACGGCGCTCGCGGCGCCTAGCCCTTCCTCGATGTCGCCCGTTTCCAGCTTGCCGCGTTTGGCCGCGGAATTGGCCCAGACGCCGGCATAACAATCGGCTTGCAGCTCCAGCCGCACGGAGAGCGCGTTGGCGGCGGATGGGTTGCCGCGCTGTGCGTTGCGCACGCGCTGATCGATGCCCTGGAGGTGCTGCACGTGATGCCCGAGCTCGTGGGCGATCACGTATGCCTGCGCGAAATCACCGGGAGCGCCGAAGCGCCGATCGAGCTCGTCGAAGAAGCCGAGGTCGAGGTAAACCTTCTGATCGAGCGGGCAGTAGAACGGGCCCATCGCCGACTGCGCGCCACCGCAGCCCGACATCGTGCCGTCCCGGAAGAGCACGAGCTTGGACGGCTGATAACCGGCGCCGGCACGATCGAAGGCATTCGACCATGTATCCTGGACGTCGTCGAGGACCTGCGAGACGAACACAACCTTGGGCTCCTCGCGAGCGGAGTCCGCCGGCGCGAGGCCGACCTCCCCCGACGAGGTCGTGGTGCTTCCGCTGTCCGTGAGAATGTCGGGGCCGAAGATCAGGGCCAGAATCAGCATCACGATTCCGCCGCCGACTCCGAGCGGAGCCATTCCTCTGCTGCCGCGCCGGTCTTCGAGATTCGGGCTTCTGCCGCCAGGTCCCAGTCGCATCGGTGAAGTCTCGGTGTGAGAATCGTGGTGGAAGGAAGCAAGAAGTTCGCCCCTGGTGACGCGTCCGCTACGCTCTCGTGCGTCTGGGCCGAGCCCGCCAGCGGTCGGCGTCCGCGATTGACCGCGACGGCACGGGTGCTGCGCGTCTGGCCGCCATACCGACGAGGGGATGACATGCCGGACGAACAGAAACCGAGCTATCTGGACGAGAACCTGAACGAGCGCGAGAAGGAATCGGGTCGTACGCGGCTCCCGCTGCCGGAGACCGAGGGAACCGGCGAGGGCAAGGAAGGGCAAAAAACGAAGAATCCGGATCGGCCGGACGAGTTTGGCGATGGCGATCGGAGATCGTGATCCGCGGGACGACGGCCAACGCAGCCGTCAGCCGAAAAATCTCGACGAGGCGGTGCGAGAGACTCAGGAACCCATCGAGGCCAAGGTCATGCGCGCCCAGGACGACGCGCGCACGGATGCCATCCTCGACGCCACGGCCGCGGACGCGCGCAATGCGGAGCGGCAGCTCCGGGAATCCCGCGAGCGTCTCGAGGAGACCGCGGCGGACCTGAAGGAGCGTGTCGGCGATCTCAGTGAGACGAGGAAGCTCGCGAAGGACGTGCTCAAGGGCGCGGAGGAGCTGAAGCGTCAGGCGCAGCAGATGCTCGATTCGATTCGCGACGCCAAATGATGCGAGGCAGCGCGGTCAGCGCACGGCTGGCTCTCGCGGCGGCGGTCGTGGCGCTCGCGAGCGCGTGCAATCGCGCTCCCGACAACGCAGGGCTGCGCAGCGACAGCGGCGCCGCATCGGCGGCCGGCGACGTGTCGCTCGACAGCGCGACGTCCGGGACGGTCTTTCACGGGGTCAAGTATCCGTTGACCTCGGACAACTACCGGAAGTGGGTCGTGGCGCAGGCTGCGCTCGACTCGCTGCCCGAGCCGCTCGCCATGCCCCGTGTCGACCTGCGGGACCCCACGGATGACGACATCGATCACACGGTCGCATTCCTCGAGAAGGACGACGGCGCGCGGCGCGCGATCGAGCGCTCCGGGCTCAGCGTCCGCGATTTCGTGCTCACGAGCATCGCGCTCGGCCAGGCGGTCACCTTCGCGAACGACGAGCTGGTGCCGCCGGAGAACCGCACCTTCGTGAGGTCAAATCGCGACGACATCGTGCGGGTGCGACGTGCGCGTCAGTTCCACGTGCTGGACGACGACGATGAGGACGACGATCACGTCCGGGAGGAGCGCGGCGGGGAGCACGGCGAGGCCCGCGGCGGGGAGCGCCACCACCATCGTCGCGGCAACAACGGGAGACACAAAGGCCGCGGGGGACACGGCCGTTGATCCAGATCTCTCGATTGCAATTCAGGTCAACAACGGCTTGAACTACAGTCGAGAGTTGGCAGTCCTTGACTAAGGAGTTGGAGAGTTGAGTTCCGAAGGACGGATTTGCGGCGTCAGTGGCCCGTCCGCTCGACGGTTTTTCCCGTGAAGTTCTCGGTCGCGACGTCCTTGCCCTTCTCGAGCGAACGGACGTAGCTCACAAGCCGCCAGATCGACGAACGATCGAGAACTCCGCCCCAGGCTGGCATGCCGTCAGGGCGTCCCTGGTAGATCGACTCGTACACCTCTGCGGCCGAGCCGCCGAAGTGCCAGCGGCCGTCGACGAAGGCAGGAGCCATTGCCCCCGAGCCATCGGCCCCATGGCAATCGATACAGTTGTAGGCGACGTACAGCTTGCCGCCATCGGCGACCGCCGCAGCGTTGCCCTCGAATGGATTCCGCAGGACGATCGTGTCCCGCGGCGACACCTTGCCCGCGATCATGTGCTCGCTGTGCGCGACGAAGCGCGTCGTGTCCGCGAATTGTTTGGGCGTCGTGTTGCTGGAAGTTGGTGTGAGGCTATCGGCGTTGCGCACCTGCATCAGCGCGACGGTCGTAAGGACTCCAAGGGCAAAGGCAGTTATCGAACGCATGACTGATCCCTACAGAATGCGGGAACAGGGAACGGGGAACTGGGACAACGAAGACGGCGGGAACGGGACGGCAGAGCGGGAACCGGGAACCGGGTACGGGAACGGAGCCCGGAATCGTGTGTCGTTCGCGGCTCCTGTTCCCCATTCCCGCCGGGTTGTCCGGTTCCCGCCGTCTTGGTTGTCCCCATTCCCCGTTCCCTGTTCCCGCAGTCGATCGCCACGCTACAACGAGAACACAAAGAGCATCCCGCCCCAGCTCGTCCACCGCGCGAGGTCGGGCAGTGTCGACCCTCGCTCACGCACGTCGTACGGCAGGTTTGCGGCCACGTCGCCCGCGATCAGCAGACCCATGTCGCCGCCGATGCCGGAATACACGGCCACGTACTGCTTGCCGTCGGGCCCGATGTAGCTGACGGGATTTCCAACGACGCCCGAGCCCACCTTGAACTGCCACAGCACGGTGCCGGCGCGCGCGTCCACTGCCTTGAACCAGCCGTCGAGGGTGCCATAGAAGACGACGCCGCCGGCGGTTGCCAGCGCGCCGCCCCAGACGGGGTATGGCTCCTTGATCCCCCAGACCTTGGTGCCTGTCGTCGCGTCCCACGCGATGAATTCGCCGCGGTATCCACCTGGTCCGCCGGTCTCGGGCGCCAGTGCACCGATGTACGGCGTGCCGGCGATGTATGCGACCTCGCGCGTCTCCCAATCCATGCAGAGGTTGTTCGTCGGGACGTAGAACAATCCGGTGTTCGGTGAGAACGCCGCGGGTTGCTGATTCTTCCCGCCCTCGAGCGACGGGCAGATGTTGCTGACCTTCGCGGCCGCGTTGGTCATCTTCTCGCGATTCACCGTCGGCCGGCCGGTGGCGAGGTCGACGCCACTCGCCCAGTTCATCGGCACGTACGGTTTCGCCAGGATCACCTCGCCGGTCGCGCGGTCGATCGTGTAGGCGAAGCCGTTGCGGTCAAAGTGAACGAGCGCCTTTCGCGTCGCGCCGCCGATGGGAAGATCGACGAGGATGTTCTCGTTGACCGCGTCGTAGTCCCACATGTCGTGCGGCGTCACCTGGAAGACCCACACGAGATCGCCGGTGTCCGCGTCGCGCGCGAGGATCGACGCCGTCCATTTGTTGTCGCCCGGCCGCTTCGCGACGTTCCAGGGGCCCGGGTTCGACGTGCCGTAATACACCAGGTTGAGTTGGGGGTCGTACGACAGCCACCCCCATACGGCGCCGCCACCGATCTTCCACGCTTCGCCGGGCCAGCTGGTGACGCCGAGGTTCGTCCCGCGGTCGTGCGCATAGAAGGGCTTGAAGCGCGCGCCGATCTTGATGTCTGCATCGGGGCCGAGGTTGTACGCGCGCCACAGCTCCTTGCCGCTGGCCGCGTCGAGCGCGGCGATCCAGCCGCGCACGCCCATCTCGCCGCCGCTGGACCCGACGAGCACTTTGCTCTTCACGACGATCGGCGCCATCGTGATCGTTTCGCCGCGCTTGAGATCGCCCATGCGCGTTCGCCAGATCTGCACTCCGGTCTTCGCGTCGACCGCCACCGTGTGGCCGTCCAGCAGGTTGTAGAAGATCCTGCCATCGGCGTACGCGGCGCCGCGATTCACGACGTCGCAGCAGGCGATGCCCACGGCTGCCTGGGCGTTCTCGGGGCGGTACTTCCACCTCAGTGGATAGCCCGGCGTCGCGAGGTCGATGGCGTACGCCACGTTCGGGTACGGCGTGACGAGGTACATCGTGTTGTCCACGACCAGCGGCTGCCCTTCGTGGCCACGCAGCACGCCCGTGGAAAACGTCCATGCCGCGCGCAGGTTCTTCGCGTTCGCCGGGGTGATCTGATCGAGCGCGCTGTAACGCGAGTTGGAGTAGTCCGCGCCGGGCATCGGCCATTCCCTGGCCGGTCCCGTACGCGGTGCGGCGATCGCGGCCCCTGAAACAGTTTTCCCCGCCGCCGAAGTGCCCGCCGTACCCCGATCGCTAGCGGGCGTGCAGGCGGTCAACGCGGTGACGAGCGCGAAGCAGCGCCTCATGGCTTCTTGTAATCGTGCGCCGCGGCGACGCGCCAGCGACCGTTCGCTCGCACCCACGTGTCCGTGTAGCGGTATCGGAGGGTCATCGGGCTGCCGCCTGCCGCGTGCCCCGACATGACCAGCCATCCGGTTGCAATCGCGACGCGGTCGCCAAACAGGCGCACCGTGAGGTCTTCGTTGCGCCCCGACGTCACCGTGTCCGTGCCCGTCATGATCTCCTTGATGAGCTGCGCCTTCGTGTAGACGCGGTCGTCCTCGGTGTACACGAAGTTCGGCGCGAGCATCCGGTTGAACGCGGCGGAATCCCGGGCGATGACGGCTTTGATCCAGTCGTCCTCGAGTCTGGTGATCTGCTGTCGCGTCTGCGCGGAGAGAGCAACCGGTATGGCGAACATGAGCATCAGCGCGCGCATGAGAATGGCCTCCGAAGTAGGGCAACCCGGTACGGGAAATACGAATGCGCCGGATAAGCGTACACAAGGCACGCCTATCCGACGCATCCGGCGTCTTTTGGTATGAAATGAAGCGTCAGGGAAGCTTTACATACTTGCCGAGAAACCCGCGAGCGTCCGGTGTGTCCAGTCTCCAATCCCACGTCGTCGCGCGGCAGGGGTAGTCACCCGTCGTCACAGTCGCATAAATCGTGGTGGCATCGCCATTGATGAACTTCGGGCCGCCGGAGTCGCCATAGCAGTCACCGCCCTCGCCGGTAGCCGACGTGTTCATGAGCAGACCGAGCCAGGTCGGCTGCAGCCCCATGAACTCGGAGAGCGAAAACTTGCGCACGCCGTCGAAGCTGAATCCCGGCGGACCGGTGCGCGTTGCGTCGGTGCCGTAGCCCACGTTCACGAACATTGTCTTGGAAAGTTGTCCCTTCGCCGACAGCTGATCGAGAATCCCGGCGGTCGGAAGCTTCAAGGGCGTGATGCCCTTGGTCGACCCGTCGGGGAGAAACACCAGCGCGAGGTCGTGCAGGTTGGCCTGATCGTGGCCGTACTGCGGATCCGGGACGACGGACGTCGAGGCGATGAACTTGACGCCCTTACCGAAGACGTCGGACGCGAACGTCACGTAGAACTGCGACGCGGGCGTCGTCCACCGCGTGTAGATGCAGTGCGCAGCCGTGAGAAACACGGTTGGCGTGATGAGACTTCCTGTACAAAGAAGGTCTCCGCCAGTCACACCATCGCCGTCGAAATCGAAGAGCAGCGCGCCGACGTTGCCATAGGCGCTGCCGGTGGGTTGACCGTTGACGATCGAGGCGAGATCCGACCCGTTCTCGACGAGCTCAGGAGGGGCAGCGACGTCGCCGCACGCGGATACGAAGAGAAAGGTGGACGCGAGCGCAGCGGCGTACATCGAACGACGCATAGATCGGAGCTCCTGGTTAGGATGGGAGCGCAGATGATGGCGCCGCGCGCTGCTACTGGCAAGGCAGATAGCATTTCGCCATTGGCGGAACTGCTTCTCGGGGGAAAGGGCAGGAGAACGACTGAAAAGGGCAGGAAGACTTGTTTGTCAAAGAGTCTCCCATGAAGGGCACCTGCCGTTTTCAAAGATTTTTCGTGCCTTTTCCCCGAGAAGCAGTTCCTATAGCTGCGCTACGGACCGAAGCGGCGATTCAGCGCATCGATCAGCGAGGGGATGAAGCCGCCAAACGATCCATTGCTCATCACCAGCACGACGTCCTCTGGCCTGGCACCTTCAGCCACTCGCGACACCAACTGGCCGACGTCGCGGCTCGCGTCTGCCGTGATCCCCTGTCTGTTCAGCTCGTCCACGATCGCGCGCACGTTGAGCTGCTGATCCGCAGGGACCTTGTCGTGCGGCTCCGGCTCGCGAATCGTCGCCAGATTGGCGCCCTCGAACGAGCTCGCGTATTCCGCCTGATGGATGTTCCGCCGGCTCGTATTCGACCTCGGCTCGAACACGGCCCAGAGGCGGCGCTCCGGGTATCGCTGCCGGATGGCGCGGATCGTCTCGCGCACGGCCGTAGGGTGGTGGGCGAAATCGTCGATGACGACGACACGACCGGGCTGGCCGCGCACCTCCTGGCGCCGTTTCACGCCCTCGAACGTGCGGAAGCCGTGCGCGACCTGCTCGTGCGTGAGCCCGAGCGCGCGCGCACAGGCATATACCCCGGCGGCGTTCTCGATGTTGTGATTGCCCGTCATCGGCAAGAGCATCTCGGGCGTCACCGCGTCGCCGGTCGCGATCGAGAAATGTGCGCCGTCGGATCCGAACTCCGCCCGACGCACGCTGTAGTCCGCTGACATGCCGAACGCGTACGTCGCCACGGTGCACTTTGCCTCGCGGCGAGCCATGGTGACCGCTTGCGGATACGACGCGGCCACGGCAAGAAATCCGTCACCCGGCAGTGTCCTGCAGAACTTCTCGAAGGCGGACTCGTAGTGGGCGAGATCGTTGTAGATGTCCGCGTGATCGAACTCGACGCTCGTGAGCATCGCCGTCTTCGCGCGGTAGTGGAGGAACTTCGGCCCCTTGTCGAAGTAGGCGGTGTCGTATTCGTCCCCTTCGACGACGACGTGCGGACCGTTGCCGAGGCGAAAGTTGCCGTCGTAGTTGAGCGTCACACCGCCGACGAGAAAGCTGGGGTCGAGGCCGGCGTCAGCGAGGACGTGGGCCATCAGCGCGGCAGTGGTCGTCTTGCCATGGGTGCCGACCACGACCACGCTGTGCTTCCCCGACAGGATCAGCGACCCGAAGGCAGCGGGGAAGCTCATCTGCGGAATCCGCCGCTCGCGCACGGCCGTCGCTTCCGGGTTCACGCGACGAATGACGTTGCCGATGATCACGAGGTCCGGGCGTGCGCGATCGACGTTCTCCGGCGCGTAGGGCGTGAATACCTCGATCCCCCACTCGCGCAGCATGTCGCTCATCGGGGGGTAGACGTTCTCGTCGCTCCCGGTGACCGTGAAGCCTGCGGCCTTCAACATGCCGGCGAACGCGCCCATGCCGGTGCCGGCGACGCCGACCAGATGAATCCGCCTTATGCTGCGCGGATCGATGTCGTCACGGACGTTTCCGTTGTCATCTCGAGTCATGCGTCACGTGCGTGGTGCGTGGTTCGTCAGCGTGCGTCGTACGTCCTGCGTCTCATGCATCACGTATGAGACGCACGACGCACGACGCACGCTGACGCACGATTCAGTTCACGATGAATAGTATGCCGCGTTCTCGGTGATGTAGCCGGTGGACAGATCGCAGCCGTATGCCGTCGCCGTCTCTCCGCCGACGCCGAGGTCGACGACGATCTCGACGGTATCGGACAGGAGGGCGGTGCGCGCTACGCCGTCATCGAACGCGACACGCGTCCCCTGGCTGACGACCTCGAGACCGTTCACCGAAGCCGACACCTTCGCGGGGACGATCGTCGCGTCGAACGTCTTTCCGACGGCCATGAGAATGCGTCCGACGTTGGGGTCGGCACCGTTCACCATGGTCTTGATCAGCGGAGAGTTCACGAGCGACTTGGCGACGCGCCGCGCGTCCGCCGCCGTCTTCGCGCGCCGCACGACCGCGCGCACGAGACGTGTCGCGCCCTCGCCGTCGCGCGCGAGCATCTCGGTCATGCGAATGCAGCCGGCCACGAGCGCCTCGGAGAACGCCTTCGCCTCCACCGGTCCGGCAAGTCCGTTCGCCATGATGACGCACGTGTCGGACGTGCTCGTGTCGCCGTCCACGGACAGCATGTTGAAGGACACGCGAACCGCCGCGCGGAGCATGCCGTCGAGGTCCATCGCGGTGAGCGCCGCGTCGGTGAAGATGTACGCGAGCATCGTCGCCATGTTGGGCTCGATCATGCCCGACCCCTTCGCCACCCACGTGATCGTCGCGTCGCCGACACTGAGCGAGAGCGCCTTGGGGTGCGTGTCGGTCGTCATCATGCCTTGGACGCCGACGACGGGATCGTCCTGAAGCTCCGCGGCCATCCCCTGGATCCCGCTCTCGATCTTCTCGATCGGCAGCGGGATTCCGATGACGCCGGTCGAGCTGACGAGGATGCGATCCGCCGTCGCTCCGATCTCCCGCGCGGCCGCCTCCGCCATGCGGCGCGCGTGCTTCAATCCGGCCTCACCCGTCGCGACGTTGCTGATCTTGCTGTTCACGACGATTCCGCGCAGACGTCCGCCGCCCTTCATCTGCTCGCGGCCGAGCGCGACCGGTGCGCCGGGAAAGAGATTGCGCGTGAACACCGCGGCAGCCGGCGCCTCGACCTCGCTCACGAACAGCGCGAGATCCTTGCCGTCGGCTTTCAGGCCAACGTGGCGGCTCGCGCAGCGGAATCCGCGAGGGAAACGCGGACGCTCATGAAATTGCACGCACAGAAAGTACAGACGGAGGCGGCAGGCCGCCGCTGGTGACGGACGGCCGGCGCGAGGTAGTTTACGCCTGGTTCCCAACCCGAGTCAGCCATGGCCAACGTCCGGCAATGCGTCGCGCACACGCTGTCGCTCATTCTCCTCGCCGTCGCGGGCGCCGCGAACGCGCAGATGCAGATCCCCGACAAGTTCGAGAATCTGCAGGTGTTGCCGAAGGACATCCCGAAAGACACGCTCGTGTCCATCATGCGCGGTTTCGCTCTCTCGCTCGGTGTGCGCTGCGGCTTTTGCCACGTTGAACGGCCCGACGCCGCGACGGCAGCGCCGGGGGGTGGGGGTGGGGGTGGGGGTGGCGGCGGCGGGGGCGGCGGCGGCGGGGCAGCTGCGGGGGCAGCGACACAGTACAACTTCGCGTTGGACGACAAGGACCATAAGCGGATCGCGCGCGTGATGCTGCGCATGGTGGACAGCATCAACGTGAAACTGCTGCCGATGATCCCGGATCGCGACAATCCTCCGACGAACGTCGGCTGCATGACGTGCCATCGCGGCCTGCCGAAGCCGGCGACCATCGAGACGGTGCTGCTGAATACGACCACGCGTTTTGGCATCGACAGCGCGATCGCGCGCTACCGCACGCTGCGCAACGACGTCACGAGCGGGAAATACAACTTCGGCGAGCAGCCGGTGTCGGAGACCGCGCAGCGCCTCGCGGCGCAGGGAAGGTACGACGAGGCGATCAAGCTGTTGCAGATGAACCAGGAGTTCTATCCGAACTCCGTGGACATCGACTTCCGGCTGGCGGAGACGTACATCGCGAAGGGCGATCGCGACGCCGGTATCGCGCGCCTGCGCGCGGTGCTCGCCAAGAACCCCAACGATCGGCGCGCGCGCGCACGACTGCAGCAGCTCGGCGTCCAGCCGTAAGCGGGATGCCTGTTGTCGGCTGACGCTACGACTCCTCCTCCCGCAGGAGCGTCCTCGGGCGAACAGCCGCAGCCGCCGGACTCACTCGGCGCGCGCCTTCAGGCGGCGCTCGGTGCGGCGTATCGCGTCGAGCGGCAGCTCGGCGCGGGCGGCTTCGCGGTCGTGTATCTCGTCCGCGATCTGCATCTCAAGCGCGAGCTCGCCGTGAAGGTGCTGTCGCCGGACGTGATCGCGTCGCACTCCGTGCTCGAGCGCTTCCGGCGGGAAGCCGAGACGATCGCGCAGCTGTCGCATCCGCACATCGTCCCGCTGCACTTCATCGGCGAGAAGGACGACCTCATCTATCTGGTGATGCAGGCGATCGACGGCGGCAGTCTCGCGGATCGGCTGAACCGCGAGGGGATGCTCCCGATCGACGAAGCCGCGCGCATCTTCGGCGAGGTCGCAAGCGCGCTGGCGCACGCGCACAAACGCGGCGTCATCCACCGCGACATCAAGCCGCAGAACGTGCTGATCGACGCCGAGTCGGGACGCTCGCTGGTCACCGACTTCGGTATCGCGCGCACGGCGGAGGGTGGCTCGCTCACCGCGACCGGGATGGTCATCGGCACGCCGGCCTATCTCAGCCCGGAACAGGTGACCGGCGAACCGTCCGACCACCGCGCCGACATCTACGCGCTTGGCGTGATGGTGTACGAGATGCTCGTCGGGCAGCCGCCGTTCACCGGGGCGACGCCGACCGCGGTGCTCATGAAACGCCTCGCGGGAGCGCCGGAGCCGATCAAGAAGCTGCGCCCCGAGGTACCCGCCGCGCTCGTCGAGCTCGTGGATGCCTGCCTCGCCACGGATCCGAACGAGCGACTCAGCAACGCCGGCGACATCGTGAGGTACATGACCGGCCACTCCCCGGTGTCGGGCGGTCATACGACGAGCACGCGACTGCGCGTGCAATCGCCGAAGCGCTCGCGGTCGACGATGCTCACCGTCGGCGTGGTCGCGGTGGTGATCGCCGCCGCCGCCGGCGTCGCGCTCCGGTCCGCCACGCGTCCGCGCAGCGCGCCCGTGGCCCCGCGGACGCCCGTGGATTCGCAGATGGTCATCGTCCCCGCCGGCGCGTACACGATCGGAAGTAACGCGGGACCGCCCGACGTGCGGCCGGCGCATCGCGTCGAGCTGCCCGCGTTCGGGATGGACGCGTACGAGGTCACGGTCGGCGACTACGAGCAATTCGTGCAGGCGAAGCACACACCGACGCCGTGGTCCGATCGGGCGAGGCTCGACGCGAGGATGCCGGTGACCGGCGTGCTGTGGCTCGAGGCGACGCAATACTGCGAATGGAAGCATCCCGACGGCGGCCGCCTGCCGACCGAAGAAGAATGGGAAGCGGCGGCGCGCGGTCCGGAGGGGCGGATGTATCCGTGGGGCGACGTCTGGGATCCCGACGCCGCGAACGCCGGAGCGCGACGCAACGCGCCCGCGGCCGTCGGCAGCTATCCGCGCGGCCGCTCGCCTTCGGGCGTCTACGACCTCATCGGCAACGTATGGGAGTGGACGTCATCGCAGTACAAGCCGTACTCCGACACGACCCGCAGCAGCGGCAGCGCGCTGTACGTGATCCGCGGGGGCGGCTACAACGCGCTCGCGCAGGTGTCGACGGCGCTCTTTCGCGGTCGCGCGGCCGCCGCAGCGCCGCGCTCCTACCTCGCCGCAACCGGATTCCGCTGCGCGATGCCGGCGCGGCGCTGAATCAGCCGCGCAACTCGGCCGCCGCGCGTCGGGCGCGCTCGACCAGCGGCTGAAACGCCGGCGACGCCGTCGCCCACAGGGCGGCGAACCGTTCGTACCACGCGCGCGCCTCGTCACGGTAGTTGAGCGCACGCGCGAGATCGGCCCGGAGCAGCATCATCCGTGGCATGATGTAGATCTCGTTGTTCTGCGCGTTCGACAGCGGAAAGAGCGCCGTCGTGCGCATGGCGTTGTCCAGGGCCAGGCGCAGGACGCGAAGGGCAGCCAGCGAGTCGCGCAGCACGAGATAAGCGTCGGCGGCGATCAGCGCGAAGCCCGAATCCGAGCCCGCGGTCGCCACGACGGACTGCTCGAGGGAGTCGAGCACCCGCGCGGCCGCCCGCAGCCGCGCGGTGTCGCCGCGCGCGAGCGCGATGGCCGGGCCGAGCTTCACGTCCATCAACGACGTGTCCACCGCCGGCCACGACGGCCGCGGCGCTCGCAGCGCGTACGAGAGCGAGGCCGCGATCATCCGGGTTGCCTGCGATCGACCGATCGCGGCGCTGGCCTGATCGAAGGCAGCCCGCTCGACGAGCGGCAAGCTGTCGCTGACGACGCCCACGAACGCGGCGGGGATCGCGTGACGCTGATACGGCGCGACGTACGGCGGTGCATTGCGGACCTGCGCAGCGACCAGGGAATCGAACTCCACCATGCGGCCGAAGGCCGGGCCGTAACCCGCCATCGCGTTGCCGAATCGGAACGCCCCGCCTGGAACGGGGAGCGTGCTGGCGCGGAGGGAGTCATAGAGGCGGATAGCCTCCCCAGCGCGCCCCTGCTTGTACGCCACCTCGATGCGGCCGAAGAGGATCTGAAGCCGTTCAGGAATGCTGCCGCCGCCGCTGCCGGCGCGCGCGAGCACGTCACCCGCGGAGTCGATCTCGCCTTTGGCGAGGAGGACGCGGCCGAGAGCTGCTCGCGCGCGCAGCTCGCTCGGATCCGCCGCAACCCAGGCCATCGCGACTTCGCTCGCGCGATCCAGGTTTCTCCGGCGTGAGCCCGATTGCGCGTAGAGATGCATCTGGCGTCGCGCGGTCGTCATGTCCGACGGGTCGATCATGGTGCCGGTGAACCCCCGCACCACCCTGAATGGCGTCTGCACGAGCGAGTCTCCCGTGCGGACGAGCATCGCGCTGTACCACTGGCAGCGCTGCTCCACACAGTACTGGGCGTCGTTGTGTCGCTCCGAGACGAGCGCATCGATGATGTGCTGGTAGGCGAGATGATACGCCGGATCGAGATCGAGGACATGCTGAAACGCCCGGAGCGATGCATCGAGATCGGCGCGGAACCGCAGGCGCGTCGTGTCCCCGGCGATCCCTTCGACCGTCGGATCGTGGAAGAGACACTCGCCCCAACCGTACCACGCCTCGACGTCCGAAGAATCGGCGATCGCGAGCGGCCGGTAGATCTCACATGCCTTCGTCCACTCGTTGCGGCTCTGCGCAAGCTGTCCCGCGATCAGCGTCCGTTCGCGCGCGGGCAGGCCGGTGCCGAGTCTGGCCGCGGCCTCCGCGTGCGGCCGCCGTTCGGCGCTGTTCGCGTTCTCCCAGCCGGCGACGATCGAGATCTTGTAATGCGCGAGGGCGAAGGCGGAATCCAGCTTGAGCGCGGCCTCGAAGTGCTGGCGCGCCTCCGGGAGATCGAAGCGATTGAGCGACGCCACGCCCGCGATGTACTCCTGATACGCATCGACGCGCGTCGTGCCGATGGCGCCGACGTTCGCGCCGGCGGGTGGCGCTACGTTCAGCACCTTCTGCGCGAGCTTGCCGAAGAGCGACATCACGGAGTCCTGCACCTGCGTCTCTTCCCGCACGGATTTGACGCGCTGGCCGGTCTTGACGTCGAAGACCTTCGCGGTCACCGCGGTGCGGCTGCCGAGCTTGAGCACGTCACCCATGACGAGCTTGCCGGCGCCCGCGCGCTTCGCGACGGCAAGCCCGGCGTTGAGCGAAAGAGCCTTGGACGCGCCACTCGCTTCGGGCACCTCTCGCATGAGATCGGCGACGCGCTCGTCGTCGACCACGCGGATGTCGCGCCAGCGCGACATGTCGAGGTACAGCAGATTCACGCTGGCGGTGCGCAGCCAGTCGACGTCGCTGCTGTTGGCGAGATTGTCGAAGGGAACCACGATCCACGTGCGCTCGTCCAGCGGCGGATTCACGCGCTTCGGCGCGGCTGCCGCGACGACCTGCGTACGACAGGGAGGCGGAGATCCATCCGGACACTGCGCACACAGCGGCCGCGCGATCACCACCGCAGCGCCGAGGACGGTTGCGCCCGGAAGCGCACGCCAGAGGAACATGCATCCGAAGCTAGAGATGGGCATACCGCTGGCAAGGTGAACGCGCGTGACTAGCGACCGAGCCTCGATCCCTACGCCTGGCCCGCTGTATCTGTTTCCTCGCGCACTACGCGCGCGCTGCCCGCGCTGCGGCTCTGGCGGGCTGTTCGTCTCGTGGTTCCGCATGCGCGAGCGTTGTCCCCGCTGCGCCCTGCCCCTCGAGCGCGGTGAATCGCAGGACTACTGGCTCGGCGGGATGATGTTCAACATCGTGCTCTCGGAGCTGCTCGCCGTGCTCGTCGTCGGCTTCGTCGTGCTCGCGACGTGGCCGCGCGTACCCTGGACACCGATCTGGATCGGCGCCGTCGCTCTGATGGTCGCCGCGCCCTTCCTGCTCTTTCCCCTCTCACGGACTGTCTGGCTCGCGTTCGATCTCATGTTCCGCCCGCGTCATGAGAGCCACTATCGCTGAAAAAGAACAAGCCTCTCACTGATTGAACGGATCGAACGGATCGGACAACTCAAGGTGGGCTTGACCCGGTTTTGTGGACACGGGGTTAAGAATGCTACGAAGCGAGTTGCAACTGCTCGTACTGCGCGGGACTGACGTACTGCAAGGTTGAATGCCGCCGGGTGCG